>Ga0315279_10001124_pt1 | contig 45767 bp, 34 predicted proteins | sample YL17G06_20_MG_FD_203694 | JGI IMG/M metagenome (GOLD analysis project Ga0315279, IMG submission 203694) | Sediment microbial communities from Yellowstone Lake, YNP, Wyoming, USA - YL17G06_20 | ecosystem: Environmental > Aquatic > Freshwater > Lake > Sediment | place: USA: Wyoming | collected...
AAATCCACCAAATTTTTATTTTTTAGATAATACGATATCCAAAAACCGATTATTGACAAAAATAAAACAATCAATATAATATTTTATGTTTAGGCCACAAAGGCGTCTAAAGGATAGGGTATTGCGATGATTAAAATGACTGAAATTGCTGAACAAAACTCCTGGTGGCGGCAGGGTATAAATTTTCCCCAATATGATCCGCATTTGTCCAAGACACAATCGGTAAATATTATTCATAAGTCAATCTCCCTAGAAAGAGATAATATTTATATCATAAGCGGACCCAGATTTTCGGGTAAATCAACTTACTTGAAAACGATCGTAAAAGGGTTGATCCAAAACAATACGCCGGCCCAACAAATATATTACCTGTCATGCGATTCGTTCACATCCCGCAGGGAGCTAAAGAGCGCGCTTCAATATTTCGTCGATTCAAACCGGGACAAGCCGTCGTTTTATATATTGCTGGATGAGGCGACGTCGATAAAGGGTTGGGATATTGAACTAAAATCCGTTTTTGATAAAGGCGTAATGCAAAACGGCATTTTGGTTGTTACGTTATCCAACGCCTCCAATATTACCAAAATTGCGGCGACTTTTACGGGGAGCAGCCAAAAAATCACCCACTATTATTTAAAACCGATTTGTTTCCGGGAATTTATCCTGCAGGCGTCCGGTCGTATTTCAAAACTTTTACCGGAAGACCATTTAGGTGCCTCATTGCCGGCTCTTCTAACCGCCCTGTCCAGCTGCGTTTTGGATCTAAGCCGGGGTATTGATCACTTGGATGAGGAGGCTTCAAAATTATTGAATTTCCGGAAAGATCTCGATATCTTGCTGCGCTATTACCTGGCGTGCGGCGGGTTTCCGTCGGTGATAAACGATTACCTGGTTAACCTCGAGGGTAAGGCCGCGGCTGCGATCGATCCGCTCTGCGCCGAGATATTTATCCGCGGCCTGCTCGGCGACCTGTCCAAGGCTCAAAAACAGGAAACGATCATGCGGCATACGCTGAAATCGATGATCGAGCGCTACGGCCGCCGGTACAGCTTTACAAACCTGGCCCGGGAGATCGAGATCACGCACGTCACGGCGATCGATTACCTGAAACATATCGAAGATTCGTTCCTCGGTTTCATCGTTTACGCCTACGATTTCCAGAAGCCGGGACCGAAACTAAAGGGCGATAAAAAGATCTATTTTCTTGATCCGTTCCTGATCGCCGCCATCAAAAGTTACCTGTCTGCCGAACCGGTCTGGTCCATGATCGTCGCGGCTCTGGACGACCCGGCCCAGCGCATGCGGATCACGGAGGGCGTGGTCCTCGCGCACCTGCTCGGTAATGGCGAGATGCCCGGATCCCGGCCGGCCCGCGATTTCTTGTGGTTTTATTACGACAAGACCGGTAAGGAAATGGGCAGCGTGATGAACGCGGGCAATGTGTTTTGGGAGCTCGACATAAGAGATCCCGCAGAACCGGCCGTAAAGAGCCCGAAAAAGATCTCCCATGTTCCCCTGTGCATCCGCCTGACGAATGACGAATATGGCCGGACCCGGAACCGGGTTTGGATCCCGACCAGCGTGTTTCTGGCCCTGCTGGCGCCTTCGGCGCTGAATCTGTGATTGACATTTCCCAAAAAATGAATATAATAATATCTCAATGAAAGGCGATATAATAATACAATGATCACCCAGGTTTCCGAATTTCTGATCTTTTTATTCCCCGAAACAAAACACCTGGTGATAAAATATTGGTATCAACACCTGGCCGGTAAATACCACTTGCGGGAATGGACATTCATGAATTACGGGTATGCCGATCTCAACGGCGATTTAAAGCTAACCCTGCGCGAGGATGACGAAGTGGACCGCTATTATATCCAGCTTTACCATTACGTGGCGTCGGTCACCGACTTTAAAGACAAGAAGGTTTTGGAGGTCGGTTCCGGCCGGGGCGGGGGTTGCTATTACATGGCGCGTTATTTAAAGCCCTCGCAACTCATCGGTATGGATTACTCCCATAATGCGGTGGACCTGTGCAACCGTTTGTATACTCTGCCGAACCTGCGCTTCCGATATGGCGAAGCAGAGTCCATACCCTTTCCGGATCATTCGTTCGACGTCGTGATCAATGTCGAGTCGTCCCACTGTTACCGGTCGGTGCCAAAGTTTATCCGCGAAGTGGCTCGGGTCCTGAAACCCGGCGGGTTTTTTTCCTGGGCCGACCTGCGCTGGTCGAGCGGCATCCGGGAGACGGACCGTATCTTTCGCAAATCCGGTCTGCGCCTGATCAAAGAAGAGGATATAACCCCGAACGTCATCCGCGCCCTGGAGATGGTTCATACCGAGAAGTTGAACACGATCCAGGTCCACGCCCCGAAATACATGTGGAAACTGATGCGCGAATTCACCGGGACCACGGGTACCAAGGTCTTTAACGCTTTCCGGAGCCGAAAAAAAGTATATTTAAGCAAGTTCCTGCAGAAAGTATAAAGACGTAAGCGAAAACATTTTGAATTCCAAAAAGGCATTATTGTTTTTACTGTTTATCACGCGGACGTTGATTGCCGCGTCCGACCTCGGGGGAGTGAACGGTTTCGTCAACGACGCGGCGAACGGCGAGAAGCTCAGCTACTGCAACATCTCCCTGGAGAACACGCAACTGGGCGGGGTCAGCAACGACAAAGGGTACTACTACCTGGCTGGGCTGCCGGCCGGGCCGTACCGGCTCGTTTTCTCGTATATCGGCTACGAACCGGTCGCCAGGGATGTCGTGGTTCTCCCAGAGCAGGTGATCACGGTCAACGCCGAGCTGCGGCCGACGACGATCGAAATCAAGGGCGTGACCGCGACCGCGGAGCGGACGCGCTTCGAAAGAACCGTGGAGGTCAGCCACACGACCATGTCCCGCCGGGAGATCAAGGCCATCCCCGTGCTCTTCGAACCGGACCTGATCAAATCCATGCAGCTCATGCCGGGCGTCATGCCCCTGCACGATCTCTCCAACAAGATGTACGTACGCGGCGGCAGCCCGGACGAGAACCTGGTGCTCCTGGACGGGATCATCGTCTACAACCCGACCACGCATCTGTTCGGGCTCTTTTCGACCTTCAACCCGGACGCGGTGAGCGAGGCCGGACTGTACGCGGGCGGTTTTCCCGTCAAATATGGGGACCGGCTTTCCTCGGTGCTGGACGTGACCACCAAGGAAGGGAACTCGAAGAAATATACGGGCGAGGCCAGCGTCGGTCTGGTCACGTCCAAGCTCATGTTCGAGGGGCCGATCCCCAAAGGGTCGGTGCTCCTAAGCGGCCGCCGGACCTATTTCGACGCGCTGGTCTGGGCCTACGCGCACGTCTTCAAAAAGGACGTGAACCTGCCGTATTATTTTTACGACGGCGTGGGTAAGGTCAATTTCAACCCGTCGCCGGAGAACCGCTTCACCCTGACCGGGTTCGGCGGCAGCGACGTCATAAATTTGGCCGATGAGTTTTCCGGCGGCACGCAGATCGAACTGAACTGGGGCAACCAGGGCGCGTCCCTGCGCTGGCGCCGCGTGTTCAACCCCAAGCTGTACGCGGAGATGCTCGGGGTCTGGAGCAATTTCTTCACCCATTTCCGGTATACCGACAACACGGACAGCACGCAGAACATGCATTTCTTCGAGGAGATAAGGAGCTACCAGGCCAAGGGGGATTTTTCCTATATCATGGATCCACGGCATACCCTGGAATTCGGCCTTCAGGCGGAAAACCTTCTGGTCGCCGAACGCTGGACCGTCGAATCCGGGGACTATAACCGACCGGCATTGAAGTCCAATTTGATCGACGCTTATATCCAGGACAACTGGGCGCTTGCCCCGCCCGTCCTTTACCTGACGCCCGGCCTGCGGGTCATGCATTATTTCGTCGGCAACCGTCTCCGAGCCGACCCCCGCCTGGGCCTGAAATACCTTTTCCAGCCCAACTCGTCGTTCAATTTTTCGATCGGCAAGTACAGCCAGTTCCTGGTCACGCTCAACAACCAGGAATCTTTTTTCTCGATCTTCGATTTCTGGCGTCCCCTGGACAAGCTCCACGAGCCGCCGTACAGCGTCCACGCGATCGCGGGCGTCGAGCAGTGGATCGGCGAGGGCACGCGGTTCACGGTCGAAACGTACTTCAAAAAATATTACAACCTGCTCATCCCGCGCCAGGGCGACATGTTCTTCAGCGAACCGACCGAGAGCCTGGACGTGGGCGACGGTTACGCCTTCGGCCTGGACATCTATCTCAAGAAAGACTGGAAGCAATATTTCGGCTGGGCCAGCTATTCCCTCGGTTACACGCGGCGCCGGGTCGGGGACAAGGAATATTTTCCCGGTTACGACCGCCGCCACAACCTGAACCTCGTCGCGGGCGTGGTCGTGCCACGGCAAATTCCGCTTTTCCGGGGCGCCAACCTGAGCCTGCGCTGGTATCTGGGCTCGGGTCTGCCCTACGCGGACGCGGTGGGACGGTACGCGTATTATTATACTTATTTTGACCCTAATGAATGGGGGTATGAGTGGCGTGTCATCAAGGGACCGCGCGACGCCTTTCGCCTGCCATTGTCCCACCGGCTGGACCTGCACCTGGAAAAGAACATCCGGATCTTCGGCCTGCTGGGATCGTGGTATCTCGACGTGATGAACGTCTACGCGCGCAAGAACGTGCTTTTTTACCAGTGGGAATATGATTACATATCCGAGTATCCGCGCAAGGTCGGCTATTCGGTCCTGCCCATACCGATTCCGTCCCTGGGTATCAACATCCGGTTCTGATCATGACGAAGAAATTTTTATCGTCGTATCGCGGATACACCCCGATTTTGATCTTGGCGGTCGGGATCATGCTCTTCAGTGCCTGTCCGAAAACGCCGGGCGAAGATTTCCAGAGCGAGCTTAACGTTTTCGGCGTTATCCGGAGCGACCGCGGGGCTCAGTTCATTATCGTCGACCGAACCTATGCCATGGATGATACGATGGGTTGGGATCTGGAAAACGCCTTCGTCACAATGACCGGTGATACATTCTGCGACACTTTCCATCTCTGGGAGTATGAGCGGGAATTCAGGGGTTTTTATCACCCGTTAGAGACCGGGCAGACCTATAATATCATGGTGGCCGCGGACGGGCTTGACACGCTGTGGGGTGAAACGACCATGCCCGGCGCTTATGCCTTTATTTTCCCCCAACCCGGGGATACGGTTGATAATTCCGATACGATCATCATCCGGAAATCTCCGGAAGGTAAGGTGTATGAATTCCGACTGTATCAGAACGACACCATAGCGGTTATGGGCATGAGTTATCCGGATTTCCTTACCGATACCCTGTTCCGGCTCCCGGTCGAGGAAATGAACCTCCCCGAAGGCGATTTGCGTCTGGAAATCGCCGTGTACGACAGCAATTTTTTCAACTACCAATACCAATACGGCAGCAACGAATATCCGCAATGCGGAGTAAGCGGCGGCTTGGGCGCTTTTTGCAGCGCCTACGTGAATTCAGTTAACTTCTATTTCCAGCCCTAAAAACTAAATCCGAAACCGACGCGCGACCGGAATCCCGGGCGCCAGTTGTACGGGTTGTTGATCGTGAAATGGCGCGCCTTCAGATATTCCTTGTATAGCTCCACGTCGCTGTTCAACCCGTCGTGGTCGTAATCCGCCTGCGGCGTGTAGTAGGCGCTGGTCATCGAAATATCGCCGAAATCGCTGACCGAGATCGTGACATCCTGGCCGTCATCGTCCGGCCGGCCCGTGACGCTGTAGACCGAGGTGATCTGCTGGGAGTTGAGGAGGTTGTAGAAGTTGGCGAAGAGGGACAGGTTTATGCCCGCGATCGAGACGACCTTCGTGATGTTGGCGTCGATGTTCAACCAGCTGGGCATGCGCGCGGAATTCTGGTCGCCGAGCTGGTTGCCGCGCAAGTCGGTCGGCGTGTACGGGAACCCGGAATGGTACGATAGGATGAAGTCGCTGAAAAATCCGGCCAGGGGTTTGATCCCGAAATCCTTGGGGATCTCGAAGCCCATGGTGGCGTTGACGATGTTCCGCTCGTCGAAATCGAGCCAGAAATCACCCTGGGGCAGCCGGTACTGGCCCGTGATCGGGTCGATGTTCTCGGCGTAGTAGATCGTGTAATACGCCTGCCAGGACGAGGAAGCCGTGCCCTTGGCGAACTGCAGGGTGTAGGAAAGGTCGGCGGACCAGAAATTCTGCATTCGTTTTTTCACGGTGAACTCGAAGCCTTTGACGTTGCCGTAGTCCACATTCTCCACTTTATAATAGGTATAGGGCAGGGAGAAGAAGCTCTTGGTCTGGATCAGGTCGTAGATGTCCTTGTAATAAGCGGTGAAGCCGAAGGCCATGATGTCCGACACCTGGTTCTCGTAACCGATCTCGTAGGCGATGGTCTTGGACACGGTCAGGTTCGGGTTGCCCAGCACCGTGTTGGCCCGTTTCAGGAGCAGCCAGACGACTTCGGGCGTGGTCGAGCGGTAAAGGTCGTGCGCGGTCGGCGTCTGGAAAAAGTAGCCGTAGTTGAAGCGCATCTTGGAGGTTTCCGTGATCGGCAGGGAAAAGCCGAGCCGCGGCGAGATCCGCCATTTGGGCGACGCCATGATCATCGTCGTGTCCTTGGAATCGGTTGGGTGTGCGAGCCCCTCGGCTTTGGAGTCGAAATAATCGAAGCGCAGACCGATGCGGGCGATGATCCCCTCGAAATCCATCCGGTCTTGGGCGAAGAAGGCCAGCTTGAACGGGTTCTTGTTGTACATATCCCAGAACGGCAGTTTGGTCCAGGGCAGGTTGTTGTCGAACCACCCCACGTTTTGCTGGAAAATATTGATACCGGTTTTCAGTTCGTGGACCTTGCCGAGCGCGTTGGTCATGGTGAGGTTAGCCTGGAGGTCGCGGTTGAAGAAGTACCGCCAGAGCCGGTAATCGCCGACCGTGTAAAAGAAGCTGGTCGCGCCGAAGGGGTTGCGGCGCAGGGTCGCCGCGCTGTAGCGGTCGAACTCTTGGTAGTGGTAGGGCATGAGCGTATCGCACAGGGAATCGACGAGGTAGGCCTTTTTCACGGTGTCGGGTATGTCGCTTAATAGGATCGCGGGGAAATGGTTGGCCTTATAAATATAATCCTCGTACCACTTCCGGCCCTCTTCTTCCTCGAGCGCCATGTCGCGGGTGGCGTAGAACCGGGTGTTACGGGTATAGCCCAGTTTCAATTCGAGGAGGTCGGTGCCGGAGATCTGGTAGTTCCCGGTCAGGGTGGTCAGCCAGCCCTTGCGGGTCTCGCCCGACTGGCGGTCGAGATTGAACATCATGCTCAGGCTGCCGCCATCTCCGAAATGCATGAACTGCTCGCGCGAGTAGAACTGCGAGACGATCAGCTTGGCTTTGTTGTTGGGCAGCCGGTACGAGACTTTGCCCTGGAGCTTATAATCGAACCGCGGCGAATAGAGCTTGTACTTCGCGTCCTCGTAATCGTCGGTCAGGTAGGCCTCGCTGGACAGGAAGTAGCGGAAGCGGGTCTTGGTCATGAGGCCGCCGCCGATATTGAATTCGTAAAGGTTGTATCCGAAATTCAACTTGCTGGTGTTGAAGATCTCGTCGGTGGTATAGCGAACGTTGCCGCTCGTCTTTTCCGAACCCTCGCGCGTGACGATGTTGATAACGCCGGAAAGGGCCTCGCCGTACTCCGCGTCAAACCCGCCGGTGATCACGCTGATCTCCTCGGCCGCGTCCTTGTTGACCTGGATCGACTGCTCGCCGTAATGCGGGGCTTTGGTCAGGACGCCGTCCACGAAATAGGCGATCTCGTTCGCGCGGCCGCCCCGGACGTGTGTGCCCAGCTCGCTCTGGGAAACGCCCGCCTGCAGGGAGATGATCTGGTTGATCGCCGAGATCGGCATCTTGCTGATATCGGCGGCGGTCGTGGTGTGGCTGGTCTGGGTCTGGGTCCGGATAACCACCGCCCGCTCGGCCTTGACCACGGTCGGCTGGATCTGATAGATCGTGGTGCTGAGCTTGAAGTGAAGATTGGTGGTCTGGTTGGAGATCACCACGACCGGGTCCTGGGTCACCGGGTTGAACCCCATGCAGGACGCGGTCACCCGGTAAGTGCCGGCGGGCGCGAACGGTATCAAAAAGTTTCCACCCTCATCGGCGGCGGCGCCCATTTCGGTTCCTTCCAGGTACACGTTGGCGCCGGGGACCGGTTCGTTGGTCGAGGCGTCGGTAACTTTTCCTTGGATGCGGCCCATTTCGGCCGCGAAGATGAAGGATATTAATGTCAACGAAATAAGAAGCAGCTTGCGCATCTTCTCCTCCTTGTTATCATATAATTTATCTAATATATGACTTAAGTCAAGGGCTTATTATAGGGTCAAATCTTCAAGTTTCAAATACGAGGGATCCTCTGGAGATAATTCTCAACACTAAACATATTGCATAAATATAAAACCATATATCGGAATGAAACGAGGGTGCAATAGTAATTTGAAAATTGAAGATTTGACCCCAGGAGGGGATTGACAGGGAGTAAATCTAACCTATACTACTATTCTTATGTTGCTTTTCCTTTCATTATTAGTATCAACACTTTCCAGTGTACCCGCGCTGGAAGATACGATATTGATATCCGAATGGTACAGCCTCGGTCCTTTTTCCGTGGGGGTGCGCGAGGGCGTAATCGCCGCGGACGACCGGATCGAAACCGAGGGGTATGAACCGGATACGAGCGCGGTCTATCCGAGCTGGCTCATCCAGGGCGGCTATGTCCGGTGGGGGAAAATAATATCGGACAGCGGCCGGATCAATATCGAATACAAGAACGTCGCCTGGGATACCCTGCAGGATATCTACGGCAATGTCGGGATCCTGAACGCGGGGTATACCTGGGCTTCGTTTAATTCGCCGGGCAAGCGCAGGGCTCTGGTCGGGACGCCTGAGATTTCTTCTTTCGTGCTCAACGGCCGTTCGTATCCGGCGGACGCGTATGGCGACGGATATTTCCTGATCCCGGTGGTTTTAAAGGAAGGCAAAAACCGGATCCTGCTGAAATTCAGCGGTTACGCAGACCACTCGGGCAGTTTTAAAATTTTGCCCGCTCCGGACCCGCTACGGATCGTGAAGGAGGACGTGCTTCTCCCCGATCTCGTGGTCGGGGATACGGGTTCGACCTGGATCGGCGTACCGGTCATGAATACAAGCGAAAAGCGGCTCTACGACATCGCGATCGACGTGACCGGCGAAGTGATCGCTCCCCAGCATGTTATTGTAAAGAGCATGATCCCGCTTGCCGGGCGCAAGATCCCGATCCGGATCGAGCTCAAAAAAGAGATCATTGCGGCAGACAGCACGCCTATATTTTTAAAGCCGACATGCGAGGATTTTTCGTCCCAGGAAACCTGCTGGATCAAGATCAAAAAACCCAATGAAGCGCGGTCCCGGACATTTATTTCTCGTGTCGACGGTTCGTGCCAGTACTATTCGATCCTGCCGCCGACCAATTTTCAAAAGGACAGCGTTTATAGCCTGCTCCTCACCCTGCATGGCGCCGGCGTCGAAGCGCGCGGCCAGGCCGCGGCCTACACTCAGAAGGACTGGGCGTTCGTGGCCGCGCCGACCAACCGCCGCCGCTACGGATTCGACTGGCAGGACTGGGGCCGGCTCGACGCGCTCGAGGTCCTGGCCGAGGTTAAAAAGAATTACCCGATCGACGAGAACCGCGTCTACTTGATCGGCCACTCCATGGGCGGTCACGGCACCTGGCACGTCGGCCTGACGCATCCGGACCTCTTCGCGGCGATCGCACCCTCGGCCGGCTGGACTACGATCCAGCTCTACGCGCCGTTTTTCCTGCAGAAGAGTTACCTTTTTGCCGAACCTGACCAAATTAAGTACCGCGACATGGTTATGCGCGAGGACGTGACCCCGCTTTTCCTTGAAAATGCACGGAACCTGCCGGCCTATATCCTGCACGGCGGCGCTGACGATAACGTTCCCCCTATTCAGGGCCGGCTGATGAGCAAGTATTTGAATGATCTGGGTTATAAATACATATACGACGAGGTGCCGGGCCAGGGTCACTGGTGGAACATTGACTCCACGCCAGGAACCGATTGCATCGACAAGCAGGAGATGATGGATTTCCTGCGCGCGAAAACCAACGATACCTTTCCGTACCCAAATAAAATTGTATTAAAAACGACCGACCTGGCACAATCAAATCAAACATACTGGATTAGGATTGATGAACTCGAACACCTATATCAGGAAGGGAAAATCGAGGTAAATAGGGAAAGAAATTTAGTGAAGAACATTTTTGATAAGATACCTCCAGAGTATTGGATGACAGAAATAGAAATACATATATCTAATATAAAGAGATTTTCTATCTTCATAGAAACAAAACCCGAAGCGCCTATCTTTTATATAAACAATTATTTAATTAGAAGTAGATATGAACCGTTTAACGGATGGCTTTCTTTCTACAAATCCGGTGACTCATTCAAGATCGGCAAGCCGAAGGAAGACGGCCTGTACAAATCGCCTGAACTCTATGGCCCCATCAAACGGGCATATTTCACGCCGTTCCTGCTGGTCTATGGCACCAGGGGCGACTCGCTCTCGACCGAGCGCAACCTGCATCAGGCGCGGCTCCAGTCCTACACCTGGTGGATCCGGGCCAACGGCTTTGTCGAGGTTATTCCCGATACCGAATTGACCGAGGAGATGGCCGAAAAATACAACCTTATCCTCTTTGGCAATAACGAGACCAATTCCTACGTCAAATACATAAATTACAAATTGCCGATCCATATGGAATCCGGAAAGGTTTTTCTCGGCAAAGAAAGGATCACCGCGGATAGCCTGTGTCTGATGGAAATTTATCCCAACCCGCGCCACCCGGACAAGTTCGTCCTGCTCTACTCGGCGACGAACCAGGACATGGAAAGATTCACCGGCCTCTTCTCCACGCTTTATTCGAGCGCAGGTCTCCCCGACTTTCTGGTATGGGACAAGTCGGCGCTGGACTTTGGCTGGGCCGGGGTGGTGTGCGCCGGCTTTTTTGATCAGAACTGGCGCATCGATAAGAATTTGATGTTTTTAAAAAAATAGTGAGGTGAACAATATGAAAAGAATAAAGAACTACACCCCTCACCTTTGCCCTCTCCCACAAGGGGCGAGGGATCATTATTTTACAAAATTTGATTTTAAAAAATTCGGAACGATCGGTTTGTTCCTTTTTACTATCCTCGCCGCGCAGACCCCGCCCGTCGCCAAGAAGATCCCGAAAGCCGATTCCCTGTTCGGGGACGTGCGGGTCGACAATTATTTCTGGTTGCGCGACGCGGCGGATTTCGCAGTCATCGATTACCTGAAGGCGGAGAACGCCTACACCGAAGCGGTCATGAAGCCGACCGTGAAATTGCAGACGAAGCTCTACAACGAAATGCGGCACCGGATAAAGGAAACCGACATGTCGGTGCCGGAAAAGATCGACGATTACTACTACTACACGAAAACCGTCAAAGGCAAGCAGTACTCGATCTTCTGCCGGAAAAAAGGCGACCTCAAAGCCCGGGAAGAAATTCTGATCGATGAAAATAAATTGGCCCGGGGCCGGTCATACTTCGAGATCAGTGCGTACCGCATCAGCCCCCGGCACGACCTGCTGGCGTACGTGGTCGACACGACCGGCGCCGAGGAATACATCCTCTACGTCAAGGACCTGGCCGGAGATTCGCTGTACCGCGAGACGATCGCAGCCATCGAGGGTAACGTGCAATGGGCCAATGACAACCGGACAGTGTTTTACATCACCCTTGATCCGGCCTGGCGGCCATATCGGCTGTACCGGCATATCCTGAACGCGCCGGAAAGGAAAGACGACCTGCTCTACCAGGAGGACGACGAGCGTTTTTTCCTGGGGATCGGAAAGACCCGGAGTCGTAAATTTCTCCTCATGGAGCTGGAGAGTAAAATCACGACCGAGTATCGTTACCTGGACGCGGATAACCCGCTCGACAGTTTCCGCGTAATCCTCCCCCGCTCACCCGAGGTTCAGTACTTTGTCGAGCATAACGGGGATAACTTTTATTTCCTAACCAACGACCACGCCAAGAATTTCCGGCTCGTCGAAGCACCCGTACTTCAGCCCGGCCGCGACCACTGGCATGAGCTGATCCCGGCGTCGGACTCGGTCTACCTGGAAGGGTTCGACTGCTTCCGCAATCACCTGACCGTGTACGAACGGCACCAGGGCCTGCCGCACCTACGGGTCATCGACCTCCGGACCGGAGAATTTTACCACGCGGAGTTCCCCGAGCCGGTATATTCTTTCTGGCCGGCCCGCAACCCGGATTTCAACACCAACTTGCTGCGGATCAACTACATGTCCTTGGTCACGCCACTCTCGGTCTTCGATTACGACCTGGATAAACGGACTCGGGAATTGAAGAAACGAACCGAGGTGACCGGTTATAAACCGGACCAATACCTGACCGAGCGCGTCTTCGCGACCGCGGGCGACGGTACGCGGATCCCGATCGCCCTGGTCTACAAGCGGGGCCTGAGGAAGAACAGCCAGAACCCGCTCGTGCTCGACGGTTACGGCGCCTACGGCGGCTCGAGCGACCCGTATTTCTCCTCCAACCGGTTGAGCCTGCTCGACCGCGGTTTCGTTTACGCCCTGGCCCAGATCCGGGGCGGCGGCGAAATGGGCCGGACCTGGTACGAGCAGGGTAAGCTGCTCAACAAGAAGAACACCTTCACGGATTTCATCGCCTGCGCCGAGCATCTGATCAAAGAGGGTTACACGGCGGCCGACCGCCTGGTCATCGCGGGCGGCAGCGCGGGGGGCCTGCTCATCGGCAGCGTGGTTAACCTGCGGCCCGATCTTTTCAAAGCCGCGATCGCGGACGTGCCGTTCGTCGACGTACTGAACACCATGCTCGATCCGACCATCCCCCTGACCGTCACCGAATACGAGGAATGGGGCAACCCCAATATCCGCGAGGATTACGATTATATCAAGTCCTACGCTCCCTACGAGAACGTGAAAGCTAAAAATTACCCGAACCTGCTCGTCACCGCGGGCCTGAACGACCCGCGGGTCGGTTTTTGGGAGCCGGCAAAGTGGACGGCGAAGCTGCGGGCGACGAAGACGGACCAGAACCTGCTGATCCTGAAGACCAACCTGGCTGCCGGCCACGGAGGCGTGACCGGCCGTTTCGAATACTTGAAGGAGATAGCGTTCGAATACGCCTTCATGTTCCGCGTCCTGGGGATCAAGAAATAGGGGCCGGTGTTCAAATTAAAATAATGTTGATTTTGTTGTTATTTTATATATAGTATACCTAACTGGAGGGAGTATGATCAAAACAGTAAAATACGTAATCGTCTTATGGGCCGTCCTCGCCGGCATGGTTTACGGATTGGAAGCGCGGTTTGCCGGTATGGGTAACATATCTTTGCTTTATCCCGACGAGTATAATAAATACGAATTATATGATTTCGCCGCGATCCCGGCCGCGCTCATTAAATACGATACCGTATCCTGGCTTTCGATCCGGGCATCCGGTCTTCAGGAAACCTGGCAGCATGATTCATTGAAATACTTGGCGATCGGTCAACCCATTCCCCCGAAGCTGGCGGATTATATACCGCTCGAGGCCGCTTCGGCACTCTACACCGTAATCCCCGCTTTTTCCCTGACGCCGACCGATTTCGTTTATTCATCATGCCAATCCCGGGAAAAGACCGACGATTTCGGCAACGTTACGAAACCCCAGGCCTGGCGGTTTTACGGCGGATATGGGCAGTTAGATCGCAGTTATATCGGCGACGCGGCGACCGATAATGTAAAAACTCCGGCGTTCGCCGCCGTGTATGCCCGGCCGATAACGGAGAATATCACGTATGGTTTATCCGGTGATATATTCTACGGTATGTTCAATTCGGCCGACGCCGAAGATAAAGCGACCCTCTTCCCGATCGGCGGGGGTGGTGGTATCGCGTATGATAAGGGCGATATCGCCGCGGGTGTTAACGTCGAATATCACTATCCGATGTTCGATTTCAGCGAGACCTTCGGTAATAATACTTACACGGAAAGTTTCAAAGGAAACGCCGTGTCACCCTCGGCCGGTTTTCTGGTAACGAAAAAGAACATAAAGTGGGTTTCCGCGGTCAATTACAAATGGATGTCTTTAAACGGCCGGTCCGACACCTTCGCTCTGGGCGACCTCACGAGCAGCGGCTATTCGGCGAAAACCCGGCTATTATTCGTTCCCGGACCGGTCCGCGCCGCGGCGTTCATACAATACGACAACCGGACCACGGAATACGCCGACGAACAGGGCAACCTCTGGTTCGACGCGGTGTATCAAACTTATGCTTTCGGCGCCGGTACGGGATGGGGAACGAAAAAGTTGACCGTCGGTTTGGAGGGAGGCCTGCAAATTAACACGATCAATAACCGGTTGGATACGTTGTCCTCAACGAGCCAGGCTCTGTTCGGCAAAGCCGGGTTGGAATATGCCGTCATGAAGGATCTTTATCTCCGCGGCGGTTATAATTTCGATCAGGTCGATCCCGATCTGAAAGGTTCGAGCGATCGGACCAAAACGCATACGGTGACCGGCGGAGTGGGCCTCAATATCATCTCCGGCATGCGGCTCGATATCGCGTATAATTACCGGATGGGCAAAACCCAGCTCCTGCCGGACGAAAACATTACCGATCATATCCTTTTGGTCTATTTTCGATATATATTAAAAGAAAGTTCTGGTAATTTCTAATTGAATTAACGGGCGATGGTATAAACGGTTTTTTTTCACGCGGAAAGGAGATGTTGTGGATGACAAGAAGCAGGTGTTCGATGCGCTAACTGAAGAGGTCAACGTGATCCTGGAAGGGCCGGGGACAATAAAGCTGAAAATGCAGGCGATCTGCCAGCTTTTGAAAGACCGTGTCCCCTACTACGATTGGGTCGGGTTTTACCTGGGCGACGAGTCGACCCGGATGCTCGAGCTCGGCCCGTTCGTCGGCGAGCCGACCATCCACGTCAAGATCCCGTTCGGCAGCGGTATCTGCGGTCAGGCCGCCGAGCGCAAAGAACCGTTCATGATCCAGGACATAAGCCAGGAGCTCAACTATCTGAGCTGCAGCGTGCACGTCAAGGCCGAGATCGTCGTCCCCATCTTCAAGGATGGCAAGATCCGCGGCGAACTGGATATCGATTCGCATACCAGCTGGCCCTTCTCCGACGAGGACCAGCGGTTCCTGGAACAGATCTGCGTCGGTGTGGGCTCCCGGCTGTAAGCCGAACCGAGCATCATCCTTGACTTTTCCTAAATAATATTTATAATTATTACAATGCGCGAAGGTATAAATATATTCGAAGAAGATTTTTGGGCGATCACGGATATCCTAAACCGTCTCCTTCAGGGGACGAACGCCCGGACGATACTCCTCATCGACAAGGCCGGACAGTTGATCACGTCCGCGGGCGATACCGCTAAGATCGACGTTTCCTCGTTCGCGACCCTGTCCGCGGCTGATTTCGCCGCCACCAGCCAGCTGGCTGCCTTGATCGGTGAAAAGGAGTTTTCGACGCTTTTCCACCAGGGCGAGAAGGAAAACCTTTACGTCTGCCTGGTTGCTGACCGGGTCATCCTGGCGGTGATCTTCGACCAGCGGACGACGCTGGGTTTAGTCCGGGTCAAGGCAAAAAATTCCGCCGGCGAACTGGAGAAAATATTCGCCGACATTTTCAACAAGCTGGAACAGACCGGGCCGAAAAAAGGCCTGGATATCGATTTTACCAAGGCCGCCGAGGAAGAGCTTGACAAACTCTTTGGCTTTTAAGCCGCGGCCGCCAGTACTGCCGGTCCCTGGTCGCCGGGGTATCATAAAATATACCCTGGACTAGACAACCTGAAAATATGGCTTTAATCAATTACGCGTCCCGCGAGATTAATTCCAAGATCGTTTATTACGGACCCGGCCTGGGCGGCAAAACCACCAACATCAAATACATCTACACAAAATTAAATCCCGAGATCAAGGGTAAGCTGATCAGCCTGGCGACCGAGCTGGATCGCACCCTGTTCTTCGACTTTTTACCGGTGGACCTGGGCACGATCCGGGGTTTCAAGACCCGATTTCACCTCTATACCGTGCCCGGGCAGGTCTTTTACAACGCCTCGCGGAAGCTGATCCTGAAAGGCGCGGACGGCATCGTCTTCGTGGCGGATTCGCAGATCGAGCGGTACGACGAGAACATCGAGTCCTTCGAGAACATGAACGACAACCTCCAGACTTATAACCTGACGCTCGACCGGGTGCCGCTGATCATCCAGTACAACAAGCGGGACCTGCCCAACATCACCTCGGTTGAGGAGCTTCAGAAAGTCCTCAACCCGCAGAATAAATTTCCCTTCTTTGAGTCGGTCGCCAGCCAGGGTATCGGCGTTTTCGAGACCCTCAAGGAAGTATGTAAACGCGTGCTCATGACTTTGGGATAAGCCGAATGACAACCTATGCGATCCCAAATTTGCGGCCGCTGTAATAAAATAATCCAGCCGGGCGACCTGTTCTACCGCTTGACGATAAAAGTATACGCCGATTTCGACGGGATCATCAAGATCCAAGACCAGAAGATCGATCTGAAAAAGGAGTTCGATAAGATCAAGGCTTATCCCGAAGACCTGCTCGAGGAGGAAGTGTTCAAGGAGTTCGATTTCGTCCTCTGCCCCCGCTGCAAGGAGATATACTGCGCGAACCCCTTGAGCCTGCCCCTGGATAACATCAAGATCCCGGAAAACCCTTAATGTCCTTCGTCCACCTGCATAACCATACCGAGTATTCCCTGCTGGACGGCGCCATGAGGATCGACCGGCTGACCGAACTCGCCGCCCGGTATAAAATGCCCGCCCTCGCGATCACCGACCACGGCAACCTTTTCGGGACCATCGAGTTTTACAAAGCAGCCCGCAAGAACGGGGTCAAGCCGATCATCGGCATCGAGACGTATATCGCGCCCAAGTCCCGTTTTGACCAGGGCCGCGACATCAAGGTCCCGGAATCGTCTTTCCACCTGACCCTGCTGTGCGAGAACGAGACCGGATACCGGAACCTGATCCGGCTCTCGTCCGCGGCGTACCTCGAGGGTTTTTACTACAAACCGCGGATCGACAAGGAACTGCTCGCCAAGCACCACGAGGGCCTGATCGGCCTTTCCGGGTGTTTTAAGGGCGAAATACCCTACCGGTTGGGTATGGGAGATCCGAACGGCGCCAGGAAAGCGCTGGACGATTACCGGTCGATCCTGGGCAAGGATAACTTTTACCTGGAAATAATGCGGCTGGGCTTGAAGTCCGAGGAGAAAGTCAACGGCGAGCTCCTCAAGTTGAGCAACGAATTCGACGTCCCATACGTCGCGACCAACGACTGTCATTTCTTCGACCCGGACGACTACAAGGCGCACGACATCCTGCTGTGCATCGGCACGAAGAAGGTGCTGACCGACAAGGAGCGCCTGAAGTTCGAAAGCACCCTCACTTATTTCCGGCCGCCGAACGAAATGAAAAAAATATTCGAGGATCTGCCCGAGGCGATCTCCAACACCCAACTGGTCGCCGAACGGTGTAACCTGTCGCTCGACACCTCGGGCCGCGACGTCAAGCTGCCGATCTTTCCCCGGCCCGAAGGCTTCGAGACCGACTTTGAATACCTTAAATATCTGACGTTCGAGGGCATCGGGCACCGGTTCAGCCACATCACGCCCGGGATCGAAGAGCGCCTCAATTACGAACTGGGGATCATTAAAAAGATGGGCTTGTCCGGTTACTTCTTGATCGTCCGGGACATCATTCATTTCGCGCGGAGCCAGGATATCCCGGTCGGCCCGGGCCGGGGCTCGGCCGTCGGCAGCCTGGTCCTGTACGCGCTGGGCATCACCGACGTGGATCCCCTGAAATACAACCTGATCTTTGAACGCTTCCTCAACCCGGAACGGGTCAGCCTGCCCGACGTGGACGTTGATTTCGGCGACACGCGCCGGGACGAGGTCATCGCTTTCATCAAACAGCGGTTCGGCGAGAAGAATGTGACCAAGGTGATCACCTTCGGCACCATGCAGGCCCGCGCCGTGGTCCGGGATGTGGGTCGGGTCATGGGTATCCCCTACAACGATATCGACCGTTTGGCCAAGCTGATACCGATGCACGACAGCATCGATGAAGCGATAAGTGAAGTTAAAGAGCTCAAGATCCTGATCGAATCCCGGGAAGACTATAAGGAACTTTTTTCCATTGCCCGGAAGCTTGAAGGTTTAGCGCGTCACCCGTCAACTCACGCTGCCGGGATCGTGATCACGCCGCGCGAACTTGAAGAATATATCCCCTTGTTTAAAAGTCCAGAAAGTGATGATATTTCGACACAATTTACCAAAGATCATCTGGAAGAGATCGGTATTCTCAAAATGGATATCCTGGGATTGCGCACCCTGACCGTGGTCGACAACACTTTAAAAGCCATAATTAAAAGGCGAGAAGATATATTGCAAGAAGACAAGGTTACCTACGAAATGCTGAAACGCGGTGAGACGATCGGGATCTTCCAGTTTGAAAGTCAGGGTATGCAGGAATTGCTAAAGGGTGTTAAGCCGGAACGCTTTGAAGAATTGATCGCGATCATCGCCCTTTATCGTCCCGGTCCCATGGGCAATATCAACCCACAAAAAATTATCGAGAACAAGCTCCATCCGGAAAAAGTCACTTACCTCCACCCGGCTCTCGAAAAGATCCTCAAGGAGACTTATGGGATCATCCTTTACCAGGAGCAGGTCATGCAGATCGCGGCCCGGCTCGCCGGTTTTACGCTCGCAGAAGCGGATAACCTGCGCCGGGCAATGGCGAAAAAAATTCCGGAGCTGATGGACCAGAACCGGGAAAAATTCATCGCCGGCGCGGTGAAGAATAATATCTCCAAGGACCTGGCCGAAGATATTTTCAAGGACATCGCGCCTTTTGCCGGGTACGGCTTCAACAAGTCCCACGCCGCCGCGTACGCGGTCCTGGCGTACGAAACCGCGTATCTTAAATGCCATTTTCCCCAGGACTTCATGCTCGCGTCGCTGAACAGCGAAACCGGCAACACGGACCGGCTCTGGATTTTGATCAAGGAATCGCGGCGCATGAATATCGAAATTTTACCGCCGGACATCAACCGGAGCCAAAACGATTTTTCCAAAGAGAACGGCAATATCCGGTACGGCCTGGCAGCGCTGAAAAATCTCGGCCATCAGGTGGTTGAGACCGTGATCAAAGAAAGGCAAAGGGGTCCGTTCAAGTCGTTCTTTGATTTTCAGGCGCGGATGAAAAGCTTGAACAAGAAATCCATGGAAGCTTTGGTGAAATCCGGCGCGCTCCATGAACTGGAGCCGGAGATCGGCAAACTGCTCGCCTTGCTGAAGGAAAAGGAACCCGATAGCAAGCAGGAATCACTTTTCGGCGCGGCCGACACGGACCGGCCCAAGACGGATAACAATACGCCGGCGATCGATAAAACCGCGCTCCAGAAAGAGGCGTTTGGTTTCTATTTTTCCGAGCATCCCCTGGAAAAATACCAGAACGAATATCAACTGTTAGGCCTAACGCCGATCAACCAGCTGACCGGTATTGAACAGGAAACCGTCGTCTCGATCGGCGGAATCGTCAGCGATAAAAAGATAAAGAAGGATAAAAAAGGACGGAACTACGCGATCGTAAGTATTGAAGATTTTGACGCAACGATCGATATTTTCGTGTTCTCCGAACCGTTTGACCGGTTTTCCCCGCACTTGAAGATCGACAACCCGGTGATCATCCGGGGCCGTCTTGCCGGTGAGGATGAAAGGCGGAATATTACCGCGGATCAGGTTATTCCTTTTTCCCAGGCCCGTAATTATATAAAAAAGGTATATATCGACTACCGTAATACAAATGCTCCGGAAAAACTGGATAGTTTACACGAATTGATCAATAAAAACCCGGGTGAATGCGAAATATGGTTTAAAGTCGGTAACGGTTCAGAATGCCGGAGTATTCGTTCCCGAACCCTTAAGATCAATCCGGATCCGGAGGTTTTGAAGCAAATCAAAGATATTGTTGGCGAGAACTCGATTAAAATCATCGCGAAAATAGATGATTATCGCAATAATAAACAAAAAATGCCTTACTACCGAGATAAAAAAAGGGGGTAAAATGATATTGATTATGTTTCTTGCCAATCTGTACCTGGTTGATCAACCGGACTTGTACATACCTAGTCACGGAGTATATGGGATCCAGTTGAGATTTGGACCAACGGGCGAGATCCTAGCAAATGCGAATCTGGGGTTATTCAACCGTTTATGCCTCGGTTTGAGCTGGGGCGCTTCAAATTTGATCGGAGCCGGAGACCCTCATTTTTATCGCCAGCCTGGGATCCAGGCTCGGTTGATGATTATCGAGCAGTCGCTATATATGCCAACCCTGATCCTGGGATTTGATAATCAGGGATTTGGGGCATACCTGACTGAAGAAAGGCGTTATATGATCATGTCCAAGGGTATATATTTGCAGGTCGGCAAGACGATCGAATATACCGGGTTGAGCATCACCCCGAGACTGAGCATGAATTACTGTTTTGAAAGGGACGGCCGGTTCGATATGTTCTGCGGTTTTAAATTCCAGTTTGGACCTTCGGTCCAGTTTATCGTCGAATATTCGCCGAATTTTAATGACGACATGGATCTGAACAAGGGATTTTTTAATCTCGGTCTTAATTATATATTCTTCGAAGACGTTTTTTTCCAGTTCGCGTTAAGAGATCTCCTGGAAAATAACGAGGGCATGCAACTTAACCGGATGATAAAATTCGGTTTTAATCAGACGTTTTAACAATGTTTCACGTGAAACATTCGGCAGGTCGTGGATCAGATGTTTCACATGAAACATCTGAACGGTAAAGGGGGGATGTGATCCGGGAACTAACCGACAGCGATTTTCACCAGGCGGTTGAAAAATCACCCCAGATATGCTTGGTGGTTTTTTGGGCGATATGGAGTCCTTCCTGCATGGAGCTATCCAAAACCCTGGAAAAGGTGGACAAGAAATACCCGACGCTCGCCTGGATCGGTAAGGTTAATGTCGACAACGAGATGAAGACGGCTAACGAGTATGACGTGCTTAATATCCCGACCATCGTCATTTTTAAGGCGGGTAAAGAGCAAGAAAGGCTCGCGGGCGCGGTCACTTACGAATATTTATCAAAGAAGTTAAAACTATATTGTCCGCGGATTAAACCTAAGGACGCTAAAAAAAGGGGAGATCAAAATGCATAAAAGACACCTTTCGCTTTTATTGTTGCTGATCGTATTATTCGGGGCTTGCGGACCTAAGGCGGGTGGAAAATCCGGACCGGTGCTTTTTGAACTGACCTCCATAGATGGCGATACATATAAGCTTGCCGATTTCAAGGGATCGGTTGTGATCGTCGATTTCTGGGCGACCTGGTGCCCGCCGTGCCGCAACGAAATACCACACTTGGTTACGTTGTATAACAATAACAAGGATCGCGGCTTGATCATTCTGGGCATCAGCCTGGAAGACAAAGGAATACTGGCCGGGTTCCGCGATCAAACCCAGGTGACTTATCCCATTCTCATGGGCACGAACGAAATTTTCAAGGCTTATAATGTTACGGGTATTCCGCACACTCTATTCATCGATAAAAAAGGCAAGGTGCGGAAAACCCAGGTTGGATATTCACCGGAACTTGTGCCGGTCTTCGAGGCGCTGATCGATTCGCTGTTAAAGGAATGAAAAAGTGGAATCCGTCATGAAGATATCATTAACGCAAGTAAAAGGCCTTCAGTTCGTCGCGCGGGACGAATCCGGGCATAAGATCATTGTCGATACGGAAAAAGAAAAGGGCGGTTTTGACAAAGGCATTATCCCGCTGCGACTATTGATGATCGCGCTCGCCGGCTGCATGGCCATGGATATCGTGTCGATCGTCCAGAAGAAGGGCGGCAAGTTCACCAAGTTCGAAATGGAACTGGAAGGTGTGCAAGCCGAAAAACACCCGAAGCGATTCGCTAAAATAATCTACAACTTCAACTGCGCGGGTGATTTCAAGCGGGAAGATCTGTTGCGCGCGTTTGAGCTTTCGCGGGACCAATACTGTTCGGTCCTGGCGACCCTGAAAGATCCTCCGGAAATAGTGTTCAACATCTAACGCGATTATTTACAGGGAAGGCGGGCGATTTTATCCGCTCGCCATTTTTTAAAGGAGATGTTTTACACAAAAAACCAAAGGCTGAAATTATTTTAACCCGCGTACCCCTCGAAATACCGATGTAACAATTGGCTTAGTACTCGGCCTTCTGGATTTTCCCGACCAGCGCTTCGAGCCGGTCTAGGATGTCGAGGACGGCCGGTTCCTTGATGGAGTAATATTTTCCCTGACGTAGGTTGTCATATCGGACCAGATCAAGGTGGCGGAGGTTGCGCAGGCAGATGCTGACTGTGGGAATGGAGAGCTTCAACATTTCCGATAGTTCAGTGGGTTGACGCTTACCGCGGCTCAGGATCTTCAGGATCTCGTATGCGGTCGGATTGCCGAGGACCCGGCAGATTCGGGAGCCACGGTAATGACGTTCTGGCATCTTGGTTTTCATGAGATAATAATAACTATGATTTGTCAAATGTCAAGATATCTTCTATTATTTTGCCAATTGGCAAAATAACTAAATAAATAGGAAATAAAAAAACGGCGATGGTTTTATTTTTTCCAGTTTTCCGCGAAGGCGATGCGCTTGCCGGGCGACGGGTGAGTGTATTTGTACCACTCGACCAATTTGTTGGGATACGCGATCAACAGGTCGCGGTTGCAGAATTTCGCCATCAAGCTGATGAAGGCTCCGGGGTCATTGGTCAATTCCAAGGCGCCGCGGTCGGCCCGTCGTTCGTAATGGCGCGAGATGGCTGCGCTCAGCGGGGTGGTGATGAAAGATAATCCCGCAAAAATGATCGCGAACAGGGGAAAGGCGCTGATATCGGAAACGACCGCGAAACCGAGCGCGCGAAAGACCGGCGGCGCGATCCGGGAAAAAACAAAGAACGACCCAATCGTGACGAGCGACTGCCAGAAGATCAGGCACCAGATATGTCTTTCACGGTAATGGGTTATCTCATGGCCCAGGACGGAAATGATCTCGTCTTCGGTGTAGTCAGTGATGAGCGTGTCACCGAGCAGGATCTTTTTCGTGTTGCCCAGGCCGACGACCATCGCGTTCGCCTTGGTCGACTTACTGCTTAAGTTGATTGTGTAAACACCCTGGAGCTTGATCCCAGACCGTCGGCAGACGTCGGTGATCCGTTCTTTCAATGCATTGTTCTCGAGCGCAGTCGTTTTGTAGAACAGGGGAAGGATGAGGACCGGGAAGAGGTTGGCGAGGACGACGCTGAACCCGATCATGATCAGCGATAACCACAGCCACCATAAAGTCGCCGCGTGCAGGGTTACCGCGTAAATGATCTCGAAGATCGCGAGACCCAAGAGAAAACCGATAAAGAACGATTTAATTTCATCCGCGAGCCAGACCCGGAAATTCTGGGTCGAGAAATTGTATTTATGTTCGATCCAGAAACCGCTCAAGTAGCTAAAGGGAAAGTTAATTTTCGTGTAAACGATGAGGATCGCTGCGAAATAGATCAGCGCAACCAGAAACCGAGAGCCGGTGAACGATCCGAGCAAGACACAGAACCACGGTGAGATCTTGAAATATAGCAGGGCGATGAGCAGGATCCCGGAAGCGACGTACGATACGATGCCAACCTTCATGTGGTCATTCTTGTAGTGGCGAGCGATCTTTTGTTTTTCCGGGTCGATCAGAGGATGCATAAGGAAATGAATTGTACGTAAAGGAAGTAGTTAGTCAAGGTCTAAGGTCCCGCCATAATTTTGCCAATTGGCTAAAACAACTAAAGAAGGAAGTTTATTTTTTTACAGCCACGAGCGCTTGGTATGTCCTGGGTTCGATTTCACTGTGGGCGATGGGCACGAGCTTTACCCGAAAACCGGGGCGCCGTAATAACTTGAGCCAGACGGCTTTGGGGAAAAGACCCATAACGTGACGGTCGTATTCGATCCGCATCCGACCGCGCCGATCTTTCAGAAGAAACGCAAAATGACATTCATGGGTATTGTCATTGGTGTCGGGGTCAAAATTCCATTCCAGGTAACGCATGCTTTTCGTTCCCCGGTCACTACCGCCTGAGCCCGTCACGGGTTTATAAGTTTCCTTGAAATGATCCGGCACGACGAGCACGCAGCCGCCTTTGCGTAGGTGAAGATAAGCGGTGCGGAAGAGTAGCGTCAGATCCCGGGGAGACGTCATGTACATAACCGCATCGTGGATGAAGACCGCGTCAAAAGTCCGGTTCAGGCGGACCGTTCTCATGTCACCGAGCACGTGTTCGCATTCGGGGTTCAGTTTCCGGCTGACCCGGAGCATGTCGGGGGAGATGTCAACCAGCGTCATACGAAAATGCTTTTTCAAATGGAACGCGTTATGCCCGCCGCCCGAACCGAGTTCCAGGACCTTCTTGCACGGCCGGCAATTGGCCTTCATGATCGCGGTGAAGAAGGCGGCTTCCTCCTTGTAATTATCCGGGGACGAAAGGACCGGCCACCACTCGGCGAGCGAGGTGTACATCTTCAATTTTTTCATCATGGGAATATTTTAGCCAACCTTTTACAGAAATCAATATGCCTATAGGATACAAAAAAAATCATCCCCACCTTTCCGTCGCGTTGAACGCCTGATGTGCCTTATAAAAAGGGACGGAAAGTGGGGCATGAAATATATATAAATAAAAAGTCCAGGGTACGAGCCTATTTTCTCTTTGAAAGGAGGTGATCCAGCCGCACGTTCCCGTACGGCTACCTTGTTACGACTTAGCCCCAGTCACCAACCCTACCTTGGGCCCTTACAAGAAGGGACTTTAGGTATTGCGGGCTTCCATGGCTTGACGGGCGGTGTGTACAAGACCCGAGAACGTATTCACCGCAGCATGCTGATCTGCGATTACTAGCGATTCCTCCTTCATGAGGGCGAATTGCAGCCCTCAATCCGAACCATGCCTATCTTTGTTGGGATTTGCTCCACCTTACGGTCTCGCTTCCCATTGTAATAGGCACTGTAGTACGTGTGTAGCCCTGGACATAAAGGCCATGAGGACTTGACGTCATCCCCACCTTCCTCCGCTTTGTCAGCGGCAGTCCCCTTAGAGTGCCTTCACCTTGCGGCAAAATGGCAACTAAGGGCAGGGGTTGCGCTCGTTGCAGGACTTAACCTAACACCTCACGGCACGAGCTGACGACAGCCATGCAGCACCTGTGCCAACTTCCCACCGAGGTGGGATCCCTTGACTTTCGTCTCAGTACTATTGGCATGTCAAGCCCAGGTAAGGTTCTTCGCGTTGCCTCGAATTAAACCACATACTCCACCGCTTGTGCGGGTCCCCGTCAATTCCTTTGAGTTTCACCCTTGCGAGCGTAGTCCCCAGGTGGTACACTTAACAGGTTACCTCCGGCACATACGCTGAGCGCATATGCCAAGTGTACATCGTTTAGGGCTGGGACTACCGGGGTATCTAATCCCGTTTGCTCCCCCAGCTTTCGTGTTTCAGTGTCAGGATAAGTCAACTCAATCCGAAGACATCATTGACCGATTCTCCATACGGAGAGCATACCAGAGAGCCGCCTTCGCCATCGGCATTCCTCGCGATATCCACGCATTCTACCGCTACACCGCGAGTTCCACTCTCCCCTCATGCCCTCGAGCCCAATAGTTTCAGATGCAGTTTGATCGTTGAGCGACCAGATTTCACACCTGACCCATCAGGCCACCTACACACCCTTTACACCCAGTGATTCCGGACAACGCTTGCCTCCTCCGTATTACCGCGGCTGCTGGCACGGAGTTAGCCGAGGCTTCCTCGAGGGGTACCGTCATAATCGTCCCCCTCAACAGAGGTTTACATCCCGAAGGACTCCATCCCTCACGCGGCGTCGCTGCGTCAGGCTTTCGCCCATTGCGCAAATTTCTAGACTGCTGCCTCCCGTAGGAGTTGGGACCGTGTCGCAGTTCCCATGTGGGGGGACGTGCTCTCACACCCCCTACCCGTCATAGCCTTGGTGGGCCGTTACCTCGCCAACAAGCTGATGGGCCAAAAGTCCAACCCAGAGCGACCGAAGCCTTTCCTCAAAGGACCGACGTCCTAAGAGAATATGGGGTATTAGTCCCGCTTTCGCGGGATTATGCCCCACTCTGGGGTAGGTTGCTTTTGTATTACTCACCCGTTCGCCACTAGCTCTACCCTGTATTGCTACAAGATAGAGACCCGTTCGACTTACATGTCTAAGACACGCCGCCAGCGTTAGTCCTGAGCCAGGATCAAACTCTCCAAATGGTACAAAAGGTTTGACTTAGACTCAATACCCTGGACAATTGGGTAAAAAATAAGTTTTCAAAGACCGGAAAAACTCAGACCCTCATTATATATAAAAATTGGATTGTGTCAAGAGCAATAATAAAGGCTCTATATTATAATGAAAATGGGATAAATGTCAAGAGGGTAAATAATGACAAATGATAAATGACAAATGTTAAATCAAATTCAAAGCTCAAATGTTTGAAATTTTTAATTTGGATTTTGGAATTTAATGTATTTTACACCGTCGATCCCGGCGGGATGTCGCGGAGCTTTTTCCGCGCCAGGTCGGTGCCCGGTTTGATGATGGTATTGGTGCCGATCCGGCCGGTCGCCGGGATCCGGACCGTCTTGCCGATCAGGGTCAGGCCCGTGAAGAGCTGGCCCGGGTAGGTCGCATTTGGCATGGACTCGCCGATACCGACCCGCGCTCCTTCCGCGATCACGACGTCCTTGTCGATGATCGCCCGCTTGATCTCGACCTGGCCTCCGATCGTCACGTCGTGGAAGATGATCGAATCCCGGATTGAGGTATTTTTGCCGACCTTGACCCCGGGCGAGAGGATCGAATTTTCCACGGACCCATCGATCATGCAGCCCCGGCTGATCAGGGAATTCCGGACTTCCGCGAACCGGCCGAAATAAGTCGACGGCCGGTCGCCGATTTCGCCCCGGTCCGTCATGTTCGTTTTCACCTGCCAATTTTCAATGTCGAGGCCGGATCCGGTCCGGAGCAGGTCCATGTTTGCGTTCCAGTAAGCGTCGAGCGTGCCCACGTCGCGCCAGTACCCGTTGAACTCGTAGCCGCAAACCCGTTTCTGCTTGAGGAGCACGGGGATCACGTCCTTGGCAAAATCATAGCCGTTCTTTTTGGCCGCGCGGGCCAGGGCCCAGGCCAGGACCTCCCGGTTAAAAATGTAGACGCCCATGGACGCCAGGTTAGACCTGGGCTTGGACGGTTTTTCCTCCCAGTCCGCGATCCGGCCATCAGGCGCCGTGATCGCGATGCCGAAGTGCCGGGCCTCTTCTTCGGGAACCCGGACCAAGCAGACGGTCGCGTCCGCTTGCTGCGCCTCGTGGAACTCGCGCAGGAGGTTGTAGTTCATGTTGTAGATATGGTCGCCGGAGACGACCAGGATGTGCTCGGGCGAGTATTCCTCGATGAAGTTGAAATTCTGCCAGACCGCGTCCGACGTGCCCCGGTACCAATCGGAGGTTTCCTCGCCGGTCTTGGGCGGCAGGACCTCCACGTTGCGGGTCCGTCCAAAAATATCCCAGGGCCGGCCGTCCTCCAGATGCTCCATCAGGGACAGGGGTTTGTACTGGGTGAGAACGCCCACGACGTCGATACCGGAGTTGGCGATATTGCTCATAGTGAAGTCGATGATCCGGTAAATGCCGCCAAACGGTATCGCCGGCTTGGCCCGCTTCCGGGCCAGGATGTTCAGGCGGGTCCCGACCCCGCCGGCAAGCAGCATGGCGACGATGTTCTTTTTCATTTTAACGTGCTCCCGGCCGGGATTTCTTCCGGAATGTCCCGGGCCGTAGAAAAGATCACGCTGTTGGCTTCGATCCTGGTCCGGGCCGGGATTTTAATGCCTTTTCCGACGAGCGTGAAACCATCTTCGAGCAGCTCTGCGTATTCTTTCGATCTTACGTCCGAACCCGACCGGCCGAGTTCGGAATGCTCGCTGATCAGCACATCCTTGTCAATGATCGCCCGTTTTAAAAATGCTCCATTTTGGATCAACGAATCGTGGAAAATTATTGAATCCTGAACGATCGCCCCTTTTTCTACGATCACGCCCGGCGACAGCACTGAGTTCGCGACCTGGCCATTTATCACGCAACCCTCGCTGATCACGGAATTGGTCACTTCGCCATTGATGCGGGCCGGAACCCGGTCACCTTTTTCCGCACGCTCGATCAGGTTGGTCCGGATCTGCCAGGCGTTGAGATCGAACTTTCGGTCCAGCAATGCCTGGTGCGCTTTATAATATGATTTAATGGTTCGGGCATAATACCAGGGATTTCGGAATTTATAGCCAAACAACATCTCCTGTTTGACTAACTTAGGCAAGATATCCCGGCCGAATTCGTGGGAATTTTCTTTAGCATTGGTCTTTAATAGGTCGATAAGTAATGATGTTTTAAAAAGATATACAGTCATGGAAGCCATGTTAGTTGGTGGTTTTTCAGGTTTTTCCACATACTCTATTATTTTATTGTTGTTTTCGATAACTGCGTATCCAAAACGCTTAGATTTGGATATGACTTTAGTAAAACAAGCAGTAGCTTCAGCTTTAATATCCGCGTGAAACTGTAATAAGGGCTGATAATCCATGCGATATATATGATCGGCCGAGCAGATGAGGACATTGTCCGGTTTATGGGATTCAATGAATGAAATGTTCTGGTAAATCGCGTCGGCCGTGCCTTTATACCAGTCGGATTCTTTTTGACCCCGGTAGGGCGGCAGGATATTAAGGGTACGGGTACGGCCGATAAAATCCCAGTGCTCGCCCGTGCCGACATGACGCAGTAACGAGTATGGCCGAAACTGGGATAATACACCGACATTGGAGATCCCGGAATGCATCAGGTTACTGAGGACAAAATCAATGGCCCGGTAGATCCCGAAGACCGGGACCGCGGATTTAGGCCGGCGCTCGGTTAAGGTCAGGAGTTCGTCGACCTGACCGGCGGCCAGGACCAGGGCTAGAGTTTTGTTCATGAAGTATTATAAAAAGAATCAAACGCAAAGTCAAGATAAGCGGGATTTATAAAAGAATTTTTTTGGCCGCCTGTGGATTAGTCGGCAATCTAGGACTTAACCCGCTTCCGCCATTTAAGTTTGAATAAATAAAACGCCACCAAAAGCAGGAACGGATCGACGGTCATGTAATAATAATACGCGTCCGGGGAATACAATTCGCGGTATTCGTTGTCATCTGCGGCATCGGTCATGATTAGATCGCTGGTAATATCTTGATCCGGGGATTGGAAGGAAAAGACCAGTTTGGTGATATAATCGCCGCTCGTAAATTTTATTCCCAGCGCCATGTGATCGGACGTAATATTGTCGATCTCTTCCGGATTCAGTTTATTGGCGTAGAGCAGGTCGGCTTTGGCGTGCGCCTGCTTGTGTTCAGCGATCGCGTAGGCATAGAGGTTTATATGATCGAAAGCGTCATAATTATTATTGTAATCATAAGTGAATTTATTGGCCTTAGCGATCTCCATGGGAATGACCGGCTCGTTACTGGCAAAGCGCAGCCTTACGCCGACTCGGTTGGACGCCGGCCAGTCATGCGGAATATGATAAACGGCGATGTAAAAATACTTCCAGCCTCTGCCGATATACTTTTCGACCAAATTCGCGGCGATGGTTGAAAGATTAAAACCCCGGCTGGCCAGCCAGCCGGTGATCACGGCCAGGGATTCGGCAAAGACCGTATCGCGCGAGACATGGTTGTTCAGTTCGCTTTCCATTACTTCGTAATAATCGCTGCCCCACGGTTCTTCCTGGGATTCGGAATTATAACACCCGCCGTAATCGATCCGCCGGCGAAAAACCGGTCCCGTGATCTGGGACAGGCTTTGGACGATTGCGTCGTTTGCGTCTTCGAATTCGGGCATTGCCGGCAGGGGAATCAGCCAGGCAAAGTGTTTTATGAGCGTGTCCCAGGTAGAATTAGTAGAATTAATGGTATAGACATTAAGCGTCAGCTCCTCAAATCCCTGGTCCATTTCCACCAGAGCGAGCGAATTGCTGAGATATTGGGTGTTGGTGTCGCCCTCTGATATTAGCAACCCGCATGCCGGCAGGCAGGACACCACGGTGATCAGGCATAATAGTGTTTTCATCATGACCTCGCGATCTGGATTTGCAAACTCAAGCCGTAAACCCCGAAATTCTCGAACGGCCGGGTCGATGAACCGTAATATGTATTACCGCCCGTGCCGTTGATATATATGCCGGCCTGGATGCCGAAATGGAAGTGGCCGACGGAGACCGGCGAGAACGTGCTGTAGAAATGCGTTCCGAACCGCCAGCGGTTATCAGACCGGGTTACGACCACACTATTGGCTCCGGATTCGGGGTAGGACAGCATCATATAATTAAAGCTCATGCTCAGGCCGATCTCGAAAATATCGCTGAACTGGCACGTGATTTGAGGTCCTAGCCCGATTGAATTGCAGGTGATGGAAAGACCGGAATCCTGTAAATATTCATTATCGTAAGGTTTTGACCGCTTATATCCGAAGTTGCCGGCCACGCCGAACCATATCTGGTTATAAAGCCAGGGCGAATAAACGACCTCGGCAATATAAATATTACCCAGGAGTTCCGTGGCCGGGTAATTATTCGTAAAAACAAAACCGGCCGATCCGGATACCGGCGCGAGGTTGAAGACGAACAGGCACAGTGAGATCAATTTCCGCCCGCCTTAATGCCAACCAAAATGCCCGCGATGATCAAGCCGCAATATAAGACGGTGGCGATTTTTCCGTCCCCGAGGCCGCCCCCCAGCACGACGATGATCGTGGCCAGGGAAGCGCCGATGGTGCTGCCCAGGCACCCGAACCCGACCTGCCTCAGGGAACTGGATACGTTGCCGGTTTTTTCCGCCGCGACCGGCACGAGGGGCTGCTCCAGAGCGCTGGTTTCGATCTTTTCGATATCGATGAGCGGTAATTTAATTTCGCCGGACATGGTTTTCACCGCGACCGAATCGATGCCGATCGACACGACCTGACCGACGATTTTCAGCCCGTTTTTAAGGTAGATATTATCCGCGGCCGCGAGGGAAACGAATATGACGCATAGCAACAGAAGACCAAATAATACCTTCATGTTTCCTCCTTTACTGGATTAGTATACCTAATACTTTTTACTTGTCAAGACGAACCGCCCCCCTCCTTCTTCCTCCCCATCGAGAGGGGAGGATAGAGGTGGGAGTGGTTTTAAATCTCCACCTGCGTCATGCTTTCCGGAATTTCCACTTTCACGCCCAGTTTTACCAGCCGTTCCTGGAGCGGCACGGCTTCCTCCAGATCGCCGTGCACGAGAAAGACTTTTTTCAAATTGTTATCCTGGCATGCCTTAACATAATTGAACAGGTCGTTACCGTCGGCGTGCGCGGACAGTGCGTCAATGAATGAGACGCGCGCCCGGACATCGTAAAAGTCGTCGTAGATCGGGACCTTTTTCTCGCCTTGCTGCAGCTTGTGACCCAGGGTGCCCGGCGCCTGGAACCCGGTCAGGACGACCTGGGTATTTTCCCGGTCCAGGGAGTGGATCAGGTGGTGGAGGATCCGGCCGCCCTCGCACATGCCCGAACCGGCGATCACGATCATGGTGCCGGTCCGGTCGTTCAGGCTCTTGGATTCCTCTTTGTCGCGGACATAGCGCAGGGTGGGAAAATTAAAAGGGTCGCTGGTCTCAAAGATCTTCAAAGTTTCCGCGTCAAAACATTCCGGGTGTTTCCTGAAAACCTCGGTGACGTTGGTCGCGAGCGGGCTGTCAACATAGACCGGCACGTCGCGCAGGAATCCGCTGTCAAACAATTCTTTTAGGATCTTGATCAGGACCTGGGTGCGCTCGACCGCGAAGGCCGGGACGAGGACCCGGCCGCGCTCGTCGATCGCGGTCTTAATGATCTTTTGCAGTTCCGCGGTCACGCCCGCCGCCCCCGGGTGGACGCGGTTGCCGTAGGTCGACTCGATCATGATGTAATGGGGGCCGCGCACCACTACGGGGTCTTTGATGATCGGCATGTTATAACGTCCCAGGTCGCCGGAAAAGAGGAGCCTTTGGGTCGCGGTCTCGATGAGGACCACGGCCGAGCCGAGGATATGGCCGGCGTCGAAGAACGTGACTTTCAAGCCCTTTACCGGCTCGAACGGAAGGCCGTACGAATGGCCGGCGAATTGCTTTAAGACTGCTTCCGCGTCGGCCACGGTGTAGAGCGGGCTCTTCGGCGGCTGGTTGGTCAGGGCCAGTTTTTTATTCAGGTGCTCGATGTCGGTTTCCTGGATATTGGCCGAGTCCAGAAGCAGGTAGCGCGCCACGTCCAGGGTCGCGGCCGTGCAGAATACCGGACCGGTAAAGCCGTTCTTGGCGAGGCGGGGCAGGTTACCCGAATGGTCGAGGTGGGCGTGGGAAAGAATAACCGCGCCGATGTCTTTTGGTTTGAACGCGAAGGTGCGGTTGATCCGCTCGGCCTCGGCGCGGTGGCCCTGGTACAAGCCGCACTCGAGCAGGACTTTCTTGCCGTCGTGCTCGATCAGGTACTGAGAGCCGGTGACGGTCTGGCACGCGCCGATAAACGTTAATTTCATATTAATTTAATCAAGAGATCCTCCAATGGGGATGAAAGTCAGTTTCATATTAATATAGGCATCCCCGAAGTGGGAACGTTAGCTTCATAATTTATATATTTAGTGTGGGAGAGGCTTCCAGCCTCGATCGGGATTTGGAAATCCCTCCCACAGTTGTTCAACGATATTTATATGGCGATCTCGTAGAACCGATACTTCTTGTACAGCTTCCCGCCGATCGCCTCGTCGAACTTGTTGATCAGGTCGTTATCCTCCAGGTTCCAGCCCAGCTCGCACCATTCATAGCCGAGCTTAAGGTTCGCCATTTCGGATTCGTAATAGATGGCCGCGATGATGCCCGACTCGCGGTATTCCTTCTTCACCCCGCCGATCAGGGACCGCACGCCCGTGACCTTGTTCTTGTAATACATGAACTTCAGCATCTCGATCAACCCGAGCTTGCCGTTCAATTTCATCAATATCTGGTTGATATCCGGCACCGTGACCGAAAGCCCGACCGGTTTTCCGTCCATTTCGGCGAAGAGGACCAAGTCCGGCTCGGCAAAGGGCTTCAGTTTTTTCGTGGCCAGGTCCATTTCCTCTTCGGTCATGGGCACGAAACCCCAGTTCTTTTCCCAGGCCGTGTTGTAGATGTCCTTGAGATACTGGTTGTCCCGGTCGAATTCTTTCATGTTGAACGGCCGGATCTTGACGCCGGTCCGCGCTTTCACGCGGTCGATCATTTTCTTGATCCGCTCCGGGATCCCGTCCTTGGCGTACTTGATGAACGCGTACAGGTCCTTGACCTTGCGCATGCCGTATTTTTCGGCCAGGGCCAGGTAGTACTCCGGGTTGTAGGGCATCATGACCGTGGCCGGGCTGTCAAACCCCTCGAGCAGGAACGCGCACTCGTCGTTCAGGCTCGGGCTGGCCGGGCCGCGCATGCGTTCCATGCCCTGCTCTTTTAGCCACTTTTTCGCCGCGTCGTACAGGGCTTGGCTGACGTTCGGATCGTTGACGCACTCGTAGAAACCGAAAAAGCCGGTCTTTTCCTCGTGGAACTTATTGTGGTTGTCGTCCACGATCGCCGCGATCCGGCCCAGGGTCTTGCCGCTGTCCTCGGCCAGGTAAAGCTCGCGCCGGGCGTGTTTCCAGAACGGGTAAAAACCAACATCCAGCATTTCCTTCACTTCCTTGAGCAGGGGCGGGACCCAGTACGGGTAGCCCTTGTAAATGCTCCAGGGCAGGCGTATAAATTCTTCCAGATCTTTTTTGTCCTGAACGGTTTTGATGGTTAATGCCATAAATTATCCTTTGATACGGGTTAGGGAAATTTTAACCGGGATGCCGTTGATATCCATTTCCTTGTCGATCTCGCCATGGTCTTCCGTGAAAACGATCTCCAGGGCGAGGGTTTCGTTCTTCAGATATTCCTGGTGCTTTTCCATCGCGGTCCGGAGTTTTTCATCGACCCGGCAATGGATCCGGATCCGGTCCACGAGGTCGAAGTTGGCTTCCTTGCGGAGCATCTGGACCTTGTGGATCAGTTCGCGCACCAGGCCTTCGCTTTCTAGCTCCGGCGTGATCTCGGTCCGGATTGCGACGCCGAGCTCGTCCTCGAACGCGAGCGACCATCCGGCCACTTCGTTCCTTTTTATCTCCACGTCTTCGGGGATGATCTCCACGGTCGCATTGTCGAATCCCCGGATCTTGCGTCCTTGTTCCTGAAATTCTTTTATCTCTTCGCCGGTCCAGCTCTTGATCCAGGCCACGGCCGGGGTGAGGAGCTTGCCCAGCTTGGGCCCGAGCTTGTCGAACCGGGGAGAGGCGGATATTGTATAATAATCGCGGAGCGTGCCCGATCCCGAGGATTTGAGCCGCTTGATGTTGAGCTCCTCCAGGATCACCGCGACGTCGCCCGGTTCCAGGTGGCTTTTTTCCTTACCCAGGTCGACGATCATTTCGGCCAGGGGCTGGCGCACCTTGAGGTTGGATTTGTTGCGCGCCGCGCGGCCGAGCGAGACCGTTTTCCGGGCCAGGGCCACCTCTTTTTCGAGCTTTTCGTCGATCGCCTTCTCGTCCCAGGCCGGAAATTCGCAGAGGTGCACGCTGGCCAGCGCCTGGTTGTCGACCGAGCGGACCAGGTTCTGGTACAGTTCCTCCATGATAAAGGGCAGGACCGGCGCGATGACCTTGACCAGGTTGACCAGGGCCTGGTATAGCACCTGGTACGCGGTGTTCTTGTCCGCGTCGTTTTCGGATTTCCAGAACCGCTTGCGGTTGCGGCGCAGATACCAGTTGGAAAGGTCCTCGAAGAAAGACTCGGTTTCCTTGACCAGGGCCATCAGGTCGTAGTTGTCGTAATCTTTTTCTCCCGATTTGATCAGGCTGTTCATCCGCGAGATGAGCCAGCGGTCGAGCTTTACAAGGCTTTTTGTATCGGGCTTCTGATCTGCGGGCCGCCACCCGTCGATCTCCGCATACGTAACGAAAAAGGAATAAACGTTCCAGAGCTGGAGCAGGATCTTCTTGATCTCGGTCGCGGGGCTGTACCCGAAGTTGAGGTTCTGCACCGGGTTGTGCTTGGCGAACATCCAGCGCATCACGTCCGCGCCCATTTTTTCCGCGGCCTCGTCGAACCAGATCGCGTTGCCCTTGGACTTGTGCATCTCCTCGCCGTGCTCGTCATGGACCAGGGCGTGGCCGAGGAGGACTTTGAACGGCGGCTTTTTTTCCAGGACCGTGGACATGGTGAGGATCGCGTAGAACCAGTTGCGGAACTGGCCCGGGAAGCACTCGGTTATGAAGTCGGCCGGGAACCAGTCCATCCAGTACTTCTTGTCGAACGGGTAGCCGTTCGCTAAATTCAGCATGTCGTCGGGTGGCCGGATCGTGGAAAAAGGTACGATGCCCGCGTCGAGCCAGGGATTGCCCACGTCCGGGATCCGGTTCATGAGCTGGCCGCACTTCTCGCACTTGATCTTGATCTGATCGACCCAGGGCCGGTGGGGTGGATGGCCTTCGAATTCGGGCCATCCTTCGGCCGTTTTTTCCTTTAATTCGTTCCGGTTTCCGACGACCGTGAAATGACCGCAGCCGCACTCCCAGATCGGCAGGGCCAGGCCCCAGTAGCGTTTTTTCGAGATGCACCAGTCCGACATGTTCTTGAGCCAGTCCATTTCCCGGTCGAACCCGAACGCGGGGATCCAGCGCTCGACCATTTTGGTCGATTCCATGATCTCGTTGCGCAAATCGGCCATGGAAATGAACCACTCGTCGACGAGCCGGAAAATGAGCTCGCTGTCGCAGCGCCAGCAGACCGGGTAGCGGTGCGAAAAATCTTCGGCCTTGTACAGGACCCCGCGTTTTTTCAGGTCCTCGATGATCGGTTTGGCCGCGTCCTTGACGTCCTTGCCCGAGAGCCAGTCAAAACCTTCCAGGTAAACGCCCGCCTCGTCGAGCGGCGCGATAGTCGCAAGGTCGAATTCCTTACCGAGCATGAAGTCTTCCTTGCCGCACCCGGGCGCGATGTGCACGATGCCGGTGCCGTCGGTTTCGCTTACCTCGGTCCAGGGAATGACCTTGTGGACCACGCCTTGCTGTTTCGGCAGGTAGTCGAAAGGGCCGTCATAGGTCCAGCCCAGCATGTCCTTGCCTGGCATTTCCGCGAGCACCTCATGCGGGCCCTGCAGGACTTTGACCAAATTTTTCGCCAGGTAGTAAACCGCGTCTGCGTTTTTGGCCTTGACGTAAATTAGTTCTGGATGGACCGCACTGGCCGTGTTCGAAGTGAGGGTCCAGGGTGTGGTCGTCCAGACGAGCAAATACTCTTTTTGCCGGTCATGGATCGGAAAGCGGACAAAGACCGCCTTATGGGAAAGCTCCTTGTAGCCCTCGGTCGCGATCTCCATGTCGCTGATCGCGGTGCCGCACCGGCTGCACCAGGGCATCACGTCCGCGCCCTTGTAAATGAATCCGCGCTCGAAGCATTTTTTCAGGAAGTGCCAGATCGTGTAGTTGTTGGGCTCGCTGAGCGTGAAGTAGGAGTGGGCTTTTTTCAGCCAGTCCTTGTCGCTCAGGTCCGTCTTCCAGTCGCCCCAGTCCATCCACATACCGAGCCGGATCGACTGCTCGGTCTGCACCATGGAGTATTTGTGCACCCGCTCCTTGCATTTTTCCACGAATTTGTCGATGCCGTATTTTTCAATGTCGCGCTTGGAGTTGAAGCCGAGCTCTTTCTCGACTTCGACCTCGACCCACAGGCCCTGGCAGTCGAAACCGTTCTGAAAGCGCTGGTCAAAGCCTTTCATGGCCCGGTAGCGCTGAAAAATATCCTTGTAAGTGCGGCCCCAGGCGTGGTGCACGCCCATGGGATTATTGGCCGTGATCGGGCCGTCCTGGAACGACCATTTTCTCTTGCCTTTATTCTTGTTTTTGTACTGCGTGAAAATATCGAAATCCGCCCAGAATTTCAGCATTTTATGCTCGAGGACGGGGACGTTCAATTCTTTTTCGACCGGTTTAAAATTCATGATTTATATTATATGAAAAAAGGGCGATAAAGTCAACCCCGTTAGAAGTCCTTTATATACGCAATTTATATGACATGAGCATGTTCAATGGTTCATAAACTGGTAAAATATCCTAAATGTAAGGCGGTTAGACTTCTAACGGGGTCAACCCCTTTTGTTGCATCCAATGTATTTGTAGCGGTCGGATTTATCCGACGCCGTTAATCTGTTACATCTTTTGATCATGTTAACGATGATCTGTTGACCTCAATCAAGGTCTTCTAACAGGGTCATTGAATTGAATTACTCCGAGTTCTGTCATCCTGAGCGAAGCGAAGGATCCGGATTCTTCCCATTCGCTTTCGCTCAGGGCAAGCTTGCTTTGCTCCTCAGAATGACAAATGCTGTTTGTCATCCCGAATTTATTTCAGGATCTGATTTGACATTAAGAGGGGATTTCTTTCTCCAGTTTTCCGATCTCCCTCAACGCCGGCCGGGCCTGGGCTCGGGTAAAAAACTTCCGGGCCTGATTCACCATATCCCGGGCTTCGCGGATCCGACCCTGGGTTAGATAAAGGCGGCCAAGTACCACCCGGGATTTTGCCGTTTCCAAGCGCAAGCCCATATCCTGGCTATGCTCTAAAGAACGAAGTAAATACTTTTCCGCTTCCGCCAGGCTGGTTTTGTCCACGGCGTGACGCGCGTCGTTTCGTCTGCGGGCCAGCTCCAATCGGGTAATGCCGATCATTCGCAGGCAATTTATTTCGGTGTCCCGTTCGGCCATGCCCGCAATGCTGGCCTGGGCCGCTTGGGTAAGCGCCAATGCCCGTCCAGGATTGCCGCGGGCCATATCGATCTGCGCCTGGTGATACTGGATCAGGGCCAGCCGAACCTTATCCTTGATCGCGGCAAAGATCCGGCGCGCGGCCGCCAGGTTTATTCCCGCGGGGAATAACCGGACGGTTTCGATGTCGACCTGGGCCATTCCCAACCGCGCGAAACCGATCGAGATTTTATCGCGCAGTTCTTGGGCGACCCCAAGCGCCCGGCGAAAGCTGGCCCGGGCCCGCTCCCATTCGCCCCGCACGCAATACAGCAGTCCCAGGTTATATGATGCCAGGGTGATGTCGTTCTTGTAGCCGATCTTTGCGGCGATCGATAAATGCTCGTTCATGTACCGGAAGGCGGCCTGAGTGTCGCCCTGCAGCAACAGGATGCTGCCGATGTTCCCGGAGACGGACCCGGTGCCACGCAGAAAACCCATTTCCCGGCAGGCCGCGAGATATTGATGAAAATATACCAGGGCTTTGGGAAAGTCGTTGGTCGAACCGTAAACGATGCCCATATTACCCTGGATCGCCGCGGCCAGCCGCTTGTCGCCCGCCTGCTGCGCCTTGACCAGTGCCCGCTCGTAGTATTGCGCGGCTTCGTCGAATTTCGATTCCTCCTGGCAGAGGAGCCCGATTTCGTTGCATATGTAACCGGTATTCAGGTGAAATTTATGTCGGACGCTTTCCGCGAGGGCTTGCTGAAGAAATTTCATGGCGGCGCCGTACGCGCCGAATTTTTCCTGGACCGTGCCCAGGATATGATAAACGCGGGAGAGGCCAAGCCGGTCGTTGATTTTTTTCATGTACTGCCGCGCTTGCCAAAGGCTATTCTGTGCCCGGCGATAATCTCCCAGGAGCAGGTAAACGTTTCCCAGCGCCATGAACCCCCGGCTCCGCAGCCGGACCGGAACGGCCGCCGCGGTCGCGCGCAGGACCTTACGGATGATCTTTTGCGCCCGGCGATAATCGCACGGGCCCTGGATCAAATTGTCGGCGATGAGCAGGTCGATCTCGGCTCGTTCTTCGGCGCCGCGGCTCGCGCGGGAGGCAAACTGAAGGTCGCTCAAGCCCGCGTCGAACCGGCCGACCAGACGGTAGACCTCGGCCCGGCCCTTGAGCGACCGAAGGAATAATTCTTTTAGCAACCCGGAATCTTTGATGTGTTTCATTGCGGGGAGGACCGTTCTTCTATTTCGACCCAACTTAGTTTTTGTCATTCTTTAAATTCCAGCCCAAAGGGCTCCATTCCAGCGCGTAAGCGCTCCCTTCCATTCTGCGTAGCAGAATCACTTTCAACCCGAAGGATTAATATATTGCGCTATACACTCGATACGTCTCCCCGTTCTTCCTCAAATACGCCATGACGGGCGCGCCTTTGATGACCCCGCCGAAAACCAGGGCCTGGTCCGGCCCGAATTTCGCCCAGACCTTCACGCCCAGGCTGCACCGCGCCCAGGCGCGCTCGCTGCGGCTGGAATCGATCCAGACTTTCATGTCGCTTAAAGCCACGTGGATCGAATCCCATTCCACGTACAGGTTCATCAACATGGAAATTAAGTCCGGGTAGACGAGGCCGGTCGAGTCCCTGTATTCCGGGTCAAGATAGAGTAGGGTTCCGGCCCGGCTTTCGTTCTGAACGTTACGGGCCAGGGCCTTTATGTCCCGCGCCACCTTGTCTTTCTCGGTCGGCGCGCATTTTAGTAAAATGATTACAGTGATTATTAAGACGATCACCGCGATAATGACATATTTTTTCATGGACTAATATTTCCCATTTGTCATTGCAAGCGAATCGAAGGATCTGGGATTCTTCGTCGTTTCACTCCTCAGAATGACAAAGATTGCTGTCATCCTGAGCGCAGCGAAGGATCTCAATTTTTTTATTTCATCCCTTCCATTCATCGAAGATGAATCAGCCGTTCACGCCGTTAATAACAACAACAATCCTAACCCAAAGAACAACACCGCCGTCACGATCTTCACGGCCGGGATCCTTTTTTCCAAAAATCCCCCGATATTTTTCGCGCTAAACCCCACGGCGAGCGCGGCGATTACGATCAAGGGCACGATGAACGCCAGGTTGTAGAGCACCAGACTCGCGATCGGCTTCAGGGCCGGTCCCTGCTGGGAGATGATGAAGGTGATCGTCGGCAAATAGACCTGGCCCGTGCATCCGAACTCCAGAAAAGAGATCGCGAAACCGGCCGCGATCGACCCGATTATGATGCCGGCCGAGCCGGTCTTTTCCTTTATATTCGTGTGGATCCTCTGCTTGATTCCGAGCGGCAGCTGGAGCAGCATCTTGCTTGTCTGGCCTTTTTTGCTGACGTAAAAATCGTATAAGCTTAAAACCCCGAGGATGATCGCGAAGATCCCGAACGCGAGGAATATGATCTTGGCGACGAGTTTGAAGCTGGTCAGGAACTGTAATATTTTATACGCGCCCAGGCCGATCGCGAGATAGCTCAGGAAGACCGCGATTATGAAGAACACCGCCATGAGCAGGATGTCGCGCCGCCGTCGTCCGACAAAGATCAGGTAACTCACGAAAAATATTATCGTCGCGAAGGCGCAGGGATTGATCCCGTCCAGGAAGCCCGCGAACATGATGCCGAGGATCGAGAATTTTTTGAACCGATTGAAGATATTATTGCCGGCGTTCGCGGTCCGAATCGTGTCGAGCCGCGGGCAGTTTCCCGCGTATTTGGTGATCAGTTTTTCCAAGGCTGTGATGGGTATCGTCTTGATCAGGTAATCGTCACCGATGAAGATCGCGGGCACGAGGAGCCGTTCGTTTTCGGGGACTTTTCTAGAAAAGGCCAGGGCTTCGTAAAAGAGCTTGCTCGAATCCACGAAGATGTCATAGCGGTAAACGGTTATCGGCCGGTATTTTTTCTGCAGGGCCCGGAGCAGGGCCTCGGTCCGGTCGCATTCCGGGCACTGGGGCTGGTAAAAGTAGTAGAGGTGGACCGTCCCGGAGAGGGCGACGACCGTGTCAATGGACGGTTTGGCCGTGTCCGGGTTGATAGGTATGGTTTGGTTGAGCAGTTTCAGGGTGGGCCCGAGTTTTGCGCGGACTTCATCCGGGCCGTAAAAGGCCGAGTCACCGACGAACACGACCGGCATATCGTCGGTCTTATCCGGGACCTTTTCCTCCATTTTTTCCAGGACCTTAAGGTTGTCCAGAATATCGATATCGTATTTTTTTAAGGTGAACTTATACTGAGCCTGGAGCTTGGGCAGGTCCTCGAGCAGTATGTCCTGGCAATGCCCGCAGCTCGGCGAGTAGAAAAAATAAACCGTCGTTTTCGGGGTTTGATTGAAGAGTAAAATCAGCGCGATTTGTATTAGATTCATTTGGTTTATCTGGTCTGTTTGGTCTTTCTGGTTTTTCTAGTTTTAAACCAAAAAGACTAGACAGACTAAAAAGACTAGAAAAACAAACTGCATGGGTCGTGCAGGATTCGAACCTGCGGCCACCGGATTAAAAATCCGATGCTCTACCACCTGAGCTAACGACCCGCACTACTTTTCTTCCGATATTCCGGCAGAAATTATTAATTTCCTGGTTAAAGCTTTTTTCAGGACTGGTTTTGGTCCCACTTTTGGTCCCAATCCTGGGTCCGGCCCCGGAAGTACTGGTAACCTTTCTCGATCGCCTCCCGGATATGCTCCGGATAGAGATGGGCATAGCGCATCGTGGTCGTGATCGTCTTGTGGCCCATCAGTTTCATGAGTGCACCCATGCTCACCCCGGCGCTAATCATGTCCGAGGCGAAAGTGTGCCGGAGATCATTGAAACGAAGATCCGCGATCCCCGCCTTATTGCGGGCGGTGATAAACCCGTGCTTGACCCAGGACTCGCGGTCCGGGAACGGACAGGGAAAGAGGTATTCCGATGTCGCACTTTTCCGGTTCGCCTCGAGGATAGTCTTAACGAGCGGGTTCAGGGGCACGATCCGCGGCACGTTGGTCTTCGTCTTCGGCACGTGGATGTGGTTTTGGTCCCAGGCCACATCGTGCCATTGGCAATTCAGGATCTCGCCGAGCCGCATACCGGTGAACCGGGCGAAGATCACGATCGAACGCAGTTCGGATTGGCAGACGCTGAGAAGGACCGGCCATTCGTCGGTCCGGACGTACCGCTCGCGGAGCGTTTCCCGGAATAATTTCAGGTACTGGAAAGGATTCTTATCCAGCCAGTCCCACGCCACGGCCCGGTTGAACATTGAGATCAGGAACCGGGCTTCGCGGTTGACCGAAGCCTTGGAATAGCTCTTTTTCTTCGAAACGCCGGGGATCAGGATCTTGCCTTCGAGCCGGAGTTTTTGGAATTCCTCGCCGTCCCGGAGGCAAAGCCGGTCGATCCGCTGGCCATGGAAATAAGCGAGCACGTAGCGGCTGTTAAGATCGTTCCGGATATAGGACGATTCGGCGTTATGAAGCTTAGCCCAAGACAGGTATTCTTTAACCAGGTTTTCAAAGATCATCTGCTTCAGGGGCTTATGGATGCCGAGCGCAATCTCGTGCTTGATCCGTTCGACGAGCTTATCCGCTTCGGCCGCATCCGCGGTGCCCAAGGAATAATGCAGTCTCTCGCCAAGGAAGCGATAACGCGCGTAAAAAATACCCTCTCGCCCGCGTCTTTTGACCGCGATCGTGGGAATTTTCATACAGGCCTCCCTTGGCAAGAGAGTATAACCATCGGGGTAAAAAAGTCAAGATAAACCATGGTAATATCATCCTTTCTGCCTTCCTCATGGTCTATCCTCCAGTTTTATTATTTTCCCCGACCGGAGCCGCAGCCCCGGCCGGGGCATGTTTCGCTACGCGGATTTGCGTTTGCGCGCTTCCAACCAAACAAGAAAATCCTTTTTCGGTATCCGGACGGCGCCTCCGAGCTTAACGCTTGGCAATCGGCCTTTACTACACCAGGCGTAGATCGTTTTTTCGGAAAGCGACAAGTATACCGATACTTCCGGCACGGTTAGATACTCACGGTCGGGTAGCGAGCCATTAGTGGTGTTTTGTGTGTTCATAATTCCTCCTCTCGGAATTTGATTTTTTACCGACTCCATTTTTCAAGAATCGGTGCGAATAATTTTTCAGCAACATGCAGGCTGAAGTTATTCAATTCATTTTTTCTTATCGCCTCCTTTATAATATTCTCAGGCAGATTCTTCACTTCTAATTTTTCCGCGTCGATTTTATAAATCAGTGTGTTCTTATCGGTTTTATCCGCAGAAAAACCATGCGTTGACATTACCGTTAACTGGTCTTGAATGATTTTTTCGAGATGAAAAACGGTCGTGGTTTGCTTATTCGAAAGAATATTTTCAGAAAAATCTTTTGTTTGTTCGGGCAAGATAAATAATTGCGGATAAGGACGAGAAAACTGATAAATCATTTTGACTTCACGACCCAATGAAACCTGGATCAGCAATTCGTAATCATCGATTAACAATGCCCGGAACCATCTGAAATAATGCCCCATGATTAGTGGGTCGGGATAATTCACCCGATTGAATTGACCGATGAATTTTAGCGCGACGAGATCAAGTAGATTGTAACGTCGCCAGCCCGGTTTTTTCTTTTTTCCGTCGGCGAAGAGGATCTTTTCTTGGTAATTGATCTGCCGTTGAGTAAAACCGATCTGCTTTTTTACTTCGGACGCGGTTAAGATTGGGTCAGTAAGCCGTTTATAGACTTTTAGAAACGGAATCTGATCATTTCGATTCATATCTATGTATTTGTGAATCGATCCGTAAGAAGCTTTAATTTTTTCAACCTTCATCAATGCCTCCCCTGTAGTATAGTTGATTTATTATAATAAATTCTAATGCTTGATTTCATATAAACGACAATCAAGGCGCTTTTAGAAGCAGTCATTGTAGTATATTATATATAATATCTACGCCAAAGTCAAGGGGTACGATTTCATTTATTTAAAGTCATCCTGAGTGCAGCGAAGGATCCCAATACGGGATCTCCCCCTTTCCTTACTCAATTCCTCCTTACCGACGAGGAAAAGCACCACCCAAATCCCTCTCCCTGGAAGGCAACATTGATTAGAATGTGTTAATAATAATTGGGGTCCTCTATGAGGGGAGAGGGGCAGGATGAGGGTGATTCTGTTCAGTCATTGTAGTTGTAGCGGCGCGATTCATCGCGCTCTGTTGTAGTGACCGAACTTGCTCGGGGTCATTTATACTCTTATAAAATAAAAAAGTTAATGCCTGCCCCCTGGGCCGGGGTCTGGCCCCTAGAGTCTGTATCTTATCCATTCATTTCTTTACAACATTCATTTTTATTATATAATATAAACGGAGGAGGCAAACAATGATTCTAATTTTGATCGTAATCATGCAGACCGAAGTGCCCGTTATCCCGTCGATTCGGCTCCAGGCCTTGGGTACCGAATTCATTCAGCTCATCGACGATCCCATGACCGACCTTCAAATCTTTCCGGCCCGGCTGGCGCAATTGGAAAGGCTGACGGTTTATGTCCATCCGGAACTCCCCGCTCCAGGTACGTGGGGAACGTTTACGCTGAGCGGCGGTTTGTTCCTGCCGCGCACCACCGGCCTCAACGCCGGGATCTGGCACACCTTTGACGCGTATGATTATACCAGCGTTGACGTAAATACGGATTCGTCCAATTCCCATATTGATTCGACCACGACCGTAAACAATTCCGGCCGGCAGCAGCCATCGCTCATGCTGGCCGTGCCGTTCCTCAAGGAAGGCGGATGGGCGGCGCTGAAATTCTCCTATCATTATACTTACTCGAATAGCGATGTATATGAGTGTAATCTTTATCAGGATACTTCGGTCACCGGTGCCGACTCGAGTATAAGTTGTTACGATTACCACCAAAATCGTTTGTCCGGCGACCATTCGCCTGTCTGGTCAATGACTCTAGACCAGTACCTGCCCCTGGGTGATGTTGCGTCCCTTGATATCGCGGCGAAATACGATAACCTTGATACGAAGACGACCAATGTAGATACGACGATTAATTCCACCATGTGGGCGTCGATCCATCATTCCGGTATTACCCGTTACGCGACATATTTCTTCAGTGACGGAAGATCCATGACGACCGACCAGGGTAAGTTCATACGCAATACGGTTTCACTTATCGGTACATATCAGCGTCTGCCTTCCTGGGGTATGATGCGGATATCCGGACGATTCGAATACGGTTTTGGCCAGAACGAAGATCGGACCACGGAGACCTACTATGACCGTTCAATATACCGGTATGAGTATTCAGCCCCGGATACGTCGTATGTCTCCGCTGATACCCAGCTGACCGAAACCTCCGATGTCACGGAAAAAAAGACCGACATAAAACAGTTCCGTGGATATCTGGGTTCCGGATTGACGTATTACAGCATCGACAATCTGGGTCTTTTCGCAGGGCTGAAGATTGAATACTTCCGGTTCCGCGTATCGCCTAAAGATATTCCGTTATGCGACCAGGATAATTTTACCGTGACCGTGCCGATCGGATTCGAATGGTATCCGGTCGATTATTTTTGCCT
>Ga0315279_10001125_pt1 | contig 45749 bp, 45 predicted proteins | sample YL17G06_20_MG_FD_203694 | JGI IMG/M metagenome (GOLD analysis project Ga0315279, IMG submission 203694) | Sediment microbial communities from Yellowstone Lake, YNP, Wyoming, USA - YL17G06_20 | ecosystem: Environmental > Aquatic > Freshwater > Lake > Sediment | place: USA: Wyoming | collected...
AATCCTCGATGAACAATGAACTTACCTGATCATATTGAGGCATTGAGGCACGGGGGGGGTCGGTTTCTCGCCGGTCACTCAAACGGGCGAGTCGCTCAAACGCCGTTTCCATGCATAATTCAGGTGGCATCAAAGTCTATCCAGCAGTTTTCGACCCTGAGTTTGCTTGTTAGTCTCGAAACCTCCTCAAGGGTCAGCTTGTCTTCGGTCGTGGCGAGCATGCCTTCGAGTTTGTCTGCCTGTAAGTGATCCCCTTTGTCCCGGGCGCTTCCAATTAGGGCAAGCAGGACTTGTCTCGGAGTCAGGGCCCCAAATTGCGCCATCAAGGATTTGTCAGACCCGCTCAAGCCCACACTGACGCCTAGCGACGCCCTCTTTATGCCTGGCAATATTTCTCTAAGTCGTCTCGAAAAACCTTCCGCATCTATTTCCCATTCAAGATGAACCGGCAACTCAGTGTTCCGTTGATGGACGAATTGGCGAAACCCGCCCAGATCCACTGACTCGCCGCCCACATTAGTGCGATGGACGTCGAGGTCGCCCGTTTCCTCGGCGTGGCGGGCAAGAATCAGGCTATGCAGAATGCTCGATTTGCCAGAGCTGTTCGCACCGTAGATTAAAGTGAGGGGACGGATGGGAATCCGCTGCGATTCCGCGAAAGCCTTGAAATTGCCAACTCCTATGGCCGTCAACATGTCTGTTTCCTATATCCCATTCCATAGCGTTGAGATGTTTTTGCATGCTGCTTCCATTTCATGCCTCATTCGAGATCCTGCCCGCGCACCTTTGTGAGTCACCCCACGTCTCACGTCGATGTAAAGAACCGAGGAGCTTTTAAGTCTCATCCCGTCGTTGGATTGTGCCTCATACATTGCCTGGGCGATAACCTTCACCATCTTGTCGTCCGGTGCGTCTTTTGAGAATTCGAATTTAATGATTTTCTCAGCTCTGTTTTCCCGAACATGCAGATCCGGGAACACAGTAACCATGACGCCGGCATAGGTGACTGCCAAGGATACATCCGGAAGTACCTCGAACTTCCTATTGCCAAAGTATCTGGCGTATCCCCGAATGGCCCGTGCATTATTCTTGTATCTCGTCGTTGTTTGTCCCGAGGACTGATCGGCTATGGCGTCGAGTTGGGAAGCCCTATCGAATAACCATTGAATGGGTTGTCGATTCTGATGATAAGCGGTTATGAAATCCCTAGCTTCTCGATAATAAATCGTTTGAGCAAATCCTTCTGGATCAGGATATTTGAAATCGCGAAGCACTTTTCTTTGCTGTGCCGAGTTGCCTGCCATAAACTTGGCCAACCCTTTCAAGCTGATCTTTATCATCATTCATGCCTCATGAGGGGACGTGCTCCACCTAACCTTTACATGGCCTTCATCGATACAAAGGCGATCAAGATTTGGTCTCCAAAGCCCTAGCCTGCGACTCCATTTCTTCCAGGAGTTCTTTCATGTGCACCTCTCGCCACTCCACGGTGAGGTCGCCAGTAAATGCGCGGTGAAGGAGTACTGAAAAAAGTCGCTCTAGTTTGTTCCTTAAGCAATCCTGTTGTGCTAAGAGAGAATCGGCTTTGCGAAGTCTGACTTCAAATGCATCCTGCATCGGCAACGGGGGGATAACGAGGGGCAAAGCGCGAAGCTCTCGCGCATTGATGTTGGCCATTCCGATGGCTCGCCGGCATTTATCGAAAAGTGTCTGCTTGATGTAGCGGCTGTTCATGTAGGCCCAAATGTACTCCGGGCGGGCTTGCGCTAAATCAATGCGAATCCGAATCAGATATGACGCTGCAACAGCCTCCATCTGGGCTTGCCAAAGCCCCGTTTTGCCGACAAGTTCCTTGCTGTTGGTTCGGTTGAAGAGCAGATCGCCAGGCTTGAGCGCGTGGTGTCGCAGTTCGTGTTCAGAGAGAGGGGCATACTTGAGATCAGTCAAATCCATGCGCCCAGACGGTTCAATGTTGTTCATTCGGATGACCGCGATTCCTTTGCCATTCGCATCCGCCTTAACGGAAGTACCGTACTGAGTTTCGACAGTCACGTCTCCGAGAATAGCTCTCCTCCACCGCTTGGGATTCGTGGCTGGGTCGCCGAACATCTTGTAGAAGAGGGCGGGGAGGATGCGGGCGGCTTTGGCGTCGGCCTCGGAGCGCCGTTTACGCAGCCCGTCTGCTTGGTCGAGTAGTTCGACAATGCGCCGCTGCTCAGAAATAGGGGGGACAGGGAGTAGTGTCTCGCTGATGATTTTTTGGCTTATATTGGGTTGTGCCCCACCGACACGCTTCGCTATGAATTGTGGAACACTGTGCCGAAGGGCATACCAAACATACCGGTTGTCAGCGACTTGAGGATTCGGAATAACGTTGCAGACAGCTTGATTGGTTGCAGCATCAATACCAAGCAAGGCAGTCTTACCAATCGTTGCCCCATACATTGCGATAAGGACAGAGCCGGCCGGGACCAATTTGGCTGCGGATTCAGCAAGTCCAAGATCTGTGAGTGTTGCCTCGGTGGAGAGGAGTATGTCGTCCTTGAGCTCACCCGATTTAACCCAAGGAATATCGCCACCATAGTAGGTGTCCTTCTTACGGGTCGATGGTGTTCCTCCGCTGCCAGTCTTACAAAAGCATTGTATCTTTAAGATCGGCCACTTCATTCCACTGACTCCACTTCCTGAAGCAGTTTCTCCAGGCCGCTGGCGATCTCTCGTTCAATGGTAAGTGTCTTTCGGATCAGCTGTACTGGATCATCGTCAGGAGCCTTCTCGACGATCTGCGGCTTGTAGCGTCCCGCAGCCAAATTGTAGTCATTGTCGACGATGGCCTTGATGATTGCCCACCAGCACCGAGGCTCATCACTTCCTGGAGGTAGTAGCGTGCCAGCTTCCACTCCAGGAGGTTTGGCGTATTTCGAATCCTTATACGCCTTCCACTTGATGAGCAGGTCGGGGATGTCATTGCGTTCGGGTGTTTCCGGTCTGCCGCCACCGGAGATTTTGTCAGGGTCGAAACCGTCCGCCCGAATCTCGTAGAACCAGACCTTACCCTTATGCTTGGTCTTCTTGTCCCTCTTCGCACCGGAAGCGGGCCGCCGGAAAACTAGCACACCAGTCTTCACACCTGCATAGGGCTTGAATACCCCGGCGGGAAGCGACACCACTGCCAGCAGGTCATAATCCTCGACCAGTTTGCGGCGAAGCTCCACATGAGCCGATGTCGAGCCGAAAAGCAATCCCTCGGGCACGACCACCGCGCATTGGCCGCCCGGAGCCAGGGCTTCCATCATGACGCCCAGGAAAAGCAGTTCGCTCTTTTTCGAATTGGTTGGCAGATCCTTGCGGATCGATTCCTTGGGAAGCACGCCGGCAAAGGGTGGGTTCGAGAGGATCACTTTGTAGCGCCGGCTTAGGTCGTCCTCGGTTAAGCCACCCATATCGGAGAGCGTGTTTGCACGTTTGACGTTGGCCTTACGGATCCCGTGCAGCACCAGATTCATCATGCCGATGCGCATCATCTGGCGCGACACGTCGATGCCGTAGATTGACCGCTCCAGCAGTTCCCAGTTGGGAATCTTCTCGCCCGCGCCCTTGCGGTAGGTTTGCAGGGTCGGGATTTCTTTCTTGGCTTCATTTATCGACTGGCCTCGCTTTTCGAGCCACTCCTCGCCGTAGATCGGGACCTCCTGGGGTTCGGTTGAGTATTTGGCCAAAATGTACTCCACGGCATCGATGAGGAAGCCGCCTGTGCCGCAAGCCGGGTCGTAGATCGTGTCGCCGATGTTTGGGTCGAGCACCTCGACCATCATGGTTCGGATCTGACGAGGTGTGCGAAATTGGCCGTTCAGCGCTGACTGGCCGAGATGAGTGAGAAGGTACTCGAAGATGTCGCCCTTGACGTCTGTTCCCAATTTTGCGAAATCGATACCGTCGATCTCGTCCACCACTTGCTTGAGCACGTTGGGATCGAGGATCTCGAGCACGGCATCGCGGAAGTAATCGGCAATCTGCGGCTCCTCCTTGACCAGCGAGGCCATATACGGAAAGGCCTCGTCGCGCAAAAAATCGCGCAGGTCCGTGCCGCTCTTGAACCGCCACTTGGACCAGCGGTAGCGTTCGGATTGCTTGGGGAAAAGGCGCTTGCTGTTCCCGTTGGCCTTTTCGCCCATGAGGCGCACCTTCAGCTCCCGGCTTGACTCCTCCTCATCGAGCAGCTTCAAGTAAATGAGATAAGAAATCTGCTCGATGTATGTTACCGGGTTAGTGACACCGCCGGCCCAGAGGATGTCGGTGATCCGGTCTAGTTTTCTTCTCAAGTCCTGGTTCATTGCTGATTCCTATGCGACCTTTTTTTTAAAGACCGACACGTTCAAATCCTCGATGATTTCCTTGAGGCCCTTTTCGCCGAAGAGCTCCACTCCAAGTTCGGCTGCATTGAGAATGGAGAGCGGCGGTTGGAACAGGTCCTCCAATACAATCCGGCCACGGGCGATGCCGCGGTTTTTGAGGAGCGAGAGGTATTGTGCCTGCTGTGGCGTGAGCAACTTTGCTATCAGCCATGCCTGGAAGTTCTCCGTCAGCTCTTCTTCGCGGGGTTTGATCTTTAGACTGCCGAGGGCGGCCTTGATGAAATCGATGAGATTTCCGCCCGGCTGACGGTAAGCGCGGCGGAGGTTCTCCTCGTTGAAGTACATCTCCGGCCGATTAAGCCGGTCAGTCAGCGCTTTTTCCTCATCTTCCGTGAGCAGCGCTTCGCCGCGAACCTTCTGGATGATCGGGTCATCTATTACCGCGGACCGAACGGCAGTCTCCCAATTGGTGACGTAATCGCGTTTATCGACGCGCTCTCCCTCCGGTCCTACCTCGACATAGGTTACTGCGTGGAGCCATTCGTCCTGGAGGCCGAGTTCGATAAGGTCGCCCGGCATCTTAGGCGGTTTGCGTTCTCCACCAGGGGCATGACCGTAGCCGGTACCGGTGAATATGTCGGCGTCGCTGTCGTTGAAATACTCGTGATTGCCGAAAAAGTCGTAAATCACGAACTTCTGTTTATGGATATGGTCTGCTGTGCGCGTGCCGCGGCCGCGCATCTGCTGATACAAGATAGGGCTGCGTACCCGGCGGCACATCACCAGGTGGAGGACCTCGCGGCAGTCAAAGCCGGTGTCCAGCATCCCGACGCTGACGGCCACTTGCGGATAATCCTCGCGCTTGAATTTGCGGATGAGATCGTCGGCATTGGCAACATCGCTTGTGATGACCTCAGCGTATTGTCCCTTCAGTTCGGGATGGAGTTCGTTGAGGTAGTATGCCAGCCGCGCCGCATGGTGCTTGGTGATGGCGAAAATAATCGCCTTCCCGGGGCCGATCTTCTGACCGGGAGCCAGTTCTTTGTAGTTTTCCCAGGCCAACCGATCGAACTCCTGCATCATTTTCCTGTTGGTATCCTCGTTGGTCCATTCGCGCTCAAACTCGGCCGGGTCGTAGGCCTCTTCATCGACTTCGGCACCTTTGGCGAGGATTACGGTGATCCCGGTGGCAAATTTGTACGGAACAAGATAACCATCCCTGAAGGCCTGCTGGATCGGAATGGCGAAATCCGGTTGGCCGTCACGGCACTGATAGAATTGGAAAGTGTTCCGCTCGATATATGCCGAGGGGGTCGCCGTAAGCCCGATATGAAGCGCGTCGAAATAGGTGAGGGCGGTTTGCCACGCTCCGTAAATGGAACGATGGCATTCGTCGGCGATGACGACATCGAAATAGCCGCTGGTGAATTCAGTGTATCGGCTGATCATGGTTTGGAGCAGGCAGACCGTGACCTGCTGTTGCTGTTGACCAATGCCGGGACGCAGCCAATAACTGCTGTACTGGTTTAGTACGTCCTGGATCGCTTCCTGCGCCTGCTTGGCGAGCTGCTCCCTGTCCACCAGAAAAAGGACGCGCTCGGCGCGCCCCGCCTGAATCAGCCGTTTGACGTACAGGCAGATCAGATCCGTCTTGCCGGTGCCGGTAGGCAATTCGATCAGGAAACGGTGCTTGCCCAGCTCCACTGCGTGGTCCAACGCCTGCATGGCTTCCCGCTGGTAGGGGCGCACCTGGCGGGTTTCACCCTGGCGGATGTAATACTCCGGAATCTCAATGGTCGCGAGCGGTTTGCGAGTGGTCCGCATCTCCATCAGCCGCTCGAGATCGCGGCGGGAAAAGAAGGAGTTGACGATCCGGGCATCGTCATTGAGGTAATCCCAGAAATAGATCAGTTCGCCATTGGTCAGGAATATGAATGGCGAGCCGATCTCCTTTGCGTATGGCAGGGCTTGTTGCTTCGCGGTGTATGGCTCGATGGCCGTGCGCTTGGCTTCGATGATGGCGAGGGGGCGGCCACGGCGGTCAGTAAGAACATAGTCTGCTCGCCCGGTCGGGATCTGATCCCCATCGGGCGTCAAAACCGCGCCCTCTACAACGCCGTGCGCATCTCTGATACTTCCCGGCTTGAGCCCACCTTGGATGTAAACGGTTTGTTCCGTAAGCACCTGCGATTTGTCGGCGGGATCCCATCCTGCTTGCCTGAGCATGTCGTCGATGACGATTCTGGAATCCGCTTCGGTCGAATGGTCTTTCACAGGCGCTCCCTTCCGGAATGCGGAGGATTATTGATACCCGGGGAAATAGTCTGCAAGGTTTTTATTTCGGAATTAGACCTCGCAGACCAGGCGCCCGCGGTTGACTCTGTGGGCCTCCCGAAGATCAACATGCTGTCCGAGGATGAGTCTCGACAATTTGTCTTTGGCACCCTGGCCGCCGTAGGTGTGCAACTCAGGGGCATCATAGCCGGCCGGGCGGATACGGCTGCCGGTTTGGCTGTTCCATTGCCATTGAGGGGTAACATCGAACGTGTCGCCGTCGATGATTGCGGTAACCGTGAATATCGACATGGCTTCTCCTTTGCGTGTTTGGGCCATCGGTTCATGTTTCCGACTCCGATACAACGCAAGGGGCGTGCCATGCCACGAGAGAGACAATAACCATTGAAAATATCGTTACTTAGAGCTGTTTCCATTAGGTTCGGCGCTAGCTTATCCTTCAACCAGGGTTGAAACATCTTTAACTCCGGTTTAGCTCTTCGACCTGGACTGCTAGAGAAACTTGTGCACGGCTTGCGGAGTGATCCCGAGCAATCCAGCGGCCCGGCTCTGGTTGCCATTCGTCGCCTCCAGAGCTCGAAGAAGCATCTGTTTCCGGGCGCTGCCGAGAAACTCGTCCAAAGAGAATCCTTCGTATGGATCGGGAAGTGCGTCGAGCGGGTCTGCGTATGTGATCGGCTCCGTGATCAGGAGGTCGTCCGCACTCAAAACGTCGCTGCGGCATAGACGCACCGAGCGCTCGATGACGTTTTCCAAGTCACGCACGTTCCCCGGCCAGCTGTGAGATTGCAGTCTCGACAGGGCTTCAGACGACAGCCTCCTTGGTCGGCGCAATGAACCGTTCAACTTGTCCAAGATGTGAAGCGCTAGCAGGGGGATGTCGCTGCGTCGCTCTCGGAGGGGAGGCAGTCTAATCTCCCCCACGTTGAGCCTGTAGAAAAGGTCTTCCCGGATCTTGCCCTGTCTGACAAGCTTTCTCAAATCCCGATTCGTGGCCCCTACGATGCGAACATCGACCCTGTGAGGTCTGGCTTGCCCTATCGGCTCTACCAGACCGTCCTGGAGAACTCGAAGAAGCTTGGCCTGTGCTGGAAGGGGCAATTCCCCCAGCTCATCGAGGAAGAGAGTCCCCTTGTCGGCGACATCGAATTTCCCGGCCTGGTCCGTTATTGCTCCCGAAAAAGCGCCCTTCTTGTGGCCGAACAGAAGGCTCTCAACCAGGTCTTCCGGGATCGCGGCGCAATTCACGGCGACGAACGTCTCCTTTGTTCTCCCGCTCAGCTTGTGGATGAACCGGGCGAAAAGTTCTTTGCCGGTGCCGGTCTCCCCAAAAATGAGAATCGGGGAATGGGATGGCGCCAGCATGGCGCCCATCTCGAGGGCACGCCTCATTGCCGGATGATCGCCCACGATGCCGAGTTGCAGTCTGGCAGTATCAACATCGACTTCGCTTTCATCAACGCAGATCGTTCCAGCCTGGAACCTGACGGTTGGGAACTCGCGCGAGGACAAATCTATCTCGCTGACAAGCGGATGCTCCTTCGTCACGAAACGCGCGGGCCGTACGTGAAGGATGCGTGCAGGTATGTCCCCCGAAGCCGTCATGAGAACCCAACACGCATGCATTTGGGGAGTACCGGAGGCTACGGCGATAAAGAAGCCGGCAGACTTAAAGCTCTCGACAATGTGTCGGAGATGGGGCCTGAGCCCCTTGAAGATATCCTCATAGTTCGTGGGATCGTCAAGGTCGACTTCGAGAACTTGAACCTCAGTGTGCGGGTGGAGCTTTGAGATCGCCGCCTTTGTCTCTTGAGTGGTTTTTCTGGTGCTTGGAGTGTCGAACAGAAAAACGTGATCGAATGACCGGGCGGCGAGAAGCGACAAGATGGGTCCAGGCTGCTCCTCCTGGTCAATCAATCCCTTGAAATAGGGATCATGAAATCCTGTAAACGTCAGGAGAACGTCCATCGTTTTTTCCTATCAAACATGTGAAGACATCGGGAGATGCTGGCGTCCCGTTTCCCCTGGTCCCATTCTGGCGGCCGTTCCCTAAATTCCCCTTTTCGGCATTGGTCTGTAGTATGTGCCTACTACCTCGCGTCCCGATCGCGACGCTTTGTCGCGATTTTTGTCGGGTTGCGCGCGCCCTGCGCGAGAGAATCCCGGGATCGTGACGAATAGAACTTATGAGATTCACTTTGTGTCTCACGGTCTGATCTTCTCGTCACGGATTTGGATAAAGCTGGAGATATAAGTGGCATAATCCGTGATAGGCCGGTCGCGAAATTGGAAGACGTCCATTTCCCTGCCACTCTGCAAGATTCTCGGAGATGTGCCAAATCCAAAAAACCGCCTTCTCCAGCCCGCAGAGAACGTCGAAGCAAACCTGCATCCGAGTGGGGGAATGCCGCTATGGTACTGCAACGCCACCTTTTAGCAAGACAAATGTCTGAGGAACGCCGGAAGATAGCCGCGCCGGGTCGATGCGGCGAATGAATTCCTTCCTCTCCTCGCATGAAAAATAACTTCGATGCTAGGTGACCCCAACCTTATTGAGAGCTCGGCTTGACGATTCAGAATTCGAAGGCGCCACTTCAATTGCTCATTGAAAATCCTCTTGACAAATGTCGTTATAACGACTATATTGTGGCTATGAAGCGACGATTGAAGGTCGAGATAAAGCAGCGCAGGCCGTTCAGCAGCAGCCAAGAGGAGGCGTTCCTCAATCTCCAGAGAACCGCGGACTCCCTGATGCGGGGATTTGAGGAACTGCTGAAGCCCAGCGGCTTGACCCAGACTCAGTATAACGTGCTGCGGATCCTGCGCGGTGCGGCGCCCGAAGGCCTGCCGTGTCGAGAGCTGGCGGAGCGGATGATTACGCGCGATCCCGATGTGACGCGACTGCTGGACCGGCTGGAGGCGCGAGGTTTGGTATCCCGCACGCGGGACGTGGCGGACCGCCGTGTTATCGTAACGCGCATCACCACGCAGGGAATGCGGCTTCTGGAGGGGCTGGATTCCCCGGTTGCAGAGCTTCACCGGCGGCAGTTGGCTCATCTCGGAGGGGACAGGATTCAGAAGCTCATCGATCTTCTCGAGGTGACGCGGAAGGGAAGCCGCTAAAATTTTTTGGGAAAATAGTTGTTACAACGAATGGTGTAGGAACAAATAATGAAAGGGGAAAAGAACATGGATAACACAAATGTAGCAGCCAAGAGTGCAGCCGAGACTGTGGCGAAGCCTCAGCCGACGCTGTGGGAGATCGATGCCGCGCACTCATATGCGCACTTCTCGGTGCGTCACATGATGGTGTCCAACGTGCGCGGCGGCTTTGACAATGTCGCCGGATTCGTAGAGTTGAACGGCCAGGATCCCACCCGCTCCAGGGCGGAGGCGACTATCGGCGCCGACAGCATCAACACGCGAGAGCAGCAGCGTGACGGACACCTGAAAAGCGCCGACTTCCTGGATGTGGCAAAGTATCCGATTATTTCGTTCAAGTCTACGCAGATTACAAAGTTGGAAGACGGGGGCTGGCAGTTGGTCGGCGACCTGACGATACACGGAGTGACACGGCCCGTGACTCTCAACGTCGAACCGCTGACCCCGGCTATTCCTGACCCGTGGGGAAAGGTCCGCATCGGGACCTCCGCAACCACAAAGATCAACCGCAGGGATTTCGGACTCAACTGGAACGCCGCGCTCGAAGCAGGAGGAGTGCTGGTTGGCAACGATGTCAGCATCACCATCGATGTCGAGTTGGTCAAGAAGAATTGAGTCATCGGGCCATCGGGTCATTGAGTCATTTAGGAGCGCACCTTGATATGCAGGGGCAAAAGTTAGTCGGTATTCTCGAATTCGAAAGCTCTGCATGTTCAATGGCCCAACGACTCGATCGCTCGATGGCTCAATCCAAGAGGGGCAGATCATGATCAAAATACGCAAAGCCGAAGAGCGGGGGCACTTCAAGCACGGCTGGTTGAACACCTATCACACGTTTTCCTTTGCAGACTACTACGACCGGGCCAATATGGGCTTCGGTCACCTGCGCGTAATCAACCAGGATCGGGTGAAGCCCGCCAGGGGTTTTCCGACTCACGGACACCAGGACATGGAAATCATCTCCTATGTGCTCGAGGGCGCCCTGGAGCACAAGGACAGCATGGGCAACGGATCCATCATTCGCCCCGGCGACGTGCAACGAATGAGCGCAGGGACCGGCGTAACCCACAGTGAGTACAATCCTTCACGCACGGAGTTGGTCCACTTTCTCCAGATCTGGATTGTGCCGGACAAGCGAGGTCTGACACCGAGCTACGAGCAGAAGTCCTACCCTGACGAGGAAAAGCACGCGCATCTGCGGCTGATCGCATCCCAAGACGGACATAAAGGTTCGGTCACCATTCATCAGGATGTCCTGGTGTTTGCTACGCTGCTGGACTCCGGGGAAAAGGTGATTTATTCCGTGCCTTCGGGAAGACGAGCCTGGCTACAGGTGGCGCGTGGCTCGCTGCGGCTCAACGCTGTTCCCATGAAGGAAGGCGATGGGGCCGCGATCAACGATGAGTCGGAGCTGCGCATTGAGGGTGAGAAGGAGGCCGAGGCCCTCCTTCTCGACTTGGCCTGACAAAAGCCACGAATTGCACGAATTAAAAACGGCCACGAATCGCACGAATTGCACGAAAAAAATGGATCCATTCATCCACCGTTCGTGAAATTCGTGGCTTGTGTTCGGTTAATGGTTTGCGTTGTTTTTCGGATTCTGGTTGAATAGGCTTGGCAAGACCAGGAGCCGAAATGGCAGACAGTGGACAGACTTTATCCGATAACAGAACTGTGAGTCCGCGCGTCCTTTGCGTCTCCGCGGTGCTCGGGATCGTCCTTCTGACTCCCGCGCTTCACGTCCGTGCCGAGTCCGTCCACCGTTACGAATTCTCCCTCCCACGCATGGGCACAATCTTCGAGATCATCCTCTACGCCCCAAATCAGAATGCTGCTTCCCTTGCCGCCAACGCGGCGTTTGACCGCATTGAGCAGCTGGAGCAGAGCATGAGCGACTATCGGGAGAATAGCGAGCTCAATCGCCTCTGCCGGGAAGCGGTTTGGAATCCCCGGCCGGTGAGTCAGGAGCTTTTTTTTGTTCTGGAGAACTCGATTAGGATTTCTCGCTTGACCGGCGGAGCCTTCGACGTAACGGTGGGTCCCGAGGTCGCCCTCTGGCGCGAGGCGCGGCGCGCGAAGCGCCTGCCCGATCCGCAGGCACTGGCGCAGGCAAAGGCGGCGGTAGGCTATGAAAATCTGGTGCTGGATCCCATAGCGCACACGGTCATGCTCAAGCGCGACGACATGAAGCTCGATCTCGGGGGAATCGCGAAGGGGTTTGCTGTGGACGAAGCACTCAAGCTCTTAAAATCCCGGGGAATCCGCAGGGCGTTGGTCCAAGGCGGAGGAAATATCGCGCTGGGGGATGCGCCTCCGGAAGCACCGGGATGGAAAATCGCCCTCGACGATCTGGGCTCAGGTCCCTCGCAACACCGCTATTTAATGCTGCACAACCTGGGTGTGGGGACTTCAGGAGATGCCTACCAGCATCTGGATCTGAACGGCAAACGATACTCTCACGTCGTTAACCCGACCGACGGCATTGGAATCAGCGATTCCGTGAGCACCACGGTACTGGCTCCCGACGGGATTACTGCCGACGCCTTGGCCCTTGGCCTGAGCATTCTTTCGGTGCCCGACGCTCTCAAGATAGCCGACTCGATGAAAGGGGTGTCGGTTTCTCTTTCGCGCCGCGTCGGTTCTGAGTTGCGGCACTTCTCCTCACGCGGATTTCCCCGGCCGCTGGAATCGGCGAATCCGGCACCCGGGCATGTGTCGGAGAACAAATGAACGAAAACGCAATTGCCGGCCGGCCTGAGCGTCTGACATTGGCGCTCGACGGGCGCAGGCGGGGCCGGCGGAGGAAGGGTATTTCCTGATGACAGAAGAGAAACCTCCCCGTAGACGAAGGACCGTTGTATTACTCGTATCCGGAATCATCGTCGGTCTTGCCGCCGCATTCACCAGCCACTACTCTCTCGATTACACGTCTACGGATCAGTTCTGCGATAAGGCCTGCCACGTGCATCCGCAGGCGACACAACTTTGGATCAGATCCACGCATTACACGAACAAGAGCGGCGTGGTGACGCGCTGCATCGAGTGCCACCTTCCACCGGAAGGGATCGATTATCTTACCGAGAAGGCGAGGCTGGGTGCTCAGGACGTTTATGGGAAGCTGTTCAAAGACGTCTCCAAGATCAACTGGGAGCGCAAGCGGACCCTGGAAAGCGCCAGGACGTTCACATACGACTCGTCATGCGTGCGCTGCCACAAGAATCTGTTCAGCCAGGGCCTTTCGAAGAAGGGGAGCGATGCCCACCTTTACTACCAGAGGATGAAGGAAAAGGTGCGCTGCGTAAACTGCCACCTGGCCGTTGGCCATTTCATGGAGAAGAAGCCGGAGCCCGAGGAAGAAATGGCCTATGCCGTGACGGAAAGCTCGGAGTTTCCTCTGAGCGCAACGGGTTTCAAGAACTATACGGAAGAGATTCCCGGTTCTACGGTCAAGTTCCACATGATTGCCGTTCCGGGCGGGACCTTCCAAATGGGCAGCCCGGAGTCGGAGCCTTATCGCCGGCCGGATGAAGGGCCGATGCACCCAGTCAAGCTAAGCCAGTTCTGGATGGGACAAGCGGAGGTGAGCTGGCGCGAGTTCGAAGTGTTCTATGCCCAACGCAAGGTTCCAGGCAAGAATGAAGGTGGCCCGGATTCGCCCGATGCTCAAACAGGTCCGACGCCGCCTTACGGCTCGCCCGATCAGGGATGGGGCAAAGGTTACCGGCCCATGATCACGCTCACGCATCACGCTGCCATGGTCTATTGCCAATGGCTGTCGGAAGTCACGGGAAAGAAGTACCGGCTTCCGACCGAAGCGGAGTGGGAGTATGCCTGCCGTTCCGGCAGCACTACGCCCTACTTCTTCCCGGGGGATCCTGCCAGGTTCACGGCCCGGTCGTGGTTAAACCGCCTGCGCGGAGTCAAGACCAGCCCGATTGCGGATTATGCTTGGTATGCGATCAACAGCGAAGGAAAATCCCATCTGCCCGGCGCCGACAAGCCCAATCTGTGGGGTTTCTCCAACATGTTAGGGAACGTCAAGGAGTTCTGCCTCGATTGGTACGACTTGCGGGCTTACTCGCAATACTCCGGCACCGAAGAGGCCGTCAACCCACGCGGACCGGAGTCTGGGGAAGAGCATGTGATCCGGGGCGGCTCCTTCAGGAGCGACGCCGCGGACCTGCGGGCCGCTGCGCGCGACCACACACTTACGGAAGCCTGGCTGGTCACGGACCCGCAGAATCCCAAGAGCATCTGGTGGTATTCGGATTGTGTCGATGTCGGTTTCAGGGTCGTAAGGGAGTATGAGGATGGCAAGGAGATGGAGAAGAGCGGGAAGACAGACGCGAAATCTAATGGATCGCAATAAGTCAATTGAAGGTAGAATAGGAACTCATAACCAGATCTGCACGGAGACAAACATGAGCGAAAAGAAGGAAGGCAATTTCAATCGACGAGATTTTATGGGCGCAGTCGCCATCGCCAGCGCTGGCGCTCTGCTGTCCAGCTGCGGCAAGACTTATCCAAAGGCCACTTTTCTGGACGAGGCTCCCGACGGGCGCCCGCTGAAAGCCGGCCTCGTCGGCTGCGGTGGACGTGGATCGGGCGCCGCCGAGGACTTCCTCAGGGCCGGCAAAAACCTGAAGATCACGGCCCTCGGCGAAATGTTCGAAGATCCCCTGACAAAATGCCGCAAGAAGCTTGCCGGCAAGATGGAGGTTGCTGACGATCACTGCTTCCTAGGATTCGACGCCTTCAAGAAGGTGATCGACACGGATGTGGATATCGTGCTGCTGGCAACGCCACCGCATTTCCGGCCTGAGCATTTTGCTTACGCCGTGGAAAAAGGAAAACACATTTTCATGGAAAAGCCGGTTGCCGTGGATCCGGTCGGCATACGTTCCATTCTGGCCTCAGCCGAGATGGCCAAGTCGAAGAATCTCTGCGTGGTGACCGGAACCCAGCGTAGGCATCAGAGAGAATACATCGAGACCTACAACCGGGTCGCGAACGGAGCGATCGGGAGGATTGTCGAAGGCCGCGCCTATTGGAACCAGGGTCAGCTCTGGTTCAAGCAGCGCCAGGAGGGCTGGTCCGATATGGAAGCCATGATCCGCGACTGGGTCAACTGGTGCTGGCTTTCGGGCGACCATATCGTCGAACAGCACGTGCACAACATCGACGTGATCAACTGGTTTACCGGCGAGTTTCCGGTTAAGGCCACGGCCATGGGCGGCCGGCATCGCCGCGTGACGGGAGATCAGTACGACTTCTTCGCCGTTGATTACACGTATAAGAACGGGGTCCACATGCTGAGTACCTGCCGCCAGATCGACGGTTGTGCCAACGCCGTCTATGAATACATTGTGGGGACGGAAGGTTATGCGTTCTGCAACAACGGCGTGAACACTATCTTCGACAAGGACGGCAAGGAGGTCTGGAAGTTTCAGGAGGCAGACGAGCCGGGCAAGGAGCCAAGAAACAAGTCGAAGATGTCGGCCTATCGTCAGGAGCACATCGATCTTGTGACTGCGATCCGCACGGATAAGCCGATCAACGAGGCCGAGAGCACAGCCAAGTCCACCCTGACGGCGATCATGGGCAGGATTTCTGCTTATACCGGCAAGGAAGTTACCTGGGATGAAGTGATGGATTCGAAGTTGAGACTGGGTCCCACCGAGTACGTGCTGGGTCCGTCAAACATCAAAGCCGAGATTCCGGTTCCAGGAACATCGAAGGGCGCTTAAGAGGAACACCTTCAACACCACGGAGGTTGATGGAAAAAGCGGGACATTCCGAGTTTCCGGCTCTCCTAGATTGGTAGGATGCGCTTTGCCATCCGGATCATCCGTTCAAACTAGGGCGGCAAAACCGGAAAATCGGAATGTCCCCTTTTGTCTTTTCTTTACGATCAGACTGCATTCCCAACGTCGGCTACCTTCGCGCGCAGACAGCTCTCTCTGTGATCTCCGCGCCTCTGTGGTTAATGCGGTGTAAGCTGTGGCCTCCTTTAATAAAATCCTGGCGCACTTTAATAAGTGAGGTCGACGTGGGTGAGAGCATCACAACCGAGGACTCTTCGAAGCTGATGGACAGTAAGGCCTTCAGAGTCGCGTCAGCGTTGGTAATCCTCATCATTGCCGTTGGTTTCGCATACTACGTGCCTCTTCTTGGCCGGTTCCCTCGACGACCGGAAGCATTTGACTACTTCCTGTTCTTCATCTTGCCCGTGGCGCTCTGCCATACGGGCATTTTTTTATTCCTCAACCTAGGCCTGAGGTTTAAGGCGCGAGGCAATCTCCTTTTTTGGGGATTCTCTGGCGCCGTCCTTGTCCTGATGGGGAACTGGAACCATGCCAAGGCACTCATTCTGATTGCGCTTTTGGGAGTGATCCTGATTGGGATTGGCAATGCTCTTGCCAGGCTCCTGCTCCCGGAGAATTCGCGTGCCTGGGGGGTCTCCTTGGCCCTGGGTATTCTCTGCACCTCCTTGGTGGCTTCATTTTTCGCCTGGGCTCACATTCTCAAGTGGTGGTTGATCGCTCCATTTCTGCTTTTGTCCATTCTCATGGAGAGCCGCCGCCGTCCTGTGGCAATGTTCGCCGAGGCATGGAGGAATTTCTCGTCCCGCTGGAATACAGCGTTGGCCCTGGCTTTGCAGGGCATATTTCTGCTTACCGTTTTTGTCTATGTTTATGCAGTTGCCCCGGAGACACAGTCGGATGCTCTTCGCTCTTACTTGCCGTACTTAAAGCTAATGCGGAACAATTCCGGCTTTGTCGACGTTCCCTACCAATGGGCCTACATTATCCCCCAGGCTGGATTGACCTATGCCGGGACAGTGCTGGTCCTGTTCAGAGAGCGCGTGCTTCAATTGTCCACGCTTCTCGTCTGGTTGGCTCTGATAGGAATCGTTTGCCGCAGAAAGGCCGAAGCGCCTTTGGAGGTCAAGATTACGGTAGCCCTTTTGGTTGCTTCCTGCCCGGTCGTTCTCTGGGTGGTGCCCAACTTGATGCAGGACTGCTTCGCGTGTCTCGCTGTTGTGATGCTGGCCGTGATATGCCTCGAAGGAAGAGACCCTGGGTCCGCACGCTTTTGGACAGCGGTGGGTGTGAGTGCGGGCCTTGCCTGGGCCGCCAAGTATTCTACGCTTGCTTATGCAATCCCGTTGTTGATTGGTGCATCGATACGAAGCCATAAAGCGAAGGGATGGGCGAGAACCGCCCCAGCTATGGTTCTCGCCTGCTTTAGTGGTTTGTTAACGCTGGCCCCCTGGTTCGCAAACAGCTATCGTCAGAGCGGCAACGCCATCTTTCCGTTCTTGTTGAAAGTTTTTCCTGCCCCCCTGTGGCCTCGAGGAGTGGGATTTTCCAATCTGGACAACTTCAGGCTGCCTCCGGGCCCGCGAGGCTGGTTCCTCTGGCTGACAGACCTGACCTACAACACGAGCAGGTTCGTTGAGGGCCCTGATGGCAAACTCGGGATGACGCTCCTCATACTTTTTCTCTTCGCAATTCTGGCTTTCTGGAAAGGTACCCCGCTCGCCAGGGCGATGGTTGCCAGTGCTTTTATCGGAACAGCCCTTCTCATTTCCATGACCGCCTATCTTCGCTACTGGATGTCCGGTCTCTGGCTGGTTGCCGCTGTGATCCCGCCCACCGTGGCCGGGATCGCACGATTTCCTCGGTCACGTGTTGTGCTCTCTACGGCCGCGGCAGCGATACTTGCCTGTCAGGCATTCATGATGGCCTTGAGTCACTGGGCTGATCCGCGAGGCTGGCCTTGGAGTTACTACACCGGCAAGACCAGTTGGCAGTCGCTCATGAGTGGGAACGGCCGAGGGGTGGAGATGCTTTCCCGGCTGCAGAAATCCTGGGGTCGCCAGTGGCCGAGGGTCTGGTACACGGACTTCGAACCGATCGGTCACTTCAACGTCGTGCCCATGGAGGCGGCGATCTGGGAGCTTTCGCTGCATTGCCTTGAGCCGCGGGCCAAGATCCGGTATCTGAGCTCCGCCGGGTGCGATTACTGGATCGTGGACGAAGAGAGTCAGAATGCCGAGTGGTTCAAGATAGCTGGAATCAGCCCCTTTTTTTGGGACGACAGGTTTCTGGTGGTCTCCGACGCACCCATACGGGTCTACAGGATGAGGCCGGCGGCGGAGGTGCTGCGAGCATTCGATGAGCGCGCCCTTCCAGGCAGCGACTTGTTGATGAATGGTGGTTTTGAAACTGGACAATCCGGAAAGTCGAAGTTCTGGTGGACGGATGGGGACGCGCATTGGCTGATGCAGGCGTCGGAGGCCCACGAAGGAGAAGGATGCTTCCGCCTCGGCCCGGGCGGCAGCCTGCACCAGGAGATACCTTTACCGCCCGGGATCAAGACTATCGAACTCGACATGGCCGCGCGTGGTGCGCGTGCGGATAAGACGATTCGATTACGCTGGGATCTGAGATTTAAAGGATTTGAAAAAGATCCTTCTCAAATTCGCCCGGACGAATGGCCGAATGCCGAACACGAGCTTTCTAACGTGGCCGCAGAGGTCGAGGCCGAAAAATGCTGGAAGCACAACCAGGGGAGAGCTGCAGTACCCGCGTTTGCGCGATCTGCGACTCTATTTGTCGAAAATCCGGACAGCGGCGGCCAAGCTTTCGTCGACACGCTTCATCTCTATTCCCGGTAGCACTGAGGAGCTTCACAGCGGTACTTCAGACAAAGGTCCCATCATTGTCGCGGAAATGAAATGATGGAAAACAAAAGATTGCAGTCGTCATTCCTGCGTGCTGCGTTGCTCGTCGGATCGGAGACGTGATAGCGAGGATACCCGGGTCCATCGACGGCATATACACTGTGGACGACAAGTCGCCGGACGATTTGGCGACGGAGATCGAGCGGTGGCGAACAAGAAATCCGTAGGGGCTACTGCTAGCCAGGGTGAAGAGAATCCCTAAGACCGGCACCGTATGTCCAAGGTACTCATCACCGATGGCTTGTGGCGAAAATCCGTGGTGGCTGTGCGGGCTTTAGGCAAAGCCGGCATACAGGCTACTGTCACCGGAGACAGTGTCCTCACGTCGAGTTTCTACTCCCGCTATTGTCATAAGAGACTCCTCACTCCCTCGCCGACCGCTGAGCCTTCGGCCTTCCTTGGAGCCATACTCGAGGAGCTCGCCACGCACGAATATGACTTGATCATTCCCATGGAGGATGACTCAATCAGAGCTCTCTTGCCCAGCAGGCAGGAGATCGAGGGCCTAACCTATTTCCCTTTTCCGTCAACCGAATCCCTGCTGCTGGCATTCGACAAGAAAAGGACGCTTGCCCTGGCCAGTCAAGTCGGCATCCCAGTGCCCCGACAATACTGCGTACCGGGCGACGTCGGCGAGCGTGATTATCCCATCGTTCTGAAACCGGCAACGGGAAGCGGGAGCCATGGTTTGGTCTTCGTGGAGTCGCAAGAGCGCCTGAACTCGGTGCTCAGAACCCTGCCCGCCCGGCTCGAGACCTATCTCATTGAGGAAAGGCTTCCCCCACAAGGCGAGGAGGTCGGCGCCAATCTGCTGTTTGACAGGAATCACGACTGTCTTGCAGGCTTTACCTACAAACGCCTTCGTGACTATCCCGTTGCAGGCGGTCCCAGCACGCTCAGAGAATCCACCAAAGATCCGGAGCTTCTGGACATGTCGGTCCGACTGCTCCGACAGCTCAACTGGCATGGTGTCGCCATGGTGGAATTCAAGAGGGATACCCGCGACAATAGGTTGAAACTCATGGAAATAAACCCCCGCTTCTGGGGATCCCTGGCGTTGCCTGTGGCCTCCGGCGTCAACTTTCCCCTCTTGCTGATGCAAATGGCGCGAGGAGAGGCTATCAAACCGATCTTTGATTACAGGGCCGGTGTACGGGCCAGATGGCTCATTCCCGGTGATATTCTTCACTTTCTGTCAAATCCAAACCGCTTCCACCTCCAGCCGAGTTTTTTCAACTTTTTCGACAGCAACACCCACTACGACGACTTCGATCCCGCCGATCCCATTGGGAATGTCGCCGTAGTGGCGTGCACGCTCCTCAACGCAGTGAAGCCCAGCATGTGGAGATATGTCCGCCGATAGCCCGCGCGTCCCAGATGCGGTCCGGTTCCCTTATTCAGCGATGGCCATATGAGACCCAAGAACATTTTTACAGTCGATCTGGAAGATTGGTATCACGCGAACTATCGCCAAACCGAAAACAGCTTTAGCGGCCAGGCGAGTGCGGTCGAGGTGCCGACGCTGAAGCTGCTCGACCTGCTGAGAAAATCGGACAACAAGGCCACCTTCTTCTGCTTGGGATCTGTGGCTCAGGGGCATCCAGACTTGATCAGGGAGATACTCCGCCAGGGGCATGAAATCGCATCACACGGCTTTTCGCACAGGCTGGTTTACCTGCAGACAATCGAAGAGTTTAAGGAAGACCTGAAGAAATCAACCACCGTACTGCAAAGCATTATCGGAGAAAGGCCCGTTGGTTACCGAGCACCATCCTGGTCGGTGGACCGCAAAAGGACGGAGTGGTTTTGGAAAGTGCTCGAGGACCATGGATACAGGTATTCGTCGAGCCTTTTTCCACTCCGGACGTTTCTTTACGGAGACTCCTCGGCTCCTCGATTCAAGCACAAGATCGGCAGCCTGCTGGAGATTCCGCCTTCAACAATCGCCTTTTTCGGGCAGAGGATGGCTTTCTCAGGAGGCTTTTACCTCAGGCTGATTCCGACGCCATTCCTCAAACTGGCAACGCGGTTCATCAACTCCCGGCGTGAACCCGTTGTTTTTTACATTCATCCGCGCGAGGTTGACCCAAATGGGCCAGAAATCGGCGGTCTGAATTACAGGGAGAGATTCATCCACTATTACAATGTCAAGAACACGTATTCGAAAATCGAAAAGATTTTTGAAAGCTACAAGACCTGCTCGATAAGAGATTACTTTCAGCTGTGAGTAGCTTCGTGTCCTTTGGGCCTTCCTGTTGTCCTTTCAAAGGGTGACAAAAAGGCACGATTACGCCGGACCCTTCACCGAGTGGGTTCTGCTGGGCAGCCTCGCGCTCCGTGCCGAGGGCAAGCTGCTCTGGGACAGCAAAAACATAAAGGTAGCCAACAAGCGCGAAGCCAACAAATACGTCAAGATGGAATACCGCAAAGCTTTGCGGCTGTAATCGGGTGTGTCCAGTGCGCTCTTGGCTTCCTGACAACTCGTGAGTCTCGAGGCCGCTCTTCTGCCACGAATTTCAAAAGGAGGAGGACCTATTTGCGGGATTTGTACACGAGCTAATTGCAGCTGTGCCCGATGCGCTCCTGGATCAGACAGCGATCGGGGAAGTACATCCCGCACTTGAGACAAATCGCCTCCGCATTCAGGCCCAACTCCACGATGCGAGCCGACAGACGTTGCATGAGTTCGCCGGCTCGATGCAGCTCGTCCGCAGACAGCCCCACGAAGATCTCCTCGATTCTTTTTCCCCGCGCGGCGTCGAATGCAGCCAGGGTTCGTCGCCCCAGTTCCGTCAGCGAGAGATGAACGAAACGCCGATCCAGCTCTCCCTCAGAGCGGCGCAAATACATCCGTCTTGCCAGCCTCTCGACCGCCTTGCTGGCCGCGGCGGCGCTCACCCCAAGAAACGCAGCGAGGCTTCCCAGCGAATGATCCTTCCTCAGGCTCACCAGTCTGAGGAGTCTGAGCTGAGAAATAGTAAAGCCCTTTCCTGCAGTCTCGCGGAGCACGTTGGCGTCCAGCGCCTCACTGAGGGCGGCAATGAAGACTTGCGCGCTCCCAAGAAAGTCGTTGACCGCTTCTCTTCTGAGAGCATCCGGCATCGACTCTATCTCCGGCACGTAGTTTTGGCATGCTTCCCACAACATTGAGCGAAGGGAAGGATTCCGGCCGACATACGAAGACCATCTCGGGCTTACCTCCCCGGGCAGCTTAATTGACAAGCCTAATTGTAAACCATGTTAACAATGGTTTCGAGGCGGTTTGCGGGCCTAGCCTGTCACGGAGTTTCTATCTAGCGCCAAAACCTTGCAATGCAGCACAACTCGCGTCAGGATATCTTGGGGGATGCAGACGAAGGGAGTGATCTTATGAGGGTGCTGTTCATTGGCGGGACGGGCAACATTTCCATCGCATGTACCAGGCTGGCCGTAGAGCAGGGTATCGACCTTTATCTGTTCAATCGAGGACTTGGCGCTGACCTGCCTCCGCATGGGACCCATTTCATCCAGGGGGACATTCGGGACAGGCAGTACGCTGCAGAGGCGCTGAAGAAGCTCACGTTCGATGTCGTAGTTGACTGGGTGGCATACGAACCGCAACACGTCGAGACGGACATCCAGTTATTCAGCAAGAAAATCGGGCAGTACATCTTTATAAGCTCGGCCTCCGCGTACCAAAAGCCTCCGGCCCACTATCGCATAACCGAGTCCACGCCCCTCTGCAACCCGTTCTGGCAGTATTCACGAAACAAGATCGCCTGCGAGGAGAGGCTCAACAGGGAATATCGGGATAGTGGATTTCCCATTACGATCGTACGTCCTTCTTATACCTATGGCGAAACCTGGATCCCCTGTGTCGTTGCCGGCCACGGCTACACCCTTGTGGACAGAATCCGAAAGAGGAAAAAGGTGATCGTTCACGGAGACGGACAGTCCCTATGGACGATGACGCACAACACCGACTTCGCAAAAGGCTTGATCGGAATCCTTGGAAAGGCGGAGGCAATTGGGGAGAGTTTTCACATCACCTCCGATGAGGTTCTCACTTGGGACCAGATATTCAAAACCATCGGAGCGGCCGCCGGCGTCGAGCCTGACCTCGTGCATGTCCCGTCGGAGTTCATCAACGCCTTCGACCCGGCAACAGGAGCCAGCCTGCTGGGAGACAAGGCCTACTCGGTTGTGTTCGACAACGCCAAAATCAAGAGGTTCGTCTCCGGATATAAGACAGCCGTCCCGTTCACCGAGGGCATCCGGCGATCCGTTGCATGGTTCGATGCGGATGACGGCCGGAAGATCGTCGAGGAGGAACGAAACCGGACAATGGACCGGATAATCGAAGCCTATCAAAGCGCCTGGCCAAAATAGCCGGCAAGGATGGAACCTGGCCCGGGGCCATCCCGCTGCCGCGGAAAGGAACGATCGCAGAAGCCGCTGGCTGAGCGCGGATTTGAGAACGGCTATCAGACAAAAGAATGCTTCCATCATAGGTGCCAAGCCCGTCTGACTAATGTCATAATGTCGATGTTTTCAACCCAGACGAAGTTTTGGCGAGGCACAGCCCACAAATGGAGGTTGTCCAAATGCTTCATTCTTTTAAAAACTTGTGGAAATTGAATCTTGAGAAACTCAGCCGGCGCGAATTGTTTCGCAGGTGGTCACTGCTCACTCTACCCGCCCTGCTCCCTGGCAGGCTGTCCGCTGCACGTGCCGCAGCGCAGGGACTGCACATCGGCCAGGATGTCTATCAGTCAATCGGGGTGCGGCCACTGATCAATGCCCGAGGCACGTTCACGATCATAAGCGGCTCACTGATGCTGCCCGAAGTACGTGCAGCGATGGACGCGGCCGCTCAACATCACGTGCACCTGGATGAGCTGACGGAGGCCATCGGGGCTCGTCTCGCGGAGTTGACGAAAGCAGAGTGGGGCATAGTGACCTCCGGCTGCGCGGCTGCGCTAACGCATGCGACCGCTGCCTGCGTGGCAGGCGGGAACCCGGATCTTCACATCCGGATCCCGAATTTGCAGGGTTTTTCGAAGGATGAAGTGATCATCCCGAAGCACTCGCGCAACGTTTATGATGCGGCAGTCCGGGCCGCCGGCGTGCGCGTGATCGAGGTGGAATCGATCGCCGAGTTTGAATCCGCCTTGGGCCCCCGGAGCGCCATGATATACATTCTGGCCGGGCCACAGGCAGATAAAAGCCCGCTCAACACGCGGGCTATTGCGCAGCTTGCCCGGCCAAAAGGTGTTCCCATTTTAGTTGATGCCGCGGCTGAGGTCCTGACCGTGCCCAATGTGCACTTGGAAAACGGTGCTACCCTCGTGGGCTACAGTGGCGGGAAGTGCCTGCGGGGTCCGCAAAGCGCCGGAATACTGCTGGGGCGCAAGGACCTGGTACGCGCGGCCTGGATCCACAGCGCTCCGCATCATGGCTTTGCCCGCTCCATGAAGGTGGGCAAAGAAGAAGCAATCGGGATGCTTATGGCCGTCGAGCTGTGGGTGAAAAGGGATCATCAAGCCGAATGGAACCGATGGCTTTCGTGGCTCGATCATATCGCGAAGCGTGTCTCCGCAATCGACGGTGTCACGACATCCATCGAGCAACCCTCCGGCCTCTCCAACCACACTCCCTCGCTCTTGATTCGGTGGGACCGCACTCGACTCGGAATCAGCGGAAGGGCCGTGGCCAAGCACCTCTTTGACACGGATCCTCGGATTGCCACTCCTGGGGGAAGAGGCGGAGCGAGTGGCACCGAGACAGGTATCTCGATTACTCCTTACCAGATGTCGCCTGGTGAGGAAGTAATCGTGGCCGACAGGCTTCATGCCCTGCTTTCCAACCCCCCCAAGCAGGAAGCGGAGCAGACGCCACCTCCTTCGGCAGACCTGAGCGGGCGATGGGATGTGCGTATCGAGTATGCTGCCGGCAGTTCCGATCATACGCTGCATCTAAGACAGCAGGGGAGTCGCATCGAGGGAACGCACCAGGGCGACTTCGTGTCCCGCGATCTCTCAGGCAATATCGAAGGCGATGCGGTCCAGATGACGAGCACTTATACCGAGCGGCATGGCGATTCGTTGATGTTCAACTTTACCGGCAAAGTCTCCGGTGCCGAAATTTCAGGCACCCTCGATATGGGGGAGTATTTGATGGCGAAGTGGACTGCTAAGAGACATGAGTATCGAAAGGGCTAATCCTATGTCAATGAATCTCATATTTGCAGCCGGACTGTTGCTAATCCTGGCACTGCCAGGCAATGCCTCGGCCCAGGCGAAGGTCCAGCCGAAGTATGATTTGCTTTTGAAGGGCGGGCATGTCATCGATCCCAGGAACCAGATCAGCGCCGTGCGTGATGTCGCCATTGCCAATGGCAAGATTGCGGCCGTGGCGGCCGGCATCGATCCGGCTGACGCGCTAAAGATAGTCGATGTTTCGGGACTGTATGTGACGCCCGGCCTCATTGATATTCACACCCACGTTTATACCGGCACGGGAGAGCGGGGGTCCTACGCGGGTGACAACAGCGTCTATCCGGACGGCTTCACGTTCCGTGTGGGGGTCAGCACGGTTGCGGATGCCGGCGGCGCGGGCTGGCGTAACTTCGAAGACTTCAAGCAACGTGTCATCGAACGATCAAAGACACGAGTGTTGGCGTTTCTCAACATTGTCGGCAATGGGATGCGCGGCGGCAAATTCGAGCAGGACCTCGCAGACATGGAGGCCAAACCCACCGCGGAGATGGCGCTTCGTTACAAGGGCTTTATCGTCGGCATCAAAACCGCGCACTATGCGGGCCCGGAATGGACGCCAGTCGAGCGGGCTGTCGAAGCGGGTAACCTGGCGAACATTCCTGTGATGGTCGACTTTGGAAGCAATCGGGTGGAGCGGCCCATGAGTGAACTGGTAACCAGGAAGCTCCGCCCTGGCGATATTTATACTCACGTCTATTCCGGGCTCCGAAATGAACAGGTAGAGTCAGGAAAGGTGAATCCCGCTCTTTGGGAAGCCAGGACGCGCGGAGTGATCTTTGATGTAGGCCACGGCGGCGGCAGCTTCCTGTGGCGGATTGCAGTGCCGGCTATGAAGGACGGGTTTCTGCCCGATTCTATCTCCACTGATTTGCATATAGGCAGCATGAACGCCGGCATGAAAGATATGCTGAACGTGATGGATAAGTTCCTCGCCATGGGTATGTCTCTGGAGGATGTGATTCTTCGCTCTACCTGGAACCCTGCCCGCGAGATCAAGCACGATGAGCTGGGTCATTTATCGGTGGGCGCTTTGGCGGACATCACCGTGTTGGGATTGGAAAAGGGCAACTACGGCTTTGTGGACATGTACGGCGCACGGCTGCGCGGGACGAAGAAGCTCACCTGCGAGTTAACGCTCCGGGATGGGAAAGTGGTCTACGACCTCAACGGGATCACCCGTCCGGAATGGGACACGCTGCCTCGGGATTACAGGCAAACCGGGGATGCCCGCTGGGACGGAATTTCGGCTCGCCCTCAGGGCCAAGGGCCGCGCTAGTAAATCTCCGAACAGCTTCGTTTAACCGATGGGCAACTCCTCCACTTGAAGGCCATAGCCCCATGCGTGATCGGTTAACCGCATTTCGACATCCTCCCGCTCCCGTTCCAGCTTCCGACGAGGGACGCCGGGCGCGGGAGGGGGGGCGGGATGGGGAGTGGGCTTAACCGAACACGTATGCGATAGCCCCATGGCGCGAAATGCCTATGAGAGAAGCCGCGTGAACAACTTTCATGCGACATCTATCTTGACACCCGCCGGGGACAGAATTTCGGCAGCTCACGCTATTGCAGATGTGACAACGTCACTGGCTCTCTGCAGGGGCTCGAGACCGAACGAGCTCCTCAATGAGCCGCGCGGCCTCCGGCGCGCCTCCGGACTTCTGCAGGGCTGCCCGTAGTCGCTCGGCGCTTTCCCTGTATGACGGCGTGGACAACACCTTCCGGGCTTTCTCCGCCAACTCCGCCACTTGCACCTTCTTCTTCTTGCCCGAGGCGTCGGAGGTTGGCAGCACCATCTCGGCGGCCCCCTGTGCCACGACCCTCCTAGCATTGCTCTCCCGCTCAGAGTAGGTGGGAACGATCACCGCCGGTGTGCCAGCCTGCAGGGCCGTCTGGCACGATCCATACCCGCCGTGGTGAATCATCAAGTTGCTCCTTCTTGCCATCGTCAGGCCCGGCACGAACGGCTCAAACCGGAAATTCGGCGGCAGGCGGCGGGATGAGCGTGGGAGCTCGTGGTGTCCTGTACTCAAGACAACCTGAACATCCTCGCCTGCCAGAGCCTCGACGGATGCCTGCAGCACGACTTCGGAGTCAAATGGAGTGCGGGCACTGCCCGCATACCTGGGTCGTCCAGGATAGACCCATACCACGGGTCTGTCGGTCCCCAGCGTGGCGATCCATTCTGGGACCCTAGCGTCCGGATTCTGCCAAATGAGCGGTCCGACGTAGGTCACACCCGCCGTATCCGGGAGCGGGGCGAGCTCAGGGATCCCGACGACCAGGGTCAGGTCACCTACGAAGAGGTCCCCCGAGCCTTTGATTGCCGGAAGACCGTATTCGCTCAGGACGTCATTTACGGCTGGTACCGGCGTCGGTAGGTCGGATGGCGGATCCTTCCACCATATGAAGCCGCGACTCTGGGGATGAGAATCTGCCTGGATGACGGTGATCAGTGGCTTCCGAAGATACCTCGCGGCAATACAGGCCCAGGGATTCCAGGAATCTACGACTGCGTCAGGCTTGAAGGTGTTCATTATTCCTACGAGGGCTGCCACCAGGGCACGGTCGAAGTTCCGATCTGCCAGGCCGGAGAGCGCCATAAAGTGATCCATATTCCACACGTCGGCAGTGCCAAATCGAGAACTGTACTTCATCTGAAAAACAAGGCTCTTTAGGGTTCGCAGGGGACTTCCCCTTCGGAGAAGACGTAGCATGCCTGAACCGGAGAAGTCGGCAAAGACATGATAAAGGGGCTCATCGGGCAACGGATTCTCAAACCCGGCTTCAGCTATGATCTTCTGTGGGGCCGGCGAAGGGTGGGAAAAAGAAATCTGGTGACTCTTGAGGCGTAGTTCGCGGGCAATCGGTACCAAACGTGCGATCACCCCCAGGTCGTTCGATGGGAAACAAGTGAACAGCAACCTGCTCATTGAGTTCCTCCGCGCAACGGTCGGGCGACCTAAGTAGACGTGCGTGTTCGGCTGTACGCAGTCTATCCTCGCTGCGGGATCGATTCCAGCGCGAATTCTCGGCGGGGCGCGAGAGGGTGAAGGTCGTCGACATCCAGGGTTCCTATTGACCTTCTCATTGGACAATAGAACAGCGGGTCCTGGCGCAGGCTTTCCCCGAGGCGTCCGCGTCCTCGCCCCTCAATAATAGGCAATTCTATCTTCGGATCCGAGATGTAGGTATCGGAGGGAACGGCTGTAGGGAGGTTCCTTGGGAGAAAGCAGATTCCTAAAGCTCCCGCGCTGAAATATCCCCGCCCCGTGCGACATCTCGCACGCTGTTGGGACACAGCTCGAGCCTCCCAGTGGCGCAGATCCAGTTTGGCGAGGCTAGTGGGCACTGCCTCTGTTGAGAATCACCTTAACAGGTTGCCAGTGGCTTGGGGGGGTGCTCGTGGCTCAAAGGGATCCCGGGCCCTGCACGCCTCACTCTTCAAATGTTTGAGAATGCGATCGACCACGCGCGGGCCGGTAATCACCGAAACAATCTTCAGTTTGCCGCCGGATCTGGGGCAGAGAAGGGGGTCAACCTGGAAAACCTTTCTCAATAACCGCGCCCATGTGCGGCGCATTTGGCTGGCGAAGTCCGAGTCCTGGTCCGCCTGGCGGACTTATGCTGTGGAGTCCGTGAGATCTCGCAGGGCTTCGGCGCGCTCTTTTGCCCGGTTGCTGTAGGCTCCGTAATACCTTGTCGAATGTTGGCCGGGGGTCGGGGATATGGGCCGTAATGCGGTGAATCCACTCCAGGGGATCGGACACGATCCTATCAGCTCCCGTGCGCGGGTCTGGTGGAGTCTGCATTGCCAGGGTGCCGTCGGCTCGTTTTTCGAGCGCATCCATCGCAAGGGCCGGGCGAGTAATATAGCGGGCCTGTGACTCGATGGATGCTACGGCGGTGGGTTCGACGACCGGGCCGGCAAAAGCTGAAAAGCGCGGGTGGACCCAGGACAAGAGCTGGTCGCGGAATCTCTCCGAGAGACGTTGGGCCTGATGAAGACGCTCCAGGAGGAGGCGGCGGAAGAGTTCCATGACAGTGGAGGGGTCCAGCGAAGGCAACGGCAGGAACTCGCCTTCGGGAGTGAAGACGCCGTCGGAAACAATGGCACAAAGGTGAGGGTTGAAATTGGCCCCATACGCACCGAAGCTCTGGATCGCGACCACACAACCAGGGCGGAGGTCGCTGGGCTCAAACAGCGCCTGGAAGGAGTTGCGGATGGCTTCGTAGGCGGTGCGCGACAGCAATCCCAGCAAGCTGCGGTCACGCTCGACGAGGCCGCGCAAGACGCGGGGGATCGAAAACATCCAGTGCCGATGAGGTACGGGCGCCAGGATCTCTCTGGTCAACATCTCGGCGAAGAGCACGGCGCGCTTGGCCTGGCAACTGCTGCAGAGGCCACCTCGGGTGCGGCAACTAAACGCCAAAAGGTGCTCGGCTCGGCACTTTGGGCAACGGATCCGTGCAAAACCTCCTTGAAGCCGGCCACAAGTCAAGAGCTCCTCTACCGAATGCACAACAACCGGCCGCAACGGTGCTGAGCGAGGCTCGAAACGCTCCTCGTAAGCCTGGACGTAGCTGTCAAAGTGATCCTGGGACAGCTGGTAGACAGCCGTTCTCTCCGGATGTCTTGGTCTGTATTCGGTTGGCGATTCCCAAATAGTCCCTGCACCAAGCTGCCGAGTTTATGAAATACCTCGTTCAGAGCGGACGCGAGAGAGGATTTAAGGGTGGAGCTGTCCCGAAATATCATCACAGAGGAGGAGGAAAAGTAGGACGAGACCCCCCTTTCCCCTTAAATTACCGCGCCACTGTTCGGTCTTCTTTCAGAACTCATCCGCCGATGACAAGGAGCGACCAAATCCGTGGCGCGAGTTGTTACCCTGCCTTTTTGGGTTCGAACTTGTTGGAAGCCCCTGTTCGGTAGCAGTTCTCCGCGACCTCGATGAATTCTCGTTCACGGTCGGTCACAAAAATGCGTTAAGCTTGTTTCAGCTTGGCTTCTCGGGTGCGGGTCCGTTAGGAGTCGCACATGAAATGCTTGGCCCTTCCGTTTCCAGCTTCAGTAGCCCCGTTTCGTCCTCTCCCGCCAAAACTAAGGAGGATGACATTTCCGAGGCTAAACAACCCTCAGACAGAGGGGAGACTCGGTGATGGAGTGTTTGACGCAATTAGCGGCTTCGACTCGAATCGCGGATGTCACAAAGGAGACATTGGATGAGCGGGGTTCAGACCTCTCTGGAGGAAGGCATGGCATCACGTGACAGATTCTTTGAAGAAAGCAAAGAGCAGTCGAGGGTAAAATCCACAATCGTGGCCAAATATTTTGATGCTTGGTCAAGAGTCATGATTGGCGCTCAGAACAGATATAGAAGTCAGATTGAGGAAAACAGGATTGCATATATCGATCTGTTTGCAGGCCCCGGGCGATATGAGGATGGCACCCTATCAACGCCTCTGCTTGTTCTGGAAAAGGCCATTGCTCATCCCGATTTGCGTGAGAGGCTTGTCACAATCTTCAATGACAAGGATGAACAAAACACTGCCTCCCTTGAGAAGGCCATCGGAGAATTGCCAGGAATTGAAAGCTTGAAGCACCAACCAAGCGTCTACGGCCACGAGGTGGGAGATGAAATCGTGAAGATGTTTGAGCAGATGACGCTCGTTCCAACCCTCTTCTTCGTCGACCCCTGGGGCTACAAGGGCCTGTCGCTGCGGCTTGTGAATTCCGTTTTGAAAGATTGGGGTTGCGATTGCATGTTCTTTTTCAACTATAACCGTATCAATATGGGACTAAACAATGATGCAGTTCGAGAACATATGAATGCGCTATTCGGAGAAGAACGGGCCGCTCTACTTCGCCGAGAACTCGGTCCTCTCACACCTACTCAACGAGAACTCCTTATCATCGAAGATCTCTGTGCAGCTCTCCGCGAACTCGGACCGAAATACGTATTGCCATTCCGATTCAAGGATGATCGCGGAACTAGAACAAGTCACCACCTGATCTTTGTAAGCAAGGGATTCAAGGGCTACGAGATCATGAAGGAGATCATGGCCAAGGAATCTTCAGCAAGGGAAGAAGGGGTTCCCTCCTTCGAATACAACCCCGTGGACGCCCGATCGGCATATCGCCAGCAGTTCCTTTTTCAGCTATCGCGTCCCCTTGATGACTTGGCCAATATGCTGCTGAAGGAATTCTCAGGACGGACTCTGAGCATGGAAGATCTTTACATGCAGCATAACGTGGATCGCCCCTACATTAAGAAGAATTACAAAGAAGTTCTTATGAAACTAGAAACAGAGGGCAAGATCCGTGCTGGAAAACATCGAAAAGGAACTTTTGGCGACAAAGTGGAGGTTAGATTTCCTAAATTCCTAACGACAAAGGTCCCCAAGAGGAAATGACTCAGCTGCAGGATGAAAGTGCGTGGCTCGCTTTCCGGGGATTCAAATAGGGACGCGAAGGCCCTTGCCTGCTGTCTGTGGGATCTCATCCCAGACATGCCCATCCAGGATGCGACCCGCCGATTTTTTGCCGACGCGCTCAAATCCCTCGGCAGCAGGCCTCCATTCACCCCATTGCTTGAAGTAAAATGCACCACCTGCATTAACAACCTGATCCCGCAGATCACAAACCCAGGAAGGATCAACGGGACGGGCTTGGCGGCCGCTTTCTCCTCCCAGGATCACCCAGTCTATTCCAGAGAGCCATGCAGATAGATCTATTGGACCAAGCAGAGGCTCGCATGATAAAAACCGCACGAGAGCCGGGGCTCTCAGCAGGTGAGGAATCCTTTCGGTAGCATAATCCCTGTTTTCAACCGTTACGCCGAGCCAAACGTTGCTAGGCCATGATAGCCCCCAGGGCACGATTGCCTGAACGTTTTCCGGGCGCTTCGTCAAGAGAAGCCAATCCAGATTGGGCGTGGATATAATCAGGTCCCAGAGTCGTATTCTCCACGGATCAAGATCTTGGCGTGCCTCGAAGATGTCAGCCATCGAAGCACAGAATACGCGCCGTCGCAGTTGTTCTTTTTTTGCCTCACGTTCCCAGAGAATTGGTTGCCGCCAGTGCTCGTCAGAAAAGAAACGTCGATCTGCATGTTTGCCCCATAGGCGGAGACCAACGCGCCTAGACCAAGTTTCGGCATAGCAGTTGGCGCACGCTGGCGACACTTTCACGCAGCCCCACCAAGGATTAAATGTATGATCCGTCCACTCGATTGCCGAATGCTTTCCCATCGGATACATCCTATTCCCAAAAATCACAATATGAAAGATCTGCTGCGACTACGCAGGACCACCTTTCTCCTTAATTCGGCAAGCGCAGTCTGAAGCGCGGCAAGTCACGCAGAGATGCCCGCACCGGATCGCGACATAGACGAACAGGTGTTTTTCTGAGCTGGCGGCACCCTCCGATCGTGCCGAATGTCGGAAGTGTGTGAGGATTACAATCTTTTCGGCTCGCTCTGGAGTAATATAGCTCGTCCAGATCCATTATGGGTCTCGGGATCAATCGCGGGAAGTTAACATATCGCCACTTCTCAGAAGTTGGGGAGAAGTCGTAGATGGCTCTGGCTTCCAAAGGGCTGCTTACTTCACCTATAAGCACGCTTGCTCACCCATCGACAAATGCCGTGGAGAATTTTGCTTCCCTGCTCTTGGATTAGAGCGCCGCGTAACACACGGCGACTCCTGATGTTATTGATGCAGCCAATCTTGGCGCCATTGTCATCAATTCAACCCATTCGTAGCACTTGCTATTTCCGAGTCTAATCCAAAAACTATATGACCCCATCATAGGACGGCTCGGTCAACAACACCTACACCGACAGAACGTACGTTGTGGACTATCCTGTTTGAACCATCTAAAGTTGATGATGATATGTGCTTTCTTCTGTTTTCGCTATGCACCCTGAGCTTCAAAAGTAGTAGTAGCCTTGTGTTGGCTACGCCGACAGCGGAGGGCATCGTCATCTGCTCTGATACTCGGGGTTTCAAGAGCGATGGAACCGAAATCGAGTCCGCTAAGCTTTTCATCATCAGTCCAAATCTTGTGCTTGGTGGTACCGGAGACACGGCGTACTTCGCGGGGGACCGCCCGATATTCGACCTGTTCCAAGTAGCTGGTCGGTACTTACGCGGTATCGAGAATTATAACCAGGTTTCCGGACTCGGGAAGTTCCTTCAGGCAGAGTTTAGATCACTCATCCAGAAGCTTCAGCTACCCATGACGCCTCGCCCGTTCCAGGTTGTCGTTTTCTATATTGACCGCGAACATACGCCTTACCTTTACTCGGCCAAGTTGACACCTCAGCTGGCCCAAATTGTCGAGGAGCACCGCGGCGGCAAGGGAACAGTATTCTTTCAAAGAGCGAGTCTCCTTGCCTTTGGAGAAAACAGGCTGTACGAGGAACTAGAGAAAGGGCACGACGAAAGGTTTGACGACCTTCGGAATAATGGAGCGCTCATGGATATCATCCGGCTTAAAAGGTCCGCAAGGTCCCTCACGTCGGAAGAAGCAATTTCGATTCAGCGTCTCCTGATTCGAGAGACTAGCAAGCGCATTGACCATCAGCGCGTCAGCGAGGATTCTCGTTGCCTGGTTCTTCCCTATGCCGGAGCTGCGGCATGGAAATAGCCAGCATCTCGCTGCGACACCTCCGGTGCTCCCAATGTTTTCATCAGGTTCGAATCTGGAAAACCCGGCCTGCATTCCAGGCCTCCTTCTTTTTCCCCCGCCGCACCGATGCAATTGCCGCACACTTTTCCCTCAGCTGAGAGCGTCCAGGAGGGTCAAGACGAGCGGAGGCCCTGATCTGGGCGCCGATCACACACACGGCTTGTTGCGGATAGGAAGGACGAGCCGCGTTTCCGATCGAGGTCCGCGCCAAGGCCTCCACTCGTCTGCCCTCCTCGCCGGTCCTCAGGTTCGTACTTGAGAGATTATGTTAACTTCCCGGCCTCTCTAAATCACAGCTGAACAATAGGTAATTCTATCTTCGGATCCGAGATGTAGGTATCGGAGGGAACGGCTGTAGGGAGGTTTTTGACGGGGAAATCTCGGGACAGGCGCGGGCGAGCGGAGCGAGCCTGCGGTCTGTCCCGAGATTTCTTGGGAGAAAGCAGATTCCCAAAGCTCCCGCGCTGAAATATCCCCGCCCCGTGCGACATCTCGCACGCTGTTGGGACACAGCTCGAGCGTCCCAGTTGCGCAGATCCAGTTTGGCGAGGCTAGTGGGCACTGCCTCTGTTGAGAATCACCTTAACAGGTTGCCAGTGGCTTGGGGGGGTGCTCGTGGCTCAAAGGGATCCCGGGCCCTGCACGCCTCACTCTTCAAATGTTTGAGAATGCGATCGACCACGCGCGGGCCGGTAATCACCGAAACAATCTTCGGTTTGCCGCCGGATCTGGGGCAGAGAAGGGGGTCAAGCTGGAAAACCTTTCTCAATAACCGCACCCATGTGCGGCGCATTTGGCTGGCTAAGTCCGAGTCCTGGTCCGCCTGGCGGACTTATGCTGTGGAGTCCGTGAGATCTTGCACGGCTTCGGCGCGCGCTCTTATTGGTGCCTACCGGAACAGCAGCTGAGCGTAGTCGCTTAGATAGTGGCGCCAGTTGATCCACGTGTGCCCGCCTTCGCTTTCATGGAACTCATACGTGATTCCGTGCGCCTTCAACAATTCTGCGAGATTTTTGGCTCCTGCGTTTGCCAACTGATCCTTCTCCCCAACGCCAATCCAGAACAACTTCAGCATCTTATTGGTCTTGTCCGGACTTTCGAAAAACTGGGCATTGCGCTTCTCAAAGTCCGCCGTCATCTGCTGGTTTACTCCAGAACTCCAAACACCAACATAGGCGAACTTATCCAGGTTGGACGGGGCGATTCTGAGGGTTTGGCCACCTCCCATGGAGAGACCAGCGATCGCCCGGTTCTCGCCGTTTGCCAATACGCGGTAATTCTTCTCCACGTACGGGATGACGTTGTTCAACAGTTCATCTGCAAACCGATCCTGCGTGGCTGCATTTGCGGTTGCAGCACCGGGTGAACCGGGCATCATCGGGGCTGCGTTCGCCGGGCGAGGCATACTCCCGTTGGGCATGACGACGATCATCGGTTTGGCCTTTTTTGCCGCTAACAGGTTATCCAGGATGAAGCCGGCGCGGCCGATTGTGCTCCAGCCCGAATCTTCGTCACCCCCGCCATGGAGCAGATAGAATACAGGGTACTTTGCCTTGCCGCTCTCGTAGCCGGGAGGCGTGTATATGTGCATTGAACGCATTGTGTCCAGGGCTTTGGATTGATACCAGACGATGCGAATGTCGCCATGCGGGACGGGCCCGAGGGCCTGGAAGGCTGCCTCCTCGCCTGGTACTTCAAACATGCTGTCGACCGATGCGACACCCTGTTTGATCATGGCGTTCTTGGGGTCAATGGTCCGGACGCCGTCGACAGTCAAGGTGTAGCTGTAAAAGTCCGGCACCAGCGGACCAACAGTGATCGACCACACGCCTTTGTCGTCCTTTTCCAGCTTCCCACCGACGCCTCGACCTTGCGCAATCCAATCGCCGCTGACGCTCACTTCGCTTGCTTTCGGAGCGTAAATACGAAATGTCACCCGGTGATCGGGCAGAACCTCAGGGGATTTGAGGGTGTCATTGGGCGTCGGCTCCCGCCGCGGCATTTGAGCGGCGGCCCAGGGAGACACACCCGATGCGAGGAACAATAAGACTAAGGCAACTGCTAAGCATGAACTTCTCTGCTGGGCCATATTTTTCATCCTTTTCTGGTGTCCTTGGTGTTCTTGGCGCCTTTGTGGTGAGGCATTTAGCTGACACCACAAAGACTCCAAGAACACAAAGAGCGCCACGAAATACAAGTCAAATGCCGGCTATTCTCACGGGACGATTCTTTCAGTCTCCTCACATTAGTAGACGCCGGCGACTTTAAAGTCGCCGGCCTTCACGATCGATACGGTCGATGGGTCCACGTGACGGCGGAACGCTGCGTTAATCTGCTCCGGCGTGAGCGCCTGGATTTTGGCTTCCAGTTGTTCGTTCCACATCATGGTGCGGCCGAGATACTCGAGAGGCCAGCAGGCTCAGCAGTGCCGCGTCTTGCGAACGTAAAACCCTCTGCGCATCGAGGTACGCCTTTTTGGCCGCGGCTACTTCCTCCGCTGTAAAACCACTCTGGAGTGCCTTCGCCAGCTCCTCCTTGAAGCTCGCTTCCACCTTGGGCGTGTTCGCTGGATTGCTGCTGACCGTAGCTGCGAACATGGCTGCGTCACCGTCCGCCGGCACGGTGAATGCTGAAGACGCGCCATAGCTCAACCCTTCCCTGTTGCGAATGCGGTCGGGCATGCGCGCGGTAATCGAGCCGCCGAACATGTAATTTGCCAGAATCATGGCCGGATAGTCTGGGTCACCTTGTGACATCTGGATGCGCAGGCCGGCCTCAAACTGGGCGTTCGCCTTGTCAGGCGTTTCGATCTTCTGATTGATCGGCTCCGCCTTCTTGTAGTTGGTAGCGAGGCGCTGATAGGGGGCAGGACTGTTCCAATTGCCAAGGAGCTCCGCAGCGGCATTTAGCAGCGCGGCCCGGTCGCACTGGCCGACTATTACCAACTCGCCATGCGAGGCGCCGTAGAACTGGTCACGGAACCTTTTAACATCGTCGAGCGACTGATCGTTACTGAGATTGGCCGATACCAGAACGAATCCCGGATCATGCAGCAACTGGAACGACATGTTGGCCGAGAGGGCCTTTTTGGTGTCGACCAGCGCCTTGGATAGCCGGCCCTGTCCGCCGCCACCACCGCCGCCGCTCATGATGCCTGCCAGCACCTGGAGAGCCACCGAATCGGGATGCCCAGCCGCGGGGGCATGGTACGCCATCATGACCTCCTGTCCGCTGCCGACGCGCCGCAACTCCACGAAGCGCTCGCCATCCTGTGCCGGCTCGACCGTGTAGGTCTGATCAAGCTTGCGCGTGGGGCGCGGAATCTTGCCGACCGTATCGGCGACGAACCCCAATGCTTTCGCTGGGTCGAACTGCCCGGCAATGACGAGCACCGCATTGTCCGGCCGATAATACTTCTGATAGAAAGCCTCCAGCCGATCGACGGGCACCTTTTCGATATCGTCGCGGGAGCCGATCGTGGATTTGCCATAATTGTGCCAAAGATACGCCGTAGCCACTACGCGCTCTTCGAGGATCGACTGCGGATTGTTCTCGCCGCGCTCGAATTCGCTGCGGACCACAGTCATTTCGGTATCGAGCAGCGCCTTTGTAAACTTCACCTTGACCATGCGGTCGGCCTCAAGACCCAGCGCCCATTTCAGGTTTTCGTCGGTGGCAGTCACGGTCTCATAGTAGTTGGCGCGATCATAAGACGTGGACCCATTCCACACGGCGCCGTGGTCGACGATCTCTTTCTTGATCTGCCTGCCGTCGGTGGTCTCGATGAAATCCATGTGCTCCAGCAAATGCGCCATGCCGGTCTCACCGTATCCTTCATGACGGGAGCCGACCAGGTAAGTCATGTTGACGGTTACCTTGGGACTGGTCTGATCGGGATACAACAGCACACGGAGACCGTTGGGGAACAGGTACTCGGTGATACCTCCCGCGGTGGCTTTCTTAGCAACGCCTGGCGGCAGGGATTGCGAGAATGCGGGGACCGCCAGCGTCAGCACGATAGCGAGGATGGTAAATCGGACTTTCGAGCGCATAGACTTTCTTTTCCGGGAAAACTCGCCGGATTATAGGGTATGTGCGGGGGGTTCCGATAGGCCAAAGGATGAATGCCAAGCCTGTCTGATCGGTGCCATAATGTCATTGTCTTCAACGCGGACGAAGCATCGGCGAGAGAAAGTCAGGAGATTTGTCCGAAATGCCGAGAGCAGGTGGAACGATGAGTGCGAAAAACTGCCGGCTTTGCCATCGCTCGTCGCGGCACATTCCTGCAGCCATTGGCATCTGCGGCAACTGCCTACGCGAACGTGCCGCAGAAGCACGCCCGCACATAGAGTCGGTTCACGCGGCATCTCGTGCCGCATATGCACTGCCTCCCAAGCCGCCAGCCGATCCAGACGGGATTCGCTGTGCGTTGTGCAGCAACGAGTGCAGAATAAGCGAGAACGGACGCGGCTTTTGTGGATTGAGGACAACGCGGAATGGCAAGCTGGTGCATCTCGCCGGAACGCCCGCGCGGGGGCTATTGCATTGGTACCGCGATCCCCTGCCGACGAACTGTGTTGCCGATTGGGTCTGCGAGGGAAGTAAGCATCCTGGTTATCACAATCTCGCGGTCTTTTATGCAAGTTGCACTGCGAATTGTCTCTTTTGCCAGAACTGGCATTTCCGTGAAATCGCGCCGACAAGCAGTAAGACGATGCCTGCCGCGGAGCTTGCAGCCGCCGCGAACGCGCATACGTTTTGCATCTGCTACTTCGGCGGCGATCCGGCGTCGCAGATGCCGCACGCGCTGGCCTCATCGAAACTGCTTGCACGGCGCGGCGTGCGTGTGTGTTGGGAAACGAATGGCACGATGTACCCCAAGCTGCTCGATGCGGCGGTTCAATATTCGCTCGACAGCGGCGGTTGCATTAAATTCGATCTGAAAGCTTACGACGAAGGACTGCACATCGCGCTGACTGGCATTTCTAACCAGCGGACGCTGGAGAATTTTGCGCGAGCCGCGTGCCGGTTTGACGAACGCGCCGAGTTGCCTCTCGTCATCGCCAGTACCCTGCTTGTCCCGGGATACGTCGATGCAGAGCAGGTGAGTAAGATTGCGCTATTCATCGCGGCGATCAACCCGAGAATACCTTACGCCTTGCTTGCCTTCGTGCCGAGTTTCTACATGCCCGATTTGCCGTGCACCTCGGCGCAACACGCGCTGCAATCCGAGGCGGCTGCGCGGGCGGCGGGATTGGTCAACGTGCGTGTGGGGAATCGCCATTTGTTGGGTTGGGACTAATGGAAGCGCTCTTTGTCCGTGATTCGCTCTTGCAGGAGAAGACGGACAACGAGATTCCTTGGGAGAAAGTAGATTCCCAAAGCTCCCGCGCTGAAATATCCCCGCCCCGTGCGACATCTCGCACGCTGTCGGGACACAGCTCGAGCGTCCCAGTGGCGCAGATCCAGTTTGGCGAGGCTAGTGGGCACTGCCTCTGCTGAGAATCACCTTAACAGGTTGCCAGTGGCTTGGGGGGCGCTCGTGGCTCAAAGGGATCCCGGGCTCTGCACGCCTCACTCTCCAAATGTTTGAGAATGCGATCGACCACGCGCGGGTCGGTAATCACCGAAACAATCTTCAGTTTGCCGCCGCATCTCGGGCAGAGAAGGGGGTCAACCTGGAAAACCTTTGTCAATAACCGCGCCCATGTGCGGCGCATCTGGCTGGCGAAGTCCGAGTGCTGGTCCGCCTGGCGGACTTCTGCTGTGGAGTCCGTGAGATCTTGCACGACCTCGATCCGAACCGGGCCGTCTTCGGAATCAAGACGCCTGACGATCTGGTGGACGATTCGCTCGAACAACCGCGGCTTAGTGCACGGATGCTATTCGCGGGCGCGGCGATGCTGCTGGCTTCGGTTGGCTTGTACGGCCTGGTGACCCTCCTCGTGGCGGCACGCACTCGTGAAATCGGCGTTCGAATGGCGCTCGGCGCGAGGCCGTCGCAGATCATGGGCTCAGTGTTTGCCGGTGCAGGGCGACTGCTGGGGTTTGGCGTAGCGCCCGGGATCGGCTTGACGTTGTTGGCCGAGCGGCTGCTGCGCGCCGTCGTGTTTGGGGTCAGCCCCATCGAGGCCATCCGCGCGGAATGACGGCATATCCGGGCAGATCCGCGTGGATCGGGCAAATATCTAGTACTTTTGAGCTTCGTTCGGGCTGCAATCGGCGCGGTTAGTTATCGGGCAGGTGTAGCGCAAAGCTACCGAGGCTTAGAATCGCCGTGCCCGACAAGAATCCCAAAATGTCTGGGAACTCTCTCGCCCAGGAATACAGCTGCCTGGAAGCGCAGCTGGGCTTCTCCCGGGACGAGATACGGACCCTGATCCTGCAGGGCATCCAGGCAACGTGGTTGCCGGAGGATAGCAATAGGCAACTGATCGAATCGTTCCGTGACGATCCGGCCTGGCAAGAATAGTTCAGGGCTTTGATGAAAGGCGCGCACGCGCGTCCGCAAGGGCCTTCTGCATCCGCGGCGCCATTTCCGAATCGGGATGCAGTTTCAAAAATTCCTCGATTTCCGCAATAGCCGCCGGGAGCTGATTCCTGCGCGCGTAGATTTCAACGAGAACTACTTGCGGATAGGAAAAATGACTGGGGTCCAGAGCCTTGGCTTGCCTGAGATGTGTCTCGGCCTCGTCAAGCTCTCCGAGAAAGTAGTAGCTCTTGCCTAGCTGCGAATGCGCCAGCGGATCGTCCGGTTTTACCCTAACCGCACGCTGATTGATCGTGAGCGAATCTTCGATTTTGGCCTGCGCCAGCAGGGCCCCGCCGAGATTTACCAAGGGATTATACGCCTCCGGATCGTGCTGGAGGGCTGTGCGAAAGTATTCTTCGGCCTGCTGGTATTGTCTGGTCTGATAAGCAATAGTTCCCAGATTATTCCAAGCGGCAGAAAACTGTGGCGCCAGCGCGATTGCCCTGTTAAGGCAGTTGATGGCTCCCTTTGTATCCCTGCGAGACAAGTAGTCCTGTGCTTTGTCGTATTCCAGCCTGGCACTTTCAGGCACGCTGAGTTCGACTGCCGAAACCAACTGCTTCTTTTCAACCCGGCCTGCCGAATCAAACTTGATAGCAATGGTAACCCTTCCTTGGGAGTCGGCGAAGCTCGGCCCGACTTCCACTGTTCTGCGCACTTCACCGGCAAGCGGCACATCGACAATCAGCATGTAGGTGGCCGCCGAGAGGTTTTTAAAAACGAACCTGCCGTCCGGCCCCGCTTGAGTCTGAGCGGAGAAGGGCGTAACGGCACCTTGCAGAAAAACCATCGGCGTTGCGTTCCTAAACGGTTTCCCGTCCTCCTGCAGAATCGTGCCGGACAGGCGGTACGAGCGCTTATCGAATGAGGCGCCAGCGGGAACGGCTTCCAAGATCAGGACCAAAGCCAACAAAAGCTGTGGCATTGTCCACCTCCAACAGTGTAAATCCTGAGTCGCATTATATGCCTTCAAGGCTGATGCGCGAGCGGCAATCAGGAATCCAGACGTAGCCGGTCCGTGCTACTAACGTGCAAATCCTTGCTTTCCCTGCAAGGAACTCCCGAGGTGAAAAATGAAGCAGCAAGATCCAAGTCCTCGGTTCGCGGAAGGCTGCTGACAACTGTGTAAACTGCGAACTGCTGCGAACCGCGAACTGTGAACTGCAAACTTGAAAACGCGGCAGTGATTTTTGGACTTCGGCTTCTGCTTTGGTTGCAGCCATGTCGCCCCAAGAAATTCGTGGCAAATCATCCCCCAACCTGTGCGAGGATTGCCAGTGACGCTACTCTGGAGACCTTCGGGGTCGATGAGCCGAACCAATGAGACGGAAGAGGAGGAAATGATCGTGCCGTCGGACAGGCTGCCCGACCTCAGAACCCTCAGGCTGCGGAAGGCAGCGTCACTAACGTCATCAACGTCACGAGCGGAAAGCATGTTCCGGGGGAGAGGATAGGCCTGACCCTTCTGGAGATATGCAACTGTGCAACCGCTGCCTGTGCGGGGATGCCGGCGATGCATCTCCGGATTCTTTCCCATTCCGAAATGAACCGCCGCCGGGTGAGGCTTCACGCGTTCACCAGTCTCCTCAATGGCATCGTTTCCTCGCGAAGCCGGCTGCGGACGGCAATCGGAGGCGGCCTGAAAGGCAGGCGGGCCGTCGAGGGCGCCACCGATTGCTCCCGCTGTAGACGAACGGGAGCAATGGGACCTGCCGTTGTCACAGCATGGCCGTGGGCCAGGGGCCGGACGGACCTGCCGGAAGGGGGATTTGTCTGCCCCGCCTTCCCTTTCCGGGTGTAGAATCCTGCCAGAGCAGCTCACAGCGCTTGAGCGGCAGTTTGAATCGGAGATGACAACTAATGTCGGCAAAAAACAGATCTTTCAATCGAAGAGATTTCATCAAGAGCGCGGCTGGCATAGGGGCGGCCTTGACTATCGTCCCGCCGGTCGCGGTGCAGCCGGGCAAACTGAGCACTAACCGCATTATCGGCGCCAACGATCGCATCAACGTCGGTGTCATCGGTGTCGGCGGGCGAGGAACCTATGTCGGCCGGTTCTTTTCCCGCATCGGCCAGAGGACTAACGCCTGTCAGATTGTTGCCGTCTGCGATGTCTATCAGAAGCGTGTAAGGAGCAACAAAGAGTATCACAAGTGCGACGGCTATCTCGACTACCGAGAAGTAATCGGCCGAAAGGACATTGATGCGGTAATCGTCGCAACGCCGGACCACTGGCACGCAAAGATCGCAATCGAGGCGATGAACAGCGGCAAGGATGTCTATCTGGAAAAGCCGATGACCCACACGATTGAGGAGGCCAGACAGGTTATCGCGGCGGTGCGGCAGACCAAGAGGGTCGTCCAAGTCGGCTCGCAGACCACCTCTGCAGTGCACTGGTGGAAGGCTCGCAAACTCATCGCCGACGGTGCCATCGGCCCGATGGTCATGAGCCAGGGCTCGTATCATCGGAATTCGAAAAGCGACTGGCTGGACTGGGCCATTGATCCCAATGCCGGACCCAACGGCAAGGACGACGACTACGTGGATTGGAAAATGTGGCTCGGGTCGGCGCCGAAGCGTCCTTGGGATGCGGATCGCTTTTTCCGGTTTCGCAAGTATTGGGATTACTCGGGCGGGATCGCGACTGACCTGTTTTTCCATGTCGCGGCACCGATCAACATTTGCTGGGGCGAGGCCCAGTTCCCTTACAAGGTTATGGCCGCCGGTGGGTTCTACACCTTTCAACCAGGAGAAATACGAGGGGAGGTACCCGACACTTTCCACCTCCTGGCCGAGTATCCGAAAGGCCACTCGATGGTGCTTAGCTCCACGATGGCCAACTCGCAGCACATCCCGGGCTTGATCCGAGGCCATGAAGGCACCGTAATTATGGTCGATCATGGTGGGTTCGAGTCCGGCATCGATCACGTCATCCTGCGACCGGAGAGGCGCGTCGTCACCGACGAATACAAGGCGAAGTTCGGAACGGATGAAACCAGGATCCCCATCGAAGTGCCCAACAACGAGGAGGATTGGATGGTGACTCACATCACGAACTTCCTCGATTGCATGCACAATCGCAAGCAGCCCACGCTGGATGTTGAGAGTGCTGCCCGCACGCAGGTGCTGATTTCAATGGCAGTCCGGTCTTATCGGGAAGGCCTGGTGATGTACTTCGACGAGAAGAATTGGAAGGTTGCGGCAAAGCCGTTCAAAGCATAACAAAGACCTGGAACTCGGATCGCGTCATTCTTCCTGCGCCATATCCCTCTTGAGGTATCATGGAGGCATGGCCTATGAACGTGACCTTGAGGCGGCACTCGCAATCGCCCGCAGCGCAGGGGAATTGACGTTGAGGTACTTCGCGCAGGAGACGGAGACCGAGGAGAAAGACGACATGTCCCCTGTGACGGTTGCGGATCGCGAGAGCGAAGAGCCGAGCTCCGGAAGATCCTCGGCATCGGCTGAATCCGCTAATCCTTTCGAATAATCGTTGGTTTGACCAGTCGAAATCACGCGCCGGGTCGTCGAGCCGGCTCCAATACTCAGGCGGGTGCTTCACTGTGGCTTCGCCTCCAGCAAGAGGTGTTTCTGGAACTGAACATCCAGGATCCCAATCGGCCCGCGGACTGTCCCCAACTCCCTGTTATTTTCATAGTCGGTGATCACGTACGACTTTCCGTCGAGGCCGCGCAGCTCGATCTTGCCGCGCCAATCCGGCGCATAAAACGCGTAGTACATGTTGGCGGACTTGCGGATTGCGTGCGCTTCCGGCCGGTCGAACCCAATGTCATACAGTTCGCCGAGGTACTGGCCGCGCGAGGGCATTTTCTCCTTGTACAGATTTATCCATTTCTGCCAGATCAGCTCTTTCTCAGGCGTCAAATCCAGCCTGTTCCTCTGCGCCGAACCCGCCGGCCAGGTAAATTGCGTTCCAGGGACGCCGCCGATACCCACTGTCGACGCGAAATCCTGTCGCTCGTCACTCAGCTCTACGTGGTCCCCAAAATAGGCTGTGGAATCGCCGTGCAGGGCTTTCAGGGTCTTGCCCTTCGTCCGCACCTGCCACGAATTATGAGGGTCGGAAGCCACTGTCATATTCAAGTGAGGCAGCGTGTAGAAGTTGAAGGCCGTGCCGCAAGGACACCATTCGACCAGGGCATCCGGCTTGATGCTCTTGGCCGTCTCGTAGATCATTTGGAAAAACCGAGGCAATCCCTCGACGGAGTCTTCGGGCCGGGCATGCTTGTGCGCAGGATTGTAGCAGGCGGGAACGCCGTTCATGTGCTGTCCGTCGAGCTTCAAACCGTCGTAACCCCATTCCTTGATCATTTTGACAACCAGTCGACGGTGATGCTCCAGCACCGCCGGATGAGCGGGACAGAGATACCAATCATTCCAGTAGGATATCTTTTGCTTCGAACCGTCCGGGTTCAGGAGCAGCTGCTCGGGGTGGCTCTTAACCAACTCAGAATCCGGCTTCGCCGCCAGAGGCGCCCACCAGATCTGCGCTCGGAAGCCCTGCGCGTGAATTCTGTCGACCAGGGCCTTCATGTCCGCGTCGCCACTCGGGAATTTGGTTTTCACCAGGAACCAATCTCCGTCGGATGACTGCCATCCGTCATCCACCCCGACCCACGAGAAGCCGAGTTTTTTGACAACAGGCAATGCTCCATCCACCTGGCTCGGCGTAAATGTTCTGCCATAACCCCAGGCGCACCAGATGGGCTCGAATGCAGATTCGGGAGCTGGCTGAAACTTTACGCCGCGCCTTTGCATGATCTTGCTGTAGGCCTTCAGCGTTTGAAAATGGTCCCCTTGATGTACGCTGACGAAGCTTCGGAAGGTTTCGAGTGTGGCACCGGCCTTCAGGACTTGGTCGGTTCGAAAACTGATTCCCAGAGTGGCCTGTCCAGGATCCGGCATTGCCACCGGCAGCGAGACGAGCTTGGGTACCATTTCGACATGCCCGACGGCGATTCCAACATCGCGGCGCCACACGTCCACCACGGGCGTGCCCCCGCCGTAGTCGGTCGCGTTCATACCAAGATAGTTTTCCTGTTTGAAATTCGCCTTCAGAGGCAAAACCCAGTCCGGGCGTTTCTCATACGAACCGCTCTGATACGACCAAAAGGGCGGGTCGCCGGCGCCTTGTGCCGCGGCGATCGAATAGCGATTGTTCGTCCAGCCGGTAACTCTCAGCTCGGAACTTCCTTTGTTGGCGTACTGCACCTTCAAGAATGCGATTTGCGGGAACTCATCGTAGACGGTGATCAGCACGGTCTTCTGAACTGAACCTGACGTGCCTGCGAGCGCTATTTGCCTGCCGGATCCGAGGTCGTCACGGACTCTCCGTTGCCGGCTGTCCTTCAAGGCGAAATCCTTGAGCTCCTTGCCATCGACTGTGATGGTCTCGGATGGCCCGAACTGGCCGAGCACTGTCTCCTTGCCGTCGAGCCTGGCAGTCACCCGGCTGTGCATCGAGGAATTGAACTCAACGCGTATGTTCTTCGATTCAACCTTCACCAATGAGGGCGTTGCCGGCTGCAGGATCGTTCCGGATAACAGAATGCCAAGAGCGAACGAAATGCATATAACCGGTTTCCTAATGGAGACATGTTTCATGGTTTGTTCTCCAAATCAAATTCTGTCCGTATCTGCGCCTCCGCGGTGAGACTACTGAAGGCAACCACTGAGGTCAATTGATAAA
>Ga0315279_10001126_pt1 | contig 45731 bp, 38 predicted proteins | sample YL17G06_20_MG_FD_203694 | JGI IMG/M metagenome (GOLD analysis project Ga0315279, IMG submission 203694) | Sediment microbial communities from Yellowstone Lake, YNP, Wyoming, USA - YL17G06_20 | ecosystem: Environmental > Aquatic > Freshwater > Lake > Sediment | place: USA: Wyoming | collected...
TCCATCGTCGTTGCGCCGCCGAGGGCAACCGCCTCCGCCTGACCGATGAACCGCGCGACGAGCGGGATGCATACAACCGCGGTGAGCTCGCGGATGACGTCCGAGAGGAATGCGAGCGCACCCGCCTGCGCGCCGGCGAAGTGCGTCATGAGCGGCCCGGATAACGTGTACCAGCCGAACGCGCTGCCGAAGGCGAATGCCTCTCGCCAGGGATATCCCCATGCGAACCCGGCGACCATCGCGATGGCAAGCATGCTGCCAAGCGCCGAGGCGACCGGCACCGCGAGCAGCCGCGGCCCGAGCGCGCGGATCGTATCCCATCCATGCCCTCGCGCGCCGACGTCGAGCCCGACGCCGAAGACGAGCACGAGGAGGAGGACGAGGATTGCACGGTCGAGCCCGACCGTGGGGATGATGCCTGTCAGCCCGACGAGGAATCCCGCGACGACGCAGGAGACGATGTACGCCGTCATACGCCGCCTCGTCTCCGCCAGAGCCGACGAGCCAGCCACACGGCGAACATCGCCCCAACCGCGCCGGACCATGCGGTGGCGAGTGCCTTCAAGCCCAGCGTGCCCACCTGCGCGACGAGCTCCCGCTGCGAGCCGAGGGAGAGCCCCATGCCGAACAAGAGCAGCCCGAGCGCACCCAGCATCACCGGCCGGCCCAGGCGAAGCGCCGGCTCGCCGAACCTCCGGCGGCTGCCAAGCCACCAGCCGAATCCTGTCGCGAACGCCAGGAGAACGATCACGCTCATGCCGTCTTGCGCGTCCGCGTCAGAAGCCGCTCGACGAGCGCCGCGTTCTGCGCCACCATCGCCGGGTTACGGTCGGGACACATCCCCATGAGGATGCCATCCTTCGGCCGGAGATGCCGGACCACGTCGACGAGGGCTTCCTGAGGCATCTTTCGTCCGGCGGCGAGTACCTTGTACGCGAACGTCGGTTCCGGGCTCGCCGCGAGCGCCTCCAGCGCGGGCAGCCGGTCGTCGTCCACGAACTTCTCCCCCGCGTCGTGCGTGTCGATCTTCCCGCGCCGGCCCTCAAGGCTGTAGACGCATTGGAGACAGAAGTCGAGCGTCACCCCGGATGCGCGCCGCGCGGCGTGGAGGTCCGGCTCGTGCGTGGCCGATCCCGCGGGGATGCCGAGCGACCGGATTAGCGCCACCGCCTCGGCGAAGCCCGCCCAGTCGCCCGCGACCCGGAAGTCCTTCGCCGTGCCTCCGTGGATGTAGATCGCCGACGCACCGTTGCCCGCCGCCTGTCGGATATTCTCCGCGAGCGACCGCCGCTCCGGCGCCGTCTGCGCGAACCAACGGATCTTCCCGCCCTCGTTCCAGTACTCGTGGAGCATCCGCATGATGTGGTTGTCCGCGCGGCCGAAGAACAGGGTGACCCCATGCGCCTCGCACGCGGCCAGCGTCTCCTTGATGCGGGCGATCGTGAAGTAATCCCGCATCTCGATGTCGCGCTCGTGCGATTGGTGCGAGATGCCGCTGAATGGGTTCCCACCTATTGCGAGCCGGCTCACGGCGATGCCGCCGCGCGGCCCGGAGATGGTCATCGTAGGCATCATACATGTCGCTCCATGCGAGATGTTCCGAGAAACTGCCGTACGAGGGTACGCCGCCGCCGATATCCGCCGCAATCGCCCGTTGCATGTGGCCGACGGTACAAAAAGGCGCCCGGCCGAGGAGGGAGGCAGCCTCGGCCGGGTCTTAAGACCACCTCTGTGGGGGAAGGATCAGAGGTGATCCTGGTGTCCGGTGTAATGCTCATGTTGTACGACGAGCGGTCCTGCCATCGGTTCCAGGGAAATGGAGCCATTGCACGAATTTCCCTCCGCGCGTTCCCGCCGCCCATTTTTGCCGGAGCGGAGCCTATTCGCCCCGCGCGGATACACCCGTACCTTCCGCATTGTCCCACGAACAGCACCAGATCGCATGGGAGGAATCGCCATGACGAGAAAGCGCCCGAACGTCCTCCTCATCTTCACCGACCAACAGCGCGCGGATACAATCCATGCCCTCGGCAACCGCACCATCCGCACGCCGAACCTCGATCGACTGTGCGCCGCCGGCGTCGCCTTCACGCGCGCCTATACTGCCTCGCCGGTGTGCGTCTCGGCGCGTTGCTCGATGATCTACGGGCAGTACCCGCACCACACGGGCTGCTACGATAACGCCCCGATGCCCCAGGACGGTCGCGTCTCGGTCATGGGTGCCCTCACCGAGATCGGCTACCGCACGCACGGCATCGGCAAGTGCCACTTCGTCCCCGATCGCCACGCGCTCCGCGGCTTCCAGACGCGCGAGGAGCAGGAGGAGCTCACGAGCTCGCCGGATGACGACGACTACCTCGTCTGGCTCCGCGCGAACGGGTTCGACTACCTCACCGACCCACACGGCGTGCGTGGCGAGATGTACTACGTGCCGCAGCCGGCACAGATGCCCGCGCGGTTCCACCCCACGCAGTGGGTCGGCGACCGCGCCACCGCCTTCCTCGAGGACCCCGAGCGGAAGGCGGCGCCATGGCTTCTCTTCGCGAGCTTCGTCCATCCACACCCGCCGTTCGCACCGCCCGCGCCGTGGCACAAGCTCTATCGCGCGCCGACCATGCCCCTGCCGAACGTCCCGCCAGACGTCGAGACGCTCCAGCTCTACATCAACCGCTACCAGAACCGCTACAAGTACCGCGACCAGGGCATTGACCGGAACCTCGTTCGCTGCCTGAAGGCATACTACTACGCCGCGATCTCCTTCATCGACAGCCAGATCGGCCGGATGCTCGACGCGCTCGGACGGACGGGGCAGATCGACAACACGCTCATCCTCTTCACGTCGGACCACGGAGAGTACCTCGGCGACTACAACTCCTTCGGCAAACGCGGCATGCACGATAGCGCCGCACGCATCCCGCTCGTCGCGCGCTTGCCGGGCCGCTTCGCCGACGGCCGCGTCTCGACCGAACCCGCCAGCCTCGTCGATATCGCCCCAACCATCCTCGCCGCGACCGGCGCCGCCATCACGAGCCACACGACCGATGGTGCCGACCTCGCCGCGCTTCTGGCCGGCACGGCCGGCCGGGAGATGGTCTTCTCCCAGTTCCAGCGCAGCGGCCTTGCCGTCTACATGGCCGTCGATCGCCGCTGGAAGTACTTCTACAGCGCCCCTGACGGCCGTGACTTCCTCTTCGACCATGCCGAAGATCCGCTCGAGACTCGCAACCACGCTGGCGCGCCCTGGTACGACCGCCCGTACCGCACCATGAAACAGGCCCTTATCGCCCACCTACGCGCCGGCGGCGAGACGACCGGCCTCGACGGCGACGACTGGCAACGCTTCCCGAAGCTCGACCTACCGGAGAACCCCGATGCCGGCCTCCTCGTGCAGGACCACGGCTGGGCGAACCAGGCTATCCCCGGCTACACCGACCGCGAGCCGTGAGAGGTACCGACGCCTGGAGCAGGCGCCATGACGGGAGGCTGTACCCGGGCGCGAACGTAAAGGCGCGATTATGGTCATCAAGGAGATATCTTGTCAGTGTGGCGCCGCACGGCGAGTCCTGCTCCCACGTGCGGGGATGACCGAGGGAGATAGGCGTGAGGTGAGGATGGGGACACGGCCCCGTCTCGACGAGCACCCCAAGCGATGGGAACGGTCTGAGCCGTTGCGACGGCCCTCACCATCGGTGGTGGAATGACACCTGTCGCGGGGGTCGATCAGATGGCTTTCCCCGTAGAAAGTCCGTTCAGCTTGCGCGTTAGCGCACTCAGTTCGTACGGCTCGTACATCGGAATTCGCGCATCGGGCACCAGGAAGGCGATCTGCCGTTTCGCCTCCGCAAGATCTGGGAAGTAAAGCAGTTGCGCCTCCTCCTCCGGGCTCTCGAGGACAACCGCCACGCGCCTGTCGGTCAGGCGACAGACGAAAACCCGCCGCCGATCACCCTCTCGTTGGCGCCCGTTGAATCTCACATCGTCCATAGCTATCAGCGCCCCTTCCCACACCTCCTTGATCGCCAACGGCAAATGCGGCGGAGGCACAGATTCCGCGCGGCAGGAGGTACCCTGCTGCAAATTATCTGCCGCGGACCGCTCCATGTCAATACGTAGACGGCCGAATACGTCTGACATAACAACAATTAGACGGCATATTGCGCAATGTCGACAGAGCCGGAGCACCCCCGACGGAGAAGCGCCGGCTGTTGCATCTCCCCAATGCCGCTGCGATTATGTTCCTATCCTTCGTGTGAGCGTAGGACCGGACCTGCGGTGCCGCGCGCCACGCGGAGGGATATGGGCGGAGAGACGACGTGAGGACTTCCGGTACACCGGCCATCCGAGCGGCTCATGCGATCCTTCGGATGTATCCCGATATCATTGTCCTAGAGAAGGAGAACGGCGGTGGGTAAGACGACCACGAGCGAGAAGTTGGCCATTCATGGCGGGACGCCCGTCCGCACGGTGCCCCTACCTTCGGGCGGTCATGGCGTCGCCGAGATCGGGCCGGAGGAGGAACAAGCCGTCCTCCGCGTGCTCCGCGAGAAGCGCGTGTTCCGCTACAGTGAGCAATCCGAGACCGCACAACTCGAACAAGCCTACGCCCAGTTCACCGGACAGAAGTACGCCCTGGCGGTCAATAGCGGCACGAGCGCGCTCATCTGTGGGCTGGCCGGCCTGAACATCGGACCTGGCGACGAGGTCATCCTGCCCGGCTATACCTACATCGCCTCCGCCGCCGCGGTGATCGCCGTCGGCGCCGTGCCGGTGATCGCCGAGATCGATAACTCCCTCACCATCGACCCGGCCGACGTGCGCCGGAAGATCACGCCCTACACCAAGGCGATCATGCCGGTCCACATGCGCGGCACGCCCTGCCGCATGGACCAGATCCTCGCCATCGCTCGCGAGTACAAGCTCGCCATCATCGAGGATACCGCACAGGCGGACGGCGGCCGCTACCACGGCAGGCGCCTCGCTGGCCTCGGAGAGGTCGGCTGCTTCAGCTTCCAGGCCTCGAAGACCATCACCGCCGGCGAGGGCGGCATCGTCGTCATGAGCGACCGACAGATCTACGAGCGCGCGCTCTCCGCCCACGACTCGGCGTTCGGCTTCTGGAAGCCCGGCGAAACCGTCGAGCCGATCCCCGGCGAGGGCTTCCGCATCAGCGAAGTCAGCGGCGCCATCGCCCTCGCGCAGTTCGGCCGCCTCGACTCGATCCTCCGCCGCCTCCATGCCGCGAAGTACCGCATCATCCCACAGATACGCGACCTGGCCGGCATAGAACTCCAGGACGTGCCCGACGAAGAGGGCGACGCCTCGGTCTGCGTGATGTTCTTCGCGCCGACCGCTGAGAAGGCTCGCGCATACGCCGATGCCATCAAGGCCGAAGGCATCGCCTGCGGCACGATGTACAACAAAGAGATCCCCGATCGGCACATCTACCCGAACTGGGAGTACGTGCTCGCCAAGCGCGGTCGCACGCCGAAGTGGAGCCCGTGGCATCCGTCCGTCTACAAGGGCAACGTCCAGTACAGCAAGGACATGTGCCCCAACACGCTCGGGTATCTCGGCCGCACCATCCACATCGGCATCAACCAACGATTTACCGAGGCCGATTGCGATGATGTCGCGCACGCCGTCATCAAGGTCGTACGCGCGCTGAACTGATCCGGAAAGGCATGGACGAATCCCTCTCGTCGGCAGAGGGGTGACTGTCCATACGAGCCGATGCATACGCGAATGAGGACCGCCATGATACATACATGGGGTGCTGGAGCGCGGGAGGAGAAGGACGAATTATGAAGGTGTGCGTCATTGGCACGGGATACGTCGGGCTGGTCGTTGGGGCATGTCTCGCTGATACCGGGCACGATGTGGTCTGCGTCGACGTCGATCGGGAGAAGATCGCTCGGCTCAATGCCGGAGAAATCCCCATCTATGAGCCGGGCCTGGAGGAACTCGTCCGGCTCAACTACAAGGCCGAACGGCTCAGCTTCACCACGGACCTCACCAAAGCCGTCCAGCAGTCGCTCGTCAACTTCATCGCCGTCGGCACGCCGCAGGATGACGCCGGAGCGGCGAACCTCGACTCCGTCTTCTCCGTCGCGCAGTGCATCGGCAAAGCGATGGAGGCTCAGGGAGGCACGGAGAGCCTCTACAAGATCATCGTCAACAAGAGCACCGTCCCCGTCGGCACGGCCACCAAGGTCGCCCAGATCATCCGAGAGGAGACCGACCACCCCTTCGATGTGGTGAGCAACCCGGAGTTCCTCAAGGAAGGCGCCGCGGTCAACGACTTCATGAACCCCGACCGCGTCATCATCGGCACGAGCGACCCGCGGGTCCTCGAGCTCATGAAGGAGCTCTACGCGCCCTTCGTCCGCACCGGCAACCCCATCATGGTGATGGATATCACAAGCGCGGAGATGACGAAGTACGCGGCCAACGCGATGCTCGCCGTGCGGATCTCCTTCATGAACGAGATCGCCAACCTCTGCGAACGCCTCGGCGCCGACGTGGACCTCGTCCGCCGCGGCATCGGCGCCGACCGCCGCATCGGGCAGTCGTTCCTCTTTCCCGGCATCGGCTACGGCGGGTCCTGCTTCCCCAAGGACGTGCAGGCGCTCGTCCACACCGGGCACGAGGCGGGCATGGAGTGCGAGATCATCGCCGCCACACACCGGGTGAACACCGCGCAGAAGCGCGTCCTCGTGGGAAAGATCCTTCAACGGTTCGGGTCGAACTTGACGGGGCTGCGGTTCGCCGTCTGGGGCCTGGCGTTCAAACCGCGCACCGACGACATGCGCGAGGCACCGTCGGTGGTGGTCATCGAGGAGCTACTCGAAGCCGGCGCGACCGTGTATGCGCACGACCCTGCCGCAAGCCACGAGGCCGCCCGCATCTTCGGCGACCGCATCCGCCTCGTCGAACACCGCTACGACGTCCTCGACGGCGCCGACGCCCTCGTCATCTGCACCGAGTGGAACGAGTTCCGCGAGCCGGACTTCGCCGACCTCAAGGAGCGGCTCAAGCAGCCCATCGTCTTCGACGGCCGGAACCTCTACGAGCCGGCGCTCATGAAGAAGCGCGGGTTCGAGTACCACTGCATCGGTCGCGCCGCGGCGACGTAGGAATCCCAGTGCGAACGCTCTTCCGACGGCGGGTGGTGGCGACATCGCCCGCCGTTGGTGTGTACGAGCCGCCTCATTCTCTTGACTCCAGAGCCGTATCCGACCATACTACCCGCGTCATTACGGGCACTGCCATCCCCACCAGGAGGAACAGCGATGAACGGCCTCGGGGGCTTGTTGCTGCCGGCGGAGGCGCTCGATTGGTTCGCGAAGAGGCGGCCCCTGACCGAGGCGGAGCGGGCGCGGCTACGGCGATGCTCGCCGCGGCGGACAGAAGCCAGGCCACGCAGCCTGGAACGGCCACCCGAGGACCTCCCCTCAAACCCATTATGCTCCCCCTTTCGCAACGGTGATGCCAGTCGACTCTTGCCGACCGCCACCTACCTGACCAGCGAGACCCGCAACACTCGCTCATCGGACGCCGTGTGCAACCGCACCACGTAGACGCCGCTCGCCATTGTCCGTCCGCTCACGTCGCGGCCATCCCACGTCACCGTATAGGTGCCGGGCACCCCGCGGCGATCCACGAGGGTACGCACGAACTGGCCGGTGACGGTGTAGATCCGCAGTGTGACCGGCCCGGCCACCGGGACACCGTAGCGCATGGCTATGGTGGCGTTGAACGGATTCGGATACGCGTCGATCGACGCCGCGGTCGGCTGGGGACGGTGGTCTTCCAGGGCGGTGTAAGGCGGATACGAGGCCTTCGGCTTGCTGAACACGGGCCACGGATCGTCCGACTTCGGCCGGAACAACCCCCATTGCGCACGGATCCGGATGTAGGTCGTGTCGGGGCTACACGGCAAACAGAACTCGATGGCGCAGTGAAGGGCGGAACCGTCGCCGTACGCCCCCATCATCGTCGCTACGATCGTGTACCCTGGGTCGAAGCGCTCTGCCTCAACCACGTTGACGAGCCTGCCCTTGAATGTCCACCATCCCTCGCTGATCCATGGCCGCCCTTGAACTTTGTCCCAGTACTCGTTGGCGTACGCTGGAGACAAGTACGCGACGCCCCGCGCCGCACCTGGGGCCTCGTACGGCACAGAATTGGGGCCGAAGAGGACGGCGTACCCGCTGTGACCTTTCCCGTCGCTGGTCTCTACGCACGGCCCATCGCCGATCATGCCGGGGGGCGCGGGCACAAGGCGGTAGTACTCAAGGGCAAAGGGTGACCAGAAAGGGATGTGGAGCCAAGTGTTACCGTTGATCAGGGTGTCGGTGATGGTGATCTCGATGACGGTGTTGGCCGGCAGCGTCGGCCAGCCGGTGGGCCGGCGGAAGTCCCCGCCCGCCTTGAACTGGTACTGCTGCCCGACCTTGAAGGGGAAGACCCGCATGATGAGCGAGTCGGGCAGGACCACTGCATCCGCGCTCGTGGTGGCGAGCACCGCCGCGAGGATAAGCAACAGCGAGCAGGGCAGCTTGTGGGACATGATGCACCTCCTCTCGCGCACGGGGCGCAGGAAGGTGCGAGGCGCGCCGCGCACGTCGGACGCTTCGGGTGCCGTCGCGTAGTGGGATAGGACGACGGCATGGAGGAGATCGGGCGATCCCTTGTTTCGCAATATAGACCGGGGGGGTAACTTGTCAAGAGTTAGATACGAGGATTTCTATGAGTACGGTCGACAGAAAGCGAAAGACAAAGCGCCAGGCGCCATTCTGGCGAACGTCGCCCGCCGGCTCGGTGAACCGACGCCGGCCAAACGATGGCTCGTGCGGCTTTATCTCCGCCGGGTCCGCCGTCTTCAGGAGAACGGCGAGCAGTTCGCGCAGCTCGTCGGATACGCGTAGGGGGATTGTTGAAGGGCTGCTCCTGACTTACCATGAACTCTCCGGCGTCACCACCAGGCAGTGGTGTTCACCAACCTCGTCCGGAACGTGTCACAGGAGTGATGCCCCATGAACTACCCCTTCTGGGATGTGCCGCTCTTGGGTGGGGGGCTGGTCATCGCCCTGATCGCGATCCCCCACGTTTTCGTCTCCCACTTCGCCGTTGGCGGCGGCATCTTCCTCGCCTGGAGCGAGCGCCGCGCCCTGCGAACGAAGAACGCCCGCCTGCTTCAGTTCCTCAAACGCAACTCGCTCTTCTTCGTCCTCGTCACCCTCGTCTTCGGCGCGGTCACCGGCGTGGGCATCTGGTTCTCCATCGGCCTCGTCCACCCACCCGCCACGTCGACGCTCATCCACAACTTCGTCTTCGCCTGGGCGATCGAGTGGGTCTTCTTCGTCGTCGAGATCACCGCGGCGCTCCTCTACTACTATGGCTGGGACCGCGTGAGCCCGACCGTGCACCAGGCCATCGGCTGGAGCTATGCCGGCGCGGCATGGGCAAGCCTCTTCGTCATCAACGGCATCCTCACCTTCATGCTTACCCCCGGCAGATGGCTGCAGGACGGCACATTCTGGTCGGCGTACTTCAACCCGACCCATATGCCGTCAGTGGTGCTCCGTACGTCCGCGGCGTTCGCGCTCGCAGGGCTTTATGCTCTCTTCATGGCTTCCCGCGAGGCGCCGGGGCGCGATCACGACATGCTCGTGCGCTACTCGTCGAAATGGCTCTTCCCGGCGTCCGTCGGCCTCTTGCTCGGCGGGATATGGTACGTCTCCCAGACGCCGCCGCTCGCGCGGGAGATCACCAAAGGCAGTGCACCGGCGGTGCAGGTCTTCGCCGCCATGAGCGTGGGAATCTCGGCGATCATCTTCCTCTTCGCCTACTTCATCGCCTACCGCAACCCGCACAGCGTCAACCCGGCGGTAGCGGTGCTCTTCCTCCTCCTCGGCCTGTCGGTCACCGGCGTCACCGAATGGGTCCGCGAGGCGGTGCGCAAGCCATACGTCATCTACGACTACATGTACTCGAATGCCGTGCTGAAGGACGAGGTGCCCGAGCTCAGGCGAACGGGCCTACTTGCGGTGGCCAAGTGGGTGACGATCCGGAACGTGACGCCGGCCAACCAGCTCGCCGCGGGCAAGCAGGTCTTCGAGCTTCAGTGCGCCATCTGCCACACGACCGATGGCTACAACAGCCTCCGCCTCTTCACGAAGGGATGGTCGAAGGGGTTCATCGCCCAGCAAATCCGCCACCTCGATGAGCTGAAAGGCTTCATGCCGCCCTTCGCGGGAAACGATGCCGAGCGCGAGGCACTCGCCGCCTGGATCGGCCAGCTCAACCCGCCACCGTCGCAAGCGTCGGAGATGGAGCTGCCCGGCGGCATGACGTCCGCACAGCAGGCCGCCATCGGCTCGGATGTCTTCGATGCGAACTGCTCCAGCTGCCACACCCTCGACGACCGAACCGCCATCCGTCCCCTCGTGCGCGGCTGGCCGCGAGAGTACATCGCCAAGCAACTTACGCGGCTCGATGAACTGTCCGGTTCCATGTCGCCCTTCGACGGCACCGCCGCCGAACGTGAGGCGCTCGCCACCTGGCTGGCGACGCTCAACCCCACTGCAAAGGTCGATACATCCACCTCGGGCATGCCCGCGTTGGGCAGGCCCGCGACCGATACCTCCGCGGGAGGTGTACGATGAACCCGGTCATCATACCGAACATCGACCCCATTCCGCTGCCCGCGCCGGTCTGGCTGCTCCAATCCCTGCTGTACCTGACGTTCATCCTCCATATCTTCCCGATGAACCTCATCCTTGGTGGCGGCCTGGTTGCAGTAGCCCTCGCGGTGCTCGGCCGCAGCCCGGCGCGAGGGCGATACGCGCGCCTCGCGCGCCAGCTTGCCGCCGTCCTGCCGGTGGCGGTGGCAGCTGCCGTCACCTTGGGCGTGGCGGCGCTCTTATTCCTCCAGGTGCTCTACGGCCCGCTCTACTACACTGCCACCGTCCTCATCGCCTTGCCCTGGATCTCCGTCATCGGCCTCCTCATAGTCGGCTACTACGCCTACTACTACTTCGGCCTCCGGCGCAGCGCCGGGAACACTCCCCCGATATGGGCGGGCATCCTCGCCTCGCTCGTCTTCCTCTGCATCGCGTTCCTCTACGCGAACATGGCCACCCTCATGATCCGGCCGGAGAAGTTCGCGGGCATGCACGGCCTCGGAACGCACGGCATCCTCCTCAACACGAACGAGCCGATGCTCTGGCCGCGTTACCTGCACTTCATCGTCGGCGCCATCGCGGTGACCTCGCTCTTGGTGATGATTGTCGGGCTTGTACAACGCCGGCGTGACGAGGATTACGGAAATTGGGCCGTCCAGCTCGGCGGCATCCTCTTCGTCGCCGCAACGGTTGCCCAGATGATCATCGGCGTCTGGCAACTGCTCATGCTCCGCACCGACGTCATGATGCGCTTCCTCGGGGAGGACACCACCGCCATGCTCACCCTCGGCGGGGCGATCTTCCTTGCGCTCGCAGCGATCATCCTCATCCTCGTCGCCGCCCTCGGCAGGGCGCGGCTCGGCATGACGATCGCCGGCATCATCGCCCTCGTCGGCACGATCAAGCTCATGGTCATCGTGCGGGGCATCGTTCGCACCGGCTATCTCGGGTCGAACTACGTCATGGCCGACCAGCCCGTCCGCGCGCAATGGCTCCTCATCGCCATCTTCTTCATCCTCCTCCTCGCGGGCCTAGCGCTCGTCGTCTGGATGCTCCACGCCGTCATCGCGCGCCGCGGCATGCCATCAGCACCGTCGCAGACGACAACGCCTGGATCGGCAACCGGGGCATAGGAGTGTCGCTCAGAAGGCTGCGTGCAGGATCCCCTGTCAGAATGAACCCGACTTGGGTGTACGGTATCCCATTGCACCTGCGGTCATTCTGAGTGAAGCGAAGAATCTCATGAGCCTACGAGGAGGAGCCTGGCACGATCAGGAAGGCCGCGTGCGGATTCCTCTCTGAGCGCCTACGGTGACAGTAGAGCCGGCTCGCGCATGGATCTGGACTTTATAACTGCGTCGAGCGGCACCATCGTCTCTGCGCCTACGCCTCCACCGGCACGCGGCGGTCGAGCCGGATGCCGGAGCGTGAAACGGCACAGCGCCAGCCGTAGAGCTCCACGCCATCGGCTGAGGCGCGGCGAAGGGCCTCGGCGAACGCCGGATCGATGTCGGCCGCCGAGCGGATGGCCTCCACGTCCGGCCGCTGGGCAATGAAGACGATCGCCGTGCGCGTGCCCTCGCGCCGCAGCGCCGCGAGCTCCTCCACGTGCCGTCGCCCGCGCGCCGTCACCGCGTCGGGGAACCAGCCGATGCCGTCCCGCATCAGCCCGACGGACTTCACCTCGACGATCACGCGCCCGCCCGTGCCGTCGGCAAGCTCGAAGTCGAACCGACTCCTCCCGCGTCGCGCCTCCGCCCGCACGGCATTGCACGTGGCGAACTCCTCCCAACGCCTCCCTCGAAGTGCAGCCGCCGCAAGCCGGTTCGGCATGAGCGTGTTCACGCTTACGAGGATGCCTTGATACTCCACGAGCATGAGGTCATATTCCGTGGCACGCGTGGTCGAGGGCACGTGTCGGACGTAGGCCCGCCGCCCGGGCACGAGGAGGTCCACCATCCGGCCGGGGTCGCCTACATGTGCCTTCACCACGTGGCCGCCGACAAGCTCCACCCAGGCGACGAAGCGGTTCGGACGGCTCAGAAAGATCGCCTCCTCGAGCGGACCGAACGGGATCTCGTCGCCGGAGACCGATCGGCTATCCGTATCCATCGACAGAACTCCACGTTGCGGACGACATGTCCTCGAAGGCTCACCATACCGCCACGGCCGGTCAAGGCACTGGTCGCACCCCGGTCCGTAGCGGCCGCGCGGCGATCCGACCCGCCGTCTGGGTCGTGTTCCCATGGATCGCTGGGCTCCTCGTGGCAAGCGCCTGGCCTCCATCCTCCGCCCTGGCGCTTGTCCTCGCCGCCATCATCGCCGCCGCCGCGATCTTGTTCCTCTCCATCGGCCAGCGGACGCTCGCCTTCGCCTCGCTTCTCGCCGTTACCGCGGCTCTCGGCGCCGCGCGAATGGCGATCCGGCAAGACAAGACCGCCCCGCTCGAACGGATCGCGCAGCTTGCGGGCCGCGAGGTCGTCATCGCCGGTCGCGTCGCATCCGACCCGCGGCTGATGGATCGACGCTGGCGCTTCACTATCCTCGCAGACAACATCCGTGCGATAGGCACTGCTGAGGCGTACGGCCTCGTCGCGACCGGTGCGATTCCGATCCTCGCCAACGTCGATACCGCCGCAGGCGTCGCGCGGATCGGCGAGCGTGTGCAGGTCGCCGGACGGCTCCGCATCCCGCGCGCTGCGGCGCCCGGGCTCTTCGACTACGCCGTGTGGCTGCGACGACATGGCATAGCGGGGACCGTCTCCGCACACGACCGGCGCGCATTTGAGATTCTCCCGCCCGCGCGGCCGAGCGGCCTCTTCGCCGGGCTCCGCGAGCAATGGGCGCGGGGCTGGAGTGCCCTCCGCAGCTACGTCCGCCGGACAGTCATCCGCGGCCTCGCGCCATCGGAAGCCGGCCTCATGGCCGGCCTCATCCTCGGCGACCGCGCCGGCCTCTCCCGCGCCGCGATGACCGCGTTCCAGGACTGCGGCGCCATCCACATCCTCTCCGTAAGCGGCCTCCATCTCGGCATCATCCTCGTCGGCATCGGCTGGCTCCTCCGAAGGCTTCCCTGGCCGCGATTATGGCACGCACCCGTCCTCATCGCTCTCGCATGGGGCTACGTGTTCCTTGTGGAGATGAACCCGCCCGTCGTCCGCGCTGCGATCATGGCGACCGTGTTCGTCCTCTCCATGGCCACCGCGCGGCGGTTTGACGCATGGAATACGCTTGCCCTCGCCGCGGTCGTTACGCTGCTCGTCGCGCCCCAGGCAATCTTCGACGTGGGCTTCCAGCTCTCCTACGCCGCGATGATCGGCCTGTTCTGGCTCAGCGCACCGTTCCGGGAACTCATTCCCCGCCATCTGCCATTCCTTCGCCTGCGATGGGTGTGGCCCGTACGCGCGGCGGTTGGCGTTGCCATCGCCACGGCCGCCGCGCAGATCGCCACGTGGCCCATCATCGCGCATCACTTCGGCCGCGTCTCCCTCGCCGGCATGATCGCGAACCTCGCCGTCATCCCCCTCGTGACCGCCGCTGTCTGGGGCGGGATAGCCACAATCCTCGTCGGATGGCTACCCGTCCTTGTCGCACCGGTGAATTGGCTCGTCTCATGGCCCCTGAAGGGCACGCTCGCCGCTGCGGACATGGGTGCGTCCTTGCCCTTCGCCGCGACGTGGCTCCGCCCGCCTGGCTGGATCGAGGTCGCCCTGTACGTCCTCGCGCTCTGGCTTGCCTGGGAGATCGGCCGACGCCGCGGCATACTCGCCGGCCTCGTCACCTTGCTCCTCCTCGTCGGGAACCTCCTTGGCTGGTCCGCATGGGCGCACCGGCAGCGTGATGTCGAGATCGCCTTCATCGACGTCGGCCAGGGCGATGCCGCCCTCTGCACGTTCCCGAACCGCGCGGCGATCCTCATCGACGGCGGCCCGGTCAGTTCATCCTACGACGCAGGCGAATGGACGGTTGTGCCCTTCTGTCGCGCGCGTGGCATCCATCACCTCGACGCCATCATCGCCACGCACCCGGACGACGACCATATCGGCGGCCTCGCGACCGTGATCGAACAGCTCGACGTCGGCGCGCTCTGGTACAACGGCGACGACGACTCGACGGAGGTATTCCGGCGGCTCATGGACACAGCGACGCGACGCGGCGTTCCCGTGCAACGCATCGCGGCAGGCGACTCCATCATCGGGCTCGGCTGCCCCGCCCGAGTCGTCGGCCCACCGAGATCGAGGCCGCTTCTCGATCTCTGGCCCGACAACGACCGCTCCATCACCCTCTACCTTGCGCCGTTCGGCCGCACGGTGCTCTTTGCTGGCGATGCGGGCGCCCTCGCCGAGGCCGTGCTCCTGAAAGCCGGCGGCCTTCGCGCCGAGGTCCTCAAAGTCGCCCATCACGGCTCCGCGTACAGCACGACGGACCCGTTCCTCGACGCCGTCCACCCGCGCGAGGCCGTCGTGAGCGTCGGGACGAACCGCTATGGCCATCCGGCACCGGTGCTCCTGCGCCGCCTCGCCGCGCGGGAGATACTGGCCTTGCGCACCGACCAGGCCGGCACCCTCATCTGGCACGTGGCGGCGGATACATGCTGGTGGGAGGCGACGGACGATTAGGTAGGGGCGAACACGCGTGTGCGCGCCTACCCCGCACTACGCATCCGCCTCGACAATGCCCTATCATCTGTGACAGGGCCGCGCATGGGCGGCTGCTTCCACGCCGACGAAACGATCGACGGACGCACACCATACGCGCACGGGAGCACCACATGCACCTCGTCACCTCGCGACAGATGGCCGCCATCGACCGCCGGACGATCGAGCAGCACGGTGTCCCAGGCATCGCGCTCATGCACCGCGCCGGCCAAGCCGTCGTGGACGAGATCGTCGCACGCTCAGGCTCGGTCGCCGGCGACCGCATCGTCGTCCTCTGCGGGCGCGGGAACAACGGAGGCGATGGCTTCGTCGTGGCGCGGCTTCTGCGTGAACGGAAAGCCGAGGTGAGCGTCTACCTGCTCGCCGAGCCGGAGAAAATCGCCGGCGACGCGCAGATCGCCATGGAGGAGTGGCAGCGGATCGGCGGCGAGGTGGCCGTCCTTGCCGATGATGCGGCGGTACACCGCGCAGCGACGACTTGGGCAGGCGCCGACACGATCATCGACGGCATCCTTGGCACGGGCCTTTCCGGCGACGTGCGCGGCGTGATCCGCACCGCCATCGACGAGCTTGCCAGGCTCCGCGTGCCCGTCGTCGCCATCGATATCCCGTCGGGCATCTCCGGCGATACGGGGCAAGTGCTCGGCGCGGCGGTGAAGGCGACCCTCACCGTGACGTTCGGCCTGCCCAAGCTCGGTCAGGCGCTCCATCCCGGCAAAAGCTATTGCGGCACGCTGTGCGTCGCCGACATCGGCTTCCCCCAGGAGGCGATCCGCGTCGAGGCCGGCAACACCTTCCTCGCGGGAAGGGACGATGCGCACGCCTGGATGCCTCGTCGCGAGCCGGACGCGCACAAAGCCGCCATGGGCCGCGTCCTCGTCATCGCCGGTTCCGTCGGCATGACCGGTGCGGCAGCGCTTGCCGCGGAATCTGCCCTCCGCGCGGGGGCGGGCCTGGTCTACCTCGCTTGCCCGGCTAGCCTCAACGACATCTTCGAGGCCAAGATCACCGAGGTGATCACCTACCCCGTCCCGGAGGTGCGCCGATATCGCTGCCTGAGCCTCCGCGCCCACGGTGAGATCCGCCGCCGCATGGACGAAGCTACCGTCGTCGCCTTGGGGCCAGGCATCGGCCGCCACCGCGAGACGATCGCTCTGGTCCGCCGCCTCGTCGCTGACTGTCCCCGACCGCTCGTCATCGACGCCGACGGGCTTTATGCGCTGTCTCCCCTCGTGGACCTCGTTCGCGACGCAGAACGGAGCGAAGATGCGGAGCACACGCACGCCGGCGAACGCGCTGAAGGCGCGTTCGCCCAAGGTCAGCACGTAGTTCATAGGGGGGAGGGTGCGGAGAACGTGGGAGGTAGGAAGGGCGGCGAACGCACCGGAGGTGCGTTCGCCCAAGGTCAGCACGTAGTGCTGACCCCGCACTATGGCGAGGCTGCACGCCTCCTCGGCTGCGAAATCGCGGAGGTCCAAGCGGACCCCGTCGGTACCTGCCAACGCGCCGCCGCCGAGTGGGGTGCGACGTTCCTTCTTAAAGGGGCGCCAACGGTCGTCTGCGGGCCATCGGGCGAGACGTGGCTCAATCCCACGGGCAATCCGGGCATGGCCACCGGCGGCGCCGGAGACGTCCTCACGGGCCTCATTGCCGGGCTCATTGCGCAGGGCGTCGCACCTGAAATCGCCGCGCGGCTCGGCGCGTACGCCCACGGCCTGGCAGGTGACCTCGCCCGGGACAAGCTCGGCGTCCACGGCATGATCGCCGGCGATATCCTCCGCGCGCTTCCTCGGGCGCTCAAGGACCTCGCGGAGGCGGAGGGATAAGGCCCTCCTCGCACGCATTCATGGTAGCGGCAGCGTCCATCTTCCTCCCGCATCGAGAGAATGAGGGCACCCCACTGCGGAGACCTGCGCAAATGTGCAGGTCTGCCCAACCGTACAGAAGAGGGGCGACGCCCGATGACCATGAGGATCAAGACGTCGCCCCGCGTATCGCCACTGTTGCGACTGGTCCCTCACTACCGCATCAGCACACCCCCACACGCCCAAGACCCGAGCGACAGTGACGCACGCCAACCTCAACCCGCTGCACATCCCCTCCCACTCGGTACGAATAACACCCGCCCCGCGGCTGAAGTTCTCACCGGAGACGCGCTCCCGTGCAATTCCGGCCAGTCGTCCTGAGCGAGGTGTGCAAGATATTGGTGGGCAATGATATGCGCCGATCAGTTTCTCCGATAACGCCACTTCCGTGTCGCGACGTCGTCATGCAGACCGGCGACTAATGGAAGATTTGGAAGGGTGATTGCGTGATCGCGCCGTTGATGAGCGCCACGGCCACGCCTGCCATCCCGACGAGGCCCTGACCACAGGCAACCCCCGCATTCAGCACGATCGCGTAGCGGAACCACTGGTCCGGCCCGCCGAACTTCTTTGCGAGATAGTGGCGGCTCGTGAGTGCGCCCGCCATGGAGAGGAAAATGCCATGCGGCCACGCACCTATCCCGCCAACCATCCCATACCACCACATCGGCGACGCCTTCAGGAGGTAGACGAGGTAGTAGAGCAGACCGCCGCCGGCCGCCGCGTAGCCGATCACGTTGAACTTGATCGCGCTCAACATGATCGAGTTGCCCTGGATCGTCGCCGTCTGCCAAAGACACCGGTTGTACGCGTTGAGCGGCCACATCCGCATCGCATACGGATACGCCGACGAAGGGATCGGATTGAGCTTCCAGATCACCTGCCAGAAGGCGAAGCTCAGGAGAAACGTGACGGGGAACATCAAGAGCTCGACGCCAAAGTAGCTGCTGAACTTCGTCTTCGTGAGCTCCAACTCCCGAAACCTCGAGACGCCGCCCGAGAAATCGTTCGCCTGTGAGCCGACCCACCAGATGGCGATCCCCTTGTAACCGGATAGGATGTACGCCGCCTCCACCACCGGCGGGAACGCGACGTGGGAACCGGCATGCCCGATCATCCGCGCGCCGATGTAGCTGATGAACGGCGTGTAGAGAAGCGCGAAGACGATGAAGATCCAGAACGGGAACTTCGGCACGAGCCAGTGCGCGATGCCGACGAAGACGGCGCTCGTGACGAACCAGATGCTCGCCGCAAGCCAGAGCGGCAGGTCCCCGCGACCCGCTGGCGCCGCAAACGTCCCTTGGCCGCGCTGGTCGCGATGGCGGGCGAGCACCTTGGCCGATTGGTAGACCCCGAGGAACATCACCGGCAGACCCACGCCGAGAGCCACCGACGTCCAAAGGTCAAGGGTGTTGAGCACCGAGGCCTGCACGACGCCAAGGCCCGGCCGCCAGCCCTTGAAGATCCCCGCCTCCACCAAGAACGGCGGCAGGATGATGCTCGTCGTGATCGTGCTGATGAACTGCCCGCAGATGATCGGGAACGGCACGACAAACCCACTCATGAAGCTCAGCACGTCGGTGTTGATGCCCAGGAGCGACCCCGGCAGGACGCTGCCGATCTGCCGGGTGAAGTCGATGAAGGGGATCGGGATGATCTCCAATGCCGTGCCAAAGATGCCCGCCGTCACCGTCGGTACCCCGAGGTAGATCGCACCCCACACCAGGCCGATCATCGCGCCGATGCTGAACCACCGCCACCGCCAGCCCTGCCGCTCCGCGTCCGCCAGCGCCGTGACGCCCTGCGCCGCGATCGGCGCGAACGGGAACGGCAGCCGCTCCACGTCGCTCGTCAGCCGGAAGAGGAAGTAGTACGAGCTGAGCGTCTGGAATCGGCCCACGAAGGAGCTGACCACGCCCAGCATGACGATCGGCAGCCAGTCATGGTGCCAGAACGTCCGCATCGCCACCGCTTCGGAGCCCGCCGGCGGTACCGCCCACCAGACGTTCTCCGTCGTCAGCCGCTGCGCCACACCCAGGCTCAGCGCCTCCTGTGAGCCCTGCAGGTAGACGTTGAAGATGTAGCTCTGGAACGGTCCACCACCCACCAAGCCCGAGGCGAGGATGAAGAGGATGTAGATCTCCTGGCGCTTGAGCGGCATGAAGCTCCGCCGCGCCAACTCGGCGAAGAGGATGATCGATACCCACTCCGCCGCCGAGCCGAGGCCGGTGCCGGCGACGAGAGAAAGGTAGATCGACGCCGGGATCATCACGACCGCCACGAAGAGCGCACCGACGACTGTGCGAGCGGTCAGCCCGCTTTCGTATGGTGCCGCGGCCAGCTCGGGGTCCATCCCGTACTTCGCCCGCTCCCGGGCGATCTGGTCCATCCCTGTGTCGGTATCGGTTTGGGCCTTTTCCCGCAGGTCCTCGTGAGTGTCCACCGTATCAGCCATGGCGTCCTGTCATCCTGGTGGGTATCTCTCTGCGATAGCGACTCAGGCCGTCGGTTGGTCTACCACTGTCTCCACCGGCTGCGTCTGCTCGATGGCCCGCTTGCCGTCGACGCTGAACATCTTCCTGCCGCGCGCGATGAACTGCCGCCGCTCCGCCGGAGTGAGCGCGCGCCAGACGAGGAACTGCTTCCGTAGGAAGTTCACGAACCGCCGGTTGACCCGCGTCCACGACGGCATATCCCCCGACTCGCGCGTCACGAGGAGGCTCATGCCGAACAACCCCTTCTCCTTCGGCACCGGCGTCGTGATGAGGGTCACGAGCTCGCTCACGCCGAGATCATACGGCGCGAGCCATACCATCGTCTCCAGCATGAACCGGCCACCCTCGGCCCAGAAATCCACGCGGTCGATGTAGAAGTCGTTCGACGATTCGTCGTGGTGCGACTCGAAGTAGTGCGCCAGGAACGCGTTCACTCCCTCCAACTCCTCGTCGAGCAGACTGAACGGCAGGGAGAAGTACCAATCCTCACCGCTCGGCTCGGGCAATTTCCACGTGCGAGCGATGTCCGGCACGCTCAGCTCCGACGCCTTCTTCGCAGGGTACAGCGTCGAGAGGAGCACGGTGACCATGACGATGAGCGTCGAAGTCACCGCCGAGACGGAGGAGTAATTAAGCGTGATCCCGCCGAGGATGCCGCTCTTGTAGATGGCCTGCCCCACCGTCTGGCCGAGGAGGTAACCCGCGATAGCCCCGAGGACGGCGTAGACGGTGGCCTCCGCCATGAACAGCATCGCGATGTGCGACGGCGCCAAACCCACCGAGCTGAAGATGCCGATCTCCCGCGTGCGCTCGAAGACCGCGCCAAGCATCGCGTTGAGCACGATGAGCGCGGCAATGAGGATCGGGATCAGCACGTCGCGCAGGCCGCCGAGCGTCGTCAGGCCGACGGCGCTGTAGAGGAACGTGCCACCCTCCTGGCCAACGTACATCTCGAGCGCCCACTTCGGGATGACACGCTCCACGAGCCCTCGTGCCGCAGCCACCGTCGGCGTACGGATCGCCACGGTGACAAGCGACCCCTGGGAGGCCTTGAGTGGCATGAACATGCACTGCGCCGGCGTCAGGTGGATGTAGCTATCCCGCGAGCTTCTCTGCTTCTGCCCCTGCCGCTGCTGTTGCTGCTGCTGAAGGCGCGTCATCCGCTGCTGCTCGGCGAGCTGCCAGTTCACCGTCGTCAGCTCCTCGCCATCGAGGTCCTTCACCTGCCGCAGGAGCTCGTCGTCAAGGATGCCGATGATCGCATAGTCTATCCCCTCCATCCGTACCTTCGGTGCCGTGGTCACGTCCCCGGTCACCCGCGCCTCGTCGATGTCGAGCGCCCGCGCCGCCGTTCGCGGGATGACCAGCGCGTAGAGGTCGTCGTCGTTGAACCACCGTCCGCGAATGCCCGCCCGGCGGAAAATTCCGGTCACCTGATCCTCCTCCGGCTCCATCCCGACAAAACCGGAGAGGGTGTACTTCTTCCCATTCTCTGCCTCGAGGGTGAAGTAGAAATCGGTGCCTGAGATGTACGCCTCGCGCCAGACGCGGCCCACGACAAGGCTCTTGCCCCGTAACTCGCTCTGGATGGACCAGAGCGTCTCCCACGGCCAGAAATCCCAGTACCGGTCGCGGATCAGCACGCCCGAATAGGCTGGCGGACGCGTGTCGAGCCGTATGTGGTTGACCCGGAGAAACTCCCGCACGCTCGTGAACGACAGGACGGTGAACGTCAGGATGATGAGCGTGGTGCACGTGAGGGACGTGCGGAGCTTCCGCCTCCGCATGTTCGAGACGCCGAGCAGGAAGGCGGTGAACATGGCGCTCAAGCGCCCCACGTCTGCCGAGAGGTAGCCCTGCTGCTCCTTGCGGATCTGCTGCATCTGAGCGGAGAACTTGCCGATGATGATGGTGATGACGAAGATGCTCAGGGCGAAGACGGTGAACGCCAGGAGCACCATCGGCGGAGCGGTCGTGATGTCGAAGGCGGGATGTACCTGCTCGATGAGGAGGAACATGAGGATGAAGATGGCGAAGAACCACAACGCCTGCTTGCGCACGTCGGGCGCCCCGATGATGAGCCGTTCGAGGAAGAACGCGAAGGGCAACAGGAGCGCCATGTAGAAGAGCACGCCCTTGAGCGCGCCGCTCGCCGTGCTGAGGACGTCCGGCAGCACCCGCGAGTCGAGAGCCAGTGCGGTGCGCGCCTCGCTGAGGTACGCGTCGTATTCGCGCCGGCCGAGCGCCTGACGGGCAGCCTCGAGGTGCACCGCCGCCGAGTCGTGGACCGCGCGCGTCTCGTTATCGATGATGCCGTGGCGCACAAGCGTCGCCATGCGCGCGTCGTTGAGCTGCCACATGTCCCGTGCGGCCTGGTACGTCGCGTGCGTGAGCAGCGTCTCCGCCACGACGGGGAAGCCAATCCCCTGACGCTGCTCCGGGTACCGGATCGTGTCGGGCACGCCGGTCATCATCGCCCGCACGCCGAGCAAACCCTGCGCGAAGACGAGCTTCACCCGCGTGTTCGGATCGACGAAGCAGGTATTGTCGCCGCTGAAGACGTGCGTGAAGAAATGCCATGGCTTCGCATCGGTGTGCGCGTCGTACACGTCCGCACGGGCGAGGTACTGGAAGTAGCGCGGATCGACGATGTTCGTCACGCTGACCGACGCGCAGGGGAACACCACGAGCATCCAATCCTGTGAGAGCTGGGTGATCTTCGGCTCGAAGGCGTACTGCTCGTTGCCGAGGTCGATGGCGAAGTGGATATTGCCGCTGTCGGGCGAGGTCTTGTAGGCGTGGAGCCACTGCTTGTCCGCCCAACCGGTGATGACGCGGTCGTCCATGGGCAGGCCATAGAGATGAAACGCCCCGCGGCCGTCGGTGAGCGCGGCGAAATTGCCCTGCCATCGCGCGCCCAGGATGATGGCCCCCGGCACTGGCACGTCCGGGGTGACGCCCGACTGCCGGTCGTCGTACAGCACGACGCCGTGCACCTCGGCGAGGTGATTGCCCAGCTCCAGGTCGTCCGGCAACGTCGGATCGGCGAGCGCCTGCGCGATAAGGGCGAAGAGAGTCCGTGCCTGGGTGAACACGCCCCGTAGGTTCACGAATCGCAGCTCGTCGTACTCGCTGCCGAGCTTCGGCGCCAGGTCATCGAGCGTCGAGAGGGCGATCGCCGGCATGCCCGCCATGGTGGCGATCTCGCTCGTGAAGTAGTGCGCCCGCGGCAGGAACTGAGCCCACGACTTCCCCGGTGTCCCGGCGACAGCATCCACGAAATGCTCATCTCCCTTCAGGCCGAGGAACTTCATGAAGAGATTGAGAGTGTCGAGCTGCGTCTGGGTCAGGCTCACCGGTGGCACGTTCCGCAGCTTGATGATCCGGTCGAACAGCGCGAACTGCTTCCCGATGTCCACGCTGTCGTTCTGAAGCTTCCTGATCGTCGCGGGGATCGCGGAGAGGACGTTCTCCGCGAAGAACTCGGGCGTCTCGGTGATCTCGGTGTAGCGCCGCCGCTTGTCGGCCGCACGGCGGATCTTCATCTGATCCTCGCGCGAGATGAGCTGCGCGTTGATCAGCGCGTCGGGGTAGTCCCACATGGCGCGATCGATGCCATGGTAGATTCGCGTCGTGTGCTTCCAATCGGAGCCGAACAGGCCGAGGAGGAACAGCAACGCGCCCACGCCGGCGAGGAGCCAGTACCAGTACGGCGGGCGACTCTCCTCCCGCGTCTGCCAGCGGATGAGGAGCCAGGCACCCACGGCCAAGAGAACGAGGCCCCACATCCAGCCGGTGGCGTTGTACACCCGGTGGTACCACGCATAGCTCACGATCACCTCGACGTCGCTCCCCACGACGTGATTGATCCTGCGATAGACCGCAGCCTGCCGCGAGATCGCAGCGATCTTCGACTGGATGAGGCTCCGTACGCTGTCATCCGGGAGCGACCAGAGGTGCGCCAGGTCGGTGACCACCATGAGGCCGTTGGCATAGGTGGCTAAACGCTTGCCGAGGCCACCGTAGAGCCGCTTGAGCTCCAGGTCGGGCTGCTGCACGTAGAAGTGGCCGGTGTAGAATAGGCCGATGTCGTTCGAGTGACTCGAGAGCGATAGATCCACCAGAAGCGCCGGATACCGGCCCAGCACCGGGCGGACGAGGGAAAACTGATCGGCGAGCTCCTGCCGCTGGCGCTCATGGTCGCGCACGTCGATCTGACCCAGTTTGCGGAGCGCCTTCTTCACGTCGCCGAGCCGCGCGGCCGCCAAACGCCCGGCGAGCGAGGTGCGGATCTTCCCCTCGTCGGCGGCGACGCCAGGCTCGAGCGCGGCGCGATCGCGCTCGAGCAGCTCGACGAAGACCCCATGAAGCCGACCAAGCTCGGCGATGAGTGGGACGACGTCGTCGGAGGCGCGCTGAAATGCGGGGATGAATGCATCGGCCGCCGCGGCGAGGTCCTGTGCGCGACGCTCTCGTGCGGCGGCCAGGACGGCGTCCTGGCGATCCTTCGTCGGCGCCGCCTCCGTCCGGTACGCCTCCCGCGCTTCCTGAAGGCGATCCCACAGAACCTGTGTCCGGGCCACGTCGGTCGCCAACAGCCGGTTGATGCGCTCATCGAGCGCCTGCGCCTCCGCCCGGAAGGCGGGGAACTTCCGAGAGAGCTTCGGATCGCTCATGAGCCGTACGTCGTGGCGAACGAAGCTGATGTTCCGCCGCAAGGACGCCGGGTAAGACTGCCTGAGCGCCACCACCGCCATGCGCCCGCCGAGCATCGTGGCCGACTCCTGGCCATCGAGCGCGACGAACAGCACCGAACGCGGCGGCGGATCGGCGGCGAGCAGCCGCGCCAACTCGAGCTCCGCCGCGATGCCGAGCGCAGCCTCTGCCCCCGGCGATACGCCCTGGAGCGGCGAAGTCGCGTCGAACGGCGCTGTGACGATGATCACTTCGTTCCGCAGCACTGGGTCACTGCCGGGCAAGAAGCCGGTGATGTTCGTCCCGGAGACGGACGTCCAGGGTTGGCGCGCTTTGAGGATGATGTCCGTATTGGGGTGCGCTATGGCCCATGCTCGCAACCGATCGGCTTCCGGCAACGGCGCCCGGAAGCGAGGAAAGTTCACCGAGGTGGCGAAGAAGGGATTAGCCCGGTAGAGCGAATCCCGCGGTTCGAGGAAGATCGCTGCGCGAGCACCGAGGGTGGCCGCGATGCGCCATTGCGTGCTCGCGGTCATCTCCGCCAGCAGGATGCTGCCATCCATGACCTGACCATTGTACTCATGCTCGTACCCATGCTCAACGTGGACCAGATGGCCACGGATCCCTTCGGGAAAGGTCGTATTCGTCCGAGCGAAGTTCGGGCGGTAGGATTGAAGCCGAATCGTGTCATAACCGCCCGTCTCAAGCGGCAGGAGCGCGTACGCGTACTCCTGCAAAGGAATCGGCGCGGACATCCCCTGCCGCTGGACATCCTTGAGCCCAATGCGCGCGAACTCGTCGGCGATCCATGCCGCCGCCGCGACGTTGCCCGGCGAGCCGATGTCTCGAGCGGGATAGCTTGAGAGCGTCCTCACCGTCTCGACGAGCCGGGTCGAGTCCATGCGTGAGACAAGCTGCGCCCCGACCGCGCCGAGCTCGATCACGGTGTGGGCGGAGGAGGTCGTCTGCGCACGTATCGGCACTGCGACGAGGCACAGCAGCCCAAGAACCAGAATCCGTCTGCGCGAGATAAGCTGCCACAGGCGCGGAGGAAAAGGCTCCAACGGCGACATACTACAGTCCAGAGGGTGAGGTAGAGAGCTGCAAGCCCGTGGCAAGTGGTCAAGTGTACGCCGGCTCGGAGAAGATAGCAAGAAGGCTGGAAGCACGCCTAGGGCCGTGCAGAGGGAACTCCGGCGGGGTCATGGGCCTTCGCGGGTGGGTGCGAACATGCGATCGACGAGGTGTGGAAGAAGTAGGGAGAACCTGGTGGGGTGAACAGCTCTGCGGCGTATATTCCCGATGATACGGGGGAAGCACGGCAGATGGATGGAGGAGCACAGATGGGCCTGAAGGGAAGAACGGCGCTTATCACCGGCAGCACCGGCACCGGGATGGGAAGAAGCATCGCCTTTCGTCTCGCAGCGGAGGGGGCGAACATCATCCTCAACTATGGCACGCACGGCATCGAGGAAGAGCACGCCGCACGCGCCGAGGAAGTGACCCTCCACGTGCGGCGGCTCGGCGGGCAAGCGATCATCGTCCCCGGCGATACGCGCGACGAGGCGACCGCGATCCGCATGGTGGAAGAAGCCGACCACGCCTTCGGGGGCGTGGACATCCTCGTCCTCAACGCGGGCGGCGAATGGAAGCCACGGCCCCTCGTCGAGATCACCGCCGAGCACTGGCGCTCCGTCGTCGCCGCGGAGATCGATGCCATGTTCTTCGCCCTCAAATACGTCCTGCCCGGCATGCGGCGCCGCCGGTGGGGGCGCATCATCACCCTCAGCATGAACGGCGCGATGACCAGGAAGACCTTCGCGGAAACCGGCATCGACTATACCACGGGCAAGACGGCCCGCACCTGGCTCAGCCTCGCCCTCGGTAACGACGAGTACCGCAGCGGCATCACCGTGAACGTCATTGAGCCGGGACCGATCCGGCACATGGAACTTGCCGCAGCCCTCGCCGCCGTGGAAGCTGCCGACGACGCCTGGGCGCGCCGCGACGCACCTGTCGCCCACGATGCCGCAGAACTCGTCGCGTTCCTCTGCTCCGAGGCCGGTCGCTTCGTGAGTGAGAGCATCATTCGCTACCCGACCGATGGCTGGTGACACGCGTCACGCCCAGATTGCACCCGGCCGGTGCTATAGCGGCCATCGGACCCGACAGAACGCGCGACAACCTACCTACGGCCTCATCGCGACGCCTGAGCCGAATGCCCGATCCTTCTGCGAGCTGCCGATACCTCCAGGCTCCTGCGGCTGAGCAGCCGAGCAGCAGTGCAGATGTGCAGCGGTGTGCAAAAAAGCCCTGCTGCCTGTTTCACCATGGAGCGCCCGCCTGTACCTGGTTCAACACCAATCCCCTCGCTGGCCACGAGGAAGATCCCCCGGCAGATGCCTCCCGCCAAGCGCGCCTCAAGCCCGGTCCATGTCCCCTCTCGCATGGTCCGTATGGTGCGAGATGCGGACTCAACGCCTGCGCCGGAAAACCTCCGCAGCGGGTTGAGGACGTGGCTTCAAGAGCACCACCATGTTATCGCCTTATGTCAGGGCGTAATCGCCGTATTCGCTCCCTCGATAGGCCACCACGTCTGAAAGGATGAAGATTTTTCTTCCCGAACTTCCCGTCTTCGCGATAAATGCCGCTTGAGCCCCTTGACGCGTTCCCTGCAATTGTGATACTCTCCCTTTTGTCCGATTGTGCTTCGCCCGCAAAACTATGAAATACATATGGGATGCCGCATGGCGACCCAAACGACGACGACACAGCGTTTCAGCGTGCGAATTTCCGAGTCGTGGGCTCGGACATGGTGGTTCAACCTGTCACAAGGATGGGGATCAATGCCCAAGAAGCTCGATCGTCGGCGGGTGATCTGCTTCTCCCATATCAAAGGCGGCGTGGCGAAGACGACCTGCTGCGTCAATGTCGGCGCCGGCCTCGCTCGGAAGGGATACCGAACCCTGCTCATCGACATGGATCCGCAGAGCTCCCTCACCGACGTGTTCCTCGGACCCGATTACCGGGTCGAAAAATCTATCTACCACGTGCTCTATGAGAAGGATAATGGGACCGGACGCGAACTGCCGATATCGCAAGTCATCCGTCCCGTGGCGGATAACCTCGACCTCGCCCCGGCAAGCCTGGATCTCATCCGCCTGGAGCACCTCCTGCTCACGGAAGTCGATGGCCGAGATCGGCTGCGTCGCGCCCTTCGGGATCTCGAGGGATACGACTTCGTCGTCATCGACACGAGCCCGTCAGTGGGCCTTCTCACGTCGAACGCGATGATCGCTGCGACCGACCTCATCATCCCCGTGCAGGCGAGCTACTTTGCCCTGAAGGGCATCGAGAACATCATGGGCACGTTCTCGACCATCAAGGAACGGGTCAACGAGGACCTCAACCTCCTCGGCGTCTGCATCACGATGGTAGATCTTCGCAAGCGCCATCCGCAGGACGTGATTAGCGACCTGGAGGAGATTTTCCCGAAGGAGCTCGTGTTCAAAACGCTCATCCGGGAAGTTGCGAAGGTCGAGGCGAGCCCGGGGTACCATAAGGACATCTTCAGCTTTGCTCCGAACAGCGCGGGGGCGAGGGATTTCGACAACTTCATCAAGGAGATCATCGAGCGATGCCGAAATTCGTGAAGAAAAATCTGACGGAGATGGAGGCAACCGGGGGCGGCGTGCGCGATCTGATCACCCCGGATAAGCGCATCGGCAAGCTCGTCCCGATCGATGAGATCTACCCGAACCCGGATCAGCCGCGGAAGCACTTCGATGAGGAAGCCCTCGCAAGCCTCGCGGAGAGCATTCGGCAGCACGGTCTCATCAACCCCATCACGGTGAACGAGAGCGGCATCATCCTCGCCGGAGAGCGGAGGTACCGCGCCTGCCGCCGGCTCGGCATGCGCGAGGTGCCCGTCGTGAAGATGAACGGGTCCATGGAGATCAGCCTCGTGGAGAACCTCCAGCGGGAGGAACTGCATCCCCTCGAGGAGGCTCGCGGCTACCAGGCCCTCGTCGACGGAGGCTACACCCACGAAGATATCGCCCAACGGATCGGGAAAGACCGCTCCGTCGTCAGCCATTCCCTCCGCCTCCTCGACCTGCCACCCGACATTCAGGCCGAGTGTGTGACGTCGCACAATGTGACGAAAGATCAGTTGCTACAAGTGGTTAGTGCATCCAGCGACGATGAGCGACGCGCCGTGTGGGCCTCGATCAAGGAGGGTAAATCCGCCCGTGCCATTCGCAGGGAACGCAAGGAATCGGCCGCACGGCGCCTCACCACCCGCATTTTCATCAATCGCGTCCGCTCCCTCAACGAACAGATCGCAGCCCTCGACCTTGGCCACGCCACGAAACGCGACCGGGAACGGCTGCGCGCCCACGTCACCCAGGCCGTCACCTCTCTTCAGGCCATGCTCGATCACCTCGACGATCACCAGGGCTGAAGGAGGGCGTCCGACCTGTACGGCGAAGAGCGGCCACCGGCAAACCCGGCGGCCGCTCTTCCTCTCTCCGCCAACCTCAATCGTTCCGCGCGTAGAGATGGCTCTCCGGATCGCCGATCAGCAGCCGATGCGCGTCCATCAACAGCGCCGGGATCGCGAGCTTCTCCGGGCAGCGCGGCAGGCATTCGCCGCATTCCGTGCATGCCGTCGCCTGCTCGCCGGGGAACCAATGCCCACCGTGGCTGAAGAGGTTGTACCGATACCGCCCGAACTCTACCATGTCCAAGGCCCGCGCGACGTTCCGCAACCGCAACATCTCCGGGATCGTGATGTTCTCCGGACACGGCATACACTCGTGACACACCGTGCAGCGGGTCTCTCCGAGCGCGCGCCGCATCTCGCCCTCCAACCGCTCGACCACCGCGATCTCCCATGCCGCCAACGGTCCCGCGCTATCGGCCACCGCGACATGTTCGTCGAAGTCCTCAGGCGCACTCGCCCCGACGGAAAGCGTATGCACGTCCGGGTCGGAGAGAAGCCACCGGTCGTTGAACTGGATCGGCGTATGTGGGGCCACAAGGCGACGCAGTTTTTCCGGCGCCTTGAAGAGCTGCCCACCCTTGTCCGTCGGGGAGATGATGAACACCCCCATGTCGAGCTCCCGCGCACGACGCACCGCCGGGGCATTGCGCTGGTTGAAGTAATAGTAGTGAAGGTTCACCGACTCGAACTCGCCCGAGTCGATCGCCTCGATGATCACGTCGACCGGGCCGTGCGTCGAAAACCCCACATGCCCGATGACCCCCTCGCCCATCGCCCGCCGCACCGCATCGAGACACCCACCTTTCTTCAATGTCTGCCTCAGGATATCCCGGTTGTTGATGCCGTGAATCCCGAAGTTGTCGATCCGGTTCACCCGCATCCGCTTCAACGACTCGAAGATGTACCGCCACATCTCGTTCGCCGTCTCGGTGGGACCGATCTTTGTGGTGATGATGAGCTTGTCCCGCGGCAAATCCGGCATCGCCAGCCCCAAAAGCTCCTCGCTCCTGCCATAGCCGCGCGCCGTCTCCAGGTGGTTGATCCCCACCTCCACCGCGCGGCGGATCGTTGCCACCGCATTCTCATCCGACCCATCCGGGATCCGCATCGCTCCGAAGCTCAAGGCCGATACCTGCAGCTCCGTCTTCCCGAAACGACGATACAACATGGCGGATTCCTCTCCGAGACCGAGGGTCATGAAGCACGGGAAATATACCACCCTCACCCGGCGTCCCCATCCGGGACGGAACGCCTCCAGCACCCAGCGGTGTTTGCCCTTCTGGGCACTTCGCCGACCCCCAACCCTTGACCAGACATGCCGAAGATCGGTATCAATTCCTTGTCTGGCCCGCATGGTCTCCGAGAGCCTGAACATGCTCTGCGGGAGCATCGACGATGCCTCAGGAGACCGGCGGCCCAGATACCTTCCACCCGCCAGCCTCGGTTACGCTGAGGGTCCTGTTCGTACCGGAGACGGCAGCGCATGGATTCCGTCCATTCCAAGATCTCTCCCGATTCCCCCGAGTCGCTGCTCCAGCGCCGGAAACTATCCGCGGACCGACTGGAGAGCATCGCGCTCACTGCCGTCCTGGCGCCTGTCCGCGACGAGTTCGACGCCGTCATCCGCGAGCTCGAGACCAGCCTCACCGCCGAGCTCCCGACCGTCGACGCGGTGAGCAGGTACATCGCCATGACGCACGGCAAGGGCCTTCGGCCCGCCCTCGTCCTGCTGTCCGCCCATGCGACCGGCACTATCAACGATGACGTTCGCTCGGCCGCCATCGCCATCGAACTCCTCCAGGCATCGACCCTTCTCCACGACGACGTCATCGACGACTCCCCGATTCGCCGGGGCATGCCATCCGTCAACGCTCGTTGGGGCAATGACGTCGCCGTGCTCATGGGCGACATCCTCTTCACGCGGGCGCTCGAACGCTTCGTCGCCACCGGCTCGTTGCCTCTCATGCGCTCGGCGGCCCGCCAGGCGCGGCTCATGATCGAGGGCGAAGTTGCCGGCCGCGACCTCCGCCGCGCACCCGACTTCTCCGAATCCACGTACTTCGACCTCATCCGTCGCAAAACCGCCGCCCTCACCACCCTCGCTGTCGAGGCTGGCGTCCGCCTCGGCGGCGCCACCGACGGAGCTATCACTCACATGTGCCGCTACGGCGAGGAACTCGGCATCGCCTTCCAGATCGTCGACGACGTCCTCGATGTCATCGGCGATCCCGAGATCCTCGGCAAACCCACCGGCCAGGACCTCCGCGACGGCACCGTGACGCTGCCTCTCATTCGGGCCCTCGCCGCTGCTCCCGCCAACCGCGCTCGCTCCGTCCGCACCATCGTCGAGGCCCGCGTCACCACGGACGAACAGTGGGAGACCATCCGCCGCTTCATCGAGACCAACGGCGGCATCGCCTCCGCACTCCATGCCGCCCGCACCCATGCGCGTCTCGCCAACAAGGAGCTCGCCGTCATCAGCAGCTCCGACGCCCGCGCGGCCCTCGGGAGGATGCTCGACTACATCATCAAACGCCGCCTCTGACCCCGCTACCTCGCCGCGGAGCGCTGCCGCGGCCACACGTCGCCTCGTCAGCGTGCTATTTTCTCGATCAGGCTCTCACCCGTTCCCCATATTCGTCCCGCGAGAGCCGAGTCCACGGAAACCCCACTTTCAGAGGGATACCCCATCATGCCCCGGATGTCCATCCGGTCCATTCGCCATCATCGCCCGGCCAACCCCACGTGGGACCTCGAACTCGAACGCCGGACCATCCTCTCGCCGGACCACCTCCCGGCCGGCCTCTGGCGCTGCGAGGATATCTTCGGCCGCCGCGCCCCGGTGGAAATCGAGATCGGCTTCGGCAAGGGCCGCTTCCTCATCGCCGCTGCGCAGACCTGGCCCGACCGCGACTGGCTCGGCATCGAGTACTCTCCCGCCTGCGTCGCCCTTGCGGCGGAACGCTCCGCCAAGCGCGGGCTCACCAACATCCGCCTTCTTCGCGGAGCCGCCGAGGACATCCTCCCCGCACACGTTGACGACGCCTCCGTGGCGGCCTACCATGTCTACTTCCCCGATCCGTGGCCGAAGAAACGCCACCACAAGCGCCGGCTCATCAAGCCGCCTTTCGCCGCCGAGCTCTTCCGCACCCTCGAACACGGCGGCCAGCTTCATATCGCCACGGACTACCAGGAGTACTACGAGGAGATGCTGCCGATCCTCTCCGGCGCGGGGCTCATCCTCGCCGACCGACCGGATGACGCCCAGCAGGAACTCTTCCGCACGAACTACGAGGTGAAGTTCCTTCAGCAAGGCCGGCAGATTCACCGCGCGCGGTTCACCAAACCGACGTGAGAAGAGGAAGGGCGGGGCTGCCCGCAACGCCTATGAGCCTCGGCCAGTGTTGGGTGGTAGCTTCGATGCTCCCCTCAGACGCCTCGGACTGCACAACCAATTCGTTGACGACCATCATCCGCCGAGGTCGTAGAGGCAAGGCCTGTGTTGCTCCTCACTTCGCCCGGCACTCCCACCAGCGTACCTGGTACGGCCCAAAATCGGCCGGCAGCGCCAGGTTCCCCACGTCGTCGAGCCGTCGCGTGTCAGCCCGACGCGCTTGCCCGTCGCTCACGATGTACGCCCGGTTGGTGACTCCAGCTCGCCACAACGGCACCGACCAGTACGCGCGGATCGCTTGATCGAGCGGGTTGAACCCGACCAGGAGAGCCGGCACCTCGGCGCCTGGCCGAATATGGAGGATCGCATCAGGCCGAAATCCCGTCGGTCGCTCCAGGAAGATCGCGTCCCCCGCCAGGGTCTCCCGGTAGCGCTTGAAGAACCCAAGCCACCGTCGCAGGATCGCCTCGCTCTCCTGCCCGTTCGCGAGGTCCCACCCGTAGTAGAACCCACCGAGACCATAGCCGGCGTGCCCGGCGATCAGGTGCTCGAACTCGTGGAGGTGCTCCTCGGGTGGCCAGACGCCGTGGCCGTGGTACGGGTCCACCATCGCAAAGCCCCAGGCAGCCCACCCGGGCAGCCCACGCATCTGCCCCGTGTAGAGCCGGCTGCGAAACGCCGTGACGAGGTCGAACAAGCTCAGCGTCGCGGCGTCCTCCTCGTGGTAGCCCTGGGGCAGGCACGCCGCTCCACCGAGCAACGCGTACAGCCCGCTCGGCGTCTCCACCATGATGCCGCGACGCTGCATCTCCGCGTAGAAGTCCATTTCGTACCGCCAGTTGCGGTACTGAGCCTCGCCCGGCGTACGGTGGCGATGGCCGGTCGCCTGACAGGGCTGGCCGTAGTATGGCCCGTCCGTTTGGAGGCCGTCTACGCCGATCTCGTCGACGAGCCATCGGCAGCGGTCGAGGAGGAACTCGCCCCAACCCGAGGACAAGCACATGTTCCCCACGCTCCCCGGGTCGTACAGCCGGCCTTCCGGCCCGATCATCTGCCAGTCCGGGTGCGCCGCGACGACCTCCGTCTCGTGCCCGGCAATACAGAAGCCCACGTAGACGATCAGCTTGAGGCCGATTCCATGCAATGCGTCCGCCAGGCGACGGAAGTCGTCCGCGCCATTGGGAAACACCGCCGGGTTCGGGACGAAGTCTCCGGTGTTCGTGAAGTGGACCCCGACGAAGCTCACGAGCGCCTCGAACCCGTGCGCCGCCGCATGCCTGCCGAGCTCGACGATCTCCCTCCACGGCGCCACGCGGCCGAACTGCTGGCGCAGCAGCGGATGCGTCGTCCACGGCGCCGCGACGCGCAAGAGACCGTTCACCGCCGCCAACCGCTCCTCGGGGCCGTCAGCGTAGACGAGCAAGTAGACGGCGAAGCTCTCGAATGACTCACCAGGGGCCAACGTGACGTCCGGGCCGCGAGCGAACCGGTGAAGTTGCCATCCGATGAAGTCCGGGCTCGCCACCGCCTCCGGTGCCACGTACGCGTCCACGACGTCGATCTGCCGCCCCACACGCAGCGACGGCACGGCATCCACGACCATACCCTCGATCGTCACCTTCCCATCGCCGCGGTTCGTCAGCGTCGCCCATCGCTTCAAGCACGGGGCCTCATCGGCGACTTCCTGGTGAAGCACGAGCTCGAGACCGTCTGCCAGGCCGCGCACACCCCGAGGGCGGAGACGAATGTCCAGGCGAACGCCCGTCGCCGTGCAGACGACCTCGTGACCGACGCTGGTCCAATCGCACGTGTGGCCGTAGTGCTCATGCCGCCATGGCCCGACCCGCAGCAGCCGGCCGTCCACCACCACCTCCGCGTCGAGCGGTGCGGCACCTCCGAACGAGAACGCCGCGAGCCATGTCCCGCTTCCCCAGGGCCGTATCTCGAACCCCACCGTGGCGCACCCTTCGTCGAGGCGGAACCGCCGCCGCAGCCACCGGTTCCCGATCGTGATGCGCCCGTCCGTGACCTCGCACCATGCCCGATCCTCCACGCTCATGCCAGCCTCCCCCGACCCCATGGAACCCTGCGACGACGCCATGAAATCTTACCACCGCCCCAGGGGGACGCAACATGCGAAGGCACTCCGCCGCGGGCACTACCGCGGCGGGAGGCGTGTTCTATATCCTGCATGCATACGCAAGCGCATGGCACTGCACGCCGCCCAGGGCTGTTCTTCATCGTCGAGAGACATGCTCGTGTGATGTGCATGTGATCAGTATCTCGCAAAGCTCCGATGGGCAGGCCTTTCTCGCGGTATCCCATCTCGTCGACGCTCGATACGAAGGATAGGACACTCCGTCGAGGAACGCCGCTCATCGCCGACGTACTCGCATCCGCCGACCAGCGAAGGAGGTTTCCATGCTCGTAGAACCAGGACAACCCGCACCCGACTTCACGCTCCTGGACCAGCACGGCCAGTCTCACCGCCTCAGCGACTACCGCGGCAAGTGGGTCGTGCTCTACTTCTACCCGAAGGACGACACGCCCGGCTGCACCAGGGAAGCCTCGAGCTTCCGCGATCACCTCGCCGAACTCGCCGGCAAGGACGCCGTCGTCCTCGGCATCAGCGCCGATACGGTCCAGTCCCATGAGCGCTTCGCCGAGAAGTACAGCCTGCCGTTCACGCTCCTCAGCGACCCGGAGCACCTCGCCATCGAGCCATACGGGGTCTGGACGGAGAAGAGCGGCTACGGAAAGAAGACCATGGGCATTGAACGCACGACGTTTCTCGTCAACCCGGAAGGGAAGATCGAGAAAGTTTGGCGCAAGGTGCGCGTAGAAGGCCACAGTGAGGAGGTCATGAGCGCCATCGCGTGAGCGGACGACGGGGCACTGGCGGATGCCGTCACATGGTTTCTCGACACGCATCGTAGAGACGCGATATATCGCGTCTCTACTACGATGTCCGCGCAAAGATTGGCACGAGTCCCTCCGCTCGCTCGGCAAGGAATCGCTCTTCCGCGTCGTCGAGCGGACGAACGCCGTTCGACGCGAGCCGGACAGCCATCTGCCACATGCCCGGGTCGCCTGGTGGCACGCACACGACGATGCCCCGCGTCCAGGCGAAGCGCAGGGCGAGCGAGGCGATCCGCTCGTTGTCCTCCGGTTGGTACCAGCACTTCGGATACTGCGCCTTGTTCGCCCCTGCCGGCCACTTCTGCCGCGCCATCGCCTTGAGCGCGAGCAACCCCATTCCCTTCTCCTTCGCCCGTGCGACCGCCTGCGGCCCAAAGTTCCCCTTGTGCCAGCAGACCCAGTTCGTCGGGAACAGCATCGTGTCGAAGTCGAACCCGTCCATGAGCGCGAGCGCCGCTTCCTCGGAATGCGCGGTAAAGCCGAGGAAGCGCGTCTTGCCCTCCTCACGTGCGCGGATGAACGTCTCCATCGCGCCGCCAGGACCAAAGATCTTCTCCACGTCGGCGAGCGTCGTCACCCCGTGATGCTGGTAGAGATCGAAGTGGTCCGTTCGCAGCCGTTCGAGGGAACGCTCCAGCTCCGCGCGGGAGCCGTCCTTGGTGCGCTCCGTCGTCTTGCAGGCGAGAAAGACGCCGTCCCGCTTCCCGTAGAGCGCCGGGCCAAGCATCTCCTCGCAGTCGCCATACGTCGGCGCCGCATCGACGTAGTTGACGCCCGCATCGAGCGCCTCGTCGACGAAGCGCTCCGCGCCCGCATGTCCCATGCCCGCCACGACGATCCCGCCCAGTGCCACCGGCGAGACGCGTGCACCCGTCCGTGGGAGTGTCCGAAGTTCCATGCCGTCCCTCCTTGATCCGTCCGGCCGATCGACGGTACAAACATACGCACGGACCGCGATCGGAACGCCACGCCGCCCGTACGCGGGCACCATGCGTGTAGCCGTTGCCGGCCACCGGGGTAACCCTATCTTCGATGGGATGCACTTCTGCGCAACCGTTGGCGCCATCGGCCAGAAAGGGACCTCCCATGACATCCCGCCAGCGCATCCTCGCCGCCCTCGACCACCGCGAGCCGGACCGCGTGCCGCTCGACATCGGCGGGACGGTCATGAGCGGCATCATGGCCCAGGCTCTCGACCGATACCTCCGGCACACGGGCACAACGAACCGGCGCGTGAAGGTCTACGAGCTCTTCCAGATGCTCGGCGAGGTCGAGCTCGATCTTGTCGAACGCTGGGGCGTGGACGTCCTGCCCGTCGAGCCGCCGGCGTTCTTCTTCGACATCGTCCGCGACCGCTGGAAGCCCTGGACGCTCTTCGATGGGGCAGAGCTGCTCGTGCCCGGCCAGTTCGGCGTGGACATCGCCCCGAACGGCGATTGGCTCCTCCACGAGGGCGGCGACCCGAAGCGGCCGATCAAGGGCCGCATGCCGAAGGGTGGCTACTACTTCGACATGCTCTCCTCGATCCGCCCGGAGCTCGGCTGGGAGCCGCCGTCCCTCGCTGAGGTCCGCGCCGATCACCCGCGCCCGTCGGACGAGACGCTGCGCGCTATGAGCGACCGCGCGGCGCACCTGCGGCAGCAGGCCGACAAGGCCCTCATCCTTACCGGCCTCGGCTGGTGCGGCCTCGCCCTCGTCGGCTCCATCCCCGACGCCCTCATGCTGCTCGCCGGCGACCGCACGTACGTCCGCGACCTCCTCGACCTGCGGACCGAGCTCGCCATCGAGAACCTCCGCCGCGTATGGGACGCCATCGGCGACCGCGTGGACCTCGTGATGATCGACGGGCAGGACTTCGGCACTCAGCGGACGGAGATCTTCTCCCCCGATCTCTTCGCCGACCTCTTCGCCCCGCGTTTCGCCGAGCAGGTCCGATGGATTCACGAGCACACGACGTGGAAGGTCTGGCAGCATACCTGCGGCTCCGTGGCAAATATCCTGCCGCACATCGTCGCCGCCGGAGTGGACGCGCTCAACCCCGTCCAGACGAGCGCCGCCGGCATGGACCCGGCCTGGCTCAAGTCCACGTTCGGCGATCGGATCACCTTCTGGGGCGGCGGCGTCGACACGCAGAGCACGCTTCCCTTCGGCACGCCCGACGACGTGCGACGCGAGGTACGCGAGCGTATCCGTATCTTCGCCCCCGGCGGCGGGTTCGTCTTCGCCGCGGTGCACAACATCCAGGCCCGCACGCCGCCGGAGAACATCGCCGCCATGCTCGACGCGGTGCGGGAGCACGGGAAGTACCCAATCGGGTGAGGGAGAATCAGCGATGATAGACCAGAGACTGCGTGTTCCAAGAGAAGCGATCGAGTCGCTCTGCAGGCGGTATCAGGTCCGCGAGCTCGCCGTGTTCGGCTCCGCCGTCAAGGGTGCACTCCGCAGTGATAGCGACGTGGATCTGCTCGTCGAGTACGAGCCGGAAGCCCCGGTCACGTTCATCACGCTCTCACGGATGCAGCGAGAGCTCTCCGAACTCATTGGTCGCCCCGTCGATCTGGTCCCGAAGGGAGGGCTCAAACCGCTGATACGGGATGAAGTCCTCTCCAGCGCGGAGGTCATCTATGCGGCCTGACCAGCTCTACCTGACGGATATTTTGACAGCCACCGCTGACATCCGAGAGTTCCTTGCAGGGATCGACCGAGGGGCGTTCCTCCGGAGCAAGCTGCTCCAGAGCGCAGTGCTCCAGAAGCTGATTGTCATCGGCGAAGCGGCGGCACGCCTGTCGCCGGAACTCCGCGAGCATCATCCTGAGGTGGAATGGCCGGATATCATCGGGTTCCGCAATATCGCCGTCCATGCCTACTTCTCCATCGAGTGGCCTGTGGTATGGCTGACGGCGACGCTGAGCGTGCCGGAGCTACGGGAGAAGATCACCGCCATCTTCCCGGACGAGTCCACCTGACAGCCGCGCCATAGCGCATCGGCAGGCTCGGCATGCTTCGCGCAGACAACTCCCGTCCTTCTCCCCCTAATCCGTTGCGCTCCATGAGGATGCCGCGATACCTTTCATCATCGCCCATCGACCCGCGACCCCTGCGCATAGGGACTCCTCATGCTGCGCGTGCTCATCCTCCAACCGATCCATGATGCCGGCGTCTCCGCCCTTGCCGCCGCCGGCATCGACGTCATCCATGCATCCGACGCGAGCCGCGAGACGCTCCTTGCGCTGGTCCCAACCGCCGACGGGCTGATCGTCCGCACGACGCCGTACCGCATCGACGCCGAGGTCATCGATCGCGCGCCGAACTTGCGAGTCATCGGCCGCCACGGCGTCGGCGTCGATCACATCGACGTCGAGGAAGCCGCACGCCGCGGCATCATCGTCGTCAACGCGCCGGAGGCGAACTCGCAGGCCGTCGCCGAGTACACCGTCGGCCTCATGCTGGCCGTCCGTCGATTCATCCTCGACGCCGATCGGGCGGTGCGCCGCGGCACATGGACCGACCGGGAGCATCTTGTCGGCGGCGAGATGTTCGGCCATACCATCGGCATCATCGGCCTCGGCCGTGTCGGCAGCCGTGTCGCCCGGATCTGCGCCCAAGGGTTCCTCATGTGCGTCCGCTACTATGACATCGTCCGCAAGCTCCAGTATGAGCAAGAACTCGGCATCGAGTGCTCCACATTTGACGACGTCCTCGCCGCAGCCGATATTCTCACATTGCACGTCCCGCTGACGCCGCTCACGCGCGGCATGATCGACGCGGACGCGCTCGGACGCATGAAACCGGGAGCATGCCTCATCAACACGGCGCGCGGGCCCGTGGTGGAGCTGAACGCCCTCGTCACGGCGCTCCGATCGGGTCACGTCGCCGGTGCGGCTCTCGACGTGTTTCCCGACGAGCCGCTGCCGCCGGAGCATCCGATCCTCGGCTTGCCACGGGTGGTTGTCAGCCCACACATGGCGTCGCACTCCGATGAGAGCATGGCACGGATGTCCCTGGTGGCGGAGGATGTCATCCGCGTGCTACGCGGCGAGAAGCCGACGTACCCCGTAGCGCCGTAGCCTTCCCGTCGACTCGGGTCGGCAATCCTGCCGCGGCATGTAGGCAGACCTCATGCGTGGTGCGCGTCGGGCAATCTGCGCCGGCGGAAAACCCCGCGAGGAGAGGAAGCTATGTTGGAAGAGGCCATCTCGGAGTTGTGGGACTTCATCGCTCAGCAATTCCGTGATACCATCGCGGGGGCGAGGCCGGAAGAGCTGGAGTACCACCCGTTCCGCGACGAGTACTCGATCTCCGAACTCGCTTGGCAGGCCATCGGCACGTGCTATCGATGGTCCGTCGTGCTGGCCGGCGCGACGACTGTCGATGAAGCCGTCGAGATGAACCCGCGTGCCATCGATCTCCTACAGGCCGCGAGCGGCGGCTATACCCCGGGTCGCTTCCCCACGACGATGCCCGCCGAGAGCGATGAGATCCTCGATCGTGCGGACGATGTCCTCGCCGCAGTCGGCGCGCACCTCATGGAGTTCGGCGCCGCGGAACGCGAGCTCACCTACCGCACCTGGTGGCACGGCAGCCTCACCGGCGATGAGATCGCCGCGCGGCTGCTCTGGACACTGGGCCACGCCGATGGCCAGATACGCCTGCTCATCGGCTACTGTCGGCGCCCGCACCCGTCGTGAGAGGACGCCGCCCATGGGATGGCTCGTTCTCGTCTTGGCGATGTGGGGCATCCCCACCTTCATGCTCAAGATCGTCGGCACCCGCCTCGACAACTCCAGCGGCGCGCTCGGCATCGTCGTCGGCTACGTCATCGTCGGAGCAATCCTCGGCGTGGCCGGCGGCGGTCGACTCGGCCTCACCTGGGCATACGCCATCGCCGCATCCATCGGCGCCTGCTACATCATCGGCAACTGGGCGTTCCTCCGCCTCGCGCAGACGCAGGATATCAGCGTGCTCGCCCCGATCACGAGCCTGGCGGTCGTCATCCCGATTGCCCTCGGCTTCCTCATGCTCGGCGAACCGGTCACCCCGCGCAAGCTCGTCGGCATCGCCTTCGCCCTCGCCGCGATTGTGCTGCTCTCCGACGGATCATGAGCGGACGCAGGCAGTACAGACTCGCTTCGCTTCATGTCGCCGCGGGAAAGGACACCTTGCATGCCGTTCGCCCTTCACCGGCAGCTCCAAGAACACTACGCCGGGCCAACGGGTGTCTGCGAGGCCCGCGTCGCCGGCTTTGTCGTCGATGCGCTGCGGGACGGCGTCGTCTACGAGATCCAGACCCAACGCCTCCGCTCGATCCGCGCGAAAGTCGCCGCCCTCATCGATGAATGGCCGGTCGTCGTCGTCCATCCAGTGGCCGAGACGACGACCTTCGTCTACCGCGAGGGCGACCCGCCAACCGAGGTGAAACGCCGGACGTACTCCGGTCGCGGCACGCCGCTCGACATCTTCGTCGAGGCAGTCTCGCTCGCGAAGCTCCTCGCCCATCCAAACCTCTCCATCGAGATTCCCATCCTCTCCGTCGAGGAACTGCGCGCCCGCCGTTCGGAGCTTCCCGAGCGGCCGCGACGACGCCGCAAATGGCATCGGAAGCTCTCCACGTGGGTCACCGTGGATCGTCGCATCGTCGCCATCTCCCGCGTCATCCGCCTCGATACTCCCGCCGACGGCATCGCGCTCCTCCCGGAACGTCTGGCGAACCCGTTCACGACCACGATGCTCGCCGCGGCGATGGGCGCACCTCTTCGCCAGGCGCAGGCGGCGGCGTACACGCTCGCCCATGCGGGAGCACTCGTGAAGACGAGACGAACAAAGGAGGGATTCTGGTACGCGCGGTGCACGATGGCCGAAGACACGTAGGGGCAGCCCCCCGTGGCTGCCCCATCTGACATGGACCGTGGGGTCAGAATGCCTTTCGGCTGTCGAGGAGAATGGTCACCGGCCCCTGGTTCACGAGGGCGATGTCCATCATGGCCTGGAAGCGGCCGGTGGCCACGTTCGGGGTGTATGTGCGGACGGCATCGCAGAAGAGCTCGTAGAGCCGTTTCCCTTCGTCTGGCGGGGCCGCGTCGATGAACGACGGGCGGCGGCCTTTCCGCGCGTCGCCCAGGAGCGTGAACTGCGAGATCGCGAGGACCGCGCCGCCTGTCTCCAGGAGTGAGCGGTTCATCTTCCTGGCGTCGTCCTCGAAGATGCGCAGGTTCACGATCTTCTCCGCGAGGTACTGCGCGTCCTCCCCGGTATCGCCGACCGCCACGCCGACGAGGACGACGAGGCCGCAGCCGATCCGGCCGATCGTCTCGCCGTCCACCGCCACGCTCGCCGAAGAAACCCGCTGCACGACCGCGCGCATGAATGGCTCCTACCGAAGCGTGTCATCCCTCATAAGGGGATCGCCTCCTGCAGCACGCGATCGCGGAGATACCGGTGCAGCCCCTCAGGCTCGGCGATGTCCACATCCCGGTCGAGGAGGTCCTGAAGGTCGATTTGCAGTCCGCCAACATCAAGTAAACTCCGCCCCGCTTCTACTTCTACGAGGAAGTCCATGTCGCTGTCCTCGCGGGCGTCGCCGCGAGCGACCGAGCCGAAGACGCGGACGTTATGCGCCCCATGCCGGGCGGCGATGCGGAGGATCTCCTCCCGCCGCGCGCGCAGTTCCTGACAGAGTCATCGCCATTCTCCCATGCGGCCATCCATGGGGAATATATCACGCCACGACCGCGCGCATCGACCTCTCCTAACCCGATGCCGAGGGTTCCTCGCCCAGCTCATCCAGCATCACACGAACAGCGCGCTTCAGGCCGGATAGGTCGCGCTCGACGATTCCCCATACCCGGCTCAAGTCGATGCCCAAGTAGTCATGAACCAGCACGTTCCGGAATGCTGCAATACTTCTCCAGTCCACGTCCGGATGCTGTGCTTTGGGTGTATCGGAGACCCGTCGCGCCGACTCGGCAAGGGTTTGCAGGTTGCGGATCACGGCGTCTTGCGTCTTCTCGTCGGAAAGAAAGGCCTCTTTCCCTCCGCTCGTGTACTTCTCGATCTTGGCGATACACTCGCCGATGTGGACGAGGTACAGGCGGTCGTCCTTCATAGCGGCACCGCCTCCTTCCTCACCCTATCGCGGATGTACCAGTGAAGCGCGCCCTCCGTGAGGATGTCGACCCTGCGGCTGAGTAGGTCTTCGAGGTCCGCGAGCAACCCCCCAGGGAAGAATGCGGACGTCTCAGGGCCTGCATCGATGAGCAGGTCCACGTCGCTGTCCTCTCGCGCGTCGCCGCGGGCGACCGAGCCGAAGACGCGGACGTTATGCGCCCCATGCCAGGCGGCGATGCGGAGGATCTCCTCGCGCCGCGCGCGCAGCTCCTGCAGAGTCATCGCGATTCTCCCATGCGGCCATCCATGGGGAATATATCACGCTACGGCCGTCTTCCGCCTCCACGGCGCGGGATCGCCGTACCGCATGAAGGCCCGGCAAGCGGTCTCCTGGTATTCCGGCGTCAGACCGAGCGCCGCGTTCGAGCCGTAGAATCCCGCGACGAACCCGCCGCCGAATGGCGCGGCAAGCTTCTCGATGTACTCCCGCGCCGCCGCCTCGATGCGCGCGCAGTCCCGCGTCTGAAGCGTCGTCTGGATGTCCACCGGCGACCAGAAGTGCATCCTCCCGCCGAAGTGCTCCGCGAGGTAGTCGATGCCGTGGAGCTCGGGCTGATCGAACTGGCACACGTCGATGCCCACCTCGATCCAGTCCTCGATCACGTCGCGCACGAACCCGCACGAGTGGAACCAGACGCTCAAGTTCCGGCTCTTCGCCGCGCCACAGAGCCGTGCGAAGACCGGCTTGAAGAGCCGACGGAACATCGGCGGGCTTACCAGCAGCCGGTCCTGCGTGCCCCAATCCTCGCCCGTCATGAGCCCGTCCACGCCAATATCGGCGAAGCGGTGAATCTCCGTCTCGATGACGTCGGCGACGCGGTCGAGCAGGTCGCGCACGCGGTCGGCGTTCTCCGCGCAGTCGGCGAGGAAGACCTCCATTCGCCGCATGTACCGGGCGACGGCGAACGGCCAGTCGACGTGCCCGAGCACGTACCGGCCCTCCGCGTGGAGCTCCTTCACGCCCTGCGCCGCGCGCTCGTAGAGATCCGGCGCGTCCACCTTGGGGAAGTCGTACGTCGCCAGAAGATCCCAGCTCTCCTCGATGATGCCCCGGTAGACCTCGCCCTTCGTGATGTTCTCCAGGCGCCGCCAGATGTTGCCCCACTCGTCGATCATGTCCCAGTAGCCATCGCGCTGGACCCAGGGCTGCTGGGTACGGTTCGGCGCCGGCTTCCGGCCGACGCCGCCGAAGTCGCTCGGGAAACCGCCGCTCATGCCGTAGGGGATACGCGGCGGCGCGGCGAAGGCGAGGCTCATCTGCACGATCTCGCGGCTTGTCATGGGAAGATTCCCCCGGATGGTGAACGACCCTGCGCGCCCTGCACGACATGCGTGCCGTGCGACTTGTGGCGCAGGTGATGCGATATCTCGAAGGCAGGAACGGCGCGGCTACGAGTGCTCGAATGTACACGACAAGATGCCCGGTTCCCACCACGTTGGCTCGCCTGGAGCGACGGTGGACTGTACCGTATATTTCGTCGTCACTTTCCTGTGTCGATGAAAGGAGCGCCCTCCATGCTGCGCCGGAGACCAATCCTGGCGTACGCCGTTCTCCCTATCCTCGCGCTCACCCGGATTTCCGCCGCCCAGTGGGGCATGGAGAGCGTCTTCGCCGGCCCCACCGTCACGCGGCTCGACTCGGCCGCCGTCATCCGCATGTGGAATGACGCCGCAGCGGCGATCTCGCGAGCGGACAAGACCGATCTCCGCCGGTACATCGCCTCGTCCTTCCGCGACGATGCGCTCCTGACCACTCTCCTCCAGCTACGTTCAACGAGGCCTCTCAAGCCACTGCGCGTCGAGCTTGGTCCCGGATACGCTCACATCATCCTACCCGGCCGCCAGCGAGAAGCCTTCATCGTCATGGAAGACGGCGTCCCCGTCCTCACCGAGCGATGGGACGCCTTCACCGCCGCGTGGGCGACCAGGGAATCCGACCACTTCATCTTCCGCTACTTCCCCGACAAGGAAACTATCGATATCGGCACCGCGAGCCCCTCCGACGAGGACATCGACTTCCTCGAACGACACCGGGAATGGCTCGTGAACCTCCTCGGCGTCGATCCGCCGGGGAAGCTCACCATCTACCTTCTCAACTCCTCCGACGAGATGCGTCACCTTTTCAGCCACGTCGACATGCGGGGCTTCATCCATGCGCCCACCGGCGCCATCGTCTGCCTCTTTCCGCACGGTGTCTTCCAGCAGGTGACGGCCTTCATGCTGCTCCAGGCGATGCACCGGCCGCTCGCGGCGCTCGAGCAAGATAGCGCCCGCTACTGGATTCGCGCGGTCAGCATGTACGGCGATGGCGAACAGGGCTATATCCGCGGCGTGTCGGTGCTCCAGGTCGTCCGGCCTATGCTCGGCGTGCAGCCGCACCCGTCGCTCCGAGACGCGATCTCGAACCCGAGGGATCCAACGACGGTCGCCTATGGTGCAGCGCTTGTCCGCTACCTCGTCGAAGAGTACGGCAGGCGCCAGTTCCGCGTGCTTCTCGGTCACGTGCGATCCGACGAGACCATCATCAGCGAGGTGGAGAGGACCTACGGCATCCCCGTCGGGACGCTCGAGCACGACCTGGCCGCGTGGATTTCCCACTACGCCCTGCCGCCGGCGGATCCATCGGACCGGATTACCTTCCGCATGATCACCGATACGTGGGATGTGCAACGGATCGGCCCATGCCGCGTGCACGTGGATCACGGCATGCCGTTTCCATCGATGACCACTCTCGGGAGGGTGATGGAGCTCTACCGAGAACGAACCGGCGTTCATCCGCTCAGCGAGCCGGATATCTACCTTGCCTTGTCGCCGCAGCGCCTGCGGGAGCTCGGCGTGACAGGCTCCGCATACATCGGCGCCCGCACCCTCGTCAGCACTGACCTCGGCCAACTCGAGATGGCCCTCAGCGTGACCGCCAACGGCCGCTAACCGATCTTCTCGCCCGGCGGCAGCATGGCAGTCGGATCGAGCCCCAGCCCGGCGAGTTTCGCCTCGAACTCGCGCCGCCGTCCGCCCTTCCTGAGCCCCTCCGGCAGGCTCACCTTCTCGCCGCGCAAGAGTTGGCCGAGCACTTCGAGCTCCGAGCGGGAGAACGTCCGCGCGCCGAGTTGGTACTCCTCGAATGCCTCCCACGTCCACGGAACGGCATCCTTGGCGATCCGCGCCATGGCGTTCGCGTAGACGCGCGTCTCCCGCTGGGCGTGCTCGTCCATGCGCAGCCGGAGAAAGTGGAGCAGGTTGTGGAGGTCGATCTTCCAGTACCATTGCGTGTAGAGCGAGAGCGGCAGGCCGATCCGCGCGAGTTCCCGCGCGACGCCGCGGGCCATGATCCTCTCGTAACCGGCGTAGC
>Ga0315279_10001127_pt1 | contig 45703 bp, 75 predicted proteins | sample YL17G06_20_MG_FD_203694 | JGI IMG/M metagenome (GOLD analysis project Ga0315279, IMG submission 203694) | Sediment microbial communities from Yellowstone Lake, YNP, Wyoming, USA - YL17G06_20 | ecosystem: Environmental > Aquatic > Freshwater > Lake > Sediment | place: USA: Wyoming | collected...
GTCTGGGTGCTGACCCAAAACGGCCGCATTCAATCGGGATCCTTTCCTCAACACTCTTCTGGTCTAAAGGCTCGCCCTTTAAGAGACACTTATAAACGTGGGCTCCTCCGACGTAAGCTAAGCCTGTGCAGTCTCCGCAAACTACTTTAACCATTAGAGTCACCAAAAAAGAAGCTAGCTTTACTTGCTAGCTTTCGGGGATTCAATTGTCTTTTTCTTAAATAATTCAACAATGGCGTCCCGAATATCCAACAACGCTTCGAGTTCGAGACCTATTATTGCAGTCTTTTCTCCTCGAGGGTCCTCTTTTAGCTCCTTCAAAACTTCTTCTTTAGTTCTCATGTTTCGTTCTCCTGCTTTTCCTGCAATTCCACGAACATTCTTTTAAGGTTGGTTACTTAAAAGCTTTATCCAGTGAAAAAGAATGAGCATGAAATACTGGCAAGGACCTGAATGGTCAGCTTACATTCTCGAGCAAGCAGCAGAAGACACACTAGCAAAAACAAGACAATACAACGCTGACGCCGACGTATGGAGATTGCTGAGACCAATAGATCTCGCAATAGCAACTGTATGGGGAACCGGTGCCGCACCAGCCAATAAAATGTACTACATGACGGTGATTTTGCCCCCGGCCACAATCGTGGCTGTAATAACTTTCAGGGTTCCAGCGGGAATAGGCATAACTTTCATGGGAGTCTGGATGTCAAGCGTAATGAACATGGGTATGGGCGCCGTATACGAAATAGACGTCAACACAGTGACTAGACAAGAGATCCCTCTGAGAGGAGAGAAAGGACTAGTGATAAGCGGAGACGAAACTTTCTGGTGGATGCGAACAATCGTTCTTGAACAATTCGTCTTCGTCCGGCAAAACGACTTAGTGCAAATAAACCTTTACTGCAAACACGGCTTCACAGGCCAGCTAGAATTTTTCCCGATAGCTGTAATCGCAGGCAACCGTAAGCAACTATTGGTCGCAGAATAAACTTAGACCTCTCCCCCTTTTTTTTAGACTTTTATATAGGATGATAGATAGTTTACTGTATGTCTAGACCTTCACAGTTGAGAGTTCCAGCCATCATAAGATGTCCAAGGTGCAGTTATGAAGCTCAGGCTGAACCAGTTCAGCTTCAAGGTGATTGCAGTTTAATCTGTCCTAACTGCGGATTCCATTTTTATGTTACTCCTAAAATCAACGGAGTAGCTGAGGTTATGGAAGGAAAAAAGCTTGAGGTTGTTGGGTTAGCAGATTTGAAGGCTAGGAACACCGTTTAGCCTAGAAGACCTTTGATTCTAGGTTTCAGCTTTTCTGCGTCAAAGGCTTGAACTCTCTCTAAACCTAGTTCATGCCATTTGGTCCACTGCTTCTTGTCGTTAACTAAAACCTTAACGTTCGCTAAGAGTTCTTCTAAAGTTGAGTATCCCAGACAATATTTGCCGTACATTGAAATGTCTGTCCAGCATCCTCCGGTTCTAGGAACAATTGCGGGGCATCCTGCTGCCATGGCTTCACAAATTGAGATTCCGAAATGCTCAGGCTCAGAAGGTTCTCCCTCCTCCGTTGTTCCGAAGCCTTTTCCGTGAACGTAAACTTTAGCTTGGCTTAATAAATTTGTGATATCCTTGAACTTTATGTTTTTATGGAGATTTCCTTTAGGATTGTAAGGCTTGAAAGTTTTCTTTCGGGGAAGATTAAGGTCAACCTGTACTGCCCCCAGAGATTTTTCACTCATTGCTTCTTTGAAGGGCTCTACGGGTCTCTGCGCTCCTAAACTTAGGAGTTTGAAATGTTTGTTTATGACGTTTGCTACGGTAAACTTGTCTTCTCCAAGCCTGGCAAACATTACTACGCCAAAAGGTCTATCGCTGAAGCCTCTAGAGTTTTCGTAGTCTTTAACGTACATGGGAGGATAAACGATCTCTGGATTAAATATTTGGTTTGGAATCTCGACGGTAACATATTTTTTTCCCACTTTAGTATAGTCTGGATTATTGTATCCCCACCTTATCCTGATCCAAGAGCTTGTGAAGCTGCTGTTACTCCAGATTAAAGGTTCTTTTTTGTAAACGGGCATTGTTGTCGCTGTTGGGAAATGAACGTATTGTATGTGTTTCTCTGCTATGTCAATGTCTTCTTCGATTCTGACGTACATTTCGGTGTCAGTTAAAACATAGTCTGCTTCACGCATTTTCTGTACGACTTTCTCGGGCCAAGGAGTTGGAAACCTGTCTCCGTAATGACAGACGGGTATGGATTCAGCTGTGAAGTCTAAAGGCGTAAGATGTCTTATCGGCTGATAGTCTTTGATTTGGGGTATAGTGTGGCTGCCCAAGTCAAGTTTAATCTTTAGCTGAGCCGGCACAAGAAGAGGTCTAGCTGTCTGAGGATCAAGAACTAGACTTTGAATTTCAGCTACGGAGTCTTCGCTTTCCCTGCATACAATTTCAACCTTGTGTCCCATGGACTTGAAAACGTCCATGAGCATAAGGAAGAGCCTGGTGTGCCCGCCTATATGACACGGATCTATGTGAATCCCTAAAACCTTCATTTTCGTCGCCTTGCGTATTACATTTGCATCTTACCAAATAAGCTTAATGCCATTTCTCTCCTTGACTCTCTAAGTTAACGTGGTGTACGATTATGCTTGGGTCAACCCAAACTCGGAAACCACTTTCTCTGGCATTATTGCAGAAGGTGACTTGTTCGCTGTCTCCGCCTTTATAGACGACGTTTCCCTCGTAGACTCTTCTTTTAACCAGGTAGCACGTGCCAACAGAGTCAACCTCAAACATGGATTGGTTTGCAGCGTACTTGAGGACAGCTTCTTCTCTCCATCTCTCTTTGTCTGCGCCCCTCAACGCTTCATGTAAACCTGAGAGATAAGTAACTTCGCTGAACCTGCTGAGATATTTGAGAGCTGTAAGGCGGCCTTCTTCACTCCATCTGGCCGAAGGATCCATCGTTCTTAACCGTTTTGTTAACCCTGAAACAACCTTGCTCATGTCGCCAACCTTTTTTCCTGGAAGAATTGGACGATAAGGAAATTTATGGCTGAAGTTTTGGCCTCTGCACCTGAAGGCTAAGGTATCATAAAACTGTGATGTGCCCTCGATAAAGACGTAGGGGGCGACGATATCAACGTTGTCGTTGATGAGCGCCTTCAACGTTTCAGGAGGAAAATAAACTATATCTGAATCTACTGAAAAAACGTAGTCGGCGTCTTTAAGGTTTTCGTAGATCAACTTGTTACGTAGTAAGGCTAACCTTTCAAACCGCTTGCTGACGTCTGAGACATCCATGTTGCTAAGGGAAACGTTTTGGTGCGTATCCCCGAAATGCTTGAGTCTGTCCCAGGTGTTGTCTCGGCTGCCTCCCTCCAGAAAAGCGAAACGCAGCTTGTCTCGAGGATAATCCAGTTTGTCAAGAGAATTGAAGAATCGGTCTATCCATTTAGAGGAGTTGCTAAAAAGGCTTTTGATTAGGACTGACATCGACCAATTTTTTCCTTGTATTCTTTGCTTTCCCTTAGAATCTTGGGCAGATCCTCCCGTTTTAATCTTCCAGCAAGAACGTGGCCCGTGTAGACTTCTTTTCCCTCTTGGTCTGCGTGTCTACCAAGAACTTCTAGGTATATGCTTTCGATATAGCTCATTATAGCTACGCTCTCCGCGTCTTTTTTTTTACGGTCCGGCTTACTCTGTTCTAGCTTCCATACTCTTCCATCGGGAAAAGCGGCTTCTTCTGGATGCAAATATTCAAAGTACCATCGTCCAAACTCCATCATTTCATGCTCATAGTCGTAGCCTTCAAACCTGTTATCCCAGAACCACTGCTTCAGCCCAGGATCCACGTTGCCTTTCCGGAAGTATTCTCTTGCTTGAAACCAGTTTTTGATGCCTAATCCGTCGCAAAGGTCCCGCAGCGGACGCCAAGAAGGGTTTTGCATGCCACGATTGTTTCCTCCGCCGGCAATGAAGACGTTTCTTCCAGCACGTTCCCACACTTCATAATAATGTTTCTCGTGCGTGTACCAGTATTTTCTGTCAAGCCTTTCCTCCTTCACTCCAGGAATGGAGAGCATTTCGTGAACTTCCTGCACCTGGCCTATACCGTAATACCGTGTACCCGAAGTCTTTTTAAATATCAAGTTTTTGAAGAAATCACTGACGGAAGTTCGCGTGTTACCGTCAGAGTCATGGCTTATGTCATGACTGTTAATTAGGAGAAGAGTTACCTGCTTGGCTTCGGCTTCCCCAATAATTTTCCTGACGTCTTTACAGAACTCTTCGTTGAAATGCTCGTCTGGATCATGAACTATGGCCCAATCATTAACCGCTATTTTCTCCAAGTATTGGTTCCTCATCTCCACCATGCTGTCTTTCCATGGATGAACGTGTACTTCGCATCCGAGAGCTCGAAGACGGGTTTTCTGTTCTTCGTTCACGGTTTCGTCTGCTATGACAACATACCTGTCTATGTGAGGCCTCAACCTTTCAATACAGGGTATAGATTGATCGACCCTTTCTCCATAGAGACCGACGCAGCCAACCAGCATTTTTACCACCACTTTCTCCTTTTGTCTTCCAGCCTCTTTAGATGGACAATCGGATGATCGCTGGCTTCTCCAACGCCCAATCTTTCTTTAAGGTCTTCCCTGTCGGCTTGGTCGAGGGGAACGTTCTGGGTTTTCCACCATAATACTTCGTCTACGTTTCCTCTCCACTCAAATTTTGATGGGTCGTTCTTTACGAAGCGGAGTTGATAGTCAGGCCAATCTTTGCAGTCGGGCAGGTTAACGCGGGGGAAACGAAAAGCGTAGACCCCGGACTTGCCGGCCTCTAGAACCTTGTTTTTGATGTTGTTGAGGAAGTCCCAGTCCCACTTCTCGTCGGGATCCGCCCATAAAACCCAGTCGCAGTCTGCTGGGATCAAGCTCCAAGCGTAATTCTTATCTATACTGAAACTGCCTGAAGACTTTTTAACAACTACGGCATCGGCTACCCTTTTAGCTATGTCGACAGTTGCATCACTACTTTCAGCATCCAAGACCAGCATGTAGTCTACGTAGGGTCGAAGGTGCCTTAGGCACTCTTCGATGTCGGCCTCCTCGTTTAATGTTAGCAGAACGCAAGCAACCTTAACCATTTTCTATCACTTCACCTTGGACAATTTCTATGTCGGACATTTCCTGTTACAGCGTCCATGAGTTTCAATGTACAATTCATGGAAAAGTTGAATCATCCTTCCTCATTTCCCCAATAATTTTGAAATGTTTATTTCCTCCAAAGTGTCCAGCTCTCCCCACCCGTTAGGGTTAGCTTTCCACTCTTTCTCGAGGGGGGGCTCAACGCCCTCAACTACAGGGTTTTGAAAGACGTCGTGAAGGTGAACGTAGAGTAAACGGTCATCCTTCTTAAATATGAATGGTCCTTTTTCTATCCGACGGACAAAATTTACGTCAGAGCTGCAATGTCCAATGTATTTTTCGTCTTGTCCTCCTAAAAGGTAATAGCTTTCTTTACGCATAGAGAGACCGCACGTAGTTACTTGCCATTTATCAAATCCCTCCACATACCCTGTCAATGAAAGCCAAAATTGGGGGTAAAGGCAAAGATTTGTTATTTTTTGATGCTCCTCACATATTACTGGAAGAACATTTCCTAATGGAATTACGTCTACGGGGTTCAGGATTATTATGTCTCCGGAACATTTTTTTACGCCTATATTGTCGGCTAAGACGTTATTGTACGTTACCTGTTTGTGGGCTTCAAAAGCCCTGACTTTAAACCAGGGCTCAATAAGAATGATTGACAACCTCAGATATCTGAGAAAATTATCCGCAGTCGAATTATCATCTACGATAACCATTTCCACTTCATCTTTGCCGAAAGGATACTTATTGTACGCTTGCATGAGGGCTGGAATGAACTGTGAATAATTATGGTTGCACACGATTATTGAGATCATAGCCACCTTTTCCCCATATTCAACTTATCGTTGTTTTCGTGAAATTGAACGGGCAAGACCTGAAGAACTTGTCATAGTCGAATACTATACTCGAATAGGTAAAATCGAGTGGTGGTTCCTTTGAGCAATCTATTGGGGGGTCCAAAGGTCTGCTTACTGATAGGAAGTAGTCATTAAATTTCCACGAGGACATTAAATAGGGATGAACGAAGTAGGCGAAGGCATTGAATACACCAAGAGCATCGGCAAGTATTAATGCATGCAGCGAAGATGAGAAAACATATGTACACTCGTTAATAGCTTTGATGACCGATTCAAATCCAGAGTTTATATCTATTAAAACATACCCGTTGGATTCACCATAGGTTGAATACCAATCATAAAATGGATTGTCGGTATTTGTGATAGCCTTGTACTCTATTGCATGTGGAACTAACCCTACATATTTTCTCTCGCCCTTTGGTATCTTAAATAGTTTAGGTATGAGCAGACACGAAGTGCCATATATTTTGGGTACTTCTTGACCAAACTTCTCTACAAGCAAACCATGAGTTAGCGGTCCACGCACCGCACAGAACTTTACTCCGTCCGGAACCGTTTTTAGATCATCTGGTCGAACTATGCCACTACCCCACACTATGTCTCTCTCCTTCAAATCTGGGAGGATGCTTCCTGAACACAAGTACCGTCCCCCTCTGTCTAAAACATTTATTGGCTCCATTCCCGAGAGCTTTCTCACTATATGAGGAGTTATGATGTCGCCAAAGTTTTGTTCATTTTTATCTGTTACTCCCGCCCACCAATAGCAGTCTATCGTCCCATCATTCCCTCTCATATTATCCCCAGCTCCTTGAACCTAGCCAACACCATGTCATGAGCCTCCGCTATATCTTGAGCGGCCATTTCTTCCGTTTCCACCACTACGTTTCCCATCATTCCTGGGCCTACTACTTGATACTTTGTTACGTCCCTAGTTAAAATTTTAATCTTGAATCTCTCTGGATCATCCCAAGCAGGACTACCTGGAAACGGCGTGAAGACGCACACGATCCCCTTGTTAGGCGTATGTTCTTCGATGAAGCGTATAGTAGCGTCCACGGTCTTCCATGTCTCTCCTGGGCTACCGACAATCACTGCCGCCTTGCATTCTATTCCCGCTTCCTTCGTCAAGTCTATCGCCCTCGCATTCTGTTCCACCGTCGTTCCCTTCTGCAGATTGTCCAGTATCTTTTGGCTTCCGCTCTCTATGCCGTAGACGATTTCCACGCATCCGCTGTCCTTCATGGCTCTGAGGGTTTCCAGGTTTACTTGGTCCACTCGAGTGAGACAACGCCACTTTACGTCGAGGAACAGAAAACCATGCAGGATTTTGAGGAGTCTCGATTTATTCATGGTGAACGTGTCGTCCCTGATGCTGAACCCTCGTATGCCATATTTCTCTATGCACTCCTTCACTTCTGCGATGACGTTTTCCGCGCTGCGGAAGCGAACTTTATGTCCCCAGACTTTGGAACAGAACGCGCAAGAATGGGGACAGCCGCGAGCGGTGATGAGTCCTGTGGATCTCCTGCCTCCGACGGTGCGGTGGTACTCGTGGATTGGGATGAGGTGGCGAGCGGGAAAAGGAACGGTGTCTAAATCCTCTATTGGAGCATAACCCAAGGTTTTAGGAGGAGGTTCACCAATTTCGCCTCTTGCGATTTTCACTATTGGCGTTTCTCCCTCGCCCATTACAACATAATCGAAGTACGGCTTCAAACTTTCGGGATTACAAGTTGCATGAGGTCCGCCAGCAACTAAAACCGACCTTGGAAAACAATGTTTAAGTAAACGTTGCACTCTAACAGCGGAACCTAACAGCGAGCTTGAACAGTAAACTCCGTAAAAGTCTGCCTCGTGTTTCTTTAACTCCGCTTCCCAATCCTTGTAAAAATTCAGGTCTAAGACTTCGACGGGGATCCTCTCCCGCTCCAACACCGCCCCAAGATAGAGGAGCCCTAAAGGTTCGTCCCAAAGAATGTCCTCGACAATCGTGTCTTGAGGGTTTATGAGGCAAACTTTCATTCTGTCATCGTTCCCAATCGTGTTTCAGTCTTGTTTGGCCATCCTTCCTTAACATACTTATAAGGGTCTTTTACTGCGCGGATGGCACGTGGCAACCCAAACCTTTCATGAACTGCTCGGGTTTCACAGTTTTTTAGATGATGGATGTACTTGCCAACGTAGTCTTTAACCCATTGTTTCTCTTCTTCTTCGCTCAGGAAATGGTTAAACTTTCCAGCACGGTTATAAATGTGAACTCTATACCTGCCCCTTTCATGCAACATCTCAACTGTTCGGTTCCATCCATTAGGGCTGAAGTCGCAGTAATGACCGAACCATATGGATCGAACGGTAAATTGGGCACTTACCCCTTGTGGCTGGCCTTCTAAGCCATGGAACCAGCCGTCACGTGGCAAGAGAAAGATGCTGCTTTGAAAGTCGGGATTATCAAGATCTTTTCTATGCTGTTCATCCGTCTGACAAAAACCTGCTTTGTCAAAGTCAACCATCTCGTAATAATGGGCCCTATAACTGTCATAACCTATTAATTTCGGAGCGTCCCTTAGACTTTCATCAAACACGTGGTCAGGGCTAAACCATAACAAGCGGGTTGCCCCCAGTTTCCGCGCCTCATCTGTCGCCGCCTTCATTATCCGGCCTGAACTGAAATCAGCGTCATCTATTGGAAGCCCAAGATCCTCAGCATAAGGATGACGAGGATACTTCCATTCCTTCTCGATGAACGTGATCTTGTCCTCGACGTCTAGACGCTCCAAATCCGCCATGTAGCGGTCTTGAAAATGCCCAAAGGGCGAGCCGTCGCTTATGACGATGGCGTCGACTACGTTGTAGACGCTTGCGGTTGAATAAAGGAGCCAGTCAGATCCATATTGGCCAGTACCGCAACATGCGACTAGCAAGTTGTCTCCTTCATTCTCTTCGCGTACTCTTTTAACCCTGTTTCGAGCTTCCATTTTGGTCTCCATAGGTCTGAGACTCCAGTTATGTCTAGGCTTCGTCTAGGAATATTGTCAATTTTCCTATTTGGAACCTTCCTGACTTTTAATTCCCAACCTAAAGCTTCAGCGACCATCTCGGCAAAACGGTTTATGTTAGTCTCCACTCCGGTAGCGACGTTGACGACGCTTAAGCCTTTAAGGCTTATGAATTTGACTGTGCCTTCCACGCAGTCATCTATGAAGGTCCAATCTCGGGTCTGAGTCCCGTCTATGACGGGCAGAGGTTCATCTGCTAGAGCGTGTTCAACGAATATTCTGGCCACGTCCTTCTTTCCAGGGTAAAATTTGTTCTCTATGTACGTGGTGTCCCCGTAGACGTTGCTGTATCGGAGAATCACCACGTCCAAGCCGAAGGCGTGATGATAAAACTTGGCGTATTCCTCGCATGAAAGTTTACCTACAGCATAAAGGGATTTAGGGTCTTTCGCGTCACTTGTCTTGTGGAGAACTCCAGGACCATAGATGCTGCATGAAGAGGGAAAGACTAAGGGGACGTTGCCTTTTCTGCAGAACTCAAGAACGTTCAGCATTGCCTTTATGTTTACCTGTTCCAATTCAGGGTTGTTGCTGACGACTTCTTGGCTTATGACGGCGTAGTGCATGACGACGTCTGGGTTGGTGCCGAAAAAGAAGGGCACGGACAAGTCGTGGTTGATGTAGTTCACATCCTTTGGGAGGTTCGTCTTTTCCCTTACTCTCAAGTAGTCTATCCCCACTACCTCATGCTCCTCATGAAGTTTCCACGCTAAGGCGCTGCCAATGAATCCTTCGACGCCCGTAATTAAAATTCTTATCATCCATTCCTCCTGAAAGCATTAATCGTGAGTTCTATGCCCTCCTCGAACGTGGTGTATTCCAAGGGCAGAGCAGGTATCATGGATTGAACCGCGATTTCTTTCAACTTCGGCTTCTCCACGTATTGTGGCTTCAAACTTGGGAAGTGCTTTAACACTTCTAACACGACTTCCTCTTGATTTTTAACCTCTGGAGTGGCGACGTGCACAATGTTTCCTGAAAAACGGTATTTCCCCTTCATGATATTAATGAAAGAGTCCGTCGCGTCATCGATATAGAGGTACTGCCTCTCCGACTTTTCATCCTTAAAGATTATAGGCGACTCTCCACGAAGGCAAGCGCGAATCGTGTTTGGAACGATTCTGTTATTCCAATCATATCCATAAATGTTGCAGCATCGAGTGACTATGACATTCATGCCATAAGTTAAGGCGAAGGACTGAGCCGCCACGTCAACACAAATCTTGCTTGTGCCATAGGGTTCGGTGGGGATAAACTGGTCGTCCACATTCGCCCCCCTCTTGTTTCCGAAAACTTTGTCTGTGGACTGCACTAGCACACGTTCCACGTCTAGTTGGCGACAGGCTTCTAACAGTTTAACTGTACCCATGACGTTGACATCATAAGTGTTTATTGGATCTTTGTAGGCATGTTTAACAATGCTCTGAGCAGCTAAATGATAAACAGTGTCGACTTCATAGTGGTTGAGCACTCTCTCTAATAGATGAATGTCGCGGATATCCCCACTAACTCTAACCGTGGACTTGAGACTTTCCTGGATCCATTTGTTCCATCCAACACAGTCATGAACCAAGGACACCACCTTTTCTCCTTGACTAACTAGGCAACGCGCTAAATGGGAACCAACAAAACCTGAAGCTCCACTGATAAGCACACTCATTCCATTAACCCCTTTTTCAAAAGGATTTTCTCAATTTCGGTTAGTTTTTGTTCGTGGCGGCCGACTTGGCTGACTAACTGCTTCATAGTAGGTATTGTTGAAAACCCACCTAAATACTCAGATAATGCTTCACGGAGAATTTCCGCTTCGCTGACACGGCGATTCCTAGCTATGTCTTTTATCATTTGCTTGTGTTTTGTGGGTGCTCTGAAATCTATTCTTGCGCTCAACGTAACCACAAACTTGTGTCGCTTGTCGGCAAACTAATAAATGGATGAACCTAATAAGCTTTCAGTCAGAGGAAAAGAAATGAGTGCTATACCAACATATATTCAAGTGGAGCACATCCGTCTTGAAGCAGGAGAAGTCCTAGTTTTAGACGGCGTAATCTACCTAATTGAGTCTGTTGAACGTTTGGTCTACAGCGAAAGAATAACTTTGCCAGCAGCCGCACGTGCCTCAGCATCCGTCATGGCGAACCTGCGTCCAGAAGACGACGAAGTATACCACTGCGAATACATTGGAATAACCCATGAATACTACGAGAACTCTGTACGCTTCGTTTTTCCTTCAGGAGCCCTCTTCTGGATCCAGTACCCACGTGGAGACACAAGGTTCTACCCCCACGGCTTAACAACGCCCTTAACAGAGAACCTGGCAAACATCTACGACCCTTTCAGAATAGACCTGTGGGTGAAGCCAGCCACCGAACCCGTGATAACGGCTGACAACGTTCTCGCCCAGGAAGTAAGATTCCAGGTTTGGTTCTACGGATGGAAGTACCGGACTAAAGTGATTTCTAAAGCTGACATGGACGCTGCAAGGCAACGCGACGTGAAAGTGCTTGAAATAGAGAGGTACGTAAGCAAATAGGTGACGATGAATGGCTTACATGGGACAATTTAAGAATAGTGAAGGACACTACTACGCACAGAAAAAGAAGAAACGTGACCGCATAACACGCCTAGTAGCGATTCCTGGAACTCCAGTGATATTGCAGGGACAATATTACACTACGGGGCCTTTCATTGCAGAAACAATCGAGATAAGCAATCCCGGCGCCATAACAACGTTCCAAATATTCGATGGTGCCGTACCTTTAACCGCTGTAGTGAACATAGCCGCGAACGCCTTAGTTAGCCTCTCTCCCGTATGGATGCCCTTCTTCACATCAGTAAACTTTGACGCTGGAAGAAACGACGTTAGATGCACCATGGGCGGATGGATACCTTAGTCTGCTAAGAGACTTCTGGACAATGCTCCATAAACCTCTAATACGATGAGACCTTACTAAGAGATGATTAGAAATGTCACTGCTCGAACCCACCAAGGACACTTGGGATAAACGATTCAAGGCTGGACACTACAGCTACAGAGACTTTCTCCAAGTCACGCCCGTCGCTCAACTTGAAGCAGCAGCCTTAGCGAATATCCTGGCTCAAATGTACGCAGCTCTCCCAACTGGAAACACTTATTACCAGTTTGGCTTAAACGCGAGAGGCACAGTTGGAGCTCCAAACCCTAACCAGGCACCCGCATTCTTAGTAGCGATCGGCATCGCCAACCCAGGACCGTACTTCTGGCCCTACGGATTTCCCATAATCGCTCCCCTACTCCCACTCGCCCCCGCAACAGGAGACGCTTTCGGACCCAACGCTTTAACAACTGGATATCCACACTGCTTCGCTAGAGACGTACTCTGCTACACCGAACACGAAGCTTACATACGCTTCATCTGCTTGAACCCAGAGTTTCTGAGACAAGCCGTAATCTTCGCAAGAGTCCCCACTCAACCTATAACCGCGTACCCCTTCATCTGGGAACAAGAAAAACATGTCCCAGGCAACCAGCTCAAGAGATATTATCTCACTTACGGGATTGGCATAGGCTTCAGAACCCCTGTAGGCGTCGTTCCAACCGTGCTCGAAGTTGACATAGAAGGTAACGTGGAGGGGACTGAGTAAAATGCCTGAAGGATCTGGCTCTGGAGGATCCGCTGCTGTTCCTGCCCCCGTAGACCTTAAACAGTACCTTAACGTGCCTTGTGGACCAGCAAACCCCATAGACGTGCAGGACACAGGGTTAAACACGAATCCGGAACGTTGGTTGCACGATAACCATTGGGATAACGGACCCGAACTTGTGTTAAATGCGGCTGCCGCCGCGAATCTGGGAGCGGCTGTTGGAGCTGGCGTTGCGAGGAGAATCCGCAGCATCACGGTTAGGAACGTGGCACAGGTTAGCACAATTATTACGTTGTCTCAATTGGCTCCTGCTCAGAATCGTGTGAGTTTTGACGTGCTAGCTCAAACTACAAGGGTTTGGAGTGAACAGGACGGCGTTGAGTTTGTGGCAGGTGTGCAAATTCAAATTTCGTCTAGCGCCGCGGCTGTCGGCTCTGAAACTTATATCCACGCCGCGGGGGTTGAAGCGTGAAAATTGCCGAATTAGAAGATTTTGAATACACGCCTAAAGAGCCTCGAATATTTCCTTACAGCGTCATTGTCCACAAGCCAGACCCGGTAGTAGAATACTACGAAACGTACAGGAACATTGGAAGAAAATACACAAGAATCAGCCAAGGCGACTTGCTTAGCTTACGAATGACTGCGGCATTTAATGCCTTGAATGCTACAAGAACACGGAAAGAAACGGTCGCTGTAAAGGGAGACAACATGATTGCAGACCAAAGAATAAACCTTCCAAGCCGTATTACGTATGATATAAGTGAAGCATGTATTAGGCTTGCAGATGGTGTAAATGCTGGTCTTATTTCTAACATTGACCCAATAGGTGGCAACTCACAAATAGATGTTATTGGTGGTATTTTAGATGGTAATAGAGCTGGACAAGTAGGTGGAGCAAATAACTGCACACTTAGGTTTGATAACGTAACTGAATTTTTGCTTGACCACGTTAGGGCGCAAGAAGCTTACATTGAAAACTTTGCGGTAATCCGTTGCAGTCGTGGAGAATTTAGGTCATGTATAGGCGACCATTCAAGAGACGATGGTTTAAGCATACTTCAAAGCCACAAGATTGTTGTGTTAGGCGGAGAATACATGAATGCTGCGGGTTTGACTAATTCTAATGGCATAGAAATTGAGGATGGCTCATACGACATTTCATTAATAGCTCCGAGGTGTCACCACAACAAGCAAGGTATCCAAGCGTATTCGGATGACAGCAAGGCTGCGGTTCATGACATAACTATGGATAATCCGATATGTTACGAGAACACCGAGAATGGCATTCTTCTTGAGTCCATAACCGCTTCATTAGGCGAGACTCACCACGTAAGCATAAAGAACCCTAACTGCAGATTAAACACTTTAGCTGGAATATGCGCGTCAGGAGCTGCAGCACTATGGGTTAAAGACGTGCAGATAGATGGCGGTTTCAGTAAGGATAACGGTAGCTACGGCGTTAGATGCTCATACCACATCAAAAACTTGCACGTTAAAGGCACAGACCTATTAGGCAACACATTGGGACCGTTCTACAGGAATCAGTCAATTGATTGTTTCGTTGGGCAGCCAGATGTTTACCTGTGGAGCATGTACATGTCGCTTGGCACCAAGGCAGCACAAGTGTTAGGAACTGCAGGACGAGTATATTTGACACCGATACAGTTAGAGGAAGGTAGTGTCCTAAGTCAATTATGTTTGGCTATTAATTCCGTATCCGCTGGAAACGTAATCTTGGGAATATACGGAGATGCTGGAACTAGCACAAGAAAACCTGACGGTGAGGCTGTAATTGGTCAAACCGTCAGCACGGCATCACCAGGAACTTACAGACCGTTAGAAATAGCACCAACAATAGGGGACATTTATTTGCCTCCTGGTCTTTACTGGCTGGGCGTTGAATCGGATACTACAACGCTTGAATGTTTGAAGAGCGATATTACGGGGATTAAAACTATGGGCAAAATACCTACAAGATACTTTAATAACTCTATCGGGTATGGCGTGTTAGACGACCCATGCCCAGTAACAACAATCGACGTTGGCGTGCCAGATTATATGTGGATTAGGACAGTAATTTAATAGAGGTGAAAAATGGTGTTAGCAAGACTTTGGGTTGATGGACCAATCATCAGAGACTGGAAAGGACAGGTATTCTTGGCTGGCGTAAGCTATCGAGGAGATAGTAGAGGAGGATGCGAAAACTACTTTGATAAAGCCGCACAGGACGCTGAGAAAATCAAGGGCTGGGGCTTCAACTGCATAAAGTTTCCTATTGCTTGGAAGTGGTTTGAGCCGACTTCCTTCGGCTTTGACATGGACTACTTAAACACCTGCGTGCAAGCTATCAAAGAGTTCACAAGCCGAGGCATCTATGTCGTAATCCACCTTGAGAGTGGAGATACTGAACGTTGCAGAGGGAACTTAAGAAACTTCATTCCGATGAGTACAACAACTTGGTTTTTCTTGGACGCCTTTCTCACGGACACTGGACCGAACGGTGCAAGGGAACACATTAAAGAGGCGTTTCTAAGGATTTCCGACGCTCTTAAAGACGACGACGGAATCGTTGGTTACTCCATAATCAATAACGTTCACATAGATAAAATCACCGCTCTAAGTCTTCAGCAACAACATGACCTCTGGTGGAATGCCTTAGACTATTTAACTTCGTCTCTAAGAGGAAATGGAGATAACAAGATAGTCTTTGCCACTGGGTGCCCCTATGAGCAGACTTGGATATATATGAATCGTCTCTTGTCTGACCCGAATACAGCTTATGACCCGCATTTCTATCAAGGCACTAAATCAGGCGGAGTTCCGTCAAACTATGATTTAGCTTGGTTAAGAGATAAGTTTTCAACAGGACAATGCTATATAAGAGAAAAAATGCTTGAGTTCCCGAATGCTCCCTTCTTGATAGGCGAATTTGGAGTGTTGGGAGGCGATGGACCGACAACTTGGGATGAGCCGAAGAGTCTCTGGGAACGCAACGCCTTAGCAGTCTTCAGAGAACAAGGAAGGAACATGGCTGGGTGGCTTCATTTCGCATATTACAACAACTCTTGGAGCAACTATGGACTCTGGGACCCAATCGTTAGGGCAATACAAGAATCGATGGTAGACAAGCCTACGGAAGTGCACACGCCCATTTCTCCCATGATTCAAATTCAAGGTCCGATAACAGCAGGATTAATCTTATTACTCGGAACCTTGTAGAATATATGTGGAGAGGGTTAAGTGAGCTTAATAACGGTGCCCGTAGTCACGCTTGAAATCAAGAGCGTGTCGCTGTCAGACACTCAACCTACGCCGCCAGAAGGATACGAAGCAGTCTTAGTCAAAGACCTAGGCTACACAAAGATGTGGATGGTCTTCAAGGTAACAGGCGTCTAACCCAAACTTCCCCTTTTTTTGCGGTTTACAGAAGTAAGACGCAAACCTTAAATTCAGCTCAGAAGATTACTTATCGAAGACCATGAAAATCACAATTAGGATGACTTACCGCGGAATCCCCTACGAAGCCGAAATGGAAGCAAGCGATGAGGGGGACCTCAACCTCCAAATTGAATCGTTTGTTAGCATAAACAAAAGCATGCAGCAACTCATAGACAGACTCGTAGATACCCCTTAATTTCCTTTGGAAAAAACTCTAATTTTTTGTTGAGAACCCTTTAAAAAGGAACCCGGAAAGTGTTACTGTAACATGGTAACACCCAAATCGATCAGGCAGCAAGTGTACGAAAAATGGGTTGAAAACCCCTATTTAAAGCCTAAACAAGTATGCTTTGTCCTTGAACTGGACTACCATATACATGGGAACTACGTTAAGAAGCTGCTCTCCGAATACCGCAGTTACCACAAATTTGTTTTACCCCTAGAACCCCATCTTCCTCATAGGCGTGTTTTTGTCTGGGAGAATATTCTGCGAGATCTTGTGAAGCTGCCTAATGGTTGGGTTGAGGTTGTTAATCGTAATAAGATGTGGGTTTACCATGACGATAGTGGCACGGTTCATTGGTACAGGGGAGGCCTCGTTAGGCTTTATTTGAAAGGTCCCGTTATGCTTGCTCGAGCTAAGGAATTGTTCTGTAGTGCTTTCAGTTTCTTGCCTTGGGACCAAATTAGAAAATATGTGGATGTTCCGCTCAGGGAAGAGAGTAAGCATTGGGTTTTTGAGTTGGGGGCTCCTGTTCCCCGTTTTGATATTAGGCAGTTTGAGCGTAGCCATGGGATGCGTATTTTTGCTGATAAAAGCCATCCGACCGGGGTTGAAGTTGAAGAAACGAGTCCTTTTTGGATATCTGAAATACAGAACTCTTTAATGGAGTTTGGTAGGCTTCATGAGCAGTTTGCGAAGAGCTTGGAGGAACACGTGAAGCTTATTAAAGAATGGCAGAAAGAAGCGCAAGAACGTCGAAAAAAAGATAACTAGCTAGCCAACTGCTTTTAACTTGTCCCTGAACCTTCGCAGTTTCGTAAGCACCCTGTACCCAAATAAATTGGCTATTGCTCTGGAAACTGGGCAGGGTTCTGTTGGTATTTCGGTGTCTTTTTCCCAGCAGCGTAAGGCATCTCTGTCTTGCACGAGACACATCGCACCTATGACATTGCCTCTTTTCACAAGGTCCTCTATTATCTGCGTCATTTTTTCTTTTGTAAGCTCTAAGCATTCCTTCCAGCTTTTTCCCTGAACCCTCAGCAGAAGCCCATAGTTGAAGGCTTCACAGAAGTCTTCCTCCACGTCTGTCGTGAAAGCAACTTCCCGTATGTATCCCCAGTAGGCTCTGCATCCGTCTTTGTAGGCTGCTTTCCCAAGCGTCTTCGCTGACAGGCAGTTCATGTTGTATACTTCTCTGTCTTTGAGCAACGCCACGTTAACGAGATCTACGACTGCCCTTCTGTCTTGTCCGATAAGCCTGTCTTCGTTGCCGTGATCGTAATGAATCAGCATGACGTCCGGGTTATTTTTTAAAGATTCCTCGGCGTTTTCTCTGATGGCGTCAGCCATTAAAAGAAGAATGAACTCTCCTTGACCGCCGATCGACGTTCTGAGTTTTTCATTCCATTTGGAACTGTACTCTGTCGGTTCATCAAATTTTGGCACAACGCATATAGCCTTCATTATTTTCTACCACGCAGAAAAATCTCTGTGCTAAGGTTTAAAACGTTTGTAACGAACCATTCTCGGAATTTTTTGTCTTCTTCTAAGGCTTGCATGATTTGGTCTGTCGTGTAGGACTTTTCTCCCAAATAGAGCTTAAAGTTTGGAGGGTGGTGATTAAGGAATTTTTTGGCTGCGTCAATGATTGTTTGGTCAAGTTTCTTCTGGTTCACTTCACTTCACCTTTTTTAACTTGAGGCTTTGTTTTTCTAGCCACCGTTGAATGAAGACTAGGATTGCTCCTATGAATGCTGCCCCCAGATAGCCGAGGCTTGCTCTGTCAGTAGGAAAACCGTTTGCGAACCAGTTGCCGAGAATGGGAAGAACTATGCTTAATAAAATTGCTATTGTTCTTATTGTGCTTTCATCCATGTTGTTTCACCGTTTAATTTTATTTCATTTATAGAAACTGCCATATTAAAGCTAATGCTCCAACCGCTAAAGGAGCTAAGGGTTTTAGGCTGATCGGTGGGGCTCCTACATAAAATTCTTTTCCAAGCGTAACTAGGCCGTTTCTGTCGTGTCTGAGGCTTATGAGGATGTCTCCCGCATAAGGATCCTCGCTTCCCGGGGGAACGCTGTAGTATTTTTCCCATCGGTCAAACTCTGCTATTGTTCCATCGTAGACGTCTCTTAAACTTATGGTTCCCTGTTGGTGTCTGCACATCAACGTTACAAGCGTGCGGATTATGCTTTCAAAGGACTGTGCTGCTGGGTCTGTGGCTGGATTGTAAGGTGGAGAAACGATCCAGGTGAACTCGTTGACCCATCCGGTGTATGCTTTCGCTTGTTTATCTCTGCTGTCTGGCCCTAATATTTGCCCAGTTAAGCAGCTTGTGGCACATACGAACCTGCCTGAAAGGATCTCGTTGTTTGTGCAGGACCTTAAGATTTCTTGTAGGCCTTGCCCTGTAAGTGTTCTCGGGTCGCCGTGGCCGTCTGCTATGATGATGTCTGGATCGTGTTTTTGTATGGTGTCGAAAAAGCTGTATTTGGTTGCGTATTCTCCTGAAGAATCTATTGTGGAGAAGCCGAGAGCGGGTACGTCGCTCATGGCTCGACCTAGCCAAAAATACATATATTCCGTAGGCAAGTCAAACTTGGGTCTGAAAAAATACGCTAGAGGCAATTACGGCACCCAGGTGTAACGGCATCTTGGGCAGGTGACTTTTCTAACTCCGTCTTCTAAGGGAAAATCTGCTGCGTCGAAAGGCTGATCGCAATTTGGGCATGCAATTGGCTGTTTTAGCCCTAAACCAGCTCTCGTCACTGCAAGACCACAATTAGCCAACGACAACCATCCCCATGCCATCTATGTATTCTGCTACTAACCATTGACCAATCTCAGTGTTGGATTCTATGTTCGCTATGATTGCGTTGACGCTTAGAGATTGGTTGGCCACTATTCTGCGGGGCATGTCACGCATGGGTAACGGTAGCGAGTTTCGGATTTCGACGTAGTAAGCTAGAGTGAGTTTTCTTGCTTCCTCGTAAGTGACCATCGAAGCAGCCATTAAACTAGCCTCTTTTTCACGATTTGAGCTCCAGCTTCAGCTAATGCTGGGATCACGCCGTAAGCGAGAAGAATTGCTGTTACCCCGCCTGCGACACTTCCCCAGAAGAATGTTCCCCAATCCCACTCTAGAGTCGGAGCTTTGACTGGAGCACTAACGAGTCTTTGCTGAGGAGCCTCAAGCATCAAAGACTGAGAATACTGCTCAAGTGTTTCACCGTCTATTACTACTCGAGGAAGACCTGGTTCAGTGGTGATCTTCCCTGTCAGCCGTTCATAGGTTGATGCGGGCATAACCCCCTGCACAACGGTCTCGTTCAAGGTATAGTGTGGCTTCAACATAACATTGCTTCCCAAATTTGGGTTTCTCTCTTCAATTCTAAGTTTTGGCCTGACGTCTCGAATGCCAGAGCCTAATGCGACTCGACTTGTGTAAAGTCCTGGCGCATACATGTCGCCAACTCTCTGTTCTGGGAACATTCCGTCAGACGCCCTGGTGCCTATTCGAGGGTAAGGGTAACGCCGACCCGTTAGATACGTGAAGGTTTCTGCTGGAATGGTGGATTGTGCTCCTTCGACTGCCGCTTGATCCAGCGAGTATTTAGGTCTAAGTGACAAGTCTTGCACCAATCAAACTTTATATGTTTACCCTTATAAATAACCTATGATTGTGCCTATGAACGTTTCCGTGGTGATTCCAAGCTTTAACAGCGAAAAAGAGATTGAAGGTTGCCTGAAAACCCTTGTTCCTCAGCTCAAGAGCGGAGACGAAGTAATCATCATTGACGGAGGATCCCGAGACAGGACTTTAGAGATCGCTTCTAATCATGGCTGCCAAATCCATATTTATCCAGAAGCGTCTTTAGGACGCTGTAGAGACTTCGGGGCACAAGTATCTAAAAACGACATTATCTTGCAGACTGATACTGATATCCTCTTTCCTCAAGGATTTATTGAAAGGCTGCGCGGAGACTATGAGAACCCTGAAGTTATAGGTGTATCGGGTGGTTGGGTTGATGGAAAAAATCGACTGTTGGGAAACATGGTCTGCGCCGTTTTCGAGGGCGTTCTTCAATATGCTGACTGTCTTCTTTCATATCGGAAAGAAGCGTATAATGCGGTTATCGGCCATCCTGACGTTAGTTTCGGAGAGCAGATTGGAACTTGGCTGCAACTTAAAAAGTTTGGTCCGACAATATATGATCCGGGTCTCTACGTCTACCATTTTAGCGAGAGACTTGTGAACATTCCATCATACCTTATCGGAGGCACAATCCTAGGAGCTGGAGCAGTCTACGAGACTGCTACTGGAGCAGACTTGGGTTACGCTTTGATGGGGCATGGAGTAGGTTGGATTCTGGGGCAAGCGGGCGTGGATCTTGGAATAAACAAGGATGCTCCCCCAAACCATTTTCACCATTGGCACCTTGGCCTAATGTTGGTGGCGAGTGCAATGGCGTTCAGCGAAGTTATACCTGGAGAACTCGAAGCAACTCTTTACGGAGTTGGGAGCGGTCTAGCCCTCCATGATTTCCTTACAGAGTCTCTATTTCCATAAAATAATACTGGTTCTGATCGGTAAAGTAGACAATACCTACTTTGTGACCAATGGAAAAGAGCCTTTCCAAATTTTCCTTGCTCTCTGTAAACTTCTTCCCAAATTTTATGTTAATAGCATACACCGCTCCATTCCTTTCCATTATGGCATCTTCAGGAGTTTGGTATCCACCTTTTGATAAAAGCTTCCAACCTTTAGATTGTAAATGGGATATTGCCTCTTCCTCTTTTCCTTTTCCGAGATGTTTGTAGTTGTTGCCATACATTCCAACTCGGAATTTCTTACGAAGCTTCAGGGCATGAGCTTTATGCATGATGGCTTGTTCGCTTCTGTTTAGGCGAGTCGCAGCTTCTCTGGTTGGAAATGAGGGATACAAGCTTTTTAATTGTTCAAGTTCTTCTTTATGCCAAGGTCTATTTCCTTGGCTTATTAAACCCTTGACACTACATTCTGTAAAGAATCGACTGGTTTTAATTAAAGAAAATTCTATTGCTTTATGTTGAATAGCTCTTTTGGTTCTTCCCAATGTTCTCGCTAGTTCAGCATTATTCATATTTGGATATAATATCTTAAGCTTAAGAAGATCCTCTTCAGTCCATTTCCTGCCCTGAGCCATGTCCATTTAAAACGTGTTTAACCTTTATAAGTTTTTGTTTTACATGATTTCCTAACAGAAGAATTATAGTGATTCCTTGGAGAAGGATGCTCCCAAGCATTTCGATGAATATGAGGGCGAGAACAAATAAGATTCCCATACCAAGCCAAATTATATGTGCGTTCTACTCTAAATAAATGTATATGAATGATTTTGACCTTGAAATTCTCGGGGTTAAACAAAGGCTTCTCGAGATGAGAAGCGAGAACCTGAAGAAAACCGTTGAGAACTTGCGTCTTAGCGACGTAAAGCGCAAATCTTAAACCTTTTATATACCCGACGATAAAAATACTACGTGTGATTTGAATGGATCCTATGGGCATTCTTATACGGATGAGTCCTCAGCATCTCGCGAAAGGGGTTGAGAGAGGATTAGAAGAGCTCGACAAAGTTATCGTTGGTCTCCCGGTGAAGCCTAGTCTGATTGGAAACGTTGGATTCTCAATAGCTGGCGCAGTAGGAGCTTTAATGGCGCCATCGCCCTATGACGAGATCCTGGCCATTTGGGGCGGCCACCACAGTACAACCCTGTGGGACTACCTTGAGGCAGCCGTTTCTCCAGCAGCCAGACTCGGACTCGGAAACCCTGGACGTTTGAGTCCTGGAGGACCATCTTACGGCGCTACATGGGGGCCTTACACGTACATTCCAACGACAGACCAATTCGTTCCAACGAGACCTGGGCTTGGCGTAGCGGTTGGAACGAGACTGGCAACTCGAGCGGTTAAAGCCCAAGTGGACGTCGGACCCTACGCTGGCGGCTTAGTGGCGCCAAAGTTCATTCCTGGAGCCTTAATGCCCAAGTTCCAGCTTGGAAGTTAGCCTCAAGATACTTGACTTAAAGTGTGGGAGAGCTTCCCGAACAAATGAGCTGGGGGCGGTTCTCCCATTCTAAATTTTATCCCCTGCGTATTACTACACTAAGACGCAAAAAAAGGGTCTAACCTAAAAGATTTAAGTATTGATGGGCAACTTATTAACTGAGTAAAATGCCTGAAGGATCTGGCTCTGGAGGATCCGTTGCTGTTCCTGCCCCCGTAGACCTTAAACAGTACCTTAACGTGCCTTGTGGACCAGCAAACCCTGTAGACGTGCAGGACACAGGGTTAAACACGAATCCTGAACGTTGGTTGCACGACAACCATTGGGAAGCAGACGAAGTAACCATAGCCGCTGCTGGAGTAGGGGGACAACAAAACTTAGGCGTAGTCGTTCCTGCTGGAGTAACGAGGCGCATAAGAGAAATAACCATCCGTCACGCAGGAACAAACAACACCATAGTTACCTTGCTTATTGCGGGGGGAGCAACAAAATTAATGATTGGAGTTCCAGCGCAATCTGTGTCTACGCGGGTGTGGAGTAGTCAAGACGGAAGAGCCTTTACAGTTGGACAACAGCCAGCAGTGCAAACAAGCGATATTACAGGAGGAAGTACTTTCGTTTCAGCGGCGGGGGTTGAAGTGTGAGTAAGATAGCTGATTTAGTTTATGAGCGAAAACAGTTCATTGTTCCCTACAATGGCAAGATAGCGGATATTACGCATAACGACATAGTTACGCATTTATTGACTTTGGCGAATGCTGGCGGGACTGGGGCGATTGCGGGAGAAACCAGAAAAATCATCACGGTAATAGTTGCAGCTTCAAGAATCTCTGGCACTGGTGCAATGTATTTCTACCCAAATGAAGGTACAAATGTCATGGCTTCTTCGGGGTACTACTATGATTGGCAGATTGTTATAATTAAAGATGGAACTCAAAGGCTTCAATACAAGCAATCCGTTGCCAACGATGATTGGGACTTGTATTGTTCAGGCTATGTTGTGGAGGCTTAAAAAACCATGAAATTCTATAAGTATGGAAAAGACCAAGAACAGTTGCCTTGCGTTGAACTTGACGACGGCACGTTAATTACTGAGCCTGAAATACTGCTGGCGCTAATTAAGGCATTGATAAAGAAAGGCGCCATCACGCAAGCAGACATAAAAGTTATGTTATAATCGCTTGCATTTTACTGGACTAAGACGCAAGTTTACTTATGATATCTGATAGTCTCTTGTTAAGTTGTAGCAATGTTTTTAGTGAAAGTTTGTTTGCTGCATCAGCTATCCTCTCTAAAACGACGTCTTCTTGAAACTCGATCGCAAGAGCTGTTTTATTATCCTTTACGTGTCCGTTGAAATGATTCGAGATAAGTGTGGTGCCGTCTACCGCGCGACTCGTAAATTGCCCCGCCATTCCGATGTTGCAGGAAGCATCTGTTATTTCGCCACTGCAATACTCACACCAAAAGATTAGTCTTCTATAGGAAAGTTCTATTATGTGACCTACTTCTTTGCCGTTCTCGTCTAGGATCCTTGTGCGATCGATCTTAACTTTCATGTTTTCACCCCTTGCAGCTTACCAGCGTAAAGCGCATATATATGCTTAAACCACTACCATTTGATTGAAATGTCTGAAGAGAAAGATATCTGCAAAGTTATAGCTGACTACATGCTTGATGAAGGATCGGCGAAAATAGAATACGAAAAATTTAGGGATCGGCTTCTTAGAGAGGCCCAAGAAAGAAAGGTAGATCCAGATGCCTATGATTTAGCAACGAAAGCGGTCGACAGTATGAGCAAGGATGAACAATCACACGAACGATTTCTTCTTGCCATACACAAAATCCTAAAATGTCCAATTTGATGCGGATTACTGCCCTAAGACGCACCCTTGACCAAGTTATGTTGAACATAGATGTTATACATGATGTTGAACATCCTTTATGTTAACAACAATGTTGACGTTTATGTTAAGCATAATTGGAAGGTGATTTTCACCCCTGCGTATTAATGGCATAAACCGCAAGCACCCCAAAAAAAGACTATGGAGCGGCTACTGGGCCCTCCATCAACTTCAAGAAACCTCTTAGCAAGCCAAAGTCTTCAATGTCGTTCGCAATGTCATAACTGTGATTGATTAGAAAACTGCAAAGCCCTTTCCAAGCGTTCTCTTCGAGTTCAAATTTGAACTTCGGCGATTTTTGAACAAAGCTCCTCTCATAAGCCACAGTTATGTCTTTGCCGAGATAGCATAGAGAAATGAACTGCTCTAACGGTGTCAAATTTTTGATTGGTGTCTTCTTTATCTCCTCCCAGTTTTTCATGTTTATCACCCCAAAAAAAGAAGGGAATTATTTTCCCTTCATGTATTTATTGACATAGACGAAGAGACACTGGATATCGCAGAAATCCCGGTCTGATATTAATCGGCTATGAGCGTCGGAGAACCCTTCTTTGTGATACAGCTTAACTACCTTTTCCGGTAGTAACACAATCATGTCCTCCACATGAACCCTTTGTGCCTCGTAAGCCTCCTTTGGTGGTGGTGATGTATTTAGCCATTCTTCGCCACAATTGTCGCATCTAACTAATTCTCCAAGAGTAGTCATTCTTTCACCCCTTTGCGTCTTATGCGGATTACACTGTTAATACGAAGATAAAAAAATTATGGAACCTTCATTAAGCAGGCTATTGCTATTAGAAGATCCCAAGCAGCCATGAATATTTGCCGAGGCTTAGAAAGCTGTTTTCCCCATTGCACATAATCGAAGTAACTACCGGCTGTTGCCATGACCCATACTGCACTCATGATGCTCCATATCGGAAAGTCAAAGATTAGGTTTAGAGTCAAAAGTAATCCTAAGAACACATTGATTAAGCGTTGTATCTGTCCTATGTTAGCTACCGGCTTTTCTGGCAGAATGGCATAGAAGTAGTAGCTAGCGGCTGTGACCCACAGGAAAGCATTTATCAAATTCATTCTACTGCACCCCATTAAATTAAATAAGCATTTCAGCAATATATATTCACTGATGAAAAATGTCGCTGTCTGAAACGTCTCCGCTTATAAAGGACTGGATTAAACTCGGACTTGAGTGGCACTACACTTTCCAGCCTGAGATAACGCCATTTGTGGTTCCTGCTCTAGGCAACATTCAGATTCCCGTGGCTAATCCTGTAAATTTTGAGGCTTCAGAAGGTACTCTGAAAAACTACGGAGGTGTTTTTGACAACACCTTGTGTGGAATAAGATTGGAATGTTATCCTGGTCTAGACTCTCATAACCTTTTTACAGTGGGCAATCTCCTTGCGGGCGGTGCTTTTGGACAACCATTCCCGTCTGCATACGCTATGGCTCCTCCACTCACACCGCCAGGAATATTTATAGTTGATTTCCCAAACGAGTGGCCTTGGAAAGGCTGGCTTAGATTGCATGTGTTTAATGCGGATGTTGTGCCTCACGTTTGCCTTGCATTGGCATATACAATTTGTTTGTTGGATGAGACTCGACCAAAAGAAACTGAAATTTCCCTTCTAGAAAAGATCAGTAATCTGCTTGGGAAGCTTCCAGTTTCGCCAGCTATTCCTTAACTGCGTCTAAGCAGTTATCAACCTGCACCCCATTAAATTAAATAAGCATTTCAGCAATATATATTCACTGATGAAAAATGTCGCTGTCTGAAACGTCTCCGCTTATAAAGGACTGGATTAAACTCGGACTTAAATGGCACTACATAGCCCAGCCTGACATAACACCATTTCCAATTCCTCCTCTAGCCCACATTCAGATTCCCGTAGTTAACCCTGTAAATTTTGAGGCTTTCGAAGGCGCTTTAAAAGATTACAGCGCATATTTTGATAACCCTTCATGCGGGATAAGATTGGAGTGCTACCCCGGTATAGACACTCACAACCTTTTTACAGTAGCCCTTGCTGCTGCGGCTGGTTTTTCTAACCAGATGTTCACGGCTGTATATGCCCTTATTCCGCCAGCGACGCCCCCAGGATTCTTCGGAGTTTATTTCCCAAACGAGTGGCCTTGGAAAGGCTGGCTTAGATTGCATGTGTTTAATGCAGACGTTGTGCCTCACACTTGTATTGGACTAGGATACACAATAGCGTTGCTTGATGAGCCTAGACCAGAAGAAACTGAGATCTCCCTTCTGAAAGAGATTAGGGATTTAGTGGGGAAACTTCCAGTTTCGCCGGCAATTCGTTAACTGCGTCTTAGCACTGTAAAACGCAAACACCCCAAAAAACAAGCTAGCTTAGCGAGCCAGCTTAAAGTGAATTACATCGTATCTCTCATGTCCATGTATGGAAGGGGCTCCAAACCATCCCCACATCTCTGCATAACCACTAAAGCCATCTCTCTGAGCAAATTCCTCATCGTGTGCAAAGTCGAGATACATCAGTCTTTCGACCTTGGTGCATATAGCATCTCCAATGAAATGGATTGGCTTCCTGTCTTTCGGAACTCTGCATTTCCAGTAGAGCCTTAGTTTGTCTCCCTTCTTGATTGGTCTCTTCCTAGGCTTTCTGCAGGTCTGGGTCTTTTTGCCTTCTTGGATCTGTTTCCAGAAAGGACCCTGAGATGTTTCGCCACTAAAGCTTATCAACGGCATATTAGTTTTCACCCCAAAAAAGAGGAGGCTGAACAGCTTAGGGACGGAGAACGATCGAAAGAGATTCGCTTTCAGGAGGTAGGTTTTAGGTCTTCCGCCGTTCCCCTTTATCCACGCTTTCATGCTTGTTCCTGTAGTTCAGCTTAACTCCGCAGAACGGACAGTAATTGTAGTATTCCACGATGTTTCTGTTACAGCTAAGACATTTCATAGTCTAACCCACTCACCCCAAAAAGGTTTGCGTCTTATCTAAGACGCAGATTTGAACCTGCTGCAGACTTCTCGTATCGATAGAAACTGACCTTTGAGCGCTAGATCATCCAAAGTCTTCTTTTGTTGGCAACCCTGGACGTGCTTGCAGCCACTACATTTAGCATCTTTTTTTCGGGGGGTCAACCTCAACACCATGTTTTTTTAAGAGACCTCTTCTTCAGAGGGGCTTTTCACCGTCCCACTCAAGTATGTCAAAAGCAGCGAAGTGTTCTATGGTTGGCTGCTTCTTTCCTGCACCGTGATTTTTGCCTCTGCACCGACATTTACATCTTTTCTCGACTGCGTTCCAACATCTCTTGCAACATATTCCCTGCCAGGGACCTTTAATCTTTGGCATCATCTATCACCTTTCTTAGTCGTTTCCGAGCTTCTCCAAGTCCTCTAAGTAATTCCTTTGTCTGACCTTCTAGCATCAAAAGTACCAGGTCTACTTTTTCTAATTCTTCTTTTTCCACAATATTCACCCCATGCGTATTATACCATAAGACGCATAAAAAAATAAGGAGAGGCTAACGCAGCCTCCATTCTTTCAAGCCTCCAGCAATCTTTCTAGTCTTGAGAAGCTCTCCAATGCCAACCGACCTTTATCTGTCAAAAAGTATCTTTTTCCACGTCCTTGTGTCTCTTGCCTAATCAAGCCTGATTTCATAAGTTCCGCTACACATGGCGAAAAGTTCACCCATGAGCCGTTAGCTTTATACATAATCCGCGTGGGTTTGCTTTCCGTCATAATTGCTTTCAATGTGTCCAACTTAATTTCAAATCTTGAACGCTTCAACTTTCAGGTACCTCCGCCAGAGGTAAAGGTCCCGTCGTAGTGGGGCTCCATTTTAGAGGATCCACAAGCGGGGCATTTCAAGGCTTTCTCTTCTCGCATTTTGGACAGTAGTATATGCGGTCGTACTCGGCGCGGATCGGCTTCGCTTCTCTCAGGTGGGCTCGGACCTCGTATCTCCAGCCCATGACTCCGCCGCACCTAGGACACTTTTTAGTCACATTGTTTCACCCCTTTCGTATTATAGTACAAAGACGCAAGAGAGGATATTACTTATCCTCCTCCTGCTTTTTCGATAGATCAAGCTTTCCGACGACCTTGAACCCTAACGGGATCCCCTCTGCTTCCTCTGGAGTTATGATGATCGCTTTCTTTTCCTTGGTTAGCTTTGTGGCTCTAACTAGGGCTTCTCCTAAAGGATTCCCTGGTACTCCGGAAACGATTTCATTGTATAGTAGATCTGGAAAAGCAAATTCATGAGTCATTGTCGGTCTTCCTACGAGTCTGTCTATGTATTTATGGAGTTCTTCCCAAGTTTTAAATTCGCTAGGTCTGAGCAGATTCTCTGGAGTAGTGAATACTCTCTTAAGCTCTTTGAGTCTTTTTTCTCTATTCATGATTTCACCCCTATGCGTATTACTTGGTTAATCCGCAACCAACTATAAAAAAGCTAGCTAGCATTCACCCCAAATAAAGGGGAGTTCAAATCTCCCCAAGATCTTTCAGGAGTTGTTTCAGGCTTACCGAGTGGCCATTTGACGTCCGAATCTCTACGTCGTCCAATAGTTCTCCGACGACTACCAAGTCGCGGAACACAAACTTTCCGTTTGATATCTCTATAGCTATTTCTTTGGGCAATCTTTTTCACCCCAAAAAATATTAGAGAAGCAGCTTATGTACTCTCCCCTTCTTGGTTCCGTACTGAGAGATAATAGGTGAGGAAGCGTTCACGCCTGTACCACTCTTCCATTGAGTCGCCGTTTTTAATCAACTCCTTCGTTTCCTTTGGAATTAATGAAAGAAGGGCTTTCTTGTTTTCCTCGTAGGTTAAGGTGTTGTCGATTAATTGCATGTCGAACCCGTGTTTCTGGCAAAGCCTCATTAAATGCATTATTTGGAATCTATGCATTCAGCCTGCCTCTGCATCATGTAATGTTGGAAGGGAAACAGCATTTTTTCTATTTCCTGCACGATTCGTATGGCGTCTGTATGCCAATGCGAGATCGATTCTCTTACGGGTTTTCCGTATTCGTTCTTTTTGAAGAACTTTTTCAGGTCGTCGACGGTGGGATATTCCGTTACCCATCCGTGAATGCTGTAATGGGCTATGCTTCCGCACGTGTTAATTAAGAACTCGTAGAAATATTCTGACAGTATCGTTTTTCCAACAGTGGGCATTCTGAGCATACTTCCAATAGGAATCCATGCTGGATGTTCGCCATCATAGAGTGTTCCGTGGTTAATGATTCGTCTAAGGTTCTGCAGTATTTTCTCCATGTTGTAGACGGTGTTACCGTCATATAGAATGTCTGCTGCAAGACTATGTTCCCGGATAAGGTCCTGTATTACTAATCTTGCCTCAGGTTCGGATAGTTCAGCTAACTTCTCAATTTTCAAGAGTGCTTCTTTGGCTTCCTCAATGTCCTTCTTTGAACCGAAAATCGTTATTTTCCGTTCTAAAAAGTCTTCGTGAGGCAACTAATTCACCCCAAAAAAATATAAAGGTGGAATGGAATGTTATTTGACTGTGCCATGCAGTTTGGAGAAGCCTTGCCCCGGGTCTCCTTTACGGATGGCGGGGCTTATCCATTTTTGAACTCACGAAATGGGACAGTGAGAACTTCTCGGAGGTTATCGGTGGCGGCTTCCAGTAGAACTCTGACATGTCTGGAGGATCCCATCTGTTTCCCAAAAAAGGCCATATAGGACTATTACAGCCGAATTTCTCTGGGTCTAACATTAGAGTGTCGGCGCAGAGTATGCTGAACGGGTGTTTGCTGAATAAGCTGAGGTTAACTAGGCAAGCTCTGTATAGGCTGGGGTCTATTTCTACGCCGAAAAGATAATAATGGGTTTTTCTGGTGATCTGGAAACATGATGCTTGGGTAAATGAGGAATCTGCCAGTTCCAACACATGGGTCGAGCTGAGTTTTAGGTTTATCCCAAGTTTTCTCTGTTTTATAACTCATTCGAGTCATCAGTTCTACTATGTGTTTAGGTGTTAAGACTTGTCCGAGAAACTGTTTGTTGAAGCCTATTTGTTCTTCCCGTATCATGCCCAGGTGATCCCAGGGGTCTTTCTGAGCTATTATCATGTAGTGGTCGAGTTGTTCACTGAATTCTTTGGCTAAGTCTTTATGTTTTGTTTCAGGCATGAATGAGATTCCGTCTGGAGGAAAATACTTCTTGGTAGCAGCAAGTTCTCTTGGACGTAACTTGTCAGCTAAAAGTTCTACGAGGATATCCCATGCGCCTCTCCAGTCATATTTACGGTGAGCAATCTCGTTAAAGATCCATTCTAACACTTTCTTTGGTTCTGCCGTCGACTCTTTATATTTGCGATATCGTGTTTTTTCCAATAATGCTTCAAGGTCTTTTGACATTTTACACCCCAAAAAAGGAGATTATTTATCTATTTTTGATAGGAATTTTTTCATGGTTACTTTGAGCACTCGTTCTATCAGAAGTTCCTCGTTAATGCTGAAGTCGCCACTCATCATCCACCAAGTCTGCCCATCTCTCCATAAGTGGCATTTGTCTCCGCCTATTCCCTTTGGGTCTAATGTAGCAAGATACTGTGGATATTTGTCTTTTTGTTCTGTGATGATGTATGAGCTTTGCCAAAGTTCTGTGCATTCCCAGCCATCCCTTTTTTTGTAGGCTTTTAGCAGTTGGTCAAGAAACTTATTGTCATCTTGTGGGTAAATCCAAATTGGCATTTTTTCACCCCAAAAAAGAGGGAATCTTTAGAATTCTCCCTATTCCTTCTTCTTAGTCTCTATGATCCCATAGCGTTCTAGTTCTCGAAGAGTATAGGGCTTAAAGCGAGAAATACTGAGTGGATCGCAAAAAGCAGGAGTAACCCTAAAAAGAGTGGGTTCTCCATCTTTTTCCTTAAACATATTTAGTATGCAGGGTTTTAAGACTTTGATTGAGACTTTCTTACCATCAACTTCAATGTCGAACCATTCCCTAGTTTTGACGGTTATTTTGTCCTTCATTTTTTCACCCCAAAAAAGGGTTAAGTGGATATTCCTTTAGCCCATTGAACGTATTGTCTTAGGCTGAACTCTGGAACTGAGGCGAAGTCGATGAAGAACTGTTCCCAAGCAGAGATTTCTTCCTCTGTCCCTGTAACCCATATGTCAGCGGTGTCCTTTGTGATTTTGGCTCTTAGCTTGCCCCTGCCAGAACAGAATATTTCTAGCTCTTGATTCGAGTTCTTCTTCAGCTCTATCTTAACCTTCTCAACGGTTTTGTTAAAGTATAAGACGTCGAGAGATGCTTGAACCAAGACTTCCACTTGGATTCTAACCCTAAACTTCTTGGTTTTAGTCTTCTTATTATTATTCAGTTACGGCACCCCAAATATAAAAAAGGTAGGAGTCTGGAGGTAAGTCCGTTTTTAAGTCCCAGTTTTTAAGAGCCCTCAAATACTTTCTGATAACCCTGACATCCTGCCTCATGGTCTTCTGTGCCCACGTCAGCCTGTCCTTGATGAATCGTATCGTGTCATCTGACATTCCGCTCCAATAGTTTCCTATGTGGTAGTCCTTGGCTTGAGGCATAGACTTGTAATACTCTGGCACGTTTTCCCAGAACTCTTCGTCGTCGTCAAACTCAACCTCGTTGGTTAAGTCGAGATACCACATCCCGCTATGACTTCCCAGATATCTCTCTACGTCAAGCTGAAACTCCGTCAAGCATTGGTCACACTTAAGAGCGTGAACTATGAATTTGAGGTCGTTCAATTGTTCCTTAAGTCTTTCTTTTGTGGCTGGGATCTCTTCTGCCAACCACTGTCGATTCTCCACTCTGGTCATTAGGTTCAGTAATTCTGCACTAGGTTCAGGCGAATTCTCCAGATTCTCCAGTTTAGGCTTAGAGTTGATCTTCTCTAAGAGAAGCTGTAGCTCAGACATTTCTTCACCCCAAAAAGGAAGGTTTACAGGTCTGCTATTTTTTCATCAGCCTTCCCTTGCTATCCCTGTTTCCGATTATTCCGTATTGTCCTCGTCGATGGTCTTCCCGAGTGTGCTTGGCTTTTCTGGTCTTTCCGTCGTTCATTGTAAGCTGGCTTATCGTGAAATCTTTCAAGTATTCCATGTCGCAGTTCACCCCAACATAAAAAAGAAGGGAGATGTTTTAAGACAGCAGACGAATCATGAACGCTGGGAGGTCTTTGACTGCGGCAAATAATCCGAGGTTGTCGCTGTAGGCTATGAGACGCTTATCTTCATCCCTCAGTAGGGTAATCGTGATGGGGTTACCATTGAGGTGGATGATGTGGCGTTGACTGTCCTTGGCAACTCTGATGTTGTGCATTTTTATGTTTACTCCGTGGTTCAGCCTCAGCTCAAAACGGGCTAAAACTGCTTCTCTCACAAGTTACACCCCAGAGGGCGAGGAGGCGGATAGTGTGCATGCATGCATGTATAACATTGATGTATAACATGATGTAACGTGGATGATAACGTGCATGTTAAACATAATTCATCCACTATCTCTTTAAGCCTCACACAAATTTACACCCCAAAAAAAAGAGGAATATTAATGATTATTTTTCTTCGAGAGCTAAGGCTTTTTGAAGCGTCTTGTAGATTCTGGGCAGCCGAGAGATTCTTTCGCAAGGAGTATATCCTTTGTACTTGCCTCGTTCCTCTTCGATGAGTTCTCTCCACATCTGTTTCCAGCTTTCGGGAGGCTTATGATTTGCGTATGCTTCCTCAACAAAGAGTTCTGGATGCTCTTCGACAACTCTCATTAAAACTCTTGTAGTTATTTCTGTGTACGCAATCTCCAACGCTGAGACGGTCATTTCTTCACCCCAAAAAATTGTCGGTGTAGGCATTATGCTTCCTCGCCCCGTTTCCTGCCATAAACATCACTGCCTATGGTGAACCGCATACAGCCCACTCGCAAGCGAGAACCTTCTGGAGGTTTAATTGGGGGTGGCTCCAAAAGGCATGAGGCTGCACGTAAAGAGGCTTCTGTCAAGTGTTTAACGGTTCTACGCCCTCGCCTTCATCGGCTTCCCCGCCAATCACCTAACGAGGGCTTCAGCCACGGCTTCCAGCCTTTAAGCTGGAAAGTCAGCTTCTTGCTAATCGGTTACCTGTCCCGCAGGCTTCATGGGGGTGTTGAGCCTTCCCACGGCTCGGCGGTCTTCCCACAGGACAGACCTTTGAGGCTTACGCATAATGCCTTCTTCTGTCTTCTCCAATAGCCTCTATCTGCCCGAAAATTTTGCTACGGCGAAGTGGCTTTTCCAAGTCGTCAGGGCGTTTCGCCTCTGACTATGGCTGGAAAAAAAAGGAGATAAAGATTTGGCAGAAAAAGAAGAAGGTTTACTTCTTCTTTTTGGCTGTTGCCTCTTTTATCCAATCGGAGAGCTTGAAGCGTGGATTAACGGGAGCTCCTAACTCTTTGAGAGCGTCAGGGAAGGCTACGCCTATGCAGTATCTCCAAGCCTTGTCGAGTGGCTTCTTCCTCTCGGTGAAAGGCTTCATAACTGCCGATAGTCCTTTCCTTGCCTCTGTATGCTCTGCTATCTTGGCTTCGTATGTTTTAACGTCAGCACTCTGTATCCATGTAGGAATGCTATTACTAATCTCCTTGCGGAGAGTGGTAACTTCCTTTCTTTTGGCTATGACTTCAACGTCGTCTCCAGCTTCTGAAGAGACGGCTTTGCTGCCGAAGTAGTATCCGATGCCTTCGCTGACCAAGTCTCTGAATCCTTTAAGCAGAGCTAGCTCCTGTTGTACAACTTCAAGCTCTTCGACTACTTGAGTAGTCTGTTGCTTTGATGGCATAATGGTTTTTCTCCTTAACATTGTGGAGGTTAACTCCGTCGGCTTGCTTTCGGTTTGCATAAGGCTATTTCTCCCCGTATGGTATCACAAAAAATTAGGGAAACTTAAGGACATTTCGCCTTCTCCATGTATCCCAGAATTTACGGTTATTTTTAATCGATATCCACACTTGGAAAGGGAGTTTACTAACCAATATGTGGATTCTGTCCGCTTCGATATGTCCATGTGCTTTCTCTTGATGCTCAAGCATCGTTAGCTCAATGTCCTGCCGATTGATAGAAGCATCTGCATAGTTGCAGAGCTTACAGAATCCTAAACATATCATAGGTTTCACTATTCTGTGCCATACGGTTTAGAGAAGCTTTATGAAAACATAAGAAACATAAGTTTTGTCTGTATCTCATTAACCTTTATGAGTCATATACCGCAATAAGCCAATATAGCTTATTAGGCTTCTATGCACAGGCTCCCTGTGTTGAACCTTTTGCTTAACCCTTATCTTGTATCTCTATCTCATTTAGGGTTATTCGGTTCACCTAAACCGTTTTTACGGTTTTAGAGATTAACGGTTTAGCACTTAGGCGAAAAACCATAATTCGATTTTATCGGTTATGGTAAAACTTTATTGGTTTATCAGAGTCTTTCCAGAGCTCTAAAAGCTTAAAGGAAAATTTCACCTTAGTATTTTCGGTTATTTCCCGCCTATTCTCTGAAAAGGTTGCTCCGATTCCATTCATAAAGTTTTATCTTATTTTTCGCTTAGTTGAATATCAAAAAGACATAAAAGTTTAAGAAACTTTATGTTAATATCTAATCATGCTGAAATACATGATTTTAATATTTGGGCTAATTTTTGGGCTTATTTTTTAAAGGAAACAGTAAAAAAGGCATATTTGAATTATGGGAAATTGCGTCTTACATGAGTAAACCGCAACCAAATAAGAGGCTAAACCGTTATAACGGTTGAATGCCTTTAGGCTTCTAGATTCCCAAGCTAAAAGCCTTAAAATAGGCTATACAGATTTCCACGATTTTCCATTATTTTTCCAGACAAACTTTTATATTCTTGACTACTAGCTTAATTCAAAAATGAATAAAAAAGAAGTCTTATCATCTTTGCTTGCGTATGGAGCCCTTAGCTCACATCTTAGTGTGGGGGATCTCCTAGAGCATCCTACGCTTAGGAACGTAAAATATCTTACACTTGGTAAACGACTTCAGAGGCTTCATCGTCAAGGTTTGTTGAACCGCCAAGGGAAAGGAGTAAAAGGAAACCCGTACAAATATAAACTTACTATTAGAGGAATCAGAAGGCTTGAATATTTTGAGAACCGAGATAAGGGGTTGTGAACGAGGTGCCTGAGCAGGAACAGTTAGCTTGCATTTTCTGTGGAAGAAACGTACTGTTAACCAGGATTGATCTTAACAAGCTCGATAACTGGGATATATCCTGGAAGGTTCTAATAACCCGGGATATCCTTCCCGGTCCTGGAAAAGGACATAGAGGTAAACAAATAGGAACTGGGTTTCCAGCCATAGATAGCAAGAGCTTATCCATCATCGAAATGGTTGAAAGCGACGTTCATCCTGAAGTTGTAGAGGCCATTAAAAAACGGTTAGTCAAAATAGTTAGGGCCTACGTGGAAGCTGGCATCATAGCTCCCTCTGAAATATTGTAGCATAGACTTATTAGCTGTCTGAAAGAAAATAGTGAATGAGGCGACCTAAAACGCAGACTTTACTCCAAACTCCTTTTAATGTAGAGCTTGACGCGAACCCTAAAACAGGGGCCTTTCCTTTGACAGTGACTTTCACGGGCAGGATAACCGGTTACGCAGATTCTTCTGCGCTTCAATGGCTTCTAGACTTCAAGGATGGACAAGTGGAATGGGGAGAGCCACCGGCTGCTGACACCTTCACGATTAAGCACACTTACACCACGCCGGGTATTTACCAGGTTTCTCTCGGAAGTAATGACGGCATATCTGAAGGGTTCGATTATGTAACTATTGAGATTTTGGAGGAAGGATACTCCATTCCCTTAATAGTTGGCGTGGGAGGACCGCTCATAGTTACCTTGCTCTGTTGGTTGACCCAGACTACCCGGGTTACTAAGGAACCTCGAGTCCCTTAGTAACCTCTTCGATCAAGCGCCGCCTCTTCTCAGCAACACTGGCTCCGATCTCAGAGAGATCCACGTCCTCGCCTGTGCCAATTTTGGGCGGTGGGGTTCCATCCGCATATTTCTTTTTTGCCTCTTCAACAGCCTTGCTGAACTCTTCTTTATCCCCTGATTCGGATGCTTCCTCAAGAACCTTTACGCATTCTTCGTTTCCGCTGCAAATTGTGGGCGCCACGCAGGGAACACAAATCTCTTCTTCCTCTCTAACCTTGTAAGCAAGATCCACGAAAGCGTCAACTTTGCTCTTTATTTCCCTTAAAACGTCTACTGGGGCTCCTCCAATCTCTGCTTTGCTCGAGTAAATGTACTTTCTGAGGTCTCTGGCAGCCGTGTTAAGCTTCGTAACGTTCTCGTTTTTAACTGTCGTCGTGTCGTCTTCTGCGCCTGAAAGCTCCTCTACGACTCCTATGACCTTTTCTTTTACGCCTTCGCTTAAGGGATCCTGAGCTTCAGCGCGCTGTAAAGCCTCTCTCATCAGAACCTTTGCTGTTTGACCGTGCTTTACCGCGCATTCTATACAGTAATCGAGCTTAGACTGTCCTTCAAAGCTTAGATGAGACACAATAAATCACTTGAACCCGGCGTCAAACACGTCTCTAGCTTCCGTTCCTGCAATATCTAGGTAGATCATAGTCGTATTAATATTGCTGTGTCCAAGCTGATTCTTCAGTAGTACAAGAGCCGCCATGCCCTGTTCTTTTCTTTTGAGCAAGAAGTCAATAGCGTAACTGTGGCGCCCGTCATGAGGAGTTAACTGTTTCCAATTCTTCAAACCGATCTTCTGGGCTGTTCTTTTCCAGGCATATTCTATAGATCTGGGCGAACAATGAAGGATCTTCACTTTCTTATCTATGGAGGACGCTCCATTCATTTGAGCTGAAGTTAAACCTGTGATGCTTAAAACTTTCCTTATGCTTTCTTTGTCAACCCACACTGGCCTTACCTTGTGCTCTTTTCCCTGACCTTTTCCCCTAACTACAACCCTCAGATTCTTGGGGTCGACGTCATCAGTCGTCGTGGTTAACGCCTCATCAAGCCTTAATCCCCATTTGAGGATCATGGTATAAGCAACAGCGTACTCCTCGTTTTCTGCTGCTTTTATGAAATCGTCAATCCTGTCCCCCGGAATATAGATGCCCTCGTACAAATTAGCGTATCTACTAGGCCTAGGCAAGTTGCGAATGTTCTTTTTTAGGTTAGATATCCACTCGTCGTCTTTAAACTCGGACATGAACCTCTGAGCGATCTTAGAGTATTGAACCATTGTGCTAAGTTTCCATCCCTGCTTGTCGACACCCCACTTAAGAAACCTCATTACGTCCTGAACAGCAACATCTTCCAAAGGTTTGTCAACGTACTTCCAGAAAACATTCGCAAAACTCGTATAGTTCGTGGTGGTGTTTGGGCTCCTGCCAACCAAGCTATCAATAAATTCTCTAACCTTCTTAGGAATCATTTCGTTTTACCACCATAATCCGCAATATTTCGGTAAAATTTATCTCGTGCTTTAAGAACTTCTTTTGTAATTTCTTCTCTCATCTCCTCGATTGCCTCGATTATGACGGACTGCGAAAAGTCATATAGTAGTTCTTTGTATATCTTTTCTGCTTTGGCTACATCGTCAGGGGATCTATCGTTAAAAGTCGGGTTATCTTTCTGGAACTCAATTAACCTTTTCTTTATCTCTTCTTTCATTGCGTATTAACCTCATAAGCCGCAAGAATTTTAGCTTGATTTGGTTCTCCTCCATACTCCAACAATGTATGCTGCACCCTTTGAAAATTCAAAAATGCCTCGTAGTTTTGCTGTAAACGTTTTTCTTCCCAAAAAACAAACAAGTCCTTTCTGGTTTTTTCCTTGTTACAACTTGAGCATAATATTTGTATGTTCGATTTATCTAATTCGCCACCTCCCATACACACAGGCTTAATGTGGTCTGCAACAAACAAACTGCTTACTTCCCAATATTCCATAGTATATTTTCCATTTTCCATTGGAACTTCAACATGAAAACCACATCTTTGGCATGTAAAATTGGATTCTATTAATTTTTCTTGTCTGAGCAATGACCAATTATTCTTTGTCCAAAAGGAGGTAGTACATTTATCACTGCAATATCTTTGTCTTCCCTTGGGCAATATAATATCGCAATTCAAACAATGTTTTTGTCCATTTTCGTCAATTCTTGGTTTATAATTACCTACGGGAATATAGTATATTCTTTTAAAATTCTTCATTGCGTCTTTTCTCCGTAATCCGCAGGCTCCGAAGCCTCTGACTCTAACGTAGATATAATCGCCTTCTCCAAAACTTTGCCGAGTTCAGGTGGTACTTCGATTATCTGCATCATTCGTCCCTTTCGCATTTCGTAGTGTGAACCGACACAAACGTTGTCGGTTCTATTGCACGGCCACAAACAGCAATTATCGCAAGCCATGTTCAAAAGCCTCCGTCTTGATTAAACAGGGATAGGATGTTGTGGTTTGTCTTTCAAAATCTTCGGGAAGCCAGTATTCAGGACGGAAACAACAGTAATGAATACCTCCTCTTATGCAGGTGCAAGTAACCCATTGTCTCATCGCTGATGGTGGCACTGTGCTCATGTTTCTGGAGCCTCCGCCTTCTCGTTTTTCGTTTTAGACGTATAATCCGCAAACTTCATTGCTAGTTGTAGCTGTGCTTTTCTGGCTCCTTCTAGTCCTGATTGGATGAGTTGTATGGATGCTTCGAGAAGTTTAACTACTTCGTCTAGCTCTTCCTGTTTAGTCATGCTTTTTCGCCTTTACAAGAAATTTTAAGACGACTTGGTAAACGGGTCCGTATAGATGTTCGCAGCCCACAACTTGGATGTGATGGCATCCTATCTCCTTCATCTTGTCTAGGATCTCGATGATGGGCTCTTTCTGGGCCTGCATCTCCGTCGCCTTTGCGTATTAATAGGGTAAGACGCAAATAAAGTTTGTGCCAAACCTTTTAAGCATTAAACAACAGAAAACATTATTGATCCTCTTTGACGCTTCAAACAATTCAGCTGGACACCTATAGCTTGGTAAGTGAGAGCTACACCTGCTTTGACAATTACTTGTTGCGTATTCCGTGGTATTCTGGGAATAATTTTGCCTCTGCCTCGAAGATTGTAAGGTGGGATACGGCTAAAACAAAGATTACAAATGCGAAGCTGAGATGTCGTGCTGAAGCTGAAGATGCTAATCGAGGAGTAAGAGTGAAGTTTAATGGAAACGAAATTGTTTACGCTGCTGACTTTTGGACACCAGTTAAAATTGATGAAACAAAAGATGTTAGCGGGATGCTGATCAACGGGTCAAACGAGATTTTCATAGAAACATGGAAAGTAGCACCGATGTGGTCTGAGTATGGCGCAAGATTCTGGGTTACACTTATAATAGAATATGAAGGAACCACACCAGAAGAAGAACCTTGGTGGATTCCAATCGTCATAGGCGGCATCGTTGTAGGCGGCACAGTGTTGGGAGTCGCTTGGCTCCTTACACGCTAACGCAGGATTGTTAAGGCTAGACCTGCCAAAGCTGGAGCGAGCGCCCAAAGAAACCCTAAATCGGCAAGTTCTTCTCCATCCGCCACTATTTCTGTTTCTGCTGTTAAAGTAACTCCTAGAGCGTCAGTTACGGTAAGCTTAGCCGTGAAGGATCCAACATTGTTGTAGGTGTGGCTTTTAGGAGACGTGGGACCTGAGTAAGGCATCGAACCGTCGCCGGGATCAAGAGCCCAAGTGTAGGGCGTGTAGCCTCCACTCATACCGAAGGTGAAGGTTACTACGAGCGGAATTGCTCCACTGATTTTGTCTGCAGTGAAGGTTACGGCAAGTAAGGTTGCGATTGTGACTGATGCTGAGCCGCTTCCAGTTGCTCCTGTTTGAAGGTCAGTACAATTTGCGGTAATCGTCTTTGATCCTGTTGAAGTGTAATTATGGGAAAAAGTCCAGTTGTCTCCAATCACGTCATAAACTTCAAAGGTTCCGTCCCCGTAAGCTATCGCAATGTGTAGAGGTGCAGGTCCGACCCAGCCAACTGCTCGGACTCTGATTGAAAAGGGAACGCCTACATAGCCACTTGAAGGGGTAGGCGTTACGGTAACTGTTAAGACTCCAGAGGTCACGATTCCGATCGTTCTTGTTATTTGCATCATATCACACTTCTATGCCGAGATTCTTCTCCCATCGCTTTTCTTATTCCACGCGGAATAATTCTTCGCTCACGGAGGACACTTTCCCGCCCTGTATTCTTTGGCAAGCTCCTTAATGGCTTGGGGATCGAAGGGCTTTCCCTTCCTCCGGACGGCAATGCATTCCTGCCAGTTACTGCGTTTTCGCGGCTTCCCCGATTTAGTTCTGGTCCCGCAAAGACTAGGGGCTTTGCTGCCTAAATATTCGCATTGCTGAGAAGTCAAGTTTAGTTCGGTGCAAAGCTTACTGAGAGAACTCATAATCTAGATACTGCTTTACATGTTTAAAAGGCTTATCAAAAAAAGAAGGGGGTGAAGAGGGAATTTACTTGCAGGATGCTACTGCAGACGTGAATGCGGCTCTCACTGCAGCTCTGCTGGCGTAGGATCCGCCACGAATCTTTTCGCCGATGCACATGTTGAAGCCGCTAGCTCTCTTCTGGAAGTAAACGTGGAGGCCCCTCTTCGAGGTTATTGACACCATTAATCCATGCTTATGGGATCTGGGCATTGTTTTTCACGGGCTAAAAATATGAATCGTTCATTATTAAATTCTTTCTCAAAAAGTTTTTGTCAAACTTTTTTTGAGACTTTCTTGAGGAACAACGAAAAATAGTAATAGAGGTTGTCGAGGACAGCCTGTTTCTTGTCTGAATCTGTTTCAACTTCTGTTTGCTTCGCGAACTCTTGAATCCAAGGCGTCAAAACCTTCATCAAAGACGTTTCTGCTTCTACAAGATAGAATGAAGGCTGCAAAAAATAGTATTTGCTGCTTACATCTTCTGTCTGCAACACAACCTGTTTTTCGACTAGGCTTCTCAAATGATAGTCAACAAGCTGCGGGCTCTCCCCTACTTCACGTGCAACATGATTTAGGATAAGAGGCCTATCAGCCTCCTGCAGCACCTTGATAATCTTCAGAGCTACTTCATTAGTCATTCTTGCTTCTCTTCTTCCTCAGCTATCTCACAGCTAGGCATAATGTCCAGATCGCTTTTCAAACGCATAATAAAGCTTGCCTGCAACCCTCCAGAATCCAACTCAGCTAACCGTTTATTCAACTGTTGATCAATCACGTCCTTAGCTTGAGGATCAATACAGCCTACCATAAGCAGCTTCTTAGCTTTGTTCTCCACAGCGCTCTCAGCTTCACTCATTCCCTAATTCACTCTCCAACCTTCCCAAAACCTTTCTGCGATGGCTAGAAGGCTTCCCCTCTTTCTCCAGTCTCTTTATGTACCGTTGCTCCCGCAAAATACGCTCTCTCAAAACCATATATTTGATGGCTCCACTCAATTTTAAGCCTCCACATCTACCATGGCGCAGCGGCGATTAAAATCTTTGTCTAAGACACACGCCTTCCGGCTGTTTTCATCCCATTCGACAACTGTAGGCACTGCCGTGATCCCCAAACTCTTCACAATATCGGCAGCTAAATCGTCCTCTTGAATATCGGCTACTCTGATGTTAGGGTTCCCTTTAACTTTAGCCTTTGCCTCAGCGCATCCGTGGCACCCTTCCGCCACGATGAGAATGTACTGTTTCGACATGAACCATCACTAAACCTTAAATATTTCCTAGCTAACCTTCATGGCACTCATTAATCTCTATCTGAATTAACATGTTTATTTCTTTCGGAATGTAAAATCACGTGACAGTTAGCACAAAGCACAAGAAGCTCTGCATCGGCATACTCTTCATCATAAAAATGTCTGAAATCATAATCATAATAGCTTAAATCCTTAGAACTGCTTTTATGGTGAAATACTAAAGCACGCAAATCACTAAATCCACACCTTTGGCATTTCCCACCCACTTTGCTTATGAACTTCTGCCTAAAAACCTTCCTTCTCCTAGTAAGGTATGCAGGCATATAGATTTTCATGTATTCTCTCATGTATTTTCTCTTTCTTTCTTTGATATATCCTCTTTGGTTATATTCCCTAGATTGCTCCCAATGTCCTTGACAAAGAACTCCTTTTGTAGCCTTATTTTTACATCCGCTGTGAACACAAATGCCAATAGCTTTCCTTTCCTCGTACTTCATATAGTAAACCTTAAAAGCCTAACCTATAAACCTTTTTTGGGGCAAGCGTTAAATATTTCCCACCTATTAAGATTACTTGTTTCCCTCCAAGACTGTCTTCAAAGGGATTTCCCATGTCTGAAAAAACTCCGGTTGTGCCAGAGAAATGGAAGCGTCTTCCACTTGCAGACATGATTGAGAGCGGATGGCATCCCAAGCGTAAAACGGTGAAAGGAACCGAATATCTCGTTCTTCGGTCGCCCAAAAACCTCGGTAACACAGAGAGGGGTTTAGGTCCATTCACCGAAGAGAACTGGAATTTGCTGATGGAAATGTTTCCCCGCTTAAAACCTTCCGATGGGACGGAGTCCCGGGACGAGTCCACCATGGAAGAGGGTCCAGCCGTTTTTCCTGTAAAAACGGGTAAGCCAAAAAGCGTATCTAAGAGCTTGGATCTTAGCCTTGAAACTCTTAGATGGTACGAATGGACGCAATCAAAGGGCTATAACAAAGACTTGGGGGACTTCCTTAACGAGATAGTTCACATCTTTTTTCAAGACCAAGGTTTTGTAATGCCCGTTGTCATAGTTAGAGGAGAATAAACATGAGTGTAAAAGAAATAATAGTAGATGTCCAGCAACAGAAAGGAACCGTGAAGAAAATCATGGAAAATCGAACCAAAGAAGCCGAGGAAGAACTTGAAGAGCTGAAGCTTAAACGGCTAATAACGGAAGAGAAACAGCGAATAAAAGAGGCGCAAGACACAGGACAGAAAGCGGATTTCGGCCTAGCAACAGATTTCACAGACCACATAATGCAGATGGCTCAAGTGGATCCTCAAAAAGCTAAACAGTTTCTTGAGAGCTTAGATGAAGAAAACATGAACAAATTAGCCTATCTAAACGCTATGGACAACGATAAAGCTGGAGCCCTCTTGAGACTAACACAGAGCAGCGGAACAAAAGTCCAAGACCTAGTTGAAATCGTCAAGCTCATGAGACCATCCAACGGAGGCGTCGACCTTAAAGGCGTAGCAGAAGTGTTCAAGCTTGGAATGGAAGCGTCAAAACCACAGGGACAACCAGGAAGCATGATGGAAGGCTGGAAAGAAATGTACGGAACATTCGTCAAACCATTCGTTGACGCTTTACAGGAAAATCAACAAAAACTTGTGGAAGCCAGAATGTCAGCTATCGAAGCCAAAATCCCACCCCCACTTGAACAACAGATTGGATACATTAAAACCATGGCTAGTGAACTAGGTTTTTCTAATCAGGGAGGAAAAACGTCAGAATTTGACTTGAAACTTGAGGACATGAAGCAGACCCGTGAGATAGACATTGAGAAGCTGCGTTGGGAACAGAGAAAATACCTTCTTGAAACTGAGAGAGACCGGGACAAATGGAGCGCCATACAAGAAACATTCGCTCCAATCTTTGAAATGAACGCTCCCGAAATACAGAATACAGTCAGAAAGCTTGGAGCAGACATCGGAAAAACAATAAACATTGGACAGCCGGGACAACCAGGACAGCCGGAACAACCAGAAACACAAGTGAGCACTAAACAAATTACGTGCCCAAAATGCAGCCAAACAATGCAAGTACCAGACCCTCTGCCACCAAACGTTCAATCAATTAAATGCCCCAACCCTGAATGCGGAACCTTGATCCCAGCTAAAGAGACTCAACAGACATCTACTCCGCCCCCAGAAGAACCGCCAGAACGAGTTAAAAGCCTTAGACCTCAGTACAGGTAGATTCTAATGTCTTTAAATGATTCCTTAGAGACCAAAAGGGAGGAACTCGCATCTCTGAAACAGACCGTTGGAGATCTAGAAGAAGAGTTCAAACAGAAGCGAGAAGATAAAAGAAGAGAGCGATCTCAAAAGAAAATCTGTCTTTACATGGACAACCTGATAATTCCATATCTTGAGGGAATAGCGCAAGGAGGCTTCAACGAGCCCCTGACAGTGGGAATCAGACGCTTAATAAAAGAAGACAAAAACCCGTTCCGCCCACAAGAAGGCTGGAATAGAACAAAGGAGACACATAACGCGCTCGACAGATTCCTTCAATTTCCCCAGGTGAAGATGCTCAAACTCATAGCCAAGCCATTCCTTAAACATGAATTACAGGTTATCCACGAAGACGCTTCTTGGATCAGAGAAAACGTCCTGAAACAAGAGTACCCAGACATCTACGTAGCCGTCATGGAAACTGAAGGAGGCCCAAAATGGCTCGACCAGCTCATAGACGACTTCCTAAAAACCATCAAACACCTTGTCCGAACCTAAAGCAAAGATATAAATACACACGTCACAGAAATACTATCTGACCGAACATGATAGACCCAAAAGGCATTCTTATTAAGTGGGGTCCTCAACATCTCGCGAAGGGTGTTGAACGTGGATTAGAAGAGCTCGACAAAATAATCGTTGGCAGCCCAGTTCTACCTAGCCTCATAGGCAACCTTGCCTTCACCGGCATAGGAGCCTTGGGAGGCTTTTTGGCTCCGGCGCCATATGACGAGATCCTCGCCATTTGGGGCGGCCACCACAGCACGACCCTGTGGGACTACCTTGAGGCAGGCATGGCTCCTCCAGCAGCCAGATTAGCCATGGGTCAAGCAGGCTTAACCTACATCCCGACGACAGGCCAGTACGTTCCAGCAAGACCTGGACTAGGCGCCTCCATCAAATATGCACCTGAACAAAGAGTAGTTACTGCTCCAAAATTCACTCCTGGAGTCTTAAGGCCCAAATTCCAACTAGGCAGCTAGCGAAACTTAGGCTTAATCTTCGGCGCATAGCCCACTTTTCTAAAAGTGTACTCATGCATGCCTTTCCTAATCCACAATATTTTATCTCCATCCCTTATTTCTAGAGCCTGCCTAATCTCGCTTGGAAGCTGAACACTGCCGTTACCGTAAACAGTTGTTATGCCAACCTCGACATACTCCTTCATTTGAACCGCCATCTGTCTGGGTGCTGACCCAAAACGGCCGCATTCAATCGGGATCCTTTCCTCAACACTCTTCTGGTCTAAAGGCTCGCCCTTTAAGAGACACTTATAAACGTGGGCTCCTCCGACGTAAGCTAAGCCTGTACAGTCTCCGCAAACTACTTTAACCATTAGAGTCACCAAAAAAGAAGCTAGCTTTACTTGCTAGCTTTCGG
>Ga0315279_10001128_pt1 | contig 45591 bp, 33 predicted proteins | sample YL17G06_20_MG_FD_203694 | JGI IMG/M metagenome (GOLD analysis project Ga0315279, IMG submission 203694) | Sediment microbial communities from Yellowstone Lake, YNP, Wyoming, USA - YL17G06_20 | ecosystem: Environmental > Aquatic > Freshwater > Lake > Sediment | place: USA: Wyoming | collected...
TGAACAGCGAATTGCAGCAGGCTGCCGGCTACGGCTCCCCAGGCGACGATTTCCGCGAACGGATACAGCTTACCTTTGCCCCCGAAGGCGAGCAGCGTCGCGATCATGGCGGTATTCCACAACACGGGAGCCGCGTAAGGGAGAAAGAAACGGCGGTGGCTGTTTAGAATCCCAAGGCACCAGGCCGAGAGCACCAGGATGCCGACTCCCGGGAACAGAACGCGCACCATACGGATGGTGTAGTCCCGCTTCACTCCCTTGAATCCCGGGGCGATGAGATCGATGAGATAGGGCGTTGCCAGGATACCGGCAAGGACGAGGATTGACATCGTGAGCGCGAGAATCGATCCAATCACGCGTGCGACCCGATTGGCTTCCTCCTCTTCGCCGGTCGCTAAGAGCCTGGCATATACAGGGATGAATGAGGCCGAGAGCGCTCCTTCGCCGAAGAGATTCTGCAGAAGATTCGGGATTCTGAGGGCTGCCTTGAAAGCATCCGCGGCTTCCGAATTGCCGAAGTAGTGTGCGAAAATCCTCTCCCGGACGAGCCCGATGAGTCGGCTCAGGAGCATTCCTGTTCCAATCAGGAGTGCATTGCGACCCGAACTCTTGACCTTCGGCAAAGAATCGGCGTTCATCAGCGCAGCTTCAGAGTTGCGAGAGCGGCGAGGGCCAGGATACCCGCGACAATCCACAGTCGGATGACAACTTTGGTTTCTGCCAGGCCCCTGTGCTGCATCTGGTGATGCAGCGGCGCGCGGAAAAATATCCTCCTGCCGAGCCAGCGGATCCCAATCTTGTCCTGGATTTGAGAACTGGCAGCCTCGGCAATGAAGAGACCTCCGAGAATCAGGAAAAGCGCTTCCTGCTTCAGGAGGACGCAGAGCACGGCCATGCTTCCGCCGATCGCGAGCGAACCCGTATCTCCCATGATAATCTGGGCCGGGTATGAATTGAACCATAGGAAGCCGACGCCTGCGCCCACGAAAGCGGAACAAAATACCGCAAGCTCGCCTGCGCCAGGAAAGAAAGGATAGTTCAGATAGTGCGCCCAGATCGCATTGCCTATCAAATAACCGAAAATCCCAAGGACGCCGAGTACAAAGATAGATGGGACGATTGCGAGGCCGTCAAGCCCGTCGGTGATATTGACCGAATTGCAGACGATCATCACAAAGAAAAATATGATTGGAAGGCAAAGCCAGATCGAATGAAACAGCGGCGCCTTGAGAAACGGAACGTAAAATGCGTCCGCCTGGCTGGGCGGAAGCAGTGAGTATGGGCTCAGGACTAGCGCAGCCAGTGCTGCGGCGAAGATTCCCTGCAAGAGCAGTTTTTTGCCTTCGGAGAGCCCGCGGTCTCCTGATCTGGCAAGCATCTTGGCCCAGTCGTCGACAAGGCCAATCAAACCGAACCAAAGCATTCCGGCGAGCACGAGCAGCAGGTATCGGTTCGCGAGGTTGCACCAGAGCACGCAGGAGAAGAACACGGAGCCGACCAGAACCGCTCCGCCCATTACGGGAGTCCCGGCTTTGTCGAAGGCCGAGGGAATGCCGGTTTCGCGCAGTTGATCCACGAAGCCGCGCCCGTGCAGGAACCATATGAAACGCGGCATAATGATCAGGATCAGGATGATCGCCGTGAGAGCGGCCGCGATAGACCTCGCCGACAGATACTCTACGAGGCGGAGGAAAGACAGCGGCTCGTATCTCGGGTGAAGGAATCTTCCTAGAAAGTAGATCATTTCTGAGGTCCCTTTCCATTCGACACGGCTTCCATTAAGCGTCGATACTCGGATTTGATTTGGAACTGTGGCGCGAAATCCGTGGCTGTCAGGATGAATTCCGGTAACTCCTTCGAAAGCAGTTTCAAGTCTGTAACCTGACCTCGCTCGACGAGGCTGTGAATGCCTTTCAGGGCAGCGGCCCGCACCTTCCAGTACTTGAAGTGCTTCATGGAAAGCAAAGCCGGAAGAGTGACCTTCTCGTCCCCCAGTCTGCCAAGAGCCTCTGCGGCAGCCACTGCCACCTCGATGTTCCGGTCCGATGCTAGTCGGAGCAGAGCTGATACGAACTTCTGTCGGGAGGCGATTCGACAGCCAAAGAATGCTGCAGCACGGGCAGACTCGGCTCTTACTTCGTAGTAGGGATCCTGGAATGCGAACAACAGTGCCGCTTCGACTTCAGGGATGACTTCGTTCAGGCGCATGAGCGCGGTGATGATGTTTCTTCGGATGAAGCCGACTTGCTCGAAATCCCCTCCGAGCAATCTCTTCAGCCAATGAGCGGGGCGCCGGTCATGGAAGACGGCAAGCAGGAGAGGGATCTGTTCGTTTGCCTTAAGGAGCCCGAGGAGCTTCACGCCCACGTTGCGCTCCTCCCAGTTGGGATGGATCAGAAGAGATGCCGCCCGGTACCTGAGATAAGCGAGATCGTCCGGGTCGGGAATCACGGCTTCGGGCGCGTAGTTCCTCCCCTGCTCGTTGCACGCTCGCTCGAGCTTCGAAAGCAGAGCGCGGTTGCCGAGGAGTTGGCACTCGCTGCTTGCCTGGATAGGCCTGCCTTCAGGCAAAGTCTTCCCTTCAAGGCTGGCGTGAATGTGACGCACGATCTCAGCGACGGCATCCTGTCGGTGGAAGGCCTCGCTGAGGCGCCCCATTTCCTTCAGGCGGTTTTCGTTCTCCAACAGCGAGAGCATCTTGTCCGCCAGATCCTTGCCCTCCACGTGTTCGACAATCTGGCCGTTGACGAGCGTTATTTCCTCGTAAAGAACTCCGGCTCCGCAAGACCGCTGCAGGGCTCTTGCATTCATCACCTGGTGCTCGCCGGGCAGATTCGACTTGGGAATGATAATGGCCGGCAATCCCATGGCCGAGATCTCATTGAGACTGCCCGCTCCACCGCGCACCACGACCAACTTGCTTAGGGCATACAGCAGTTCAATGTTGTGGAAAAACGGCTGGGCGAAGTAAAAATCCCTTATCTGCTGGATCTCCTCCTCCGTGTAAGCCCGGTGCAGCCGTGCCTCCGTATCCCCGGTGGCGTCATAATCCCGTGTCTTGAAAAGCCCCATGCCGTGGACAATGAATAGCTTGTGTCGGTGCGGAAGAAGGTAGCGCAGGGCGTCTATGACCGCGCGATTGATGGAGCGCGATCCCTGGGAACCTCCGAAAGCCAGCACTACCTTGCGGCCTTCCGGAATCGTGAAGTCGAGCTTGCCGCGCGCCTCCGCCGCGCTGACCTTGTGAATACGCTTGCGAAGCGGGTAGCCGGCAAAAACGCCATTGTTGGGAAAGTAAGCCAGCGTTTCCGGGAACGTGACGAACACCTGATGAGCAAAGCGTCCCATCAGCTGGTTGAGTTTTCCGGGAGCCGCGTTCTGCTCGTGAATGTACACATGTGTCCGACTGAGCCGCAGCTTGCGCAGCAGGGATGACGCGATGATAAGGGGAGCCGAGGCATAACCGCCGGTGCCGACGATTACCTCAGGCTGGAAAGTCAGGAGAATGAAAATAGACTGAAGCGTGCCGATGAGCAGCTCAAGAAGAAACCTGGCCAGTGCAAAGGAAGGCGTTGCTCCCGGATATCCCACCGAACGGACGAATTTGACGGGAATTCCTTCGCGCGGGACAACAACCTCCTCAACTCTGCCGCGCACTCCGACGTAGAGATAGCGGGTACCGGCGGCACCGAGCGCTGCGCCGATGGCGAGGGCCGGATTCACATGACCGGCAGTTCCGCCGCCAGTCAACAGGATTCGCTTTAACTCTGCCATGGTGCAGATATCTAAGCACGTTAGCCGCGAATTGCACGAAAAAAAGCAGCCACGAATTGCCCGAAATCAGATTTTTTGAGTTTTTGTTTCGTGAAAGATCTTCGCCGACTTCGACATGCGCATGCAACGGCTCTAAATAAACACCGCAGAGGCACAAAGAATCCAAAGAACTTTGTGCCTCTGTGGTTCAAAGGCTAGGCGTTAAGCCGAGGGCGCTCCTTACGGACAAAATCCATATCCTGCTTCGGTTCGGATTCACATTCGACAGCTATAACAGTAACCGGGTCATCCGGGGGATTCGCTGGAAGTCCCTTAAAGCGGACACGGAACTTGTCCTGCTCGAAGTCTACCTTCTTGCCTGAAGCGAACAGGCGCGCAGATCTCACGGGTGTCATTAGACCACCCAGGGAGAGTGTTTCTCCCGGCCAAAAGTGGGCGTGGATATAAAGCGTGTTTCCCTTGCGCGTGAAATTGGCAAAGTTGGAGCGCCTCACTTGACAGCGATCCGCGCCATAGATGGTGGCTCCATTGCGGTCCATCCAAGAACCGACGGCGTTCAGGATCCGGATCGACTCCTCAGGGATTGATCCGTCCGCTTTGGGACCGATGTTGAGCAGGTAATTGCCGCCGTCGCGGGCGCAGGTGATGAGATTGCGTACCACCTGTTTCGGAGTCTTCCAGGCGTCATCCGTTTTTTGATAGCCCCAGCTGTCGTTCATTGTCATGCAAGCTTCCCAAGCCCTGTCGCCCTTCTCGGCAGTAATTCTCTGCTCCGGTGTGGAGAAGTCGCCCTGCAGCTGGTTGCGGTTGTTGACGATGATATCCGGCTGAAGCTCGAAGACCATCTTGTTCATCTTTTCGGATTCCCAACCTGTGGCATCGAGAGGCCAGGCCACGTCGTACCAGAGTACGTCTATTTTGCCGTAGTTTGTGCATAACTCCCGAATCTGGCCGTGGATGTAGTCGACGAAACGCCTCCGTGCCGTCTCATCCTGCGCACATCGAGCACCGTCGGGGTGATGCCAGTCCATGAGTGAATGGTAGAAACCAACGCGCAGCCCTTCGCCGCGCGCCGCCTCCACATACTCCTTCACCAGATCGCGGCCGCAGGCTTGCTTGGGCGCGCAGTAGCTGGTGAGCTTGGAGTTGAAAAGGCAGAATCCTTCGTGGTGCTTGGTGGTCATGACCATGTACTTCATGCCGGCTCGCCTCGCGAGCTTAGCCCAGTCGCGCGCTGCATTGGGTTTGGGAACGAACTTCCCAGCCAGTTGCTCGTACTCCGCAACGGGGATTCCTTCGTTCTCCATAACCCATTCGTGCCTGCCCAGGACGCTGTATAGGCCCCAGTGAATGAACATGCCGAACTTCGCTTCATGCCACCACTTCATGCGACGTGCGCGATCGGCTGCCTCGTCGGTCGAGGGTTGCATCCAGCTTCCGAAATCACTTGCGGTTCCGCTTGATGCAAGGAGGCCTGCTCCTGCACCAAGCATCGCCAGATGAGTGCGTCTCGAGATTTTCTTTTCAAGCATCGCTGCTCTCCTTCCGATGTGGTTGTGCTGTGGAATCTCCTCCTGATGGTGCCTCATTGTATCACCCTCAATGACAACACAATGAATCAAAGCTCACAAAGACCTCCTGGTTGCCTGTGATTCATACATCCTAAGTCTGAGAAATTGTCTCCCACAATTTCGGATTGCGGATTGCGGATTGCGAATTGAAAAAATCAAACGGGCAATCCACAATCTACAATCCGCAATTGAGCAGTGTCTTCGTGTTGTCCGTTGAGCAGCGCGAGATAAACAGGTAGAACTGCAGGCGTGGCTTGCGTAAGATGAACGTCTGGGCCGGCATTAAGGGAAGCATCGGCAATGAACCGCGCCCGTGCACTTCGAGTTTTCCGACAAAGGATCCCGCTGGCTATTGACCACTGACCACTGGCACCTATGTTGGTTCGAACAGGAAACTCTTATATGATAAAGGCGAACCCGTTCCTCTGAAAGGAGCATTCATGGCAGCAAAACGTATAGGTATCTTGACCGGCGGGGGTGATGTCCCCGGACTGAATTCTGTGATCAAAGCGGTCGTATATCGGGGCAGTGAGATCGGTTACGAGGTGATCGGAATCCGGCGCGGATGGGAGGGTTTGACCCATGTCAACCTGCAGGATCCTGGTAGCAAGGCGCGCTATATCTGGCCCTTGACGAGGGAAAACACGCGCACCATCGACCGGACCGGCGGAACCGTACTTCACACCAGCCGCACGAATCCGGCCAAGATGAAATCCCTGCCCGAACATCTCAAGGGGGGGGACTTTCCAAAGAAGGAAGTTACCAAGAAGGGCGAAACATCGATCGTCTATGATGTCAGCAAGCAGGTCTTGAAGAATCTGGCAGACCTCAATTTCGACTACCTCATCGCGATCGGCGGAGATGACACGTTGAGCTACGCAGCTGCCCTAGGCAGGCTTGGAGTAAAGGTCGTTGCCATACCAAAAACCATGGACAACGACGTTCAGAACACGGAGTACTGTATCGGCTTTTCGACGGCAATCACAAGGGCGACCAGCGCCATTCAAAGGCAGCGCTCCACCGTCGGTTCCCACGAACGTTTCGGCATTTTTCGGGTCTTCGGGCGCGATGCTGGCTACACGGCGCTCTACACTGCTTACGTCACCTCGATCCGCTGCGCCATTCCGGAGCATAAGTTCGATCTCGAGAAAATGATCGACCTGTTGATCACGGACAAGAAGAACAATCCCAGCAACTACTGCCTGGTGGTGCTTTCTGAAGGTGCCGAATGGGTCGGGTACTCCCTCCGCGAGTATGGCGAAGCGGATGCTTTCGGGCACAAGAAGAAGGCTAACGTGGGCGAAGATCTGTCGGAAGAGATCAAAAAAAGGACGAAGGAAGAGACCGTGATCAGCGACCTTACCTACGATCTGCGCAGTGGCGATGCAGATTTCGTGGATAAGATGATTGCCAATACGTTTGCCAGCATGGCGCTGGACTGCATTCTGGAGAACAAGAGTGGGTTGATGATGGGAATCGTCAATGGCTGCTATACCACGATGCCGATTCCCGACCCGAAGCTCGGGCCGCGCAAGGTAGACGTCAAATCCATGTACAACACCGAGCGCTATCGTCCGAACTACGCGAACAAGATCGGCCTGCCGATCTTTCTTACCCGCGCCTAGCCACTTTGTCTTGCTCTTCCGTATCACCACAGAGGCGCGGAACGCCCAGACACTCTGCGTCTCTGTGGGGCACTTTCATTTACCAGCTCAATTGCAGCAGGGAAGTAGCCTGTCGTGGCAAGGTAAAATTGATCCCCACCTTTCCACCTTCGTTCCGGAGCCACCCAGGAGAAGAGAGGAGCTCCAGCCTTCCGGCTGCCTCGAGCTGCCCATACTGGCCAGCGGAGGGATTCTGCGGCGAGCCCATTTCTTTCCAGATCGAATAGGCGTTGCTGTGATTACCATCGATCCGGTAATGCAGGACGCGCACGCGTCCCACGCCCGGAATTCCATCCACTGTGAGATGGATTGCGGCGTCGGGAGCGGGTAGGTCATCGTCGTGGTAATTCCAGACCAGAATGGATGCCTCCCGCGGGCCGCGGCTTGCCAGCCCATTGATGTCGGCTTTTTCATGCACTCTGGCTTTGAGAAGATCATCCAAGGTTATGGCGCCGTCGCTTTGCATCCTTACCCTCTCGCCGCCCATCTGCCCGAACATTCTAAAGATGTTCAGTACCGGCTTCGCAACGCCGTTTGTAGCCAGTGTGCGGAAGCCGTCGAACCAGGGCTGATCCTCGAACTCGAACGCCCAGGTCACGGCCCCCTGTAGTCTGACCCCGTAGCGCGCGGCTAGGTCGAGCGTGTGGTGCAGCATGGCTGCCGTATAAGATGAATACATTGTGCCGTTGCGGTAGGCGTTCTGCGGATGGGTCCGCGCTGAGCAGGCGGCGCAGCCCTCCGGATCCGATTCGCCGATAATGACGGGCTTGTCCCGCAGTTCAGGGAAAGAAGCGACGATTTCAAATCCGCGCACAATGTCCTGGGCTTGCTTTCGCATGCCCATTCGGACATGACCCTCCACAACCACGGGGCTGCCTTTTGCGTGGAACCCGATGTAGTCCAGGGGCGAGCCGGTTTGACCGCTGGCGTAATTCCTGCCGCGCGTGCAATGCTCCAGGAAAGCGCGCAGGAAAGCCGCCGCTTTGTCGCTCGCCGGACCCGTAGAGTGCGGTCCGCCGATGCGCGCCCGTGGTAGCGCGCGCTTCACCGCGTCGGCTGTGAAGTCATAGAGTTTTTGGTACTCCTCTGGCGAGCCCCGCCAGTAGGAGATATCTGGCTCGTTCCACACTTCCCAGTACCACGATTCGACCTCCGGGGCACCGTAGCGCTCCACCGCGTGCCGCACCCACTGATAAACGAGCTCGGCCCACTTTCCATAGTCCTTGGGAGGAAAGGCCCAGCCGGTCGAGATGCTGCCTTGAGGCCAGGTATGCCGATACGGCTCAGGATTTGTGGAGAGCGCCTCCGGCATGAAGCCGATCTCCACCAAAGGCTTCACTCCGGCGTCCCGGCAGGTATCGAAGATCCTGTCGAGGATCTTCCAATCGTAGATGGCCCGGCCACCTGCGTCCTCAGTGTAGGCGTTGGTGGAGCCCCACTTCAGGGCCGGCGTTCCGTCTCCTGAGGTCAGGAGGTTGTGGGTGCGGATGTAGACCGGAGCCGGACTCAGCGCGGAGAGTTCTCCCAAAAGTTTCCTGCCGTATTTCATGTAGGTATAGTTGGGCTCGTCGTAGCCGAAGAAGCTATAGACAGGCTTCCAGGGTCCGAGCTCGGCTGCCAAATCTACGCGGATGCTTACCTTCTCCTGCGCTACCAGTGCAATCGGGAGAAGGATCATCCAAGCAATCAGCACTACGGCACCCGTGCGCAAAAGGGTACACCAGGCATGGGCTGCCGGTTCAGTGAATGAACTCCTCATTTTGTCTTAGATCCCAGCTTTCCCGCGTTAATTGTCAACAGATTGTCAACCTGTGATATCTCATAATTGTCAAGCACATGCCGGATCATGGGCTGCAATGCCGTGCTCAGGTTAACTGCGCGGAATTCGACACCGGGATGCGCGTTCCTGTAGACGCGGAAAATCTCGTCGGCAAATCCCTGCCCCAGGCTTTTGACATCGCGGAAGTCAAGCTCCACGAGCTTGAACTTCTCAAGCCCGGCCAGCAGCCGGCGGGCTTCGGAGCGGGAGACATATTCCTGGTGGAACAGCTTAACCAAGACCCTTGTTTTGTCAAAGCGATAGTCTAGGTCGGCTGGAGCAAACTCTTCAAATACGGCCTGCAGTTTCCGCCTGCTGCGGCGGCTGATCTCGAAATCAACCTCCGTGCCGCGAAGGAACCTGTTTTGCTTCACGAACGCATCCTGGTTTCGCCCGTCGAAAATCAGCTCGATTCGATGGGAGCGAAAGCTGACGAGGTCGGCGGCCTTGGACGTAAAGAAGATGCCTTCGCCGGTGTGGCGTTCGGCCATCGTGGTAGTCTTCCCTTTCAAAAGCTCTCCTACAGCGGCGCTCTCGTCCGGAAGATCGAACTTGGAAGCAACGGAATGGAAGAGTCCGATTCCGAAGTCGCGGATTGTGAAAGTGCAGACATACGGGTCCAGGCGGATTTGAATGCTGCAGTTGCGCGACCATGAATGTTCAATGGCATTGTTCAACATCTCAGTGAAGCCGTACTGCACAACTTCCCAAACGTTGGTCGGAAGTTTCTTATCGAGCTGCGTCTGGCGCGCCACAGCTCGAAAAACCTCGTCTTCGTCGAGCTTTGACAGAGTCAATTTCTTCGAAAAGAATATGGTGACGGGCTTTCTGGAGAGATGGGATGCGAGCTCATAGACCGCCGCACGGGTTGTGCCGATCTTAGCTACCTGGCCGAGCAGCACAAGCTCTTTAAGGTAAGTGTGCACAGCCTGGCGAGAGATACCGAGTCGTCTAGCGAGTCCCGCTCCGCTGATCGCGGTCCGGGTCAATATCCTGAGAATTTTGGCCTTTGTGTCCATCGACCAAGAGAATATCCATTGTCAAGCGATTGTCAATTCAGATTAAATATTTATTGTCAATGGCCTTTCTTTCCTTCCCGCCTCTTTTTTGCCCATTGCGCAGAGATTATAGTTCTTGGGGCATCTGTTCTCAGTTTCCGACAAGCCGACTACACAGCCATGTGACCGAGGGTGATGGAGGCGCAACATCCTCAAACGGGAATTGGCGGGAGTTAAGCTCAAGCATTGCGGGACGGTCAAATGCCTTGTCATGGCCTCACGCGGATTCGTACCAGGAAATGCGCCATTGCGGCAGTTGATTTTCCCTATCCCCAGGAGTGTGCGTGGAGAAAGGAGTCGGCAAAATCTCAATTTGCCCAGAAGGACAAGTGATTTCGGAGTGTTACTTGATCCTCTTCGCGGTCTGATCTCTGCCGCTTTGGTGTAGAATGAGGGCCGTAACCCGACCATTTTCATCTTTCACGAAAGTTATCTGCCACTCGAATGCTTTCAGGAAGAACTTCATTTCGGATTCCGGGAAAACCTCGACTTTGGGATCGCCGGTTGCCTGCATCATCAGCTTGTTTTCTTCGCGGGTGACCGTCAAGACAATGCCGGGAGTGAGTTCATATTCTCCGACGTAGGAATCGTAGATCCTGGGATCTACTTTGGCCAGTTTGCGCTCAACGGGAATCTCATATTTTGCGTCGAAGAGAATTGCGGCCAAATCGGCGGCCACGCTTCCAACGGGAGATTCCTCATTGTTGCACAGCACGATGACAGTTGCCTTCTCGTCAGGGTAGCGGGCGATAAACGTCGCGAATCCGTTGATGCCGCCGCCGTGCACGATCTGCTTGCGGCCAAAAGTTGCCGGGGAAGTTGGACGTATCGCCCAGCCATAGGCATACCCGCTCTTAAATGGGGTAAACATTGCGTCCAGGGCCGCCCTGTGGAGCAATTTCTCGGTGTAAAGCGCCTGATCCCAGAGGAGAAGGTCTTCGACCGTCGAATAGAGCGAGCCGGCCGCGTACGGCTGCGCCATGTCCAGATAGGCAGCGTTGGCCAGCCCATCCCCTGAAGGCACGTACCCTGCCGCACGTCTCTTGAGGATCGCCTCGCTGTGGTCATAACCTGTGGCATTCATCCCCAACGGCTCGAGAATCTGACCGCGCACGACATCCTCGTAGGGCTTACCAGTGATTTTTTCGATGATCAGCCCCAGCAGGAAATAGCCTGAATTGTCGTACTTGTATTGATCTCCCGGAGTGAATTCAAGAGGAAGGTCCCGGAATCGTACGACTATTTCTTCTTTTGAAGTAGGAATCATCATTTTGCGCGGGTAATCGGAAAGATTGGTGTAGCTCGGTATGCCCGATGTGTGCGTAAGCAGGTGGTGGATGGTCACGGGCTTCCAGCTCTCCGGGCAGGGTGAAAGATATCTGCAGATGGGATCCTGCACGCTCAGCCGGCCTTGTTCCTGCAGCTGCATCACCACCATCGACGTGAACTGCTTCGTGATGGAACCGAGGCGGAATCTTGTTGTCGGCGCGTTTGGGATGTCCCACTCGGCATTCGCGAAGCCGTAGCCTCTCGAAATTAAAACCTTACCTTCCCTGGCAACCAGGATCGAGCCGGTGAAGCGCCTCAATTTTGTCTGCGCCTGCATGTATTCGTCGACCTTGGCGGTAAATCCCGCTGCAACGGCAGGGCCGCGCGCCTGTGAGAAAGAAACGTATGGTAAAGCGAAGAGTAAAGCGCTGCCTATGATCAGACCTAAGAAACTGACTGTTTTTCGCATTGCACCCACCTCACGGCGATGACGGTACGCCGAGGAAAAGGAAATCACTGTTTGCACTGCATGGACAACAGCATGGATTGGGAGAGGGGTATTCTCCCGCCCACACCTGCTGCGCCGAGTTTTTCTGTAACGCGGTAGTGGAAGAGGATTGTGCCGCTCATGAAGAAATCCTCCAATCGAATAATTTCGCTCTGCCATTACAACCGCTGAATTTGCCGCCTTTATAAATCGGCTTGCGTGGCCCGTGATAACTGAATCGGCAGCACTTACCGGGATTGCGAACCTCTCAATCAGCACATTGTCCAAATTCGGCTCGTGGGAGATTGCGGAGCACCTGGCCGTGTAACGCGCTACTCGGAAAAGTGAAATCTCCCCTGACGCCCCCGAAGTCCCGTTCGAGGAAACGTCCCCACGATGCCGCCGCGGCGAATTCAAGAGTGCATGCGTCTCGTCTGCCTTTTCTGGAGGCCAATCTGTCGCCACGCGGACTTTCGTCCCAGCAACACTCAATGCGAAAGCACCGTCCCTTTTGCACCTGACGGGTGCGCGAGAAATCACCAAAATCAGTGACGCAGCGGGCTGGGAGGATTAGAATGGGGCCCGACATGCCCAATGTCCGGGAGGACGGCGTGGGAGATGTCCTGCAAGACCTTCGATACGTACTTCGCACTATTGCCAAGAGTCCTTTATCCAGCTGCCTCATAGTTCTGGCACTGGCGCTGGGCATCGGCGCCAACACCGCAATCTTCACGGTGGTGAACGCCGTGCTGTTGCGCCCGCTGCCGTACCAGGATCCGGACCGATTGGTGATTGTTTTTGAAAATAATCACCAACTGGGCGTCGCACGCGCGGGAGCCTCCGGGCCGACTTATGCCGACTGGCGGGAGCAGAGCCGAACCCTCAAGGATATTGCGCTTTTCGAAGCCGGCAGCGGACCCATGACCGGAACGGGTCAGCCAGAACAGATCCTCGGCCTTCGCGCGAGCGTGAACTTGGTTCCAATGCTCGGGGTGGATATGAGCCTGGGTCGCTGGTTCACGCCAGAGGAGGGAAGAGGCGGCCGTCAGACCCTGGCAGTCTTGAGCCACGGTTTCTGGGAGCGGCGTTTCGGTTCTGATCCTGGTGTCATCGGGAAAAAAATCATTCTCGACGGTTATCCTCACATCGTCATTGGAGTCCTCCCTCCTAGTTTCTGGTTTCCCGTTCCCGTCGACGGGATAGTTCCGTGGGACATCGATGAATTGAAGCGCCAGCACCGTCCGTCACATCCGTACGGGATCATCGGACGCCTGAAGCCCGGAATCAGCTTAGAGCAGGCATCGGCTGAGATGAACGGCATCGCCCGCCAGCTTGGAGAGAAGTACATTGAAGTGAAGGGATGGGGCGTGACGCTGGTGCCGATGCAGAAGGCGCTGTTCGAGTCGATCCGTTCCGTGCTATGGGTTCTCCTTGGGGCCGTGGGATTCGTCCTCCTGATCGCCTGTGCGAACGTGGCCAATCTGCTGCTGTCGCGGGCAGCCACACGTGAAAAGGAAGTTGCTGTCCGGATGGCGCTTGGGGCATCGCGCGTACGACTTGTGCGTCTGTTCCTCACCGAGAGCGTGCTGCTGGGAGTCGTCGGAGGTGGATTGGGACTGTTGCTGGCCTGGTGGGGGGTACAACTTCTCACGATGGTCCTGCCAAACAGTATTCCAATACCGGACACCCCCGCCGAATCACTGCTGGTGAAGATCGGGATGGACGCCAGAGTGTTTGCCTTCACACTGTTCGTGTCAATCGCCACTGGCGTCCTGTTTGGCCTTGCCCCGTCGGTCCACGCTTCGAAAACAAACGTTCAGGAGGCGCTGAAACAGGAGGGAAGGGCAACGGTAGGGTCGCAAGGATACAGGCGTGTCCGGGACTTGCTCGTCATCGGGGAAGTTTGCATGGCTGTAGTACTGCTCATCGGCGCCGTCCTGATGATTGAGACCATTTGGAAGCTTCAGCAGGTTGATCCCGGGTTCCAATCGCATGGAATCCTGACAATGCAGATCGAGCTGCCGGACGACCCTCTCAACCCAATGACTAAGTACAAGGAAGGATGGCAGAGGGCGGCTTTCTTCCGGCAGGCTCTTGAGCGTCTCGAAGGGCTGCCCGGCGTCCAGTCAGCAGGCCTGACGCTGGCCCTGCCTCTAAACGCGCGCACGGAGAAGACAACCTTCGAGATCGAAGGGAACCCCACGGTTGCCGCCGGGCAGAGTCTCCTGGCAGACGCGAACACCGTCAGCCCGAAATACTTACAGACGATGGGTATCGCGCTCAAGAGGGGACGCTACTTCACGGACCGTGACGCAGAAAGAGCGCCATTGGTTGTCCTCATCGATGAGACGATGGCCCGCCGATACTGGCCTAATGAGGATCCTATTGGAAAGCGACTGCTCGTGCACGGAGCGCGCGAGATTGTGGGTGTAGTGTCGGCAGTGAAGCATGCCGGGCTTGACAAAAGCCCGAACCCGACGATCTACTTCCCCTATCCGCAGTGGCCTCATCCGTTCGTGAGCTTGGTCGTGCGCACGCAGGCCGATGCCGCGCTCGTGATGCCCCTGGTCAAAGACGCCGTCTGGGCCATTGATAAGGATCAACCAGTCTTCGAGGTGCGGACAATGGAACAGGTGGTTTCACACTCGAAAGCAGCTGTTCGCCTTACTTTGACTCTGCTTGGCATTTTCGCCGGAGTTGCCGTATTACTGGCTGCCCTAGGCGTGTACGGCGTGCTCTCCTACTCCGTGACGCGGCGTGTGCACGAGATCGGAACTCGCGTTGCACTGGGAGCACGACCCACCGATGTTCTGGTCCTTGTCCTTAGGCAGGGGATGACGTCCGCCTTCGCTGGAATCATCGCCGGGCTTGCGCTTGCCTTTACACTCACGCAGTTCCTGAACAGCTTGCTGTATGGTGTGAGTTCGACGGATCCTACCACATTCGTAGGAGTCTCTTTCTTGCTGGCTCTGGTCGCGCTCGTAGCATGCTATATCCCGGCGCGGCGGGCAGCAAGAGTAGATCCGATGGTGGCGTTGCGGTACGAGTAGCTCAGGAAGTCGCCGCATCTACATTCGGACGGGTTTGTCTCCCTGTGCTGTATAATGCCGCGGTATCTGGTGAATAGCGAGTGGACGCAATTCCTTACACCGATTTCGCTTGGGATCAAGACTGGATGGGAGGCTATACAGTGAGCTGGTCGGGTTACTGGAGGGAACGTGCCAGGAATACCGCTCGCCGACAAAGGCGGTTTCATCGTCTCGAGATCCCGGGCGCACTGATTAAGTAGTTGGAGCAGGAAGAACCGCACCTGAAGCTCGCCGATACCCTGCGAGTCAACGCTTTCGCTGTCTTCGGTTCCTCTCGCGCCCGTTTAAAAGTAGGTGGTGTCTGCGATTCGCCGAAACTGTAGATTCCATCAGACTCGAAGTAAACCGCTTGGTTTTCTCATGATATGCGTCTGGATTTCTCCTCTGTTTCTCTCTGCACGAACCGCTCCGCTGGACGACACCTTCCACTTGAACGAGTAACGCGCTTATCGGAAACTGACACGCTTCCGGATCACTCACCCCGATGAAAGCACTCAGAAGAGTAAGTTGGGAATAAGGATGCAACCGCCCGGCCTGCAACATATGCTCAAAGAAGCGGGTACAGCTTGTTCAGCGTACGGTGGGCGAGACACCAAGGTCTGCACTCGCGAAAGGGTCTCAATGATACGGCGTTATCCTGCCGCTCACGCGCGCGAATCGACCATCCACCAGGATTATGCGCCGTCCAGAAGAAGAACCGTTGTTCTTACAGCCAAAGCTGTCCTAAGCTAGCCATTGGATTCATACATCGTATGTCTGAGAATATGTATCTCACTATTGCGGATTGCGAATTTGAAAAAAACAGAATGTGCAATCCGCAATCTACAATCCGCAATCCACAATTGACTAGTGGCTTATGGCTGAGATTCCTTTGAACCAACCTGCAATCCCCAATTATACGGCATCCCCGAACATGCGCTTCTTCCGGTGGTGGGCTGCGCTTCTGCTGGTAACCACTCTCGCCATGGGGCCGTTCATGGTCTTTACCTTCGGCGCTGTTACCTTCGGAGCGTTGTTCGCCCTCACGGTCCGCGACATGAAAAAGGGAAACCGGCAGCGTGCGGATCCTGTAAACGCCATTATCATGCTGCTTACCATGATCTGGTTCGTGTACAACCTGGCATTGGAACTAATGGTGGCCTACCCGAAGCAAGTGCCCGAGCTATACCTAGGGATCATGGCACTGGCCTACCTGTACCCACCATTGATCATGCACGGTGCCTACTTGGAAGAGCAGCCTCATCTCCCTCCGTCGCGCTACTGGATGCCGGCGGTCCATCTTGTCTATTCCCTGGCCATTTTCGGAGCAGTAATCTCGACCTTGCGAGGCTTTGGGTTCCTGAAGGAGTGGTTTGATCCCGTGATCATGAAACTTCAGGTCCTCATGTCAATGCTGTTCATCGTCGCCGTGAGTTACTGCATTCTTGTTGCCGCTTTGACTGGCAGGAAGCGGGATCGGCGCGAGCGGGCCTATCGAAAATGGAACATCATTATGTTCGCGCTGGCCGTTGTTGTCTTCGTGGTTCTACTGTCTTTGCTGTATCAGTCATTTCAGGAAATGCGTCTTTTTTCGAGGTTGATGGTCATTTCCCGATCTCTGCCCCTCTGTTTCCTTTTTGTGGGAACGTACTATCAGAAACGCTTCACCTTTTTCGATGTCTTTATCAAGCGCGGGACCTATCTGTTTCTGCTGTTTGTCCTCCTGATGGGATATTTCGTGCTGGTTGCGCCTGTCGTCGAGCGATCTCCGATCTCCTCGATCAAGCCGTGGTTCTTCGCGGTCGCCCTGCTTCCTTTCCTTCTTGCCTTGCCGTGGTGCTATCGGCGTTTGGACAGCTGGTTCGACCGCGCCTGGCTCGGGAGAATCTATTCGACGGTCGAGGCAGTCAAGTTCTTTCTGAATGGAATTCAGGACGCGACTTCGGAAACTCAGCTGATCAAGCATGCGGAAGGGCGCCTGTCCGAGATATTCCAGGCTGGCGCCACGATCTCCCTCGACAGCGAGCGGGGAGCCGAACGCACCTCAATGCCGGCGATCCAGGAGGTTCCGATTCTCAATCACGGCCAGCGCGTAGGCGTGATCCGAATGGGACCACGCCCGAACGATACGCCCTACTTTGGTGCCGACATCACCTTGCTGGCCTCGCTGGCAGATGTTTTCGCCTCCCTCCTCGAAAACGTCCGATTACAGCAGAAAAAGCAGGAGCAGGAAAAGAAGGAACAGGAATTGATGTTGCACGCCAGCCGCTCCGAACTGAAGGCTCTGAGGGCACAGATCAATCCTCACTTCCTGTTCAACGCGCTGAATGCCATAGCGAGCCTGGTTCACAAGGATCCTTTGCGCGCGGAGGAGACCGTTGAGCAGCTGGCGGAGGTGTTCCGTTACACGCTGAAGCGTTCCGAAAAGGAATGGGTGCGGTTGGAAGACGAATTAGATTTCGTCCACTCCTATCTGGAGGTGGAGCAGGCCCGTTTCGGGGAGCGCCTGGTGGTGCGTATGGAGATCGATGAGGAAGTCAAGCAAGACACAGTTCCAACCATGATGGTTCAGACACTGGTCGAAAACGCCATCAAGCACGGTGTGGCTTCCGTACGCGGCACGGGAATCGTGGAGATCCACGCCAGGCGCCTGGCTGGCGTCATCCGGATCGAGGTGCTCGACAACGGTCCCGGGTTCTGTTCAGAAGAAGCTTTCGGGGAGGAATCGAAAAGCAGGTCGGGATATGGATTGAGGAACCTGCGGCAGCGCTTGAGCGCGCACTACGGCGCCTCGACAGAAATCATGATCACTCGAGATGTTGAACGCGAGATGACCGTTGTCTGCGTGGAACTGCCTTTAAGCCGGTCTCCGCTTCTCAAGGAGGGCGAGAGCACATGATCCGGGCGATTCTTGTGGACGATGAGCAGACAGCTCGGGATCGCCTCCGCATGCTGCTGAGCGCGATTCCTGACGTGACTATTGTCGGAGAGGCGGAAGACGGAGAAGAAGCGGTTGGCCTGATAGCTCGCCTCAATCCTGATCTGGTGCTTCTCGACATTCAGATGCCGGGGAGGAGCGGTTTCGAAGTGGCGGCTGCACTACCCGCGCCGCGCCCGAAAATCATCTTTTGTACAGCTTTCGATCAATACGCGATAGAAGCCTTCGAGATGCATGCCATCGATTATCTGCTCAAGCCGGTCAGCCGCGCACGTCTGGTCGAGGCGGTTGGGAGGGTGTGGCAGCCTTTGCTGGAACAGCGGCAGTGGAGAAGCGAAATCGACGGGGCCAGCGAGGTGCAGGCTGGACTGCTCCCTAGCGTCGTTCCGCGCATGAATGGCCTCGACCTCGCGGCCATCTGCAGGCAGGTTCTGGGTATAGGCGGAGACTACTACGACTTCCTATCCCTCGGGTCTGGAAAGCTAAGCATCGCGCTTGGTGATGTGGCGGGAAAGGGGGTCGCGGCGGCTTTGCTGATGGCCGGGCTGCATGCCAGGCTCCAGAGCCTTGCTCCGATTCGTGGGGAGAATGTGCACGAGTTACTTGCGGAGGTGAACCGGCACATGTGTTCGTGCCGGGGCGGCACCAAATACGCAACCCTGTTTTACGGTCTGTACGACGAAGCCCGACGCACTCTGACCTACACGAATGCAGGTCACAACGCGCCGATCCTTTTCCGCGCAGCTTCCAGTTGTGATCCGCGATTGCAGCGCTTGTCCGCCGGCGGCACCGTACTGGGGATATTTCCGCAGACGGACTATCCGCGAGAAACCATCCAGATGGCCTCGGGGGATGTGCTCGTGCTTTTCACCGACGGCATCACGGAGGCGGCGAATGGTCGCGATGAGGAGTTCGGCGAGGAACGCCTGGAAGGGGCCGTCGAGCGGAACTGGCGCCTGACGGCAACTGAAATGCAAGACAGGATCCTGGCGGAGGTGGCGGATTTTACCGGCGGGGCCGATCCGCGCGACGACATGACCTTGGTCGTGGCCAAGGTTCTATGACACAATCCAATGAACTTGGATAGGGTGGTGCCGTGATTCAGACAGTGCTGGTCGATGATGAAGAACTTGCGCGTGAGCGCCTGAAGCAATTGCTGCGCGCATTTGAAGATGTCGAGGTGGTGGGTGAAGCCGCCGATGGCGAGGAGGCAATCGAAAAGATCCTGGATCTCCATCCCGATCTGGTTTTCCTGGACATCCAAATGCCCGGGTGCAGTGGCATGGAAGTTGCTGAATCTCTGCCCTCGCCCCGCCCTCGCGTCATTTTCTGCACTGCATTCGATCAGTATGCAATCGATGCTTTCGAGCTGCATGCCGTTGACTACCTCCTAAAACCGATCAATCGTGCCCGGCTGGCAAAGGCCATTGAACGAGTACGTGGGGCGCCACCTTATGAAACGGATGCCGCGATCGAAAAGCTGAGCCAAGGCGAGAAAGGGAAACCGCGACGCTTCCTCGCGAAGCGCGGCAACAAGTTTCGGGTCATTCCTGAAGATGAAGTGTTTTATTTTGCCTCGGAGGATGGGCTGACCAAGCTTTGCACGCGCGAGCACGAGTACTGGATGCAGCTTACGCTTTCGGATCTGGAGAAGCGGCTCGACCCATCTGTTTTCCTCCGGGTTTCACGAGCCGCCATCGTGAATCTCAATGTGGTGGAGGAGCTCCAGCATTTGGTTGGCGGTTACGGCGCGGTGGTCCTTAAAAATGGCGCGCGCATCGAGGTCAGCCGACGCAGAATGAAAGAGCTCGTCGCTCTTCTTGGCGGGTAGGGGAACGGCGCGTGATGCGCCTACCCCCGGTATTCTCCCAGTTACGCGCGGAAAGAGCGCCGTCGGGCCGCCGGCGCCCACTTCAATGCGCAGTAGGTCCCGGCCGCCGGACGGGACCTGTTTCCCGCGCGTCTGTAAAAAATCGGGGACATTCCGGATTTCCAGCTTTCCTCCGCTGAATAGAAAAGATCAACCGCTGGTTGATCCGTCCGATTCAGCTGAGCAAGTCGGGAAATTCGGAATGTCCCCGATTTTTTCACAGCTTCTGAGGGAGTGCCATCGACCGAATTTTGAATATTGCAGAGACGAAATCCCCAAACTAAACTGACAGAGTTGGGAGTCTTAACTGCAACCATACAAATTTGGGATTTCACTTATGGTTCATGGGCTATTTCACTCTCTGCAGACTCTCAGATTGGCGGGCGGCCGTACGGGCAAGTTTTACTCGCTGCCCCAGCTTGAGAAAGAGGGCATCGGGCACATATCGCGTCTCCCCGTCAGCATTCGGATTGTCCTCGAGTCGGTTTTGCGCAACTATGACGGCAAGAGGATTGCCGAAAAGGATGTGCGGGCGCTTGCCGGTTGGGTGCCCACGGCGGAGCGAACCGAAGAGGTTCCTTTCATCGTGGCCCGGATTCTTCTTCAGGATTTCACCGGCGTTCCGCTTCTGGTTGACCTTGCGGCGATGCGATCTGCAGTGGCCAAGCTCGATCGCAATGCGAAGCTGATCGAGCCTCTGGTGCCCGTGGATCTGGTGATCGACCATTCTGTGCAGGTCGACTTTGCCGGCGTCAGCGACGCCTTGCGCCTGAACATGGAGATGGAGTTCAAACGCAACGAAGCTCGCTATCGCTTTCTCAAGTGGGGCATGCAGGCCTTTGACAGCTTCAAAGTCGTGCCCCCGGGAATCGGCATCTGCCATCAGGTGAATCTCGAGTACCTGGCCAAGGTCGTGCTGGAGAGGGACGGCGTTTGTTTCCCCGACACGCTGGTGGGGACAGACTCCCACACCACGATGATCAACGGTCTCGGAGTTGTGGGCTGGGGCGTCGGCGGCATCGAGGCGGAGGCTGGGATGCTCGGCCAACCTGTCTACTTCCTGACTCCTGATGTCGTTGGAGTCCGTATGAGTGGCCGCTTACAGGAAGGGGTGACCGCGACGGACCTCGTGCTGCACATTACCCAGATGCTTCGGAAGGCGAAGGTGGTCGGCAAGTTTGTGGAATATCACGGCGAGGGCGCCGCGTCATTGTCTGTTACCGACCGCGCTACCATTGCGAACATGGCTCCGGAATACGGTGCCACGTTAGGCTTTTTCCCGATCGACGAGGAAACGTGCTCCTATCTTCGGGCTACTGGCCGCTCGGAGCAGCAGGTAGATTTGGTGCGGAGCTACTTCACGGCTCAGGGAATGTTTGGCATCCCGCGCAAGGGCGAGTGCGAATACACCACCCTATTGGAACTTGACCTCGCCGAGGTGGCACCGGCAGTGTCGGGACCGAAGCGGCCGCAGGATCGCATTACCTTGGACAAGCTCAAGAATGCCTTTCGTGACCTTTTGCTGAAACCGATCACGGAAAGTGGCTATGGGAAACTCGCCAGCGAGATTTCCAAAAGGTACCCCATTGGCAACGGGACTTCCGGAAAGAAAGTCGATGTTGGGCACGGTGACGTTCTGATTGCCGCGATCACCTCCTGCACCAACACCTCAAATCCTAGCGTGATGCTGGCCGCTGGGCTGCTGGCAAAGAAGGGCGTAGAGAAGGGACTCTCAGTACGTCCGGCTGTGAAGACCTCGCTAGCGCCCGGTTCGCGGGTCGTGAGTGATTACCTCGCGCGCACCGGCCTGCAGCCTTATTTAGACAAGCTGGGCTTCAACCTGGTCGGCTACGGCTGCACGACGTGCATCGGGAATTCCGGCCCTCTCGATTCACAGCTCGAGGAGGTAGTCCAGAAGAACGACGTGATCGCCGCGAGCGTTTTGAGCGGCAACCGCAACTTTGAGGCCCGCGTACACCAATCCATCAAAGCGAACTTCCTGATGAGCCCCCCGCTAGTGGTTGCCTTCGCCCTGGCCGGGCGTGTCGACATTGACCTTTCCAAAGAGGCGCTGGGAAAAGGCTCCGCCGGTCAGGACGTTTACCTGCGCGACATCTGGCCCAGTATGGGAGAAGTGCGCGAGCTGGCGAAGACCGCATTCGATCCGGAAACCTACCGGCGGCTCTACGGTAGCTTCGCCGAGCAGAATCCGATGTGGAACGAGATTCCATCCACGCCCGGTCATGTCTACCGGTGGAATCCAGAGTCAACATACATTCAGGAACCGCCCTATTTTGAGAACTTCTCGATGCAAACCGACACCGTCGGCGATATCCGCAGCGCCCGTTCCCTGGCCATCTTCGGCGATTCTGTCACCACAGACCACATCAGTCCCGCGGGCGCCATCAAGTCGAACTCGCCCGCCGGCAAGTACCTGCTGGAAAGAGGCGTGACGGTTCCGGACTTCAACAGCTATGGCGCTCGGCGTGGGAATGACAAGGTCATGGTGCGCGGCACCTTTGCCAACGTTCGCATCAAGAATCTCATGGTTCCCGGCGTCGAAGGGGGGATTACCCTTCACCAGCCGGACGGCGAACGCATGAGCATCTACGACGCAGCTGTCCGCTATCAAGCCGATGGAGTTCCCCTGGTGGTTTTTGCCGGCCAGGAATACGGGACGGGAAGTTCCCGCGACTGGGCGGCCAAGGGAACGCGGCTGTTGGGAGTTCGCGCTGTCGTGGCTCAGAGCTTTGAGCGTATCCACCGCAGCAACCTGGTCGGCATGGGCGTCCTACCGTGCCAGTTCCCGGAGGGGATGAACGCTCAGTCCCTGCGCCTCGACGGAAGCGAGACTTACGACCTTCTTGGTTTGGGTGCCGGAATCAAGCCGCGACAGAAGCTGACTCTGGTCATTCATTACGCAAACGGCAAAACCGAGGAAGTGCCGGTCACGTTGCGGATCGACACTCCCATTGAAGTGGACTACTACCAGCATGGCGGGATCCTTCCTTACGTGCTGAGGCTATTGCTTGCCCAGAGCGCATAGCTCCGACCCGGAGATGGTGTCAGGTCTGGAAAGCATCATTTTCGAGTCACGCACTATCTGGGCGAAAAGGATGCTGTAGAAATGGAGTTTTCCTGACCTGACACCCACAATATGCTCGCGAATTCTGAACAAAAGCCCCCGCAGGATGAGTACGCGCAGCGTTTGGAACTGCGGCGTCAGGCTTCCGAGCGGCAGGATCGGCTGCATCGCCGGATCGGAATGCTGCGCCTCGTTGTGTTTGTGGCAGGCATTGCGATTATTTATTACTCCTACCGGTCGAATGTTCTTTCCCCTTGGTGGATCATTCTTCCAGTGGCAGGCTTCCTTGCGCTCGTGATTTTGCAGGAGCGTGTACTGCAGGCGCGCAGAAAGTCCGAGCGCGCAGCTACCTTCTACCAAAGAGGACTCGCCCGCCTGGCAGGGAGCTGGGTAGGATGTGGAGAGCAGGGCGCCCGCTTTCTCGATTCCTCTCATCCCTATGCAGAAGATCTGGATCTTTTTGGCAAGGGCTCGCTTTTTGAGCTGATATGCACTGCCCGCACCCGGATGGGTGAAGATGCGCTGGCAGCTTGGCTCAAAGCGCCTGCCTCACCGCAGGAGATTCGAGACCGGCAGGCTGCGGTTGAGGAACTGCGCCGGAAACTCGACCTTCGCGAGGACCTTTCCGTCCTTGGCGCGGAGATTTGTGCCGGCGTCAATTCCGATGCGCTCTCAACATGGGCGGTCGCGGATCCCGTCTTGAAGGCCGGTCCGGTTCGTATACTGGCGGCGGTATTGGCCATCGGCACAGTCGTGTCACTGCTCGCATGGCTGATCCTGGATGCGGCAAGGTTGTGGTTCTTTCTCCTGTTGCTTCTGGAGGGGGCGATCGCCCTCGCCTTCCGGCGCAGAGTAGTGCACGTTCTCACAGCGGTGGAGCACCCTGGTGAAGATCTGGCTCTCCTGTCGCAGGTGCTTGCGCGACTCGAGCGGGAGCAGTTTTCGTCGCAGCCCCTGGTTCGCCTGCGCAAGGAGCTGGACAGTGAAGGTCATCCTCCCTCGAGGCAGATTGCGAGCCTGCACCGCCTCATCGTTTTGCTCGACTCGCGGCGCAACCAGCTGTTCGCACCGATTGCCGCACTGTTGCTATGGGGAACTCAGATCGCGTTTGCCATCGAGGAATGGCGCAGGAAGTCCGGCCCCACGGTGCCGCGCTGGCTGGCGGCCGTTGGCGAGATGGAAGCTCTCTGCTCGCTTGCCGGATACGGCTACGAGCATCCCGCCGATCCCTTCCCCGAGATCTGGGAGGACGGGGCCTGCTTCCACGGGGAAGGGCTGGGTCATCCCCTCCTGTCCGAGGACCGCTGCGTGAGAAACGACGTTCGTCTCGAAGGTGACTTGAGGGTCCTTCTGGTCAGCGGATCGAACATGTCTGGAAAGAGCACTTTGCTGCGCACCGTCGGAACAAACGCTGTCCTGGCGCTGTCCGGCGCGCCGGTGCGTGCGGCGAAGCTTTGTCTCTCGCCTGTTTCTGTGGGTGCCTCAATCCGGATCGTGGATTCCCTGCAGGCGGGAAGCTCGCGCTTTTACGCCGAGATCACACGATTGCGGCAGTTGGTGGACCTTACCAAAGGGGCGAGACCGCTGCTCTTTTTGCTGGATGAGCTTCTCCACGGCACCAACTCCCACGACCGCCGCATCGGTGCGGAGGCAGTCGTCAAAGGCCTGGTAGAAAGGGAAGCCATCGGTCTTTTGACCACTCACGACCTTGCCTTGGCTCACATCGCCGATGTGCTTGCTCCACGCGCCGCCAACGTCCACTTCGAGGACCACATCGAAAACGGGAAGATCGCCTTTGATTACCTGCTTCGTCCCGGCATCGTGCAGCGGAGCAATGCGCTCGAGCTGATGCGCTCCGTCGGGTTGGAGGTGTGAAGCCCAAGAGCACACCACAAAGACCCAGAGTCAGAGATTCAGCGCAAATTGGCCAACTCCTTTACGGGCATATCTTTACATCGGCGTTAGAAGCGTCCTATACTGGGCTGGCCTACATTTGCGAGCCGCGGGAGCCTTTTCCCCCACATGCGGATGATTGCTTCACGTAAGAGGACGCCTTGAAAGCAGGAGACAGAGTCGTATCTCTGCCTGCTGTTTTTCAAGCTTCACCCAATACTCAAGGTTTTCGGGTGACATGATGGGTTGGGATTGGAAACCCAAGGTGTTCCGATGCCTCGATCTGCCCTGCAACGGCCTCTGGCACGGAATTGCGGAGTAGTCAGTGCCGAATAACCCGAGCCCTTCTAACGACGCAAACATTTCCCGAGCTGTGCGTTTTGAATCGGTACAAAGCTGCCGCAGATCCGAGCCAATACCAACCCGCTTGACCGCATGACGCATTGTGTAGCATCATGTGTAAAGAAAGGAGTGCGCCCTTGCCAACCAATCTGGCGATCGACGATAAACTCCTCGAAGAGGCCCTGAGGGTTGGGGGTAAACGAACCAAAAAGGATACAGTCAACGACGCCCTGCGGGAATACATCCAACGGCGCAAGCGCTTCCAGGCTTTGGAGGCGTTTGGCACTGTTGCCATGGACCCGGCTTATGATTACAAAAAGCTCCGGAGGCGACGATGACACTCGTCGACACGTCCGTCTTGTCACTGGCCTTCCGTCGGAGAGTCAAGACAAGTCCTGAACTGCCCCTCGTGCAGACCTTCCGCCGCCTGGTGCAGGAAGACCGGCCGGTTGCGGTTCCCGGGATTGTGCTGCAGGAATTGCTCTCTGGCGTGCGAACGGCGAACGAGTTTGATCGGCTGCAGGACCTAATGGAGGGCTTTCCGCAAATACTGGCCACCCACGAGAATCACGTTGGCGCTGCGAGGATTTCCAATACATGCCGCCAAGCAGGGATCACCGTGTCAACGGTGGACTGCCTCATCGCCGCTATGGCGATCGAAACGAAATCACAGCTTTTGACGGGCGACGAAGATTTCGAGCTTCTGGCCCCGCACTGCGGTTTGCGGCTGCTCAAATAGATCTTATGCAGCAGGAATCAGATTTCTATAGAGTGCGCCCAGGAGAGGGTTTCCCGCGAGGAGATGCGGACGCCAGGTAAGCAGCCGAAGATCCTGCTGACGAACGTAAGACGGATCGAGCTTCTGTTTCCCCGGGAGGAGGACGTCGAACTCTTCGACAGAGTATTGCTTGGGAAGGACACCGCACGCATCCCTCGGGAGAATCCATCTTGGTTTTTTGATCTCGTCCATTGACAAGTGTGATCATTTTAGGGTACAGATAATCATGAGCCGGTGGAAACGCTTCGTCGTCGTCCGGTACTCGATGGATCATGATCCACCACACGTTCACGTCTTTCAAGATGGTAAGCGCATCCTGAAGTTCGACATCGAGGCGTGGGCGGTAATGGAAGGGGAAATGATGCCAAAGGCGCGGAAAGCCGTGGAAGCTCTTCGCAGGGAAGGTGCATTCGTTGAGAAATCCAAGGTTTAAGGACATAAAGCCAAACTATCGGAAGGGCGTTCTGGAGATCACGCTTCAAGAAGGCAGGAGGCTGACTCACTACAGCCTCCCCTTCGCCGTTTTCACCGGCATGCACATCAGCACCAGAAACCGGTTTGCCTCCATCACGATCGAAGAAGAACTGAATGACCAGGGCGCTTCGTTCGTGCTCGAAGATGGTACGCAAGGCGATTTTCCTGCCGACTTTGTTTTGTATTACTCCGACCCTACCTACCAGTGGTTACCCATTAACCAGCTGAAACGGGCATTGAAGAGCAAACTCGCAACATCGAAGCTCTCGATCCGTGTATTGGCCGACGCCCTGAATACGTCTCCATCCCAGGTCGTCCGGCTACTGGAAGAGGATCGGGCTTCCAAACAGCTGCTCCAACTCTTCCAACTCGCCGAAGTCGCCGGTTACCACATCAAATTCAGCCTCAAGAAAAAGCCCGCCGCATGATTTTAGTCCGAGCAGAAAGATTGATGGATAAGGCATGTTCCATTAAGCCGTGGTCTATTGACAATTCAGCAAGAGCTTCTCACGAAGGATTGCAGTCGTTCCATTGCCGGTTCGAGAACAGATTTGTCCGCCGCGTAGCAGATCCGAACTGAGCCTTCACCCCCCGCGCCAAAAGCTACGCCGGGGGCGATCCCAACCTTTTTCTCGAGAAGAAGCCTGCGACAGAAATCGAACGAATCCCGCATGCCCTCTATGCGTGGAAAGAGGTAGAACGCCCCCTCAGCCTGGGGAGCTGTTACGCCGGGCATCTGCTGAAGAGCGTCGCGCACGAAATCACGGTTCTCTCGCAGCCTTTCCACCATGATGCGGATCTCCCGCTCTCCTTCACGCAGCGCTGTCTCCCCCGCCTTCTGTGCCATGGATGGGGCGTGAGAGACGATGAATTCGTTCAGTTGCGTTGCCTTCTGCGCCAGGTCGGCGCGGGACACGAGCCAACCCAGGCGCCAGCCCGTCATGCAGTAGCTTTTAGAGAACGACTGCACCACAATCACTGCGTCCGCGGCCGTGCACCTCCGGAGAATGGACGCCGCGACCGGGCCGCCGTAGTAAAGCCTTTCGTACACCTCATCCGCCAGCAGCCACAATCCGCGCTCCCGGCATAGCTTGAGCAGACGTTCCTGGTCGCTTTCCTTTGCAACCCAGCCGAGAGGGTTGGAAGGCGAAGTGTAGATAATAAGCCGCGTATGACTTGAGAGTGCAGACTCCACCGCCTCAAAGTCAATCTCATAGCGATCATTCCGGAGAACCAGTGGTATCTCGATGGCATGCGCGGAGCACATTCCCACGTTCGCTCCGCCGTTCGGCCAGGCAGGTGTGAGGACAATTGCCTCATCTCCAGGATCCAGGACGCAGCGGATGGAGACACTGAGTGCCTGTACTCCCGAAGCCGTGATGACGATGTTTCTCCAATCCAAATCGACGTTGTGCAGATCCTGGTACTTCGCGGCGATGGCACGGCGGAGACCAGGCAAGCCCGCGTTCTCGGTGTAGAAAGTATAGCCTTCGTTGAGAGCCCGAACGGCGGCGTCCTTAATGTACTGCGGCGTCGGCTGGTTTGACTCGCCAAAATAGAGACGCAGAACGCCATCCATCGACATGGCGATGTCTGCCAGCTCCCGGATTCGGGACTGTCTTACGGATAAAAGAGACGTAGCAATGGTAGGTTCTATAGATTTCATCATCTTTCTCACTTAAGTAGGCATCGGGAAAAACTGGGATTAGGTCTTCAGATGCGGTTTTTCCGGCAGGCCTTGCCTGTGATCGGAAGGCCAATCTGAAAAACCGAATAAAAAACCTGATCCCGGTTTTTCACCCGAGACTGACCGGCTTTTATCAATACTCACTCAGCCTTGACCCAAGATGCCCATCATAGCAGAATTCGCTGTTTGCCTTGGCCGTTTAGCACCGAACCCTGAACCTTCGGGTGCGGCTTAAGTTGCCAGGCTTTCTCGCCGATAAGCTCTGCAATAGAGGAGGCTTGGCAGTTGTACGATAAACCGAATACCTGTCCTTCTCCTGAGAGGCGCTCCCGCCCGAACCGGCGGAGAAAAGCTGCGTTTCCTCCGATCTTTTCCAGTTACCGGATGCGGAGGAGCAAAGGACGACGCCAGACCGACGAGGGCGCGTATGTGGATCTCTACGACTTCCGCAGTTGGGGCATAGCGATCTCCGTGCTGACATTGTCCTTTATCGATGCAGTCTTGACCGGAATGCAGCTCCTTGGCGGGAAGGTGCAGGAAGCCAATCCGATCATGAATGCGGTTATACGGCTTGGTGGGCTTTATTCTTTCCTCAGCCTCAAGGCGGCGATGACCGCCTTGCCGCTTGCCATCATAATACTCCACAAGGAGTGGGCCCTTGCCCGCCAGGCGGCACGCTTGTGTCTCTGGTCCTACATTTTGGTAGCGCTATATCACGTTTACCTTATTGTTGAACGCAACAGTCTCTCCGGGTTCGTGCCTCACTTCGCATAAGCCACGAATTGCCGAATCAAAATCTGCCACGAATTTCACGAATTACACGAAATCCCATTCTTTCAGGAGGCCATGCCATACATTCGACAGGTGAGACCGCTCAGACGGCACTGTAATTTTCTTATTTCGAGCAATTTGTGTAATTCGTGGCTGCTTTTATTTCGTGGAATTCGTGGCTGTTGAGATCTCCGTTGCAATCTCAGCGAGAAGGGATTAGTCTGCACGATTTGCAGGCCGGCTCAGAGCCGGCGAGCGGAGAGGAACAAAAATGGCAATGCATTGGAAGTCTGCACCCCCGATGAGGATCGATCCGAAAAAGTCATACTCGGCCACATTAAAAACGGATCTGGGAGATGTCGTTGTTCAACTTTATGCGGACAAGGTTCCGCGTACTGTGAACAACTTCGTGTTCTTGGCGCGCCGGGGATTCTACAACTCCGTAACGTTCCATCGAGTGATCGCGAACTTCATGGCACAGGGCGGTGACCCAACCGGGACGGGTGCGGGTGGGCCGGGATACAAGTTCGCGGACGAGTTTTGTCCGGATTTGCGGCACGACTCTCCTGGGATCCTCAGCATGGCGAATGCGGGCCCAAACACCAACGGCTCACAATTCTTCATCACGCACATTCCCACGCCGTGGCTGGACGGAAAGCACGCCATCTTCGGGAAAGTGACATCGGGAATGGACATCCTGCTTTCCATTCCTCTCCGCGACCCAGGTCGAGCACGGGAGCCGGGCGTGCATATCCAGACAATCGAGATCACCGAGAGTTGATCCCTTCGAGCCGTGACAAGTTCGATGAATAAGATCCTGACGGCCATTCTGAGTGTCGGGTTCCTCTATCGCACTCTGCTGCTGGGGAAGCGGCAGCTTTGGACGGAAGAGTTGATGCAGGCGCTGGTTGCCCGGTCGTCATCCCTCAAAGAGATGATGAGCCGCCTTTGGGACGGAGTGCCTCTCCCCGCGCCGCTCGACTACTTCGTTCAGAAGTGCTTCGTTTTCGTGCTGGGGGACGCAAACTGGGCCTTTCGGCTTCATGCCGTTGTCCTGGGGACGCTTTCCCTCTGGTTTTTTTTTCGTATTGGCAAGCAGCTGTTCGGCGACCGGGTAGCGCTTTATTCGTTAGCTTTGCTTACGTTCTATCCGCTGCATTACCACTACAGCCAGGAAGGCCGTCCCCTCGCACTTATCGTGCTGCTGACTCTGATTTCCTTCGACCTGCTGTTGCGGGAGCTTGCAGGCCGGAACAGCGGGTGGAAGGGCTGGGCGGTTTTGGTGCTGGTACTTGTTCTTCTTCTCTATTCGAGCTTTCTCGGGATACTGGTCCTCCTGGCTCAATTAGGCTGCTTGATCGCGTCCGCAAGTTTGGACGCGAAGCTGGGCTCTAAAGCAGCTGCCGATGGTAAAGGGGAAGACGCGCCTGATCTTTCACCTGCTTGCTGGAAGCTTGTGCTTGCTTATGCCTCGGCTGCGGTGACGGCCTGCATCCTATTCATTCCCTGGGTGCACTTCTTGTGGGGCAGCCGGGTGATCCCGCACACGGAGCTTGGTGCAAGTTTCCGCCTGTTTCTGGGGTTGGTCCGCGAAATTGGAGACAACAGTCCCTTTATTGTTGTCTTGTTGATTGCGGGCGTTATAGCCGGAAGCCGAGCGCTTCTGCTTCATGGCCGGCGGCGGGCTCTTCTGTGGCTCCTCACATGGAGCGGCATTCTTGTCTTGGCAATATTATTTTTGGATGTCTTATCTGACAGCTGGTTCGCGAACCGCTTTCTGCTTCTTGTCGCGCCGCCGCTGGTTCTTATTGCAGGATATGGGCTCTCCTATGTGGGAGAGCGCATGACTATTCTGGATCAGTTGCCCTACCGGATGAGTTCGCCGGCGTGGGTTTATCTGAGCATGCTCGTGCTGGCATCGGCTTGGATTGCGCAGGGCCACTGGAAGAAGGAGCCGGTCGATTGGAAGGGAACCGCAGAGTTCCTTCAGCAAACGATTTACCCGGGCGACACTGTGGCGATGCCGAAGATTTATCCGCTCCTCGAGTTCTACGCACCCTCCTTGGAGGAATTCAGGGTGGGCGATTTGAATCCCGGCTCTGATCTGCTCGGGAGGGGCAACGTCAAGCGGCGCTTCGTGGTTTGCCTCAATGAGATACATCCGGATCCCTGTGCCGCGTTTCGCGCAGCTGCGGCCAAGGATCGCGCCTGGGGCCGCCTCGAATCCCTGCGCGGATTCACGGTCTACGTGCGCCAGTGATCGGTGGTGGATAGAACGTGATAACCCCTTGCGTAAAGGATCTTGCTGACCAGTGACCCCAAGCCACTGACCACTGTCACTTTTGGTAGATCTGACTCTTCAGAATGCCGACGCAGGGAAGCGTCCGATAGCGCTGGTCATAGTCGAGCCCGAATCCAACGACAAAGCGATCTGGGATCTCGAAGCACCTGTATTTGACGGGAATGTCCACGAGCCTGCGCGTGGCTTTGTCCAGGAAAGTGCAGACGACGAGGCTGTTGGGCTGTCGGCCTGAGAGAACATTCAATAGGTAGCGAAGGGTCAGGCCGGTGTCTACGATATCCTCAACGACCAGTACATCCATTCCCTGAATATCCTGATCCAGGTCCTTGGCGATCCGTACGACACCGGGCAGCGCCCGTCCAGGTGAGAAGCTGGCGATGCCCAAAAAGTCGAGCCGCGCCGGAATCGTGAGCGACTGCGCCAGGTGGGTGAGGAAGAACACAGCTCCTTTGAGCACGGTGACGAGCATCACCTCGCGGCCCTGGTAGTCGCCTGAAATCTCCTCCGCGAGCTCTCGGATGCGGTGAAGTATCTGCTCACGAGTGAACAATACCTTTTCCAGATCTTCGTGCATGGGTTTGGGCTATTCCTTTTGCGGGCCTTTCTTCGTGTATTTGAAAATCAGGTCATCGAAGTCCTTTTGGTAAAGCAGTCGGATCTTTATCTCGGGGTGCAGCTCGAGCAGCCGCTTCACCTTTCGGTTTTTCTTTGTCACCAGCGACTGCTTCATGGTCGTCAGCTCAACGTAAAGGTCGCTGTCGGGCAGATAGAAGTCGGGGGAAAAGGCCTCGATAATGTTTCCCTTATCGTCGTATTTGAGAGGAAAGGTGCGGGGTTCGTACTCCCAGCGGATGCCGTAGAAGTCGAGAAGCCGTGCGAAGACCAGCTCGCTCGGATGTGCAAACTGGGTGAGGGGCTGATTCTTCTCTAGCGATAGTTTTGTGAGGGCACGCAGAAGGCGAATCTGATTGCGCAGCTTGGCTCGTTCGACGGTCTCGCTCGAAACCAGTCCGTAATCCGCCAGTTTTTTCAGTCGAACCGCTACCAGCACCAGTTCGACCGCCTGGGCGACGTCGAGTGCCCCCGTGTTGACAATGAGATCGTAGCGTTCCGGTGTCTCGCTCGGCCTCCTAAAGCTGGTGCGCAAGAAGCGCAGGTGGCGGCGGTCGTGCTCCTCCATGACATGCAGAGCCTGCTCGAAGCTCATGCCGCAGTCCTGCATGATGTTGTGAGCGCGCATGTCGCGGGGAGCGATGACCCGTACATGAAGAGCGTTAGGATAAGCGCGAAATATGAACTGTCCCCCGCATTCCAGAACGAGAATGTCCTTGAGGACCGCCATGTCGGTCAATATTGCCGAGATTAGGTTTGCGAAGACCTTGCTGGTTTGGCTATCTTGAGGGGTTTGGTCGATCTCCCCAGTGAGGGAGTAGTCCAGCTGGTAGCGCTCACGAATGATCTCGTTCACGTTTGCCGGAGTGACGAGGGCGAATCCCAACTGGTGGGAAACCTCTTTGGCGATATCTTCGCCCCGGCTGCCGTGCTGATAAGAGAGCGTTACGATCGCCAATCTGCTTTACTCGGACTTAGAAAGCCGTTTGCGGCTGCCTTCCCTAACGACATAACGCAGATATGATATTCCATGGGACCGCTTCAGGGTAGGGGATATTATCTCCTGTTTTAATTCAGTCTGAGAATCTGTCTCTCCCTATTGCGGATTGCGAATTTAAAAACCAAATGTGCAATCCGCAATCTACAATCCGCAATTGGCTAGTGGATTAAGGACTAACCCAAAGTTCCCCGGCAGTCGCGTCAGTGGCAGGATTTCATCGATTCAATGGCCAGATGGCTCAATGGCTCAATTCCGCACGGGCCGCCCGAACTCGGTGTCGTAAAATAAAGGCACATCAAAGTAAGATTTCTTTTCCATTAAGAGCCTCACATCAGCGCCGATAGGAGCAGGAAGCGAGGAACCGAAGATTCAAGAGAGCCAAAGGACCCGCAGCGCAAAGGGAACCACGATTGCCGAGGGAATAGCCCGCAAAAAGCTGCGCGAGCTTACTTCCAGTCTTGACAGTAGATCCGCTCATCACCCTGGCTGTGCCGTCGCTCGACGAAGTCGATCTCCTGCAGGAACAGCGGATGAAATGGGTGCGTAATCCGGACAGGTGCGGTCGCCTCTGGGGCGCGGCATGTAGTCTATTCGGTGGACGAACACCCGCCGCATTAACTCCGCCCAGGAACAGTCCCGCGGCCGTGAATCTGCTCCTGCTAGCGGTACTCTTCCCAATTGATGTTGCGCATGTTCCCATAGCGCAGGAACTGGCGGTGCATGGCTAATCCGAGCGACAACGACAGCGGTTCGTGTTGTCCCGGCTTGGTTAGCTGCAAATAGTCATGTAATTGTTCGCGGTAGTCTGGGTGCGCACATTGGTTGATGATTATTTCCGCGCGCTCGTGCGGGTCCTTGCCGCGCAGGTCGGCGATGCCCTGCTCGGTGATGACAATCTGGACAGAGTGCTCGCTGTGATCCATGTGCGAGGCCAGCGGTACGATCGTCGAGATCTTGCCACCCTTGGCGGTTGAGGGGCATGAGAATATCGAGAGGTAGGCGTTGCGCGTGAAGTCGCCGGAACCGCCGATGCCGTTCATCATCGTCTTGCCCATGACGTGAGTCGAATTCACGTTGCCACCGAGGTCCACTTCGATGGCCGTATTCATCGACACGATGCCAAGCCGGCGCACGATCTCAGGATGATTTGTGATTTCCTGAGGCCGCATCAGGATCTTCCCATTGAAGAACCCGATGTTCGATGTGACGTGGCGCATCATTTCCGGGCTCAGGGTCAATGCAGTTGTGGAGGCAAACCTGCAGCGTCCGCTTTCGAGCAGCGGCACAACGGAGTCCTGAAGGACTTCGGTGTACATCTCGAACGGCGGCACGTGCTTGTTGTTGCCAAGGGCGCCCAGCACGGCGTTGGCAATGTTACCTACGCCGGATTGGAGTGGCAGGAAATGTGGTGGAATCCGGCCTGCTCTCATCTCGCTGATCAAAAAGTCCGCTACGTTCTGGCCGATCTGCTCGGTGACGGGCATCGTCTGGTCGAAGGGGGTGCATTCATCTTCGAGATTCGTCGGCACAATTCCGACGATTTTCTTCGTATCCACCATGCAGATCGGCGAGCCAATCCGATCGTCGACCTCGAAAATGGGGATTTCCTGGCGCTCCGGCGGGTCGCGCGGCTCGAAGATATCGTGCATTCCCAGCAATGTCGCAGGGTGGTTGGCGTTCAGCTCAATCAGGATCTTCTCGGCCAGACGCAGGAAAGTGTTCGAAGCGCCAACGGAGGTGGACAAGACAATGCCGCCCGCTAGCGTCATGTCGCAGGCTTCTACCACTGCCCAATGCACCGGACCGAGGAAGCCGTAACGTACGATTTGAGGCAGGAGCGAAAGGTGCATATCCACGAACTTCACCTGCCCACGGTTGATCTGCTCGCGCAGCCTGCCGTCGGACTGGTAGGGTGTGCGGAAGCTGATGGCCTCAGCCTCCGCCAGCGCACCGTCCAGTGACTTGCCGGTAGACGCGCCGGTCAGCACTCCGACTTTGAAGGGCCGGCCGGCAGCATGTTCACTCTTCGCCCTCTTCGCCAGTGCGGCGGGAACGGCCTTGGCGGCTCCGGCAGGTGTGAAGCCGCTGAAGCCGATGGTTTGACCGTTCTGGATATAGCTTGCCGCTTCTTCGGCGGTAATGATTGGGAATGGCAAACGCATGATGAAATCTACTCCTTGAATGAAAGAGCGCCAACAGCTCGCGTGCGGTGCTGAACTACGATCCGTGGCCGTGTCCCCCTTCATCCATTACTTGCGGCGGACCGGCAGTCATCAGAGGATCAGTGCCGAACGTTTCCTTGAGCTAAAGGCCGACCAACTCGAGCGCCCAGTCGAGCGCCTGCTCGTCGCTCCGTAGCCTATAGATAATAAAGGAACAGAACTTTAGGACTTTGTATCTGAGAGCACAAGGAGAAAATGGGGAATTCGATCGACTTGGATCCCACAGCTGCTCGATCGGCCGCGCCTGAAACGCTTTATGCCGTGTGCGCCATATTCAGCTTTTTGTGTGGTAGCGCTCCCCCTTCTTCCAAAGCAGCGGAGGCCGGCTCAGGATTTCGGACGGGCCGCCTGTGTTTCCGAGATGCGCGCGTGCATCTGTCTCGTCAGGTGGGGGACGATTCCAAGCATGCGCTCTGTCAACATGAGCTGGCTGCGGTGATGCATCTCATGCTCCTTGACCGACAGGATCATCTCGAAGCGGCTCTTACTCGTCGGGGCCGGGCCATGGGGAATTGCGACGCTCTCGGCTAGAAATTCCTCTGTGAGCCCCTCCAGCCAGCAGGCCCAGGATTCACCGTTCGACCGCAGCAGTTCGATGATTTCGGCCTTGGATCGCGGCTTCATCTCTTCCGCGTGGATTTTCCTCAGCATTGCGGGGAAGTCGACTCCTGCCAGGGTGGTACGCCGCTCCACAGCGTGGGTTTGGTATTGGATCCGATATGATACCGCGATGTGGATGAGCATTTCGGCGACACTGCGACAATCCGGCGCCGGCCTGTAGCCATATTTGTCTTCCGGTATGTCTTCCGCAATCGTGACAGTGTTCTTCCGGACCGTCCGGAAACTCTCGGCCAATTCCTTCGCCCCGTAGTAGTTCATGCCGAACCTCCTCTTCATTTTGTTTTAAAAGCAGGGAACACCACCCGATGGTGTTTCAATATCATGGCATTTCGCAGGGCACTGTCAACAGGCAATTGCCAATGCGAAGCAAAAGGGAATCGTCCTATTCCGCTGGATGCGCCAGGGCCAAGAGCACGGATTCGTGCGGTAGACGGCAGGGATTCCAAGACGTGAAACTCAAGACTGGCATAAATCAAATGAGAGGCAATTCAAAACTCGATAGCCCGTTAGCCATGATCCATTACCGATCCAGCCGGAAGAATAACACGCTGAACTGCCTAGGTATCTCGTACCGGAATAGCTCGTTCTGCCTCCGAAGCACGAGACGAGGGTCGAGTGTGACACGCGCCTCCTCATACCGACCTCCGATGACCTCGGTCCTATTGACCAGAATTCCGTCACGCACCAGGAAGTGGGTCACGCCGGATCGGACGAAATATTCACCGAGACGCGCCAGCAGAACCGCCGCAAACACGAAACCGGCAAGCACGTTCTTTCGTGTGCTGGAAAACCCGACCTGGTATGCATCGTCACAGGCGGCAAACAGGCTCACTACGCAGAAGACCCCGAGTGCTGCTTCGAGTCCCGTGCTCAGAATCACGAAGAGCGTAAACACCGGCAGCGTGACCAGCGCAAGCAGCGTGACTCGCCACGTTGAAAGGATCTGCAGCCGATAATGCCGGATGGCAAGCCAGGCTGCGAGGAACACAAAAAGGCCGTCTACGATGAAGGCCGATGCCAAAAGGCCGGACCTTGTTGTGAGCGACGCGAGAGCGCAGGAAAGCACGAAGTTCAGCGGATGGAACCCGTTAGTCGCATGCACTCCGTCGAAGCTTACCAGACCAGTCCGCGTGAAGTTAACCGCCGTCCTCAGGTAGTAGAAAGCATCGTCTGGAAAGAAGCGGATGAGGTGCTTTGTCTCCGACAGCAAAGCGTAGCCTAGAAAGGGCAGCCACAACACGATGGCCCACTGCAGAAACGGCCCGGGGTGTGGCACTCTTGTATCGGGCTCGGCCATCAAGGCAAATCCTCCTTAATCACAACTCTAAGCAGCATGGGATCGGATTCGAAGACGATCAGAATTTCTTCGCAAACTCTTCCAGCGTATCCGTCTCCCGGCGTTTGCCGATCACCGATTTTCATCGCAGCCGGTCGCTTGTATTGCGAGACAAGCAACAAACCTCTCCGGCACTCATCCGGAGGGGCGCCACAAAACCGGCGGCTCATACGCGTTTGTATGGCGACTGGATTTGGGAAGCAAGCGAAATTCGCTCAAGAGCGCAAAGCCGTAGGTGAAGGGATGATCGGGTGCTTGTTGGCCATCGTAAAGAACTCCTGCCCACCAAGTCGCCGCAGTAAATCGTTAAGGCCGGGTTCCTCAGCCGGCTGCGGGGCAGGCAAGCCTCAGCGTCGAATATGTCTACTCTGATCAGAATGAACGCCAGCGCATGAGCGTGAAGCTGGAGAACGGCCGCTGGCGGGTGGAGGCTGCCGATTCCTCGCAACGCATTCAGCCCCTCATTCCTTACGGAAAATCCGTCACAGACCTTCAGTGAGTCTCTGTGGCCTTCGTGTTTCTGTGGTGAGAATCCACGATCCGTTGTTGTATTTGCTAATGCTGCTCGAGCTGGCCGCGGTAAAATGGCAACATGTTGCCCCCCCTCGGAAGATGTCGCCTTGCCACGCTTGCGGCAGTGGTGCTGCTGTCTGCCAGGGCATATGGCGCTGAAAATCAGCTTGCCGGCAGAGTCGTCGATGAGGGTGGCCTGGTGGTGGCTGGCGCAAAAGTAACCCTCAGTGGCGATTTGCTCTCGAGCCCTTTGATAGTGACCAGCGATGAAGCCGGTCGATTCCGTTTGCCGCCAGCTCCCGCGGGGCCTTACGAGCTGAGGGTCGAAAAACCCGGATTTTATGCCTTCGTGTTTCCTTCCTTTAATATTGGGGAGAAGCCTGTTCCCATCGAGGTTGTCCTGAACCACCGCCAGGAGTTTGAAGAGACGGTAAATGTCGTTTATTCCGCTCCCGTGATTGATCGACAGGAGGCCGCAGCGCAAACCACACTCACTTCCGAGGAGATTGTGGATCTTCCGTTTTCCGCGAGCCATGACTTTCGCAGAGCCTTGCCGATGGTTCCAGGGGTTGTTCAGGACAGGACCGGACGGGTGCATCTCAACGGGGGCGGAGATAACCAGGCGTTCTACAGCCTGGATGGCTTCAACCTTACGAGCCCGGTTTCGGGTACGCTCGAAAACAGAATCTCCGTCGATGCCATCCGATTCCTGAGTGTGAGCACCAGCCGATACTCCGCGGAATACGGCAAGGGATCCGCGGGCGTTCTTGCGCTGGAAACGGCGCGTGGCGATGACCGCTTCCGCTTTTCCTCCACCAATTTTCTGCCTTCCTTCGAGCTTTACAAAGGCCTTGTCCTGAACAGCTGGAATCCGCGGGCCAGTTTTTCCGGTCCGATTGTCAGAGGGCGGGCCTGGTTCTACAATGCGCTGGATCTGCAATACAATCTGAACATCGTGGATCAACTGCCGGCAAACGCCAACACCAACCGCAACTGGCACGGGAGCGACCTCTCGCGCTTCCAGGTGAATCTCACGCGCCGGAACATCCTAACGGTCGGGTCGCTTTTTAATTTCCAGAACTCCATCCATCTCGGCATTTCGCCCCTGGATCCCATCGAGACCAGTCGCAACCGGCACGAGCGCTTCTACTTTTTCAACATCAAAGACCAGGCATATTTTGGCAGTGGCTGGGTGCTGGAGACTGGAGTCGGCATCAACCAGATAAACACGCGGGAGATTCCGCAAGGGAGCAGTACCTACAGGATCACCCCCAGTGGGCGTTCAGGAAACTACTTTCTGCGCTCACAGGGAACAGCGGAAAGGATCGAACTGCTTGCCAATGTTCTTTCACCGCAGTGGAAATGGCACGGGCGCCACAGCCTGAAGTTCGGGGTGAGTGGCGACAGGATCCACTACCATCAGATCTCCAGTCGGCGCACATACGAGGTGTGGCGAGAGCAGGGAACTAGATCGCGACTGGTCACCTTCTTGGGAAATCCCAGCTTCAGCAGGGACAGTTCAGAATTCAGCGGCTACGTTCAGGATCGCTGGTTCCCGAAAGAGCGGCTTCTCGTGGAGGCGGGCTTGCGCCTCGATTGGGATCAGGTCATGAGAAGAGCCATGAAATCACCGCGGCTGGCTGTCACATGGGGACCGGCACGCATGCCGGAATCCAAATTCTCCGCCGGAATCGGAGTCTTTTACGATTCCGTGAACATGGGCATGTTGACTCGCGATCTCGACCAGCAGCGCGTGGATACCTTCTTTGCAGAAGACGGGTTTACAGTTCGGCGCGGGCCCATAATCAGTCGCTACGTCGTAAGCGACCGGCAGCTCCTGCCGCCGTTTTACATGAACTGGAGCCTCGGATGGGAACAGAAGCTTCCCAGAAGCTTTTATTTGCGCACCAACTACACCTGGAAGCACGGGCGGCATGGCTGGTGCTATGAGCTTGCGGCGGATTCAGCAGAGGAGAGCGTTTACCAGCTCGCGAGTACCCGCCGCGAGCGCTCTTCCTACCTGGAGCTGACTCTGACGCGGAGGTTCAAGGAGAAGTATCCCTGGCTGCTATCCTACGCGCGTTCCAGAGCACGCTCTTCAGCAGTCATTGATTTCTCCGCCGATAATCCGCTCTATGGCAGGCAGGGGAGCGGTCCCCTCGACTGGGACGCGTCGAGCCGCTTGATATCCTGGTCAGCCTTCCCCGCTCCGTTCTTCAATAAATATCTCATCTCCTACTTCGTAGAGTGGCATACTGGGTTTCCCTACAGCGTCGTGAATGATATGGAGCAGCTCGTGGGGGAGCCAAACAGCCGCCGCTTTCCGCAGTACCTTAGCGCGAATCTCTATTTCGAGCGTCGGTTCCACTTCGGGCGCTCCGAATGGGCTCTCAGAGGAGGAATCAACAACCTCACAGGACGCCGGAATCCGATGGTTGTCAACAACAACGTCGATTCTTCCGATTTTGGGCACTTCAGCGGAGGGAGATCCCGGGCCTTCGTGGGCCGCATCCGGTTCCTCGGAAGAAATTAACTCTGCCACGAATTACACCAATTTCACGAAAGATCTCTATGTCTTGATTTCGTGAAATTCGTTCTTTTATTCGGGCGATTGTCAGGCGGCCCTTGGAGCAATGCGCCGGATCGGTAGAGGAGCATAATTTGGCCATCGTCGATCCGCTCCAGACCGCTGTTGGTGATCGCAACGCGTATGTGACGCCCGAGACACTTGAGTAACTACTGGCCTGAAACGGCAGGTTGGCAATCCACGATCTAGTTCTTCTTCCAGACCTTGCGAGGCACCAGCTCGAGCAGGTCCGATTTTTTCAGAGCCGCACAAAATGTTGCTCACGGATGGTCTAGGACCGTTAGATATGTTGTGCGGAATACTGGCATGAAGTGGAGGGAACCGAGTGGACCGACTTTGTTGTTCTCACTCTCTGTTCGGGGAGGCTATAATGCGATCATCTTCAATTGGGCCAAAGGTTATGCCCATGGCGACATTCGGGCAGGGCGAAGCAGTCCGGTCGTATTCCATCATTCCTGGGTGTGAATTGGTTTGCGAAACGGCGCCAGCTTGGCCCGGGAAACCCCGCCTGCTCGATCAGGTGCGCGAAGCTATCCGAACTCGGCACTACAGCCGCAGGACGGAGGAGTCTTATGTCGCGTGGATCCGGAGATTCATCATCTTCCACGGCAAGCGCCATCCGAAGGAAATGGGGGAGGCTGAAATCGCCGCGTTCTTGTCCGGGCTGGCTGTTGAGAGCAAAGTGAGCGCGTCAACTCAGAACCAAGCCCTCTGTGCAATTCTGTTCTTGTACCGCGAGGTTCTGAAACTGGACCTGTGCCGGCTCGAAGATGTCGTGCGCGCTAAGATTTCCAGACGCCTTCCGGTGGTTCTGACGCGAGACGAGGTCGGGATCGTCCTCGAACAATTGTGCGGGACGGTTCGACTGATGACGACTTTGCTATACGGGTCGGGCCTGCGTCTGTTGGAGTGCGCCCGGTTGCGCATCAAGGACGTTGACTTCGGCTCCAACCAGATCACCGTGCGTGCCGGCAAGGGTAACAAGGATCGCGTCACACTCCTTCCTGCCACGGTTAAGGATGAACTGGCAGGTCATATCGAACGCGTCCGGAAGCAGCATCAGAAGGATGTGGAGGCGGGTGCCGGCTGGGTTGAGCTGCCGGCGGCGTTGGCCCGGAAGTATCCGAATGCGGGCCGTGAATGGGCATGGCAGTGGGTTTTCCCGGCGACTCGCATCTATGTCGAACCTCGAACTGGTGAGCGGCGGCGTCACCACCTTCACGAATCGGTCCTGCAGCGGGCGGTCAAGGAAGCCATCCGGCGGGCGGGCATCGCGAAGCCGGCAAGCTGCCACACCTTCAGACATTCGTTCGCGACACACGTACTCGAGGCGGGTTACGACATCCGCACAGTTCAGGAATTGCTTGGGCACAGCGACGTAAGCACGACGATGATTTACACTCACGTACTCAACCGCGGCCCGGCTGCCGTGCGGAGCCCTTTGGACCAGTTAATATCGCCGAAGACTGGCGATATTGGGCTGACAGGAAATCGCAGTCTAAATCGACGAGAGCAAGAAGCCCGAAAGGACGAAAAGCCGGTTCGTTTCAATAAGCTGAAGTAGAACGCGGGCCAGCCAGTCGCGATTTGGACTGGCCGGCCATTGCAGTGTCCATCGATTTAGACAGTTATGTCCAATTATAGTTGGGCAGACCAAAACGGGATCACCGCCAGACTGAGGGATGTCGCTCTCTTGGCCGGCGGCGACGTAGCAATGGAAGAGGAACACAGGAGGTCCAATGAAACAGGAGTTCATCGTGCAGCGCCTAACAATCGTCGGAATCCTCATCTTGGCGTCTTCGCTGCTCGCTTTAGACACACCCAAGTCCCCCCAGCCGCCGTCATCAGCAGAACAGTCATCCGAAACTGCCGTCCTCGTGCGTGAGAGTAAGAAGGCGCTCGAAGAGGTCAAAGACTTCCTCCTCGCGAACCGCGATCAACTGGAAGGAAGGATAACTAGTGGGGTGATGATGACTACATTTGCCGCTTTGCTGCCGTCACAGCTGCGGCAGCTCGAAAGCGCGCTGACGTCCGAGAGGAATCGGCGTAGCTCCTCAAAGGAGATCGCGGAACTCGATAGCGCACTGAACGCAATCGCTGAAATCAGGCGTGACCATGGCGCAGCCGTTAGGTCTATCGTAGGGCTGAACTGGCGAAGCGGCGAAAGCATCTCATCCTCCCAGATCGACGCCATTGCCGCATACAACGCGTGTATCCAGAAGACAGTGCGGGCGCTTGAGGCGCTCCGTGAGGTGCCCACTAGCACCGTTGACAAAGCCCCGCAGCGAAGACCCCGCGGCACCGCGACGCCCCCCGCAGGGGCGGCAGCGCGTCGACAGAAGACGGCGGATGACAAGATCATCCCATTTCACAGCGTCAACGGCTTGATCCCCGGGCTGTCAACCCAGAAAGAAGCGGTCAAACAGCTTGGTCCCGCCGAACAGCTCGAGTCAAGCGGAGAAACGAAGATTGTGAGCTACGCGTCAAGGGGCATCACCCTGATATTCTCTGTGGCTCAATCAAACACACCCGACCCACAGATCGATTCCATCTATGTCGAAGTGCCATACCCTGGGAGGACTCCGAACGGATTGTATCTGGGAATGCCAAAACGATCGGCACTCGAGATACTACGCAAAGACTACACTGTCTCCGACGACCTCGGCGACTCTTTGCTCTTTAGTGTCGGCGACGGGAGCGCGCGTCTGTTTCAGGTGTGGTTTGAAGACGATGTCCTGATTCGCATGAAATTGTTCAAATAGGGTCGTGTCGTCGCAGCTCACGTCTCTTTTGAGTGGCCCCTGATAGCGCGGAGAGGGGCCCGTTTGCAGGAACCTTGGCCGTAGAGGATCTGCCCAACATCGCGCTGGAGCCGACGGCCGACACGCATCGTTCTTAGGAGCTGCGGTGGCGTGTCGTCCGCGGCTCAGCGCGAGCGTTAGACGCCGCCCGGCGATTCCTGGAGTTCGTGTGCACGTCATTCGCGCCGCAACAGTGGAGGAGATTGAGGCTCACTTGGTTGCGATGGGTGCCGGCAACCACCCGGACAACATGAAGCACATTCTCCGATTTCCGAGGCACTACTTCGTCGAGCTTGGCGAAAGTGAATTTGGGAGCCTTGTGTTCCTTCAGACCCGGACCGTCAGTGCCATATGTCCGGCGGGTGAGGACCGCTGCCTAAGGGTGGTCGCCGGGCGCGCAGTTTCCTCGCCGCAGCGTCAGCTCGGCGGCAACTGGGATCTAGATGCGATCCTGGTCAAGTCGCGGAGTTTCGTCGCGGCGTCGGAACGAGTGATGCACCTGCCGGCGCTGGTGCTGCGTGAGGCGGAATCAGAGCGTCAATACGGACCATGGTACCTACAGGACGGAAGCCATAGGGCGCTCGGCTACTCCATGCTCATGTGCAGCGGTGACGCGAAATACCATGCACAATTGGCGTACGTAGCCACAAACGCGGCACTTGGCACGGGCGGCGTCTAACTACGCGTTCAAGCAGCCGGCGCGGCCCGCCGTCGAGTACGTTGTTCTGGCAGTCGGTGGCCGCGCCGCTGCTTAACGCTGTTCGTTAGGCGGCATTCGTTCGCCTTTGGGGGTTGGAATCCAAGGGCAGCAAGGAGGAGCCGGGCTTGAAGATCGAAGGGGCTAACGAGACAGATGTTCGCGAAGAGATCGCGGCCCCCCTTCTGGCTGCGTTGGGGTATAAGCGCGGCACGTGTAACGATATCGCCCGCGAGCTAGTGCTAACGTACGAGCGGCAGTTTCTGGGCAGAAAGAAGCCGACTGATCCGCCGCTCCGGGGACGCGCTGACTATGTCCTTACCGTAATCGGAGCGGGCAGATGGGTGCTTGAGACGAAGGCGCCCAATGAACCTATCGACGTCGATGCCATAGAGCAAGCGATTAGCTATGCGCGGCATCCCGAGGTTTCCGCCTCGTACTCTGTAATTCTCAACGGTGTACGGCTGACCGTACACCATACGTCGCAGGCTTCGACAGAGGCGCCACTGGTCGATCTGCCTGTGTCGGACCCAGAGTCACTTGCTGAACAGCTGAGCAGCCTGCTGTCACCTGCTGCCATACGAAGGGACTGTAGCCCACCAGCCGTCGATCTTGGAAAACCGCTAGCGGAAGGCCTCCGTTCCCGCGCCGAGATCCGTGGTGGCGAAATACATCACGAGCAGTTTCGCTGGTTGTCTAACTTCCAACTTCCCGGCGAACAACTCAACCGCTTCAACGAGATGTGCCGGCGCCTAAGTGGCCTTCGTGTCACAGTGACTGGCGGGACCGTGCGCCGAGATGACAGGTCCCGCATTCGGGCCAGACTCACATGGTCCATGCCCCATGATGAGCTGGTTAGGTTCGCTATAGATAAGAAGCTGATGGACGTGGAATACCTTGCGCTTGGTGATCAGATTTCCGCAGTCCGCGAGGCCCCAACAGTGTTTGATGTGATCGGTGAAGTCGAGGTGCAAGAAGGTGAGACCCTCTTCAATCTAATGCAGTGGGACACGGAAAGTGCGGGTGCAGCCATGAAGATGCGGTATTCTGGCCGGGCGACTGGTTACATTGCAGACTACGTCTTTCGAGGTACTTTCACTGCGAATTACTACTGCGACTTCCCGGCGTTGCCCTCGCTACGGCTTGACATGGAGACTGTGGGCACCTTTCGTGTAGAGATCGATAATCGATAAGGTAGAAGAGCATACCGTGCGTTCTTCCGGTTCTCGACCTGCCGCCTAACCTCGGCGTTCAGCGGACGCGCCGATCAACGTCGTCCTGCTTTGCACGCATTGTGCCGGCGCGCCGCTGACGCCGATCGTTAGGCGGACTTCAAAGGGAGCCGAAGGCGCGGGACAGGTTAATGGCCTACTACATGCATCCGGATTTATCGCTGCCTGAGGACGCCAGCGTAATCTGGCGATACATGGAACTGTGGAAGTTCCAAAGGATGATTCAGGAGAACTCCATCTTCTTTTCGAGAGCGGACAAACAGACTGACAAGCTGGAGGGCGAGTATCCAGAGGGCATGCTGGCCGAGTTAGAGAGGAGATTTGGGGGCGGAATTCCCTCTGATGATGGGATTAGCTATACCTTTCACGAGTGGCATACCCAGAAGGAAATACGCTCACGGTTGGTAAGTTGTTGGAGTCTGGGTCCTAGCGAATCGCGAAAAATGTGGACCGCCTATACGCAATCCAGAGACTCCGTTGCAGTTCGCTCAACGATAGAAAGGCTGAAGAATTGCTTTCATGACAGAGTAGAGCCAGTCGTGTGGATAGGGAAGGTACGCTATGGCGAAGAAGAAAACACGCTCCCGAGCTCAATCTCTAAATGGAACGTCAATTTCTGGTTATATCCGTTTTTTGCAAAGAAGGACCGCTATCGCTGGGAGAACGAGGTCAGGGCAATCGTGAACATAGCGCTTGCGAAACAGGCTCAATTCGTTCATTGCCTGAACGGATGTTACATAAAGGCCGACCTACAGATACTCGTCGACTCTGTGTGGGTCAACCCGCAATCACCAGCGGAATTGAGGGGCCAAGTTGGCGCTTGGCTTGATAACTGCGGCCTTGGGAATGTTGAGATCTATCAATCTCCGTGGGATTGCTTGCCTTGATCAGGCGGCCTACTGCTCAGCTTGGGCGCAATCCGTCTCCGCCTAACAACACGCTCCAGCGGACCGCCTTCGGCGGCCGCTGAGCTTTGCCGTTAGGCTTCAAACTTTTGGGTCTTCCGCGAAATCCGTGGGTATAACCACGACCGGAAGTAAACAGGCCTGATGGAAATGCCGCATCTGTGGAAATCCGCAAAAAGCGTGGATTTCCACAGCTGCTTGGAAAAGTCCCGCCA
>Ga0315279_10001129_pt1 | contig 45580 bp, 44 predicted proteins | sample YL17G06_20_MG_FD_203694 | JGI IMG/M metagenome (GOLD analysis project Ga0315279, IMG submission 203694) | Sediment microbial communities from Yellowstone Lake, YNP, Wyoming, USA - YL17G06_20 | ecosystem: Environmental > Aquatic > Freshwater > Lake > Sediment | place: USA: Wyoming | collected...
GGCTTGTTCGTCGGCGAATCTGAACGGACTAATGCGGTAGGAATCCGACAGCTTGCAGACCTATTGAAGGGCGTGAATGTTGCGGCGGTGAAGACCGGGCTCATGCATCTCCTGTGCGGCTGCGCCTACTTGAACAACAGGACGATGATCATAGCACCTGAATTGGTTGACGCAAAATCCTTCCCAGGTTTCAAATTCATCGCCATACCCAAGGAGGAAGCCTATGCTACCGACGCCTTGTACTTGGGAGAGATGCGAGTACTTGTTCCGTCAGGGTTCGCGAAAGCTCATACGAATCTGAAAGAGGCCGGGTACAGGCCCGTGGAAGTTGAGGTGTCAGAGTTCTGGAAGGGTGACGGCGGCGTCACCTGCCTCAGTTCACCTGTCTACAAGGTATTGTAGAGTTCGATTCCTGATCATTCATTTTACCAGTGCTCAGAATGCACGACATCTTTGGCCGGCCGTCTACCTCTTTTAAGTGAAGGCGACCTGATATCCTTAGCACGGTACCCGATCGAAATCACGCCGACCGGTTGAAAATGCTCAGGTATTCCCAGAAACTTTCTCATTTCCTCGACACGAAAGACCCCTGTAAAAGCCGCAGCTAGCCCCTCATTGACTGCGGCAAGCAGGATTATCATACTCGCCGCTCCAATGTCAAAGTGCCAATAGGGCACAGGCCATTCTATCTCCGTTCCATCTTCTCTGAGCTTGTCAGGTTCACGATAGCGCTCGTGGTACAGTTGCTCGCTGACGCATGCAATGATGAGCACTGGCGCTTCGGAAACGAATTTGTGAAATCTTCGTTTGCCGTAGAAATCCTCTTCACCCTGAATGGCTCCGACACGTTTTCTCATTTCTTCGTCAGTTACGATGACGTAGGCGCATCCTTGACTGAAACCTGCGGTCGGCCCATGCTGCGCCAATTCTATGATCTTGTCGACTGTTTGTTTCGGCACAGGTTGCTTCTGGAAGTTGCGGACCATTCTTCGCTTGAGGACTACATCCTGAAACTCCAATGTTCATCGCCGATCAGATAGATGAAGGGCGATATGAAACATTGCAGCCAAGGTTCGGTTTCGCTACGAAAGAAGTGAGATTAAAGAAAGTATGTAGGAGGCATACGCGATGCTAACTCGGCTTACGCCTAATATCGCCTATGCTTTTGATAGCAGTTTCTGCAATAGACCGGTCGGCCTTGAGTTGGCTTGAATGGCACTTCAGTTTCAGCGCCGCATTCGGAGCATGTGACTTTGTACATAGTTCGGCCGCCGTATCTTCCTTCTTCACTCATAGTTTACTTACACCACTCTTCTGATTAGTTACGCGCAAGATAGTACCAAAAGTAGAATCCGCAACGTACCGCTCCATAGTGTGCAGGGTAGTATACTTAAGATTATACCAGCTCGTTCCAACTATGATCTTACTGATCCGCTGCTTCGGAAAGCCGATATGTATTCAGATTAACATGCTTGAAGCTAGATTCCGAACAGTAACCGAGAAGATTACATAGGCCGCATGCGATATGCGCGTTTAGAAATGCGGATCTTGCGGTGAAACTCGCAGGCACGTCAGTTGCACGTCTGGTAACTTAGCAGATAACCGCATCCGCTTGAGGGTGAAGGGGTACGAGAATAGACGAAATTCGCAATGGGATGAGGAACATCCACATCGAGGGCAAGATTGTGGACATGAATCAGTTCATGCTCGTTCTCGATGACGAAACAGGACGGACCTTCGTGAGATACAACTATAGGAACCTAGTGAAGCCTGTTCAGAAAGGAGACTACGTAAAAGTCGATAATGGCCAGGCTGTCAACTACTCGGGGATATTGCAGCTCAAACTGCCACGAAACGGCCTGATCACGCCTTTCCAGTGAACGGGCCAGCCACTTTCTTTTACTCGACAAGAACAAGGCAGGATCGCTGCCTGAAATTCGGCTAATCTGATCTCAGACCTCCCAATGCCGATTCACCCATACTTATTAGTAGATCGACAACGCGCCATTCTCGGATAGGGAATCCATGCGTGGCGATTATCTGACAGCACAGCTGCCACCTACAGATTGATGAACAAGGGGGCTGAGATGGATGGGCGCGCTTGAGAGAATGCTGAACGCGAAGACTGTCGCTCTGATAGGTGCGACGGATAAGGAGGCTTCTGTCGGTCAATCGGTTATGAAGAACCTCCTTCTTGGAAAGGATAGGAGAAAGATCTTCCCAGTAAACCCCAACAAAGAGACCGTTATGGGAGTCAAGTGCTATCCGGACATAGCCAAAGTGCCGGAACATGTTGACTTCGCGGTAATTTCGACTCCCGCCAAGACTGTTCCACGCCTCGTTGAGGATTGTGCGAAAGCAGGCGTGGATGGAGCTGTGATTATTTCAGCTGGCTTTCGGGAAACGGGCGCAGAGGGACTCAAGCTCGAAGAGGAGATTAAGCGGGTCCAAGCGAAACACAACATAAGAATCTTAGGCCCGAACTGTGTCGGAATAATAAGGCCCCACGTAGGCCTCAACGCGACATTTCTTAGAGACAACCCACAGCTAGGTCAGATCGCGTTTGTTTCACAGAGCGGAGCGTTGGGGTCGGCGATTCTCAACTGGGCGGTGAGCGCGAGAATTGGATTCAGTATGTTTGCTTCGCTTGGATCAACTCTTGATATAGATTACGGGGACATGATCGATTATCTCGGAGAAGACCCGAACACTAGAAGCATTATCATCTACATGGAAGACGTGCGCAATGCTAAGAAGTTCATGAGCGCGGCCAGGGGCTTTTCGCGGACCAAGCCAATTATAGTCATAAAGGGTGGAAAACACGCGGCAGGCGTAAAAGCCGCATCATCCCACACAGGAGCACTGGCCGGTGATTACGCGGTTTATGATGCCGCGTTCAAACGTGCTGGAGTGGTCATGGTAGATGAGATCTCAGACCTCTTCAATTGCGCAAGCGTCCTAGATTCGAGATTTCTCCCTGCCGGTCCGCGGTTGGCAATCGTGACAAATGCAGGTGGACCGGCAGTGCTTGCGGCCGACTCTATCATAAGTCACGGCGGAGAACTGGCGGAACTCTCTGAAGAAACGAAACGCGTCATGGACGCTAATCTACCGCCATACTGGAGTCATGGAAATCCTCTCGACATTCTTGGGGACGCCGACACGAATAGGTACGAACTAGCAGTCAAGACTTGCATCGCTGACCCGAACGTGGACGGGCTTCTAGTCATCTATACGCCGCAGGGCACTACTCAACCTACGAACCTCGCAGAGACGGTTACGAAGATCGCGTCGGACCGGCGAAAACCGATGCTTACAGTATGGATGGGAGAGGATAGCGTCAGAGAAGCTCGACAAGTCTTCTACAAAAACGATATTCCAACCTACCCAACACCCGAGGAGGCTGTCAAGACTTACATGTACATGTACCGCTATCGAAGGAACCTTGATCTGCTTTATGAAACACCAGAAGAACTCCCTGTAGACCTTTCTCCACCAAAAAGCCACCTCAAACTCATGATCAGCAGGGCTAAGAAAGAAGGAAGAACGGCACTAGCGCAGGCGGATGTGGATAGATTTCTCGACGCCTACGCGATCCCGCGCGCTAGAGGCAGACTAGCCAAGAGTGTGGAGCAGGCTTCAATGATCGCTTCTGAAATTGGTTATCCTGTGGCGTTGAAGATTGCGTCCCAAGATATCCTACATAAGACCGACGTTGGCGGCGTCATTACAGGCATAGATACTTCGCAGACCCTCAAGGAACAATACCAAATCCTAACTGAGCGTGCGCGAAAAGCTAAGCCTAGTGCCAGAATAGATGGAGTCTACGTGCAGAAGATTGTGAAGGGCATCGACTATGAGCTGATTCTGGGCGCTAAGAAGGACAATGATTTTGGTGCGATAATCCTCTTCGGCATGGGAGGAATCGGCGTAGAACTCCTGAATGACGTGTCAATAGGCCTCCCTCCGCTGAACCAAGCATTAGCCAAACGCGTCATGGAGGAAACAAAAATCTACCGAGCCCTCTCGAAGGGCCTCAGAAACAAACCACCCATCGACATGCGCTCTCTTGAGGAGGTTATGGTGAGATTCTCGAACATGATCATAGATTTCCCTGAAATAGCCGAGATGGACATCAATCCACTCGTCGTCTCAGACGGAAACCTCTACGTTCTGGACGCCAGAATAATCATCGACCCCAAGATTCCAGAACAAGGCGAGACATACCCTCACCTCGTGATCATGCCCTACCCGACCAAATACGTCACACAATGGAGAGCGAAAGATGGCACCGAGATTACGCTTCGCCCGATCAGACCTGAGGACGAACCGATCGAGTTGGAATTCATCAGAGGGCTATCAACGGAAACAAGTCGCATGAGGTTTTTTCAGATTATCAAAGATCTCCCTCATGAGGCTCTGGTAAGGTTCTGTAACATAGATTACGACCGAGAGATGGCGTTCATAGCTGAGACTAGAGAAGGTGAACGCAAAATCGAGATAGCCGTCGCACGACTTATACTCGAATCAAACAAGACACGCGGCGAATTCGCAGTAGTCGTAGCCGACAAGTACCAAGCTCAAGGATTAGGGGTCAAACTAGTAGACATGTTAATCGCTGTGGCCAGGGAGAAAGGCGTCGAAAGCATATACGGAATCATATTGTCAGAAAACATCAAGATGATCCGTCTCTGCGAGAAGCTTGGCTTCAGCACAAGAAGAGATCAGGAAAACGTCTTTGCCGAACTCAAGCTGAAATGATCAAGACACTAGACCTTGGTGGGGCCGCCCGGGTTCGAACCGGGGATTTACGCCGTTTTCATTCATCTCCAAGGTGAGGGCGTAATTCACTTGCTGCCATCTCTCTTGCATAAACCGCGATTCCGTTTAACAAGACAGTAAGAGGCTTGTTGCGCGTAGTCTTCCCGAAGCGCAAGCAAAAGCGTTTCATCGAGTACGCTAAGCTACGGTCAGGCAAAAGCCGGAGAGAATTCAGAAAATCTCTCGATATTCGAAATCACGTTCACTATAGGTACGAAAAATGCTCCCTGCCTCTCAGAGTGTTCCAGCGGGCGCTCAAAATCTCGAATATCTCGCCTGCAAGAGCGAAAACGTTTCATTACCGTTACGTAGAATCTGGACACAAAATTGCGCTCAGACTCAATCCTAACACCGATCTCGCAGAACTCATTGGTATTTGTTTGGGCGACGGACATCTTCGACAGTATACACTGCAAGTCTTCGGAGATAAGTCGAAAGACACTATCCAACTCCTCGAACATGTCTTGCCTTTGATGAGGAAAGTGCTCAGAGTAACGCCAAAACTGAGAACCAAGAGACCGGACGAGAATTTCCTTGTTCTTAACTCAGCAGTTGTGACAAGGTCTCTACACAGGGTCGGGTTACGGTACGGCGACAAGACCGAGAACGGTGCGCGCATTCCGAAATGGATCTTCAACAGAAAATCGCTCGTGCAGGGTTGTGTATGAGGGCTCTTCGACACGGATGGCTGCGTCTATGGTTTTCGGCGACAGCCTTCCAGCAAAGAATCAAAGGCATTAATCAGTTTCGAATTCGGCATAGGTTCGCATCTGGCGAAAGACGTTCACAGAGCTCTACAGTGTCTAGAGTATACGCCTCGCATGATGCCTCACAGAAATGAATGCAGGCTTGCTGTCAACGAAGACATAGTTCGCTTTATGAGCGAGACTAGCCCAGCTAACAAAAAACACTGGAGAAACTTTCTCCGTTGGCATGGGCCGGTAGTCTAGCCTGGTATGGACACCTGTGGCCATAAGCCGCCCTCACACAGCGTTTGCGCACAACTTAGCTGGCAGGCCCTTGACTCGACGCCGCTGCAACTGAGCGTATAATAATCGAACCGGTTGACGATTAGTTTTACCTAACTCACTTGTTAATGGGAGTTATTGACCAATAACAAAACGTCCACCTTTGACTTCTGAACGCAAGCATTTGCCTCTCAGCACTCGCCTGACGTTATACGCGCAGACGATTCAGCTGAGGAACGAGAAGGGCTGGGGCTACAAGAGAATCAGCAGATGGCTCTCCGGTTCCTACAAACTTAGCGTGCCTCGTTCCACGGTTCATTCGTGGATCAATGAACGACAGACACCCTTTGGGAATTGTAATCTATTTGATGCAAGGCCTTCAATCGAGCTTGCGTACATCATAAGGGGCCTCATTGGGCGATGCTTCGGTGTATCGATCGGATTCCCATCATAACGATGAGGTTAAGTTGGCTGTTGTCGACAAGGATTTTTCGCTGTCCTTTGCTAGGCGCTTATCAGCAATTTTCCCCAATCATGCACCCTTCCGCGTTTCTAGCACGAGATATGACGGGTGCAGGAGGTATGTTGTTAGAGTAGGGAGCACGCTTTTGGCAGATTTCTTGTCACAACCTGTTGGCAAATTAGACGATTTCATTCGTCCATTTGCACCCGCGTTTCTGCGAGGCTTGTTTGACGCCGAAGGTTGCGTGATAGTTGCCAACAATCGTGGTAGACGCCTGTCAATGAGAGTTGAGCTGACAAACAGTGATTTGGGAATACTGCAATATGCGCATAAGCTCTTGGGGCTGTACAATGTTGACTCTAAGATTGGGCGATACAACAGACCTAGCCCTGTAACCCGTTTCATTAGGGGAAGGCCCGTGAAGTTTTCGTCTCAAACGTTCTGGTTAGTAATCAGACGGCAAGTGTCATTGTGTCATTTTCGAGGCTTCATTGGCTTCAACATTGGCCGAAAACAACGAAAACTTGTCTGGGCACTCAACCTCATCCGATGCTTTGGCACAAAAGCCGCGGCCAACGAATGGACAAGAATTTATAGAAAGAATGGAGTGCGTTGGGTTGAGCGTGACTGGCAGACTTGGGAGAATGATCATCCCCTGCCAAGGTCGGCTTCGGGTAGCGGGCTCGTAGTCTAGTCTGGTTAAGACGCCGCCCTCACAATGCGAGGTGAGAACGGCGGAGATCCCCGGTTCGAATCCGGGCGGGCCCACCAGCAATCCGTCACAGCGAGGTCGAGGGTTCGAATCCCTCCCGGCCCACCAGCTCATTCTCGACTTCATTACATCCCGGAATCTACTTCCTAGGAACTCATGCCTGAATTCACTAAGGCCTAGAACGAAGATTCGGACTTGCTCGGCCCTCTGCATCGGGGGATTGTACGGCGGCGCTCAGCCACACCTGTTTCGACATTGTCGTTATCAAGAGCTGGAGAATGGAACAGGGCTATAACTTTCAGAGCGTACAGTAACTACGCAAAGCAAATGCTTGATCCTAATCAGGTCTGAAGCATGAAGGCAGCACGAATCAAAGATAGAACTACCATTGAGCTTAGAGATGTGCCAATTCCCCACATTGGAGATCATGAACTCCTAGTTCGCATGCGGACGTGCGGAATTTGTGGAACGGACATAGAGAAGATGCGTGGCGAACACATCACTCCCCTCGTTTTGGGTCATGAGGCGGCGGGTGAGATCGAAGAGATCGGCGATGGGATTCGTGAGCTCAAGAAGGGTGACAGGGTCATCGTCCATCATCACGTTTCCTGCAGGAGCTGCGTATACTGTAAGAACGGCTTGGAGACGTTATGTGAAGCCTACCCTAAGAGCAACTTAGATCCATGTGGATTCGCTGAGTTCTTTCGTGTCCCGGAAACACTGGTCATGGGGGGCACAGTCTACAAGCTCCCCGATTCATTGAGTTTTGAGGAGGGCTCACAGGTAGAACCGACGGCCTGCTGCATCAGAGCGCTAAGGAAGACTGGAATCAAACCAGGAAGCAGTGTCGCCGTTTTTGGAGTCGGCCCAGTCGGCTTAACGCACATTCAGCTGCTAAAACTGGGCGGGGCAGCGCCAATCTACGCGGTCGACATGATAGACAGCAGAAGGCGCATGGCCGCTAAACTCGGAGCAACAGCTACGCTGAATCCAACAGATGAGAATGTCACTAAAGTGGTTCTTGACGGAACTGATGGTCAGGGTGTTGATCACGCGATTGTCGCAACCGGAAACCCGAAGGCAATTGAACAGGCATGCGTCACGGTTCGTAGGGGCGGCCACGTGACTCTCTTTGGTGCACCTCCTCGAGGTGCCTTGATCTCGTTAGACGTGAGCAGTCTCTTCCTGCGGGAGATCAGTTTTCAGTCAAGTTACTCCACATCCGAAACCGAAATGCGGATGGCTCTTGGTTTGATTTCTCAGAAACGCATTACGCCCGCGCAGATGATAACCCACAGAATCCCACTCCAAGCCATCAACGAGGCGTTTCATTTGGCCGCGGATGGCCGAGAGGCCGTAAAAATCGTGGTGATGAGCTAATGTGGCTGTGATATGGAGACGGCATGGAACGTTCTTTTAATATCTGCAGGATGCTGAGATTTCACTATGCCCGCCTCGATGCTCGCCATCAGATTCTATAAACCAGGGGAATTGAAAGCGGAACAGGTACCTGTCCCCGAACTCGGAGCCGGCGAACTTCTCGTTAAGAGCTCTGTGGCGCTCACGTGCGGGACAGATGTCAAAATGTACAAGCGCGGCCATCCGCTGGCCAACCCGCCTCAAATAATGGGTCATGAATTCGCGGGCACAGTTGCTGCAGTCGGGAAAGGGGTAGAGAACTTCAGGGCTGGTATGAAGGTTGTCGCAGCCAATTCTGCGCCATGCAACACGTGCTTCTACTGCCTTAGCCATCAACCGAACCTATGCGAGCACCTGAACGAAAGCCTCGTTGGATTCACGTGGCCTGGAGCGTACGCGGAGTACGTTCGCGTCCCCGAAAGAATTGTTCGCCAAAATACTTTCCAGATACCCGACGGCGTGGCGTTGGAAAATGTGGCGAGCCTAGAACCCTTAGCCTGTGTCGTGCACGGCTGGGATCTCGTTGACCCCGTGCCCGGGGGGTCTGTGGTGATAATCGGCGGGGGCCCAATCGGGCTGCTTCATGCTCAACTTGCGCGATTGAACGGGGCGGGGAATGTGATCCTATGCGACGTGATGGAGGAACGGTTGAGAGAAGCGCAAGGAGTGGGAGTTGATGTCACAATCAACTCTGCAAACGAGGATTTAGCAAACCGAATTCTGACATTGACAGATAACAGAGGTGCGGACTTGGTTGTCGAGGCCGTTGGTAGGCCTGAAACCTGGGAGACTGCTCCTCACTTGGCTCGCAAAGGAGGATCGGTTTTACTGTTCGGTGGATGTCCATCCGGGACAAGGGTCTCATTCAACACTGAAAGCATCCATTATGGAGAACTCCAAATCCAAGGAGCCTTCCATCATACGCCCTCTGCTGTGGCACGGGCATTTCGACTCATTGTATCGGGGCAGGTTGACATTGGCCCCCTGATATCGCGCGAGATGCCGCTTGAAAAGGCAGAGGAAGCATTACAGTTGATGGGCAGCGGTAAGGCGTTGAAGATTGCGCTTCGCCCGCCTAACTGATCAAAGTAGGCTTTCGGGATCTTCTAGATTCCGCCTTATTTCCTGGAGAAAGCGGGCTGCCGGAACTCCATCAACAATCCGGTGATCAAATACCAGTGTGAGCATTGTTGTTGGCCTTGCAGACACTCGTTCTCCGACGGCGGCCGGCTTATAGACGATCCGCCCCAAACCTAAGATGGCGCACTGTGGTGGGTTGATGACTGGGGCGAATGTTTCAACATCATGGGCGCCAAGGTTGGATATTGTGAACGTTCCGCCTGTCAAATCCTCGACAGTTAGGCGGTTCTCTTTGGCCTTCTGAGCTAATGACTCAATATCCGCGCCAATCTCCTTTGGAGATTTCTGATTTGCATGTTGAACCACAGGCGCCGTAAGGCCTTGTTCAGTGTGAATTGCTACAGCAACGTTGATGTCCGAATAGGTTGTAACCTCTTCGCCTTCAATAGTAGAGTTGATCGCGGTGTGTTTCTCAAGGGACTTTGCCACCGCCTTCACAGCGAAGGCAGTGAAAGACACTCCACTTTCCCTGTTCTTCAGGAGGACCAGCTTGGTTGCATCAGCTTCCATCGTGAGTATGACGGGTACTGCGGTTCTTGCAGTAAATGCCAATCTTTCGGCTACTACTTTTCGAACACCCTCCAGCTTGACCTTTCTAAGAACGGTCGGTTGACGTGGCTTGGATGGCACCTGTCCAGACATGGGGACATATTCGACAGCCGCGAGAACATCTTCACGTGTGATACGCCCTCCTGGTCCAGTACCTCTCAGATTCGATATGTCTACGCCATGCTCTTGCGCTAAGCGTCGCGCTGCTGGAGACGCGACTACTCGCTCCCCATGAGCAGCAGCTGACTTCTCTGCGACCTGAGGCGCGGGGGTAGGCTTGGCTGCAGGTTGTGGGGCCGATGTGCTTTGAGACCGTGGACCAGCTTCACCGATCACAGCAACTGGCTGTGTGACCGGTACATCAGATCCTACCTCAACCAAGATCTTGGTCAAGACACCAGTATCAGGCGCTTCAACTTCGAAGGTTGTCTTCTCACCCTCCACTACCAAGATCGGCTCGCCTTTCTGAACAAGATCGCCTTCTTTTCTTAGCCATTGAACGATCTTGCCGCTCTGCATTCCGGGATCTAGACGAGGCATTACAACTTCGGGCATGGTGCTCCCTATCCTACTATCTGATCCACTGCTTGAATTACCTTGTCAGCGTTGGGCATGTACAATTGCTCGAGCGGCGGAGAAAACGGAATGGGAGTATCGGGGCAAGCCACACGCATGACAGGCGCGTCCAAGTAGTCAAAGGCATTCTCTGTGACTGCTGCTGAGATTTCTGCTCCGACACCACCTGTCTTGACATCATCGGAAACAATGACCAGTCGCGCCGTTCTTTTCACCGAATCCAGAATCGTCTGCAGATCAAGAGGCTGCAGTGTTCGGATATCGATTACCTCTACTGATACGCCCTTTTCCTCGAGCGTCTTCGCTGCAGACAGCGACTCATTGACACACCGCGAAACTCCTACTATGGTCACGTCATCTCCTTTTCTCTTGACATCCGCGACGCCTAAGGGAATCGTGTATTCTCCCTCAGGAACAGGGCCCTTTGTTCTGTAAAGCAATCCTGATTCAACGAAGAGAACTGGATTCTCATCACGTATGGCTGAAGTGAGGAGACCCTTGGCATCATGTGGTGTCGCGGGCAGAACAACCTTTAGTCCGGGAACTTGCAGGAACCATGATGGCGTGAACTGCGAGTGTTGCGCTCCATGCTGACGACCGAGGCTGTACTGTGTCCTTAGAACCATAGGGACCTTCAATTGTCCTCCACTCATGAAACGCATCTTCGCGGCCTGGGTCACAAGTTGATCCATGCATATAGGCAGGAAATCCATGTACATGATTTCGGCTACTGGTCGCATTCCTGCCAAAGCCAAACCGACCGCGGCACCTGTGATAGCGGCTTCAGAGATCGGAGTGTCCCTGACTCTTTCGGGGCCGAATTCGTCTAGAAGTCCTCGTGTTACCTTGTAGACACCGTTGAAGACGCCGATTTCCTCGCCAAGTAATATGACGTTGGGGTCGCGAAGCATCTCTTCGCGAAGGGCTTCACGTAGTGCGTCGGCGTACGTAAGTTCGCGCATCCTCAGGCGCCTCCTGCGTACACGTAATTCTTCATTTCATCGAATGGCATTGGTGAGCCTGCAAGGGCGAAAGTGACAGAATCCTCGATCTCTTGTTGAACGGTTTTTTCCTCCTGATCTATTTCCGTCTGGGTCAAGAGCCGTTTCTCTAACATGCGTTTCTTGAATACTAGAATCGGGTCGCGTTCAAGCCACTTTGCCACTTCATCCTTCGGACGGTAGTCGCCTTTATCGTAAACCCCATGGCCCTTCATCTTGTACGTAATGCACTCCAGAAAGGTCGGCAGTGATTGCTGCCTAGCCTTTTCCGCCGCGATCTTAGTCGCCACATAAACCGAGATGACGTCGTTTCCATCAACCACTATCGTATCTATCCCATACGCTCGACCCCTCTCTGCTATGCTTGGACTAGAGACGGCTCGCTTTACTGGAGTGGACATGGCGTACTGGTTGTTCTCACAAAATACAAGAACCGGCAGTTTCCATACCGCAATCAGGTTCACGCCTTCGTGAAACTCGCCGGTGTTTACCGCGCCATCACCGAAGAATGTGGCAACAATATTCCGGCTCTTCTTGAGCTTCAAGCCGAGCGCTACGCCGGCCGCTATGGGAATACCGCTTCCCACTATTGCCGTCGCATAGAGTGATCCGACTTTGGGATAGATTCCAATGTGCATCGAGCCTCCCAAACCTTTACAGTTTCCACTTGATTTTCCGAAAAGCTCAGCCATGCATAGATTTGCTGGAACATCTTTCGCTAAAGCGTGGCCATGACCTCGATAAGTGGTGACGGTCTGGTCGTCTTTCTCCAGCGCCATTATGGCGCCAGTGGCAATTGCCTCCTGTCCCAAGTAGAGGTGTGATGGCCCGATGAGCAAGCCCTTAACGAGAAAGAGTTCCTCAACCTTCTCCTCAAATTTGCGTATGAGCAGCATCTTATGCAGCATTTCACGCAGCTTTTCTTTGGTCAAGCCATGTTTACTGTATTCGCTTTGGGGAATTTCCTGAATTTGCGTCAAAGTTGCCAACGGCAAATCAACTCCCGCAAGTAAATTTGACCGTCATCTTTAGGTCTTTGGAGACCGTCCAGTCTGAAAGCTCCGATCTTGGCGCCATACGCTCGCTCATAGGCTCCAGTCTTCCTTGATTTAAATTCTGGACAGAAAATCATGTTTCCAAAGGTGCCTGTCGAATGAGGGAACCGAGGCGTCTATACGCCATAGCTGAGAGCTGCCCCCTCGACACCTTGCTCATCAAAGAGATGAAACGCTCCGTCAACTCGCTCCTGCAGTTGAACCTGAAGAGGTTCAGAGTTCCCCAGAAGACCACTACTCGGTACTCGGCACTTGACGTGATGAAGCAGGCTCTGGAGCTTTTGTTTGAATTCTCACCATCGGAGAAAAACTACCGGGAGGCAATGCGGACAACTCAAGTCTACTCCGAGGGTGACGAGGAGATGCTCAGGGTTTTGCGTGCAAGCTTCACGTTGATTGCCAACGCAGTCTACAACGCCTTCAGCAGCCAGAAACATACGGACGACCTTGCCCCTGAAATGTTGTTCCTCCAAGGGATACCCTTCGAACGGGGTGATCTGGAACAATCATTCAGATTTGTGGGAGTCAGACCGCCGGAGGTGGTGCCTAGCAGTATAAAGACAACGGTCTTCCTAGATGATGAATTCGAACCTTACCGGAGGTTGCTCAACGGTGAACTCACAAAGGAGCAAGCGGAGGATGGAAGAGAAGATCACTGGGCGAAGATCATCGAAGCAACGTTGGCAAACAATACTGGGAAGGCACTCATTCGCGTAGGAAGTGAGCATATTGATCAACCAAGATCAACTCTTAGAGGAATCATATCTAGACTACAAACATCCAAGACCGGAAAACTGAGAGAGCTACTTCAAGAGAAGGGGATTACGCTGGACGTTATTCATCGCACTGAGGACATCAATGCGGTCTTTGGAAAAAAATGAAGGATACCGGGAATCACGTACGTTTTGCTATTTTTTCGTGACTAAGAGATACTCGTAGACGAAACCTGCGAGCAATGCTCCAATTATGGGGCCGACCCAATATAGCCAAAGGCTTCCATATGCGCCGGCTGCAACAGCTGGTCCCAAGGCTCGAGCAGGATTTGCAGCTCCACCGGTCAAAGGTCCAGCGATCAATATGTCGGCCGTGAGCGTCATACCGATCAGTAACCCCGAGGCTCCTGCAGGCACATTTTTCGTGTAGAGCACCGCGTAAACCGAGAACATGAGGAAGAATGTGATTATCAACTCGACTACTAGTGCAACGATCTGGCTTTGCCCGATCGCCATGCCTGGTTGCGGTAGGCCGTATTGTGTCAGTGCACCATTTCCTGGTTGTATCAAGGCATGTGCCCCTCCTGCAAGCGTCGCTCCGACGACCTGTGCAACCAAGTAGCCTACTCCGTCATCGACTTCCATTTTTCGGAGAGCAACGGCTGTGATGGTTATGGCTGGGTTGATGTGGCATCCTGAGATTGAGCCGATCGCGTACACCATAACCATCAGAATGATCCCATGGGCAAATGCAATTCCGAGCAGTGAACTTGCACCTGACGACAATCCTGTGACCGCGGTGAATATCGTGACGGACATCGATCCAAAGAATACCAGCGCGAATGTTCCTATGAGTTCGGCGACGTATGCCTGCCTTCCCATCTTCAATTTATGCACCGGTCTTCGCTAACCCCACATATTTAGTATAAAACCGTTCAGCTTTCTGCGACAGCCAATATTGAGAAGAGGATCAAAGCAGCGCCGATTAGGGTAGCGGTCCCGTATGTCTCTCCAAGTACAAGTGCGGACGTAATCATGGCTACGACGATTTCCAGCATGCCCATTATGGCTGCGACGGTGGCGGTTACAGCTTTCAACGCGGCGACCCACAAGGCATAGGGGACGACGGTACATGCGATCGCAATGAAAACAACCCATCCCCATCCTTGCAGAGGTATTTTCCCAATATCCAAGCCACCAAGGACCACGGACATAGGAGATAGCAGAATTGTGGTGGTCAGCATTACCATGCATGATAGTTCTAGCGTGTTTCTTTCCTTTTGCAGCATGATGCGTTTGTGAAGGATTATGAAGGCCGCCCACGCCAACCCAGCAGAGAACACTAGCACATCACCTAGCAACTCTCCTTGAGCCAAAGTAGATAGATCACCATTTGTCGTGATCATCACAGCCCCAGCCACACCCAAGATGACGCCAAGCAACTTACGTCCCCCCATAGTCTCCGCAAACAGCCTCCAACTTAAGACTGCAACCGCGATTACATTCAGGTCAATGAGCAACGCGGTTTTGGCGGCCGTCGTAAGAAGCAAACCCACATACTGAAGCGAGAAGCCAATGCCATTCAGGAGACCTAAGACCCATACGGAAGACTCTCTTAGAAGTGATAGTTTGACGCCCCGTGAGAGGAGAGGAATCAGGAGCACAATTGAGGCAACTGCTAACCTCAAGAAAGCGAAATCGTAGACGTTAACATATCCGAGGCCAATCTTGATACTTACGAAGGCACTACCCCAAAAGATGCTAGAGATAACGAGTAGACCTATCGCCGCGTTACGACTACTTTCTTGAGAGAGCGGTGAGGAGGTCAAGTCTAGGGAACTAGGGCGCGATGCTCTGAATTAGAGCTGTTCACCAATACGATAGGTGTAGATCGTGTGGCCGAGCAACTCGTCGTAAACCGCGCTAGGTTTCCATCCTGGAACCTTGAAATCATGAGATACAACTCGTGAACCTAGCTTCAATTCTGCCTCCAGCTTCGGTTTCAGTCGCTCGTTAGCGCTCGAGGTTAGATAGAGAGTTACAATGTTTGCATCCGATATGGGAACATCGAAGAAGTTCCCCTGAATCACCTTCACTTTATCCTCCAAGTTCAGTCTCTTGATCTCGGTTCTTGCTCGTTCTATGAGATCTTCTCGTAGCTCTATGCCTGTGGATATGGCCCCAATGTCCTTGGCAGCCAAGATTATCAGCCGACCATCACCACATCCCAAGTCGTATAATGACTCGCCTGCTTTGACTTGCGCCAGTTCAAGCATCTTCTTTGCAACGTCTAGTGGAGTCTGAACGAACGGGGCGATACTCATCTTTGAACGCTTCCCGGCTTTTCGCTTCCTGCGGATAATTTATGCATATCGTCTCTCGACTTCGTTACGCTCAGCTTTAGGTGCCTTTGACACCATCGGCATACTCTTCTCCTTCTTCCCTGTCCACTTCACGTCTTCTTCCAGAAATCTAACGCAGACATCCCTGAATTCCTTGTAGATGTCCTTCAATTCCTCCTCGCTAAAGGTATCAATGAACGCTGGATTTCTGAGCCAGCTGTCCCATCCGCGCACACTCTCGAATAGCGCCGAATTCATTCTGATCAGTGACGCATACAAGCCAAGCCGATCGTTGGGCTCAAGCTTCTTGATATCTTCTAGAGCCTTACCTCGGTCTTCGGTCCAAGACAAAATGTGCAAGGCACCTTCTGTGGCTCCGTGCACTGTTCTAAGACCAATTTAGCCTTATTCCCGAACTCAGATGGAAGCAAAGATGACCATGAGACCCAAGGAGCATTCTCTTGGTCACTCTCGCATAGCGAAAGCTACTTCAAAAGCGAAGTCTTTCATTCTAAGCAGACATACAGACTGAAAAGACAACTGTAGGGGTTAGCATGAACCCAATAGAGCCCAAAGTGATCAAGCTTGCAGAAACGAGACTCAGTAACGATGGAGTCCGACAGTTAGCTGAACATTATGGCGCCGTCGAATGGCTAGAGAGAGCCAGGCAGTCACAGCGGAACGAGCCAGAATTTTTGATCGAACTCTCAGGACGCGCATGTTACAAGAGTTTTGGTGTGGGTCTGAACCCAAACGTAACCAAAATTCGAGATAATCCAAGAGACTACATAGCCAATGTCTTGGAGAAGGGTGATGGAAGCATTCTGGAGCATGCTACAGTCACATTTGCATTTCTCAATGTGAGCAGGATCTTTACCCATGAGCTTGTTAGACACAGGGCAGGAACGGCCATAAGCCAAGAGAGTCTCCGTTATGTTCGTCCGCGTGACATCGATCTATGGCTACCACCCGACCTCAAACCAGTATCGAAGCAATTCTACGAGACGATTCAGGAGATAACGAAGCGCTACCATGATCTTGAAGCTCAGTTCGATTGGGATAAAATGACATTCGAACACAAGAAACGACTTACCTCTGCGCTGCGTCGAATTCTACCCGACGGCATAGCCACCAACATAATCTGGACAGCGAACCACAGAACAATACGATGGGTAATCGAAATGCGAACGGACCCAAGCGCTGAAGTTGAGATCCGAAAAGTATTCGGAAAGGTCGCGGAAATCTGCATCAAAGACTACCCACTACTCTACTCGGACTTCAGTTACAAAGAACTCCCAGACGGCACACGTCAATATATTCCGAAGTTCACGAAAGTGTGAGCGAAGCATAGCTATTCGAGGAGTAGATGATTTTGTCTGAACCGTTCTGGAAGACGGCGATCTCCAAGGTAGAACCCAACAAGATTCTTGTGCGCGGGTACAATCTGATGGATCTAGTTGGAAAATACAGTTACGCAGATCTGACCTACCTTCTTTGGCGCGGAGAACTTCCCTCAACAGAACAGTCACGTATGATGGATGCGCTACTCACAGTCTGTCTTGAACACAGCCTGAACGCTCCGTCAGTTGATGCGACTTGCTTTGTCGCCTCCTGCGGTGTACCATTGCAGGCCGCGGTTTCGGCCGGGGTAGCCGCGATGGGTGAGTTGCACGGAGGCGCCATAGAGCAGGCAGCAAAGATGCTCCAAGAGGGAGTATCCCGAATGAAAGATCGGCAAGTTTCCGCTAAGCAGACTGCCGAAGAGTTGCTGGAGGAAGGCAAGGAGCGCAAGGAAAGAATAGCCGGGTATGGTCATCCTACTCACACAAGCGACCCACGAACAAAGAAACTCTTGGAGATCTCGAAGGAAAATCACCTGAGTGGTCCGCATGTTGAATTGGCACTGATGATTGAAGCATTGACCGACAAGTTCTTCCGCAAACATCTGATCTTGAACGTCGACGGCGCAATCGCCGCCATAAGTTCAGACATGGGATTCGATTGGCGAATTGGTAAGGGATTCTTTATTGTAAGCCGTACTCCAGGCCTTATTGCGCACGCGTACGAACAGACATATTTCGAGAAACCCTACAAGGCCCCGCACTGGAACGAAATAGCGTACACTGGACCACCGGAACGAAGGACACCTGAAAGGGCGGAGCGCTAGGGCACTATTGATACGCAGACTCCGAAACGGACGAGCTCACCGCTCTTTCGTTAGTATCTTCACTTCGCATTTGACGAGTTTCTGGAAGCTCTCAGCGTCCTTTGCATCACCCACTATTGCGCCGTAATGCATAGGGATCGCAAGCTTCGGGTTTATTGTTGCTGCTGCGTCAACTGCTTCCTGCGCGGTCATCACGTAAGTGCCCGACACGGGTAGAAGTGCTATGTCCGTGCGTATGTTCTTCATTTCCGGAATATGATCCGTGTCGCCTGCATGATAGATCCTAGTTCCCTTGACGGTTACGACAAAACCCAGTTTTCCATCTTCTTTTGGATGGAAGACCTTTCCGGGCTTCATGAACTTGTTCACGTTGTATGCAGGGACGGTTTCGATTGTGACATCGCCGATGTTGACCTTGTCGCCAGGCTTGACAATCTTGATCTCCTTCGCCTTGACCTTCTCCAATTCACTCTTCGATTGAGCGTGAGCTACGATTATGGTATTTGGGGTCACTATCTTCTTCAGATCGTCTACACTGCAGTGATCCTCGTGTTCATGACTCACGAGAACGATGTCTGCTTTAGGTCCACCGCCCTCGATCTGGAACGGATCAATGTAGATGACTTTCCCATTCTGTATCCTGTAGCCGTCATGCCCTAACCAAGTCAACTTTACTCCACGATACTCGAACATCAAAACCACTGCTCCATTTGTAGCGAATGCCTCGATTTAAAAAGAAAGCCATTTTGTGTTTGTGGGAAGGGCAGTCGGAGACCCGCAATCCCTTCAATCCTTTTGAGGACCACGGCATGTATGTGAATGCTCGCCAAGAAGAGCGGGTATGCAGCCCTGTCACAGGTCTTCTCATTCCTCTCAAAGCCAATTCAGGACGCCCTAGCTGAATCTGGAATCAAGGCTCCGACACCGCCACAGATCGCTGCCATACCCGAAATTCTCTCGGGAAAGAACGTTCTCCTAATCGCGCCAACTGGATCAGGCAAGACTGAGGCTGTTCTCCTACCGATCCTGAATCAACTGTTGGCAATTCCTGACCGACAGGGGATCTCGATAATCTACATAACCCCCCTACGAGCGCTGAACAGGGATCTCTTGAAGCGACTTGAGTATTGGAGCGCCAAGCTGAGTTTCAGCATCGAAATTCGACATGGCGACACACCACAAAAGGAGAGACGGCGACAGTCCATCAAACCCCCGGATTTCTTGGTCACTACCCCTGAGACACTACAAGCGATTCTGCCGGGCAAGCGAATGCGCACTCACCTACGCCACGTACGATGGATCGTAATCGATGAAGTCCACGAACTAGCTGGCGACCGACGCGGAGTGCAGTTAACAGTTGGACTTGAGAGGCTTAGGAGAATTACGGACCGAGACTTTCAACGAGTAGGACTTTCGGCGACTGTTGGAAACCCTGAAGACATTGCAGCGTTCATAGCAGGCGGTAGACCCGCACAGGTCTTGGAGGTCACGCCTCCTAAGGAAGCGAAGTATTTCGTTGAGTTCCCGCACCCCACCGATGAAGACCACATGATCGCTCAGAGCCTCTACACAGCGCCTGAAGCCGCCGCGAGGCTCAACAGAATATGGGAATTGGTTGAAGATCACGACTCCACTCTAATCTTCGTTAATAGTCGAACGAACGCGGAGATGCTCGGGTCAAAGTTCCATCAACTGAAACGGAACGTTGCGGTGCATCATGGCTCTCTGCCGCGAGAAGAGCGAACCCGAGTTGAGAACGATTTCAAGAGCGGGAAGATCAAAGCACTTGTTTGCACTTCGACGCTCGAACTTGGAATCGACATTGGGAATGTGGATTTGGCGATTCAATACATGTCACCGAGACAGGTTTCAAGTCTCATCCAAAGAGTGGGACGATCGGGGCATAGACTCGACAGGATTTCCAAGGGCACGATAGTATCGGTGTCCACGGAGGACTTACTGGAATCTGTGGCCACAATCCAGATGGCCCAAGAAAGAACGATTGAACCAGTCAGAATCCACGAGAAGGCATTAGATGTTCTTGCACACCAGATAGCCGGGATCATCCTCGAATTAGAAGACAAAATCAAGAAAGCGGATGTCTTCAGCCTCATTCACACGGCATATCCTTACCGTAACCTGACCCAACCGGAATTCGATAATGTCACAGCTTTCTTGGAAAGGATGCGATACCTAAGATCTGAAAACGGTTCCATTGCTCGCGGAAGCCGAACTCGACAATACTACTTCGAGAACCTATCAACAATACCCGACGAGCGGCGCTATCAAGTGATTGACCTTTCGACACAGCAGTCCGTTGGAATTCTTGGCGAAGAATTCATGATGACCAAGGCCAGGATTGGGCTTCATTTCATCGTGAAAGGCAAAGTCTGGAAGATAGAACAGATAACCGATGATGCAAGGGTTTACGTCACACCAGTTGAAGACCCGACAGCAGCCATCCCAGGTTGGGATGGAGAGCTACTGCCGATCTCCTTCCCACTAGCCCAGCGCGTCGGACATCTGCGATCAGAAATCGGAGAGTTCCTCGAGACTCGAGAAGTATCTTCCGTCATTGATCTCCTGGAAAAGAAGTGGCCAACAGAACGTTACGGGATACGGAAGGTTGTGGAGGAGCTGGCTGAACATAGAGGCATGGGCGCGCCAGTTCCGACTGATCGTCGAATCGTCCTAGAGGCATTCGACAGGTTCCTAATAGTTCACACATGCTTTGGTGAAGTAGTAAACAACACACTGGGCGAGGTATGTGAAGAGCTACTATCCCGAAAGGGACTCGTGAGACAATGGTGGGCGGACGGGTACAGAATTCTGCTGGAACTGACGACGACCACGCAGGACCTTTCCCTCGACGAACTTCGATCAGTGATATTCGATATCGATTCTGGCGTTCTTGAGGGCGTTCTAAAAGGAGTGCTTCATAGACACTTCCCATTCGGCTACTACATGAAGTTCATTGCCGAACGGTTCGGCGCAATGAGACGTGGATTGACCTACGGCGGCGACAATCTCAGAGAATTGGGCCTCCGCTTTAGGATGACGCCGATTTACGATGAGACGATTCGCGAAGCTCTCCTTCTCCACGTAGACTTCCCTACCGTTCGCGTGATCTACAGACAAATCAAGACTGGTAATAGGCAAGTTGCGACGTTCAAAGCAGAAACTAAACCCACCCCTCTAGGCTTTCATCTCCTGAACAAGCACCTAGACATACCAGAGCTAATTGCCCCGGAAACCGTTGAGACGGACACGATCAAGAGACTACGGTTCAGTCTAGACAACATGACAGTTGATCTACTGTGCTTCGAATGTGGTAACCTAATGCAAGCCGCTGTAGTCAAATCGTTGGCGACCGAACCAAAATGCTCGTCCTGTGAATCGGGTCTACTTGCCGTCTCATCTTGGTCCACAGACTTCCTGCTTCGCATACTGGAGAAGAAGCTTAAAGGAAAACCACTGGAGGATACGGAACGAGATGCCTTGGCCCGGGCAAGGCGTTCGGCCGACTTGGTTTTGTCGTATGGTCGGAGGGCAGTGGTTGCTCAGTGTGTTTACGGAATCGGACCGCAGACCGCCGCCCGAATCTTGGCTAAGATGCATGATGATGAGAGATCGTTCTACAAGGATCTGCTTGAAGCCAAGCTCAAGTTCATAATTACACGTCCGTTCTGGGATAAGCCCTGACGGGCATGCGTGGGGTCCTCTTTTCTATCGAAGTTTGATGCAAGCGTTCGAAGTCAGGTTCATTGGATATGATGCTGAACATTGCCATGGCGACTAAGATGTACCAAGTCCGCCATATTCATCACCACCAGTTCCATCACGCCATGCTTCTAGGAGTCATGGAGTGCGTTTTGTGTGGAGCAATGAAAACGCACCATCACAGAATCCACGTGAAGACAGCGCACAACGTGAAGCCCTGACTGAGCCTCAAGTGGAAAAGTGCTCTATTCTTAAATAGTGACTTCTTCAGCCTCGATATCGGAGAGGTTGAACTGTGTTGGTCGGTGACTTGGAACGTCGGCTCGTTGAGCTGAGATTTCTTGATGGTGTCGAGAAGGTTGAGCACGTACCATATTCGACGGGCGATCAGTTTTGGGTCAGATTCAACAAGCCCCTCGACTTCCAGAAGCTTCAGGAAGTCTTGCGGAAGCATGGTTACAGCACGGTGAGATTCGCGAACCTTCCGTCGAAACTTCCACATAAGTTGGCAGAAGTGCTTTGGAACGGAGTGACCCTAGTTATTGGCAGGAATTTCAGCGGATTGTCCAAATTTAAGGCATCACTAGGCTTCGAACCGGAAGGGATCGCAAAGATCGCAACCGACCTCCACGGGCCGTTCCAGATTTTCATAACAACAGATGAGGCGGGCGTCCAAGTCTTGTATGAATACTTGGGCCTGAAGTATGCCCCGCCCTCGCCGCCACCTCCAAAGCCTGCGGCACCAACTACTCCATCGACGGTGACCAAACCAGGCCCGTCCGTTGCTGTGCAACGACCAGCAGCACCTGTGAACACGCCACCTGCCGCTACCCCACCACCAAGTCAGCCGCAGCAAGCCAAGCCAGTTCCACAACCGCAACCTGTGGCGGATGCGGCGTCTGTGAAGCCCGAGGAGTCTACACAATCTCAAGCGAAGAAAGAAGCGCCCACTCAGAAGACTAGCTAATTAATCAGAGTGGGGCCGCTGGAAGCGAGTCAACTTTCTTTGGCTCAACAGCGAAGGTCACGTCATCCTCGACGTCCAAGGAGCCGGTGTATAGGACTTCTCCTTGAATTCTGCTACCCGATTCGAGTCGAAGATCGACTCCATGAACGAGCCTAGCGCGACTTCGCTCCTCCATCGTTATGGTCTTTCCAAACAGATCCTCAACGTCTGCCTTTTCTCCGATCTCTATGCTGTCGCCAACAAGTGGTCCTCTTGCGCGACCACGATCACCAATTTCAATGGAGTCGGCTTTGACGCCCTTCTCGGTTGCAATTAAACCGCCGACTTCAATTCGATCAGCCTGTACCTGCGTTGCTTCGATAGCGCCGCCGATCTCTATTCGGTCCGCATTGACAGTTCCGTCTACTCTGCATTTTCCGCCTACCTCGAGTTGACCAGTCAGGTTCAGGTTGCCACCCACTTTGAAGAAGCCGCCAATATCGACATCACTCCCCTCCGCATTTCCGTCAATCTCTATGGTACCGCCGACATCCATGTCTTCGAACCTTAGGTTTCCGGCGACCCTGACAACTCCTCCGACATCGATTTGGCGTCCGGAACTGTCGCCGTTGAGTTGGACTGACCCGCCGACTTCCAGGACGTTGAATTCCAATGAGGCAGTTGATTCGAACGATCCGCCAACATCGATCTGATCAGTGATTTTCCCTCCTCCGACGATCACAGAACCTCCAACGTCTATTGTTCGGCATGTTACAGATTTCATTAGACGAACGGATCCCCCGACGTCAATTTCGTCGAGTTCCGTTGATTCATGGACTTCTAACGACCCGCCCACGTCAACGGATCTGGCTTTGAGTCTGCCACGAATCTCTGCCCTGCTGCCGACATCGAGATCGTCTGCGGTCACATCGCGCAAAACCAACAGATCCCTGTCCACATCAATGTTATGGGCGGTGAGAGAGCCCGAGACGGAGAGACTACCATCTTCAATGGATACATTGTGTTCGACGGTGAGATCGCCTCGGACCTCCAAATCACCATCATCTCCATCAATCTCGCGCACTTTCAGAGCGCCAGTAAAGACCACGTCTCCTTCTGTTTCAAGTCGACCGTCGACGGTCACAGCGTCTGCTTCTGGAGTAATGATGGCGCCGCTTTCGACCTCCAGGTTTCCGGCGACGTGACTTAGCGTTTTCTTGGCTCCGTGCGGTACCTTCACGTCGGGCATGATCTTTTCGCTCTTACTAGCGGTTGGCCGGGACAGGTGGGATATATGCTCTGCTCACTTGTTGTGCTATCTCGATTTGGCGATGGTTGATGTTGCCCCTCTTTGGATCTATGCCCTCGTATCCGGATAGGATGGGTTGTCTTGGCTTCCGGAATGTGACGACTCTGTTCCATATATCCGTGAACTGGGCTAATGTTCGATTCCATTCGACGATTCTTTCGCTAATCATGTTTGATCAAAGCGACGCAGTGCTTTTGCTCAATTAAAGGGCAGGGCACGTCACGTAATGACGGAGTATGGTCACAGAATGTGAGTACACGATGCGACTATGAGGACGATTCTGTTCCGAGAAATGTCATGAAGCCTTGGACTTTTCTGTATGCGTCGAGAAACTCCAGGCCTCTCCTTGTTACGTGGTAGTAGCGGCTGTCACCCGCGGTGCGAACAGAGAGCAGGCCGAAATTCGCCAACGTCTCAAGCATGGGCTTGATTCTGTCAATGGGCAAGCCTGCGCCGTATGAGATCCTTGTGACTAGCGCGCCTTCTGGTCGGCGTTTGAGAACCTCGAGTATGTCCGCGTAGATATCGATGCGAGACCGTTTCTTCAAGGAGCGCGCGCCAAATCCAGAATTATCGCACTAGGCCTAGTAAGCCTTGCCACAGAAATTGCGTGAACGGTGTTGGATGATGCGTCAATGGCGAATATTCTTCTCGTTCAAGTTGAGTTCCATGAATTTGGCTCCCTGAATCGGATTGTACCGGTATGGCTCGATCTCCTTGAAACCAAGTGAATAGTAGAGAGCGATCGCTGGCTTCATAGCCGGCACAGTATCAAGACGCATGCACCTGTAACCGACGCTTCGTGCGTCCTCAATAATCGCCGTCGACAAAGCCTCTCCTATTCCCTTGCCACGGAATTTGGGGCGCACGAATAGACGCTTCATCTCACAGATCTCCTCAGAAAGCCTCCTCAATGCAACGCACCCAGCAACTTCAGAATCGTACCATGCCAAGAGCAGACGACCAGTTGGCGGAGCATACTCACCTGGGAGCTGCTGGAGTTCTTTCTGGAAATCTTGGAATGACAGGTCAAATTCAAGTGAGTTTGCGTATTCGATGAATAGATCTCTGACTTGGCCGATCTCCTCCTTCGTTTTGACTGGCAGGATTCTCAGCATGGGTCAAGACAAGCCTTGCATGCATGAAGGTAAAGGTTAGTTACCCTACCGGCCATCGCTGGAAATATGCCTACTGATAGAAGATTCGCTCAGCTCAAGAAAGGAATCGAGCCGCCGCGCATGAGTGAGATCCCCGAAGGAGGTATCTGCCTCTCGGCCTTCGTCATCCTCTCGAAAAAAGTAGTCCGAGCATGGTGTTGATGGGGCGGATCAACCAGAATGCCCCATGGGACCATACCGGCGCACTCGACCAAGGGCGTGTTGAACGGCACAGTAAAGGGTGGATGCTGCCCTCATCGCACCTCATACTCGGCGAGGACCCGCGACAAGCGGCTTCGAGAATACTAAGAGAGCAGCTTGGCTTGACAGGTCAAGAAATTGACGGACCGATGGTCTTCTCTGAGGTTTCTGGGCCGATGAATCATTGGGATATTGAATTCGTCTTCTTAGGCGAGAGAGACAACGCTCCCTTACATGAGGCTTGGAACGAGTTGAAATCGTGGACCTCACTCGGACGAAGAAGCAAGAGATTGCGAGATCTCATGAAGATATACTTGCTCATGTGGGCAAGTGGAACACTTGAGATGACTATCTCTTCACGAACAGTTTCGTGATTGTGGGGCCGCTCCACACCACATCCTCTTTATTCGCCTTCATGAACCGAAAAGACCTTCACACGACATTCGAAAACCGACCGAACGCAGATAAGCTGCGTCGCCTTGTGTGATGAGCCGAAACCTCTGGAGTTTAAGAAAATGTCAGAAAGGCCCGAGAAAGCGATCGTAGCCTCAGAACTACGTAGGGCATACACTACCACGAAGGGTGTCTTCAGGAAGAAGCACATAACTGTCGAAGCTGTGAAGGGCATTTCCTTTGACGTGGATCACGGAGAATTGTTCGGCTTGCTCGGTCCTAACGGCGCCGGAAAGACCACGACCATCAAGATGCTTACAACGCTCCTTATCCCAACATCTGGAACCGCCAAGGTTCTCGGGTTTGATATCGTAAAGGATGTGATGAATATTCGGAGAAGAATCGGGATAATCTTCGGCGGAGAGAGGGGACTGTACTATCGTGTTAGCGGAAGAGAGAACCTTCGATACTTCGCTGACCTTTACGGCGTTCCCATATCAAAACGCGACAAACGAATCAGCGACTTACTTGACATGGTTGGGTTAGCGGATAGAGCAGATCATAGGGTTGAGGGCTATTCTCGAGGAATGAAGCAGCGCCTCCACATAGCGAAGGGCCTGATCAACGATCCACAATTGATCTTCATGGATGAACCGACAATTGGCTTGGACCCAGAAGCGGCACGTGAAACACGTGCAATGATCAAGGGGTTAGTTGAGAAGGGGAAGACGATTCTCCTCACAACCCACTACATGTTCGAGGCTGACGAACTCTGCCAGAGGATTGGGGTAATTAGCAGTGGGAACATTGTTGCGCTGGATTCCCCCTCCGAACTGAAACGCTTCGTGAAGGACATTACAGTAGTTGAGGTGGAGGCATTCGGAGTAGCGGATACTGACTTGGCAGTTCTACGACGTCAACCCGACGTAACCACCGTGAACGCCGACTTGGAGGGTGAGCGGCAGACAGTGAGAATTCAAACCCCGAAAGGTTCAGAGTTCATCCCAGTCGTCACGAAACTACTCAGTAAAGCGAAGATTCTTGACGTGCGAATCAAAGAACCAACTCTCGAAGATGCATACCTGAAACTGGTGGCGTAAGGCATGACGAAGTATCAAACATTCTGGGCCTCATTCAGGATGAGTATGCTGAACTTCTTTGTAGACCCTCAGTGGATAATTCCGAACATCATAGCCCCGTTCATTTACACAGCGGTCGCCCTGATGTTCTTCGGAAATGTTTCATCATCACTAGCGCTCTACGCGGTTCTGGGCGGTGGGATGATGGGTATGTGGGGGAACACGCTATACGGAGCGGGATTCGCGCTAGCCCAGGAGAGATGGACTGGGACGCTCGAGTATGTGCTCGGCACACCATCAAGACTCGTTTGGATCGTAGCCGGTCGATCATCATCCAGTGCACTATTAGGGTTGGTAAACGCTCTTGCGGTTCTACTGGTTGCCCTTATCGGTTATGGCGCGCAGCTCGGAATCGCAAACCCTCTCGCATTTCTCCTTGCATTGGTCTTGACTTTGGCATCGTTGTCTGCGCTGGGCGTTGTCTTCTGCTCAGCATTTCTTCTTACACGATCGGCGCAGGTAATGACGAATGGTTTGGAGATGCCGATCTACGTGGCTTCAGGTTCCATGTTCCCAATCGCACTTCTTCCCTTCTGGTCCCAGCCAATGGCGTTAGCTTTGGGTCCAACTTGGGGAATCGACGCAATGCGCTACGCCGCTTACACCACCTACACAGGCATGACGGGGTTCGGTTACTGGTTCAACATCCTAGTACTCTTCCTATCAACAATCATCTACCTTACGATAGGCTTCGGGTTATTCATCGTAGTAGAGAGAAAGGTTCGCCGAGATGCGACCTTGGAGGAGTACTAGGGAATGGCAAGTCGGTTAGCTGATTGGCCGCCTGCTCGCATATTCGTAAGCAGCGCCAACTTCGCGTTCAAAGCCTTGTTCTCATGGTTACGGCCCGAGATGTGGCTCGTACAGCTTCTAGTCATGCCACTGTTCGAGATGGCATTCTTCGTTTACCTGGCCACGTTCGTTTCACCAACCATAACCAGCATCCCGTTCATTGCGGTAGGGAACGCGATGCAGGTTTCAGCTTCCGCCTCGATCTTCGCCGTGTGCAACCTCACCTCGGAGGAGAAATGGCAGGGAACCCTGATTCCGTTAATAGCGACTCCAGCAAACCGCTTCCCACTATTCCTAGGCCGCGCGGTCTATCAGATCTTCAATGGGATGGCAACAATAACTGTCGGGTTCTTCTACGCGAAGTATGTGTTCGGCGTAGACATGTCACGAGCAGATTTCCTGGCACTGGCAGTTGTGATACTGATCACTTGTCTGGCGATGACCGGTTTCGGCCTAATGCTCGGAAGCCTAGGCCTCTTCCTGCGAACCGCGATGATAATCGCGAACATTTTCCTCTTCATCGGACTATTGGTTTGCGGCGTCAATTTCCCTGTAACAGACCTGCCGGTCTGGTTGCAACCGTTCTCGTATGCGATCCCCATGACGTACGGTACGATGGCTGCGAGAGCTGCGGTTCAGGGAGCGAACCTAATGATGCTCACGCCAGTGCTTCTTCAGGAAATAGCTACGGGTATTGGTAGCATTCTGGTTGGGTATGCGCTCTTTATCGGATTCGAGATCCTCGCTCGAAAAAGAGGCACACTAGAAGAGTTCTAGACGAGAATAATCGATTCGCCAACCTAATCCGACAGGCTATTTTAGAAGTAGGCCAATGTGTGTACGGCTTCGGGATGCCGGGGTAGCCAAGAGATCAAACACTCAACTGATCTGGTAGCCTGGTATGGCGTCGGCTTGCTAAACCCGCCAAGGCGAGTGCAGTGAGCCGATGACTCTCTGAGTCTCGTGGGTTCAAATCCCACCCCCGGCGCCAACCTATCTGGCTCAGACTTTGTGCTGACTTCATCAGCGTTGCAAGTTCCTTTGACTGGCGAATTCAGCCTGATGTTGTCTGGGGATTGTCAGACCAACTCGGTTGAACAAGGTGCTATCAGGATCGACACTTACTTGAGTGGAATCCTTTCAACAGTACCCGTCTCATCAAAACTGTTGTCGCTACTAATCATTCGCCTATCATGAGATTCCTCTGCATTAGCCAAGATCAGTGCATCGAAGAAGGTCATTGCGTGCCGAGTCAGTATGTCATGAGCCCGTGCGATTTGCGAAGTGGTAAGCGGTATCTCCGCTACACCTCGACCCTCAAGCTCCGCTTTGAGAATGGAGAGAATCAACGATATTTCGTTTGGCCGTTTGTTCTTGGACCTTAGGAGCCAGGTGATTTCTAGAAAGGCTGCTGTACAGACTTCGAGAGCGGGATATTTACGGAAAATTGTGAGAGCTGCCTTATGTTTAGGGTCATTTGCTCTCAGCGCAAGAAGAAACTCAGACTCGACAACGGGCATTTTAACGGCTTGCCTTCTTACCCGCATTTGAGAAGTACGAGGTTTCCGCAGCTAGTTTGGCTTCAGCGGATAACTCAATATTGCTCATTAGGTCCGCCAGGACTTGATAACGGTCGGAAGGCAAGACTACGGCGAGAAACTCTCTGTCTGAAACGGGGAGCCAAACCACATTGTCTCCGACCTTGACCCTTCTGCGCCTCCTCAAAGACCTTGGCAGGGTGACGACATAGCGCGGTCTTATTCTGCTCACGCTCATCTCTTACGCACACTTCAGTATTCCATCTGCAGTTTTATAGATATTGCGCACGTTCCCGCCGCGAATCGCATGGGTTCAAATCCCACCGCCGGCGCCGATTAATTTTGGCCGTCCGAGGACAATTGAGCCTTATTGTCCATACAAATGAAAGCAAATTGAAGCCGCTTGAGTCACTTTCGTAAATCAGCACTGTCGACCAGCTTGATGAGAAGGTCGACCATGTGTGTCACCTTCAGCGCGGCGTTTCTGCCTTCGTCAACACCTAGAGTGTGAGAGGGGGGATTTCTGAGAAACGAAAAAGCGCCTCTGAAAAGGAGGTATATTCCCTGTCTCTCTGCAGAAGTTGCACCGAGAGTCAGACGACCTTTTTCAGGACTGAAGGCTAGCGTGATCAAATCATCTCCGAAATACTCTCTCCCTACTCCCAGCTTGCTTCGCATTTTGTCCTCAAGCAACGCAAAGGCATTCGTAACAGTGTCATGATAGTCTTTGTGAGCACACCTTTCGACCAAATGCTTATCCAGATCTGTCGGACGGCTAGTTATCAAGCTCACGCCCGTTGCGTTTTCCAAGTCTGCCACTATATCGTTCAACTTCTCAGCAAAAGACAATTTGTCTGACGCTTTAAGAGCCAAAGCATTTTGGAACTCTTTGCTGAGTGGAACAAACTTTCCCATGACGCTGACAAATGCAAGCTGCATCTTCGGATCCAGTTTCATGAGCGAGGAATAAAACGCAGGGGCGTCAGGACCGCCAAGAACGTTCTGCAATTCAGAGAAATTGAAGTTGTGTTTCATTTCTATCTCCGCAAGTTCATGCACGAAATTCCCATAAAGCATGAGAATGTCACGTAGCAATTCAAGCGTCTCTCTTGCAGACCGCATATCCGAACTATTCTCCTCGCGGTGTGGATGTCGGTACTCAAGACTTGTACAGACGCCCTAAAATGCCTTGATCACGTGAAGACTTGCTGATTTTGAGCGGCATAAATCTGAAGAGAGAAATGAGCGCTCAATAGGTTCGACTGCATAGACTTGGGCCGAATAGCGAGTCAAATCGGATGCTTATTGAAGCACAGTGGGAATAGCGCTTGAGGATAGTCTGCCGTGAACTCTAATGGGTGTCGCTGCAGTTAGTTCTGTGAACGGTGTTCGGATAAGGCTAACAGCGGAAAGATGGCTGCACATCGTGTCAAGACATCCTGAGATGGAGCCCCACAAGAATCGCGTTATCGAAGCCGTGAGAGACCCTGACTTCATCGCAAAGGGTCTCCATGGCGAACTCAAGGCGGTGCGGTTGTTCGTCGACCTAGAGATAGGAGCACGTTACTTAATAGTAGTCTATCGCGAGATAAGCCTAGAAGATGGGTTTATCATTACCGCGCGAGTTGGTGCTGACGTGGGTAACGTGATCAAGCGGGGAGTGGTATGGCGAAGGAAGTAATTGCAGTCAACATTCGAAAAGATAAGAACCTTGACGTTGATTACGATGAAGAAGCTGACGTGCTTTACATAAGCTTCGGCAAACCCCAACCAGCTGATGATAGCGAGGAAGTCGATGATGTCATCTACAGGTTTAGAGAAAATGAGTTAGTAGGGATAACCATTCCCAGCCTCAAACGGAGAACAAGTAGACCCACACATTAAGCCGCCGTTGGTGCCGACGACCCAGCGTGATCCAACAGATACAAGCCTTTGCTGAGACTGAGTGATTTCAATATCACGTTGGGATTTCGTTGAATCGAGACGTGAAATGTTGTCTAGCCCCCGACACCAATGAGTGAGCATTTATCAGAGCCGGATATTTCGCGTGCCAAGTCGCCATTTTGCTCTGACTTCAATTAGGCTGGTCGTTGGTTTTTTACACAAAATTCGTGAAGTGTATGCAGCGCTTAGCCCTCGCACCCGGCGCCAATTATCGAGTTGTGTTGAGTCTGAGCGAGATTCTCTTCCTAGCTTTGTGCGTCCAGTGGTGAGCGCCTACACGCATCATTCGCTTCGGTGTTTCCCATACCTAGCAATCCCCTAGATTCAAGCGGACCACCCCCCCTATAGGGGGGTTCTCGTGTGTGTCAAATTTCGCGCATACGCATGGAAAGCGAGGGTGTCGTCACCCTTACCGCCATCCTGCCTTCTCTGTGGGTGTCGGTCAAGTAGCGCGACCGCGCGACATTGAGCCCGCATTCTATGCGTAGGACCTTGGACTCCAATACATATACGGCGAACTATGGCTGGAGTAGCGGCAGCTTGTTCTTGCAGTGAAATTTCGTCGAGGCGTGAATTGTAATGTGGCCTCAGCATAATCATCTCTTCGTTCTCTTGCTCCATGAAATTTGACCGCAAGATTCGGAGTCAAACTACTTATTTTCTCGCGGCGATTAATCGCACATGCCAACTATCGAGCAGAGCAGTATCGAAATGCGGAGAAGACCAAAAGACCGCGAGGATCCATCTACAGATGATGAGAAATGGAGAGCGGTACTAACTAGAAATGGCAACTCTGATGAATCCTTCGTTTTTGCCGTGCGTTCAACTGGAATCTATTGTAAACCATCCTGTCCAGCCAAGCGCCCAAGAAGAGACCAGGTAGTGTTCTTCTCAAGGTCCGATGAAGCCGAGCAAACTGGTTTTCGACCGTGCAAACGTTGTCGGCCTCAAGATGTTGGCCCTTTCCCTCAAGCGGAATCAATTGATCGTATCTGCAAATACATAGAGGCTAATCTAGACAGGAAGCTTACGCTTTCAGCCCTCAGCACTCATGCGGGCATTAGCCCATATCATCTACAGCGGACCTTCAAGCGAATTGTTGGGATTTCGCCTCGCCAGTACGTCGAAGCTCGTCGCTTGGCGAAGATGAAACGTTCACTTAGGAACGGGGAAACCGTAACCAAGGCCCTCTACAAGGCAGGTTTCTCATCCAGAAGTCGACTCTATGAGAAGGTTCCGAATCGATTCGGTATGAGTCCGGGTGCATTTCGCAGGGGCGGCGTAGGCCTGCGAATTGAATATACCATCGTGGACTGCCCCCTGGGGCGTTTACTGATAGGTGCCACAGAACGAGGCATATGCGCTGTGTGCATGGGAGATTCCGATACGACAGTCAAGGCGGCGCTCTCTGAAGATTATCCGTCAGCAGAGCTCCACCATAACGATGAGAGCATGCTTAAATGGGTCACAGAGTTCATGAGATATTTCTCCGGCCAACACCTCAAGCTGAACTTGCCTATTGACGTGCAAGCTACTGCGTTTCAGTGGAGAGTCTGGAAGGAAATTCAATCGATACCATCCGGCAAAACTAACACTTACAGCAAAATCGGCAGTGCTTTGGGCGCACCTAAGGGAGCTCGTGCGGTGGCTAGGGCCTGCGCAACAAACCCGGTTTCACTTGTGATCCCGTGCCACAGAGTCGTTGGAGAAGACGGTGGCTTACATGGCTACCGTTGGGGTAAGAAGAGAAAACAAGCTCTACTGCTGCATGAGCAGACCATCAGTCGTAAAACTGCCAACCTCACCTAATGCACATATCAGTAGCTTGGAAACGAAGCTCTATGGGTTGATGACCCTGCAGACTCCCGCCTGCTGCAAAAAACGGGGAGCTAAGTTATCTCTAGCCTAAACGCACGGAAGGCTCGGGCTCAAGAATTCCTGAAATTCAATCGATATCATACCCGCAACCTCCTCAATTGCCTGCGAGAAGGTCAGACGGATATTAAAGTTCAGATCTCGAATTTCGTAACATATGATTAGCGTCTTCGATCGGCCTGCTCCGCCTAAGGTTCCATATCAGAGTGACCGCAAATAGAATCAGGGAAAGCACGAACCAGACACTAGAACCTAGATCATTCGACGGCTCAGAAACGGATATCCACTCTGCCCGGACAGTCTTCTGTGAATTCACAGATAGAAGACTCCTAGCCTCATTGCTGCTTGCATCACCTGCCCATTGAGCGAAAATCATTGATTCGTTCACCAAAGGTTGATCGACAGATATTACGGCCGTTGAGTTCGCATCATGCCAACCCGACCCCTCCAACCGCCCATACGCCGACGTTGCGTTCACGAAATACTGTATCCGATAATTCGCAACCAGGCTAGTGTCGTTGTCGATAGTCACCTGCCGTGTGATCTCCGTGCTCCCGTCGTCCCATCCCACGAAAACAACTCTCGTGAGCGGGTTTAGGTAGGTTACTGATTCAACCTGCATGACGTGTGTACCTGGGCTGGTTTCCAAACGGAGGACACCATTGTCCGCGGATCTGAACTGACTTCCATCGAACGTAAAGGGCATGCTTGGAACCGTTGATACAACGGTGACGGCAAAAGCCTGCAAGACTTTCGTTGTCGTGAAAAGAGGCTTCGCGGCTGGCTGCCAACCTTCATTCCCCGCGATTAATGCGATTATTGCTAGCGAGAGCTCGGATGAATTGGAGGAGGGCAAGAGATCAAGAGTGACAACGCGGTCTCCGCTGCCAGTTAGATTGATTTGCGCGGCACTTTCAATTCCTTCACGTTGCGTGTTGTAGGCGATGATCTGTGTCAGTGTTGATGTAGGAACGTTGTATGTGAACGTCACTTCTACCCTCATGATACTCTCGGCGGATGCTTGGTAGGGCACATGTACAGACGTGATGTTCAGGTCCGGGCCTATAGTCACTGACGACGAATTCTCTACAACTTGCGCAACCAGCGCCGTATCATTAGGTGTGAATTGAAGTGACTTCACCTCATCAATGAAGTTCACAATCAGGTGAACGGCATGCGTATCATAAGCCCCGGTCTCGTAAATGGTCCAGACTTCATGGCCTGTCTTATCGATCACGTGGAATTCCTTATGGAGAAAGTCTGAACCATACAAGCCATCTCTTGGAGCGTTGACGTAGAAATCGTGCCCTGTGCTGACATAGGCCGGCGTCTCTATACTCCCGCCATAGAGAATAAGCAGGCTTGCGTGTATTCGATACGCATTCCCGATTACATACTCAGAGAGGCGTGGCGTGATCAGCACGAGGCCATCTGGGCCTGTCCAATCCTCGGGAGCACGTACGGCGACTTCCATGGCAGCGACTTGCGCTCCCGTCGAATAGCCCACAAGAAACGTATGCGCATAACCCTGCTTCCTTATCCAATCATGAACGTCGCCAATGATCCTAGAGCCCATTTGGTATGGTTCCTGGTAGATGGTGCGGTTTGAGTTGGGGCTGTAGGCTCCGTAAGATCCCTGTTCAAGCGCAACTACGCAGTAGTACTTGGCTAGGTCTTGCATGAACCTGATCGTGCCGAAAGATTCGTACTGAAAGGGGTTGATTTCGTAGAAATAGTAGCCTATGTCACGTTCATCTGTTGTGCCGCCTCCAAGCCAAAGCAAGCAAGTGTCGCTGGCGGTGTTATTCCAGTAATACCACGATGCGTCACCAATCTTGACGATCGACCTGCCCGACTGAATCGGCAATTGAGCATACGTAGGAGAGAGCGGAATCAAGACAATTACGAGAAGTAGGGTGGGCACGATTAGTCTGACCCAACGTCGAGCAATATGAGATGGGGTTCCTAGCGCTCTCCGTCTTGGATACCGGTACACTCCTCGGACTGTTAGAACCAATGAGCCAAGTAGAAAGACATAGGCGAAAAACATCAGGTCAACTGTCATACCTGAACTAGCCCAATTTGCCAGCATGCTCTTGGGTTCGCTCATTGTAACTGATGCAAGCGTATCGCCGGAGCTACTGTCGCCCGACCAACCAGCGAATCTGTAGTTCTCCGTGACTAAACCGAACCAAGACACAGCATTTGAAGTCGGAACGACTGCGAAGCTCGGTGTGGAACCTGCCGGATACCATCCCTGACCCGAGACCAGCCCTCGCTCAGATCCTACCGAGAGATAATACTCAGTCCGATACAGAGCTGCTATGTTGACATCGCCGCTGATCACGATTTGGCGCGGATCGGAGTTGATGCCATCACTCCAACCAACAAAGACGAAGCGCTCCCCGGTGCCTCCTCGAATTAGCGACTGCGCTTCCAGATTGTGGACGCCGGGATTCACGTGCACGGTTAGTGAACTACTGCTGTTAAGCGCATATTGGGAGCCATCGAACGTGATCGTTGAGGCTGCTCCTGAAGACGCCAGTACGACGTTCACAGTGTTAGAGACACTTATTGTGATGGGCTGCGAGCCTTCAAGTGGGTCTTGATACCACGCGTCCTGCCACCAAATCCTAGTAATCACAAGCAAATTCCAGTCGCCCGTCGTTGCGGGTGCGGTCAATTTGAACGTGAAGCTGGTTCTTCCTGTTTCCTGCAACGGAATCGAGAGACTTTGTACCACGACCCCGGTTTGGACTTCCCATATTCCGACATCCACACCGACCTTATCCGAATATTCAGCGGCAACATTCACTGGGAAGGCTGCGCCAGCGAGGGCATGTCGTGGATAGTCAACTGAGACAATCTTTGCGATCGGCGGTTCTGCAGCATGGACAGAACCGAACGTGAAGGTCGTGGAGAGCATCAGTACTGCGATCCCCATGAGCAACAGCCGTAGTCTTCCGTGCTTCACGCAGATGCGCCGCCGTGGCTTTTGTTGGTCATGAGGTGGGGCGTATTCAAAGTCATCGCAATACCGCAAATGTCAAGAACTCAACGATAGCGGATTTCTATCCGGTTCCCTAAGATGGCGAGAGCATTCCTGCGAGACATGTGTCGATCGACGGACATTGTCTCCTTGACTCTTGCCTTGGGAATGAGAGTTCTGCTAGCGCCTTTCACTGGTCACCCGTACGATTTACCCATCTGGTTCAATACAGGAAGATTGCTCGCTGAGCTGAAATCACCCTACGCGCTTCACATATCCATAGGCTACACAGGCCTATGGCCACTCTGGCTAGGCGTAGCCTACTTAGTCTCCTCCTCACTCGCTCCCGGCAACAATCACGTTTACGATCTGATCATCAAGCTGCCAATCATTGCGACCGACTTCACTATTCCAGTTCTATTGGTTGCTCTGATTCGCCAGATCCGACCAAGCATCAATCTAAGCCCGTCAGCCATCTCCCGAATCTCTCAAGCCTACTTCTTGAATCCCCTTGTCATCCTTGCTGGAGCTGTGTGGGCGATGCCGGATAACATGATAGCGGCTGCTCTGTTGCTCGCCCTGTTGAAACTGACGAAGTTCAAGACTTCTGGAACATTCACGGCACTTGCCATTCTGATCAAACCCTACCCGTTGGTTCTCATACCCCCGTTCCTTCGCTATGTGAAGGGGAAGGCTTGGCAGTTCGCATTGCCACTAGCGGTGATAGTGTGCCTAGGGGCAGCAGCACCATTTCTTCTCGTCCGCGAAACCTTTGGCAGACTTCTGGGTGTTGTATTGAGTCAAACCCTTCGCCTGCCCAACGCGATATCACCATCGGCAGCCCTAGTCAACCTAAGCTCTCTCTTTCCTCAGGCCATTACAACGCAGCAGGTCACAGACATTCTCACTTCAGTACCAATACGGTTCCTTTGGCTCGAAGCTCTAATTGCGCTTACTATCTTGCTGATAACGCGACCGAGGCCCACAACTATGCTCTCATTGATTGCATGGTTGCGAATCTTCGCCGTTTCATACTACGTCCTCTTCCCAGCCGTGAGCGAACAGACGCTTCTTCCGCTAGTCGTTCTCTCTATGGTCGACGCGGATGCGGCTGGAAGCCTCCTAGGACGCTCAACGTATTGGCTAGTCTCAACTGTCGTGACGGCGTTTATTGTCTTGAATGTCCCAATTTGGGGATTCCTCTACCCCGTCATCGATATCTCAATCACGGGACCGGTATGGTGGACTACTCAAGCCTTGGGCTTAATTGTTCTTCACGTTCTATACGTCGTGTTGATGCTTCGCGATGCGCGAACAAGCTGGCACATTATCGGACAGAAATAGTTCCGGAGTGAGATGCTGTTCGATATTCGCGAACACGCACGTTTGGACAAATCTATATATGAAGACCAACTCGCAGGGCTCATCTCGATTTTCATGAAACCCTTCAGATCTGCTTTCTTCAGCCGCAAACGATCTCTCGCTCTTCTACTGGTCGTGTTCGTAATCGCAAGCACCTTTGTTGGCTACGTTTCGCAACCCCAGAGTTCCTCAGGCCCAGTACCTTGCCCAATTGCTAACACGTCCGGATATGGCGTGCCAGTCAACGCGCCGGCTCAGATTGCCACATCATTTTCCTATACAGCAACTGCGAGCGGCCCTACTGGTACCTATTCGACCTCTTTCGGAGGACGGATGGTTGAACTGCAAGGTTACTTGACCATTCAGGTTGACGACACAAAAGCAACATCAGACCAGATTGTTCACTTGGCATCCTCGCTGGGCGGTTATGTAGCGGAATCATCCTTTGACGACAGTAGCTCAGGCGCAAGTCTCGTCCTCCGTATCCCACAAGAGAACTTCACGATCGCAATGCAGAAATCAGCAGCACTGGGCCAAGTGAAATCGCAATCGACATCAAGCAACGATGTTACCGAGCAGTACGTGAACTTGCAGGCCCAGCTCGACTCTTACAAGACTGAGGAGTCAGCGTTGCTCAGAATTCTGAACTCCTCGACCACCGTCAAAGATGCATTGGATACTCAAAACTCCATCCAATACGTACAAGCTCAAATCAACGAGATCGAAGGACAACTTCGAATAATGCAACGACTCGTCACCTTCGCAACAATTAGCATCCAGCTAATTCCGCCTCCAAACGCTCCGACGTTAGACTTCGGCGATACGCTTCAATCAGCTCTACTTGCATTCTACGTGGTTGTGAAAGGCATGCTGATCCTCGGCGCCTCCTTGGCACCAATAGCCGTAGTTGCTGGGATCGCATATTATCCATACAAACGAATTACAGCCAGAAAGGCCAAACCTTTTGAGGCAAAAAGTGATTGAGTGACGACAGCGCCTCTGAGCTGAGAAAACTCCGCAGACAACACCTGCAAGTCAGGTTCGCCTTACTCCTCAGTTTCATCGCGGCCATGGCAACAACTGCTCTAGTGTTGTTTTCATCACCCTCCTTTCCAGGGTATAACTCGCAAGTGGCAGGGCCTGCGACTGTTCAGACAACATTCACGGCGATCACGTCAACCATTGCGTCTACTACTTCATTTTCCAGTACCGTGATCGGTCCTCCAGAACCGTTGTCGTTACGTACAGTCACGTATCAGCAGCAATACTACGGCTACGCTGCGTTGGTCTCTTGGGCGGCCTTCGCAGGAGCAATCATATGGCGCGGACACGTCCGCTCAGTTTGGGGCAGGAGTCGCTTCAGCTACGACACGTTCAGGCTTCTCGTCAAGATGCGTGGAGGCCAAACTAGGCTAAGATTGATGCATTCTCTCGACACACCCAAGAACAAATTGCAGCTAGCAACGGCTATGGGACTTGACTGGAAGGCGGTGGATAAGCATGTTCAGGTCTTGGAGCGAAATGGTCTCATTCAGGCGACAACGACCAGTGGGACCGCAACCTTCTACGAAATCACAGATAAGGGAAAGCGATTGCTACAGCTCCTTGAAGAGCTCGGAGCCGATATTATCCAAACAGGAGAGCAGTAATTCTCGTTTACTGCCTCTTCGACTGAGATCTCAGCATGTTACTGGACATTGACTGTGAGACTGCTGCGGTTTCGTGATGTGGGTCTTTTCGAAGGTCGAAGAATAGAACGCCGACACCAATCACAGCCATGACTAACCCTGGATACCAAGCCGGCCCTCGCTCCTGAACATTGTAGGAGAGTGATAGGGGCCATTCGCTGCCCGGTAGCAGATATGTTACGGTCTCTTTAAGCGAGTACGGGACTGGCCAATAGCCCGCGATCGGCATCAGGACAATGAAGTACTTGCCTCCTTGAGCATTATCCCATTCGAGCGTTCCACTATTGCCCGCTTGATCCAGAATGAGTTGATCTTCCGGTATGCCGCCGCCATCTCGGAATACATTGAACCAGTTCTCGTTAACCAGAACCGCTCTCACTTGGTCATCGGTATCATTGCACTGAAACTCCGACACAAACGACGACCCATCGTGGAGTTCTACTTCGTTGTACGCAAAGCCCTCGGCTCGTCGGATGCTTTGCTCGAACGTCTTGGTGAAAACGTCAGTTGGAGTCATGAAGATGGCGTAGTACGGGCCACTCTTTCCAGCCGTCCCAGCTAGCGTGCCGCTTCCAGACTGAGATTCAGCCAAGTAGTCATTTCCACGCAGACGCTCACCTTTCAGGAATCGTTGATAGTTACCTTCAGTCACCAGTACTGCATGTACCTGGCTGCCGGGTCGCTGTGTTTTGTAGTCAACGAATAATTGACTCCCGGCCGTAGTTGAAATGACTTGCACCCAGTTGGGCCTGCTGGATGTGAGTGTGATCGGCTGCAAGCCTGGAGTAACCCCGCTGGTCGAGATCCAAGTCATAGAGACGCCGATTATGATTAAAGCTAGGCCGGCCACAATAGGCACCTTTCTCAATCAAGCCACCGGAGCGTTCGATACACTAACGGGGCTGGGGTCTACATTTACCCAACGCACGCTAACCAGTTCGCAGAAACAAGAGCCTTAACCCGGTTCTGATGACAATTTGAATTCATTGAAATCAGAAGTTGCGCAAGACTTCGCTTACGTTGGCTTCGTAGTCTCCGAAGGGCGAAGGCGAGATGAAAACGTCATCGATTCCGTTCTCCTGGTAGATCTTGACGCGCTCCCTCAGATCGGATACTTTCCCGAGCACCATCAGCCTATCGATCATCTGCCTCGTCACAATCCGCCTTACAACATCGCGGTCCCTAGATTGCCAAGCTTCCATCATGGCTTTCGCCTCTTGAGCGAAGCCGATGTTTGCGAAGAGTGATGAGTAAGCTGGCGCGCTGGCATAGAAGGTGACCAAGTCCTTTGCGGCATTCAGTCCTGCCTCATCGTCACCGAGCACATAGGCATAGAGCATTACCGAGACCGTGGGACGGGGCTTACCTGCTGTCGATTGATTTATGAGATCAATAGCATGCTTGATCCTGTCACTTGGATACAGGTTCAGAATCACTCTGTCCGATAGGACTGCAGCTTTTCTGAGCATTTGATCGTTCAAGGCGGCTAGAGCAAGTTTAGGTGCTGGATTCGATCTCAGTCTTGCATTTGCCGGGGAGTAAAACTCGCCCTGATGACTGAATCTTTCTCCGGAGAAATATTGGCGCAGTAATCGCACGGTCTCCTCAAGTCTCCGAACGGGTCTGTCAAATTGCTGACCATGCCACTTCTCAACGATCGCAGCTGTACTGACACCAAGCCCGAGTGTGAATCTACCCTCGCTGAGCTCGTTTATCGTTGAGGCCATGAGAGCCAGCTGACCCGGAGATCTCGTGAACACGTTAACGATAGATGTCCCCAAGGGGATCGCTTTGGTTGAACACGCGGCGATAGTGGCTAGCACTGATGCGTCTCTTAGTGTTGTTTCGCCGAACCATAGTCCGTCGAAACCCTTCTTCTCAGCTTCGGAGCTGAGTGTGGAAATGTGTTGCGAGCTGAGGTCTCCATTGCCACTGAACATTATGCTTACTGACAAGGTGCTCTGCGTGGCCTATTGAGACCGCTTAAAAAGTTACTGCGGATCATAGACTGCATTGAATCGGCAGATACGATTCCTACTATCATTGTACATCCTGGTGGGTGGAGCAGCAGAAGCGAATTCATCTACACCGGGACGGTCACCATAGATTCATCAAGCTCATTGCCTTACATTTGGCAGCTTGTCGTAACTGATTGATCGGAGAGGTAGAAGTGCGATGCGGGATGTAGAGATCGGTGATCTCTCGTTCACGTATGAATATCGCACTGACTCTGCTCTTGAACACGTCAACCTAAACATAGAGATTCAAGATTTCGTTCTTCTAGCTGGGGCAAGCGGATCTGGGAAGTCAACTCTCATAAAGTGTATCAACGGCCTGATACCCCATCGGTACCTCGGTACCTATTCTGGCGAAGCCAAAGTCAAAGACAGATCGGTGGCAAGATCACGGTTCCTTGATTTATCGCTACACGTAGGCACAGTCCTTCAAGAAGCCGATAAACAGCTTGTGTCCTCCATAGTGGAGGACGACGTCGCGTTCGGACCGGGAAATTTAGCGCTTCCGAGATCTGAGATTGAGCGTCGCGTGGAGCACGGTCTCGCGGCTATGAACATTCTTGAGCTTCGGGAACGGTCCATCTTCGCAATTTCTGGTGGCCAGAAGCAGAGGCTAGCGATAGCAGATATCCTAGCCATGGAACCAAGCATCGTACTATTCGACGAGCCGCTCGCGAATCTCGATTCCAACGGCGTCCGACTCATGCAGAGCATCTTCAGAGAACTTCACGACAGCGGCAAGACGATAATCGTAGCGGAACATAGAACAGAGGAAGTTCTTCGAGCCAGCCCGACACGTGTCGTAGTCATCGATCACGGCCGGATCATGGCAGATAGCAGAGACCCGAGCGTCTTGATGGATTTCGCGGACGTCTTGAAGGTCCCCGCCGAGTACGTAATGAGACGTGCTCGTCGGGCTGCAGAGACACGTGCTGCGCATCAATACGCGGAACCGACCTTCACGCCTTCAGAGCTTGGACAGGAGCTTATCCGAGTTGAGAACGTCAGTTTCGAATATTCTGGAGGAATCAAAGCGCTCAGCGATGTGACTCTCTCGGTACACGAGGGCGAACGGATCGCATTGCTCGGAAACAACGGGGCCGGAAAGTCAACGCTAGCATTGAGCATGATAGGCATCCTCAAACCAACCTCGGGCCACGTATCCGTTCTAGGACAGGACACTAGGAAGCTTCCAACTTCCGAGATAGCGCGCTCAGTGTGCTTGGTCTTTCAAAGCCCCTTCTCGATGCTGTTCGCCAAGACTGTTCGCGAAGAGATCGGCTTTGGACCAAAGAACATCGGCCTACCAGCCGAGCAGATCTCTAGAATAGTGCCCGAGACCGCAAGACACTGCTCAATAGAGCACCTGCTTGACAAGTCTCCATTCGCATCCAGTTTCGGCGAGAAGAAGCGAATATGCGTGGGCTCTGTTCTTGCGATGGAACCGAAATGTGTCATCCTAGACGAACCAACTGCGGGACAAGACTACCGTAGTTATTCGAACTTCATGGACTTCATTCGCTCTCTGAGTGAACGAGTGAAGTCTTTCGTTGTGATAACCCATGACCCTGACCTAGCGATCGAATATACCGACCGCGCCATAGTTCTAAATGGTGGGAAAGTGATTGCTGACGGGCTGACTCGAAAGATCCTTGCCGACCCCACGATTCTGAATCGGGGAGCGATCCGTGAGACCTCATTGATTGAGCTCTCACGCAGAATGACGGATGGAAGGGCAGTATTGCCTATAGCCGAGCTCTTGAAGGCATCCCAAGCGGGCGTCACGAACTAGCTCTTAAATAGTAATCACGCAGAAAACACGGATTCGTGAAATATGACATGAGCAAAGAACCGAAAGAATCTTTGTTCTCAGCGAAACAGATCGTTGCCATGGCCGTTGGAACAGCACTCTACGCCGCAATAACCATCCCCTTCAACGCACTAACAATCCCAGGAGTCTGGCTCGTATCCGTCAGACCTACCGTAGCTATACCGATGCTCTTCGGAATCGTCTTCGGACCGATCACAGGATTCGTCTCAGGACTTCTAGGTAACATCTTGTCCGACGCGGTCTCGTTCGGCGGATTCTTCTGGAACTGGGACATAGGAAACGGTCTACTTGGAGCCGTCCCAGGCATAGGCTACTACATCGTCAAAAGAACAGACTGGGGCAAAGTCAAGGGACTAGCAACCGCATCCATCTTGGCCATCTTGGGGTCAATAGTCGGAATGGGCTTTGCAGCACTGACAGACTACATATTCCAGATAGGCCTCAACACGATTGAGGCTGCAGCGGCCGAATTCGTAGCCGCGGGCGCAACTGACATTGTGAACGGAGCCATCATTACACCAATCCTACTGTACGCCTACGCATCTGCGACAGCGGGACGTGCAAGAAGAGTCTAGCACCAAGCGCTATGATTCAGATCAAGTACTTTCCTGGCAACTCTCTACTACATAGACTTGACCCAAGGGTCAAATTCCTACTTGTTATTCTATTCATTTTCACGGAAGTCGCGTTTCTAGATATCAGAATCCTTGCCTTCCCGATCGTAGCCTCCATTCTACTCTATCTCTCAGCTAGGATTCCCTTCAAGGAGGTAAAGGGAACCTGGGAGTTTCTCCTGACAGTCATTGCCTTGATCGCCTCCATCAACGCCCTCTTCAGTTTTGCTCGCCCAACAGTAGCTAATCCTCATGTGATAGCAACATACTGGATCCTCAAAATCACACTGGACGGCGTTTTCTTCGCACTAGCGTCTCTGATGAGACTCCTGTCATTGGCAATCGTCTCTATGTGCGTAATCATGACAACCGATCCCGGCCTCTACGCTCCCGCTCTATCGAAGATCGGTGTCCCCTACAAGGGAGCCTTCGTGGTCGACCTCTCACTCCGCTATCTACCCTACTACGTTGACGAATTCGACACGACGATGAACGCACAGATGGCACGCGGCTACAAGGTCAGAACCCGAGGAGGATTGTTTTCAAGAATCCTCAACACCGTCCCCCTGATTGTGCCGGTCACGATAAATGCCATGCTATCCATTTACGATGTGGCAGACGCCATGGAACTACGAGGATTTGGTTCCAAGAAGGAACGGACATGGTATCGAACAGTCAACTTCAGACCAATCGACTATGTGTCAACATTCTCATTGTTCGCGCTGCTGATCCTCGCCATATTTCTGAGGACGAGATTTACGACCTATTGGATTCCCACATGAAGATGCGGAAACGAGGAAATCGTAGATCGTCGATACCATAGCCAGAACTGAACAGGTACAGCATGCTCCATGATCTGTTTCGACAAAGCGTTTTTATGAGGCTGCGGCAAGCATCTATTTCATTAAGTCATACGTCATATTGAGGCCGTAATACATGGAAGCAGTAACGCAACCGACGCTGGATTTCACCGACAAAGCGTTGGCGAGAGTAAGACGCCTACTCCAGAAACCTGAGAATCAGGGCAAGGCTCTCAGAGTCCTGGTGCTTGGTGGTGGTTGCGCAGGATTGAACTATGGTATGGCAGTGGGCTTTGTGAGACCTGACGACTATGTTGTGGAATCAGACGGCTACAAGATCGTTGTTGACCCGAAGAGCATGCAATTTCTGAACGGAATGCAGGTGGACTACTATGAGTCCATACAATCCTCGGGATTCAAATTCAACAATCCTAATGCGGTAGCCACATGCGGTTGCGGATTATCCTTCAAGACTGCGCAGAAAAGCGAGATGCAGAGGCCGCAACCCTGCCACTAGATAGCTGAAATACTCTCAAGGTCGCAAGAATCCGCCGCTAAGGCGGAGTTAGTCTCTTTATCGCCAATTGAATGTCCTGAGCTTTCACAGTTTTACGGCCTGCGTGTCTAGCGAGCCCGGTTGCTTCCTTTCCTACTCTGACTGCGAAATCCTCGAGGATCTTGCCGAGCTCTTCCACTGCGTCGTCTCCAACTCTGTCGGCTCCAGCCATCTCAATGAGCCTTCGGACCGCAGCCGTAGAAAGCTGTTCAGGCGGCATCGAAAAACCACGATTTTTCACGCGTGACGGTTGAAGCTATTAAAACTTGCTCCATACCGGGAACACGACATGTTAGACTGGTGTTTTCAGCTTTCTAGCCTACATTGAAGGAAGCGAACAATTTTATTGAAAAAACAGCCTCATCGCAATCGACGACCATGCTAGATTCAGCTAGGGCAAGCGCCAACTCGACTAGGGAGACCAGACATCTTGAGCTATGTTGACGCTCATTTGCATCTCGCGGATCCGGGATACGCGGGTCGCATTCCCGCAATCATCGAAAACGCAACCAAGAACAACGTATCACATCTACTCTCAAACGCAATGGACTATCAGACTTCGGTTGAGACGTTGGAGATTGCTAGGAAGTACGAGCCGATAGTCCTAGGCGCAATAGGCGTTCATCCTTGGACCGCAAACAACAACGCAGATTGCCAGCTTGACAAGTTCGAGGAATTGATCGAAAAGAATGAAGGCTCCGTCAAGGCGCTCGGCGAAATTGGACTTGACGGTAAGTATAGTCAAAGCGCGGAAACCAGAAAGCGCCAGCGAGAGGTTTTCGAAT
>Ga0315279_10001130_pt1 | contig 45560 bp, 60 predicted proteins | sample YL17G06_20_MG_FD_203694 | JGI IMG/M metagenome (GOLD analysis project Ga0315279, IMG submission 203694) | Sediment microbial communities from Yellowstone Lake, YNP, Wyoming, USA - YL17G06_20 | ecosystem: Environmental > Aquatic > Freshwater > Lake > Sediment | place: USA: Wyoming | collected...
TTATAACACTCTTTAAAGCTTTAAATGTTTTTTCGTCCATATTCTTCTTATGAAGAATTTGAACAATTTGAACAAAGAGAAAGAAGAAGAACATCAAGACGATTTGAAATTGAAAGAATTAAATCAATTCATAGGAACTGAATACTATCACAAAGGTTTTCTTAATGTCAATTTAACTGATGGCGTTTTTTATGTCAGCAACAACGGATACAATTGGTTTGTATGCGATTGTATCGCAGTTATTAGAACAGAATTGAAGAACGAGGAATTTCTCACAATTGAATTGAAGATAGAAAATGGCAAAGCCAAGATGATGATAACTGACGGCAACGGGAAAATTCTTTACACACAGAATTACAAGTCCACGAATTGCAAAAGGAATTTGAAATTTTTTTACACGAATAATGTTTTGATGTTAGCCCAAGAGTATTAGGTGAAAAAATGTTTGTAAAAAAATTAGCAGTATGCGAAAAATGTGGCGAGGAAATTGAAGTAGAAGTTGAGATAGAGCCAAGCGAATTTTGTCCATACTGATTTTAAAAAATAAGAGAGGAGATAAAAATGGTAGCACAGAATTTCAATTTCGTTTGGGATAGGGACGGGAGAGTAATAATCTTTCCCATCAAGTTAGAGAAAACTATTGATGACGAGTGGAAAGGCGAGAGCAATATCATCTGTAATAGTTGTCAAAGTTCAGTAAAGCAGAAATATATCTGTGAAAGTTGTGGTGAGCAGAACACTATCGGGCAATTGAAAATGAGAAAGGACAAAGATAGTGGCGTTATCTATTCAACAGAAGAGTATAACCAATTTGTCAAAGGCAAAGTCAAGCAAAACATCAAAGTCATAGGCGAGATACCATTAACCGATTTCTTAATCCCGAGAAACATAGAGTTGATAGACGGCAATTTCTTTAAGATTTTTGCCGAAGAGGAATATTCTCAATACATAGAGAAATTAAGAGAATATCTCACTCTAAAAAATGTAGGTTTGTTAGTTGTTTGTGGTTATTACAACAAAGAACGAGCCGTTGTTTTAATCCCAACACCTTTAAGGTTGTTAGGGGTTTTCTTACGGGATAAGAGGTTGGTTAGAGGGGACACAGCATTTACAGAAAGTTTAGCCGAGTTTTCAGTTGATAAGCAGATAGACAATTTTTACGATTTTATCAAGTTGAAAGTTGAGAACAAGCCGATACCGATAGTTAAAGCAGTTGAACAGAAACCAAAGATAGATTTGTTTTTTGAAAGCGAGTTAGAGCAGTTAAAGAATACAACACAAAAAGCCACAGAACAAGTTAAAGTCCCGATAGAAGTCCCGAAAAAGAAAAGGTAAAAGATGACAGGAGAGTTTTGCAGGGGCAGGAACATACCTGCTGGGAGATCCAAAGGCATAGCGTGAGCTACCTAAAAAGGTGATTTGAGATGATAGAAGTTGCATTATGCGAAAGAGCAAGAGATTTTGATAGTGATGAGTGGATTTTTGAGCCGAAACTTGATGGCGAGAGAACGATATTCATCATAGACAACGAGAAGTTGGTTATTCAAAACCGAGAGGGCATTATCAAGACAGAAAGTTATCCCGAGTTTTCCAAAATTTTCCAAGTCGTTAAGAGCAGTTGCGTTCTTGATGGTGAGTTGATAGGGAACGAGGGCAAGAGCATAGATTTTCATAACGAGTTGTTCTCCCGTAGGACACACATAGGCAGTAGGATTAGAGCCGAGCAGTTATCAAAGGTATTTCCTCTAAACTTCGTGGCTTTTGATATTTTAGAAATTAATGGCGAGGATATAACACAGAAACCACTTTTAGAGAGAAAGAAAATTCTCCGAGAGGTTGTTGATGATACCGACAGGATTAAAGTTATTCCGTATGTCGTGGGAAGAGGTAAGGAATTTTATCAAAAGATGTTGGAAGATGGTTTTGAGGGTATGGTTGCGAAGAAAATCAATTCTGTTTATGAGCATAAGCGTTCAACGAATTGGCTCAAAGTCAAACCGATAGATTTTGAGATAGCGAAAGTCATAGGATACAAAGATACTTCGGGTTGGGGCAGTTTTGGAGCTTTCAGGACAGAATTATGCGATTGTGCTATTGAAAGGGACAGCATAAAGCAAGAATATTTTAGACGATTAAAGGAAGGCGAAGTTAGAATAGAAATTCGTTTTCAAGAAAAGTTGCCTTCGGGTAAATTACGCTTTCCTAAATTCAATAAATTTGTGGGGTGAGTGAAATGATAGAAACAGGCATTTTAAAAATTAGCAAAGCAAACGGACAAGAAAAAATCTTTCAAGTGGAAATTTTAGACGAGTGGAAGATTTTAGAACAAAGGGAAATTAGGTGAGGTGAGAAAGATGTTTGATATAATTTTAGATGAGTTGAGAGGTGAGATAATAGATTTTGACGAAGATAGCGATAGTTTGGACGAAACCGAGATAGATAGTGATGATGACGAGTTAGAATATTTTGAAGATGAGTTTTAGTGAGCAGTAAAAGGAAGATGAGAACGGACAAGGGCGTTAAAGAGTGCTTGATGACACGAGATGTTCTCTTTTGAAATTGGGATAAAAAGGTTATGCCCTGCCCAAAGAAATTCTCACTTCCTACTTGTTTCATAAAAAAGAGGTGAAAAAATATGGAGAAAACAGATTTCATAAAAATAAATCGTTCAGAGCTTTCGCCCATGATGGAAGTTGTAAAATACATAGACGAAGGGCAAAGCGTCCCCATAGTGTTCGGCAAAGATGGTTTAGAATTAAAGACCCTGAACTCTTCGGGCAGTTGTGTTTGCGAAGCAAAGATACGCCCAAAAGACTTTTTAGCTTACAACATAGCAAAGCCGTTCAGCGTAAGCTTGGACTTGAATTTGCTACATAGGATTTTGAAAAAGATGTCGGGCTACGAGTTGGCTTTTGGCGTGAAGGACGGAAGATTTGAGATTAGCGACAGCGAAAGCAGGTGGCAGATACCCATATTCGCAGAAGATAAGGAGAGCAAATGCCCCAACATAGACACTTTGATTTTTGATGTGAATTTTGAAACCGACAAGAAAGAGCTTTACGAGGTTTTATCCTCAGCCAACATTTTGAGCAATGAGATTTCGTTGGAAGTGAACGGAAATGCGAAATTCTTCACGAAAAATCACAACGGGGATTTTGAGAAAACTTTGAAGTTAAAGACGGACAAGAAAAACAAAAAGACGATTTCAGCAAGCTTCCTAATAGAGCATTTGAAAAAGCTATGCGAAAGGGGAAGCTACGGAGAGATTAAAGTCGGACTGAGCAAGAAAGCCATACTGCTGGCAGAGCCGAATTTGAGAATAGTCATAGCGTCCATCACAGGCGAGGACGGAATTGTTGAAGAGGATTATGATGACGAAGAGGAATAATCCTTTTTGAATTTTTTTAAGGGTGATTAGATGGTAAAATTAAACAATTTAGTTGTGGAAAATCTGTTTAAAAAATATAATGTTCCTACTGATAATTTGGATTATCGGGCCTTGTGGGATAGCAGTTTGAGTTTAGCCGAGAACAAAAATATTCTGATGGGACACTTGAAAAATCTTTCAAGAAAAAATGACGAGATAATTGCCGAGCAAAGCATAGAGCAATTCAGAATTATTGAAGAGGAAGTCAGGAAAAAGGAAGTTGAAATTCTCAACAAAGAATTTGACGAGGTGTGCGAGGATATAAAGAGGAATAAAAGCGTGGAACTTGACGAAAAATTCAAGTTGCCCAAAGAATTGATTAAAATAGCAGTCAATCAGAAGCAAAGCTTGATACTTGTTGGCGAGAGCGGGTTGGGAAAAACCTACCTGACTTTAAAGACACTCAAAGAAATGAATTTGAAAAACGAAGATGATTTTATCTTCATCAATTCTTATCTAACGCCACTCGCTTTATACAAGAAGCTCTATGAGTTTAGGAATAAAACCATAGTTTTGGACGATTGCGAGAATATCTTGACGGACAACACGAGCATTTCAATTCTGAAGAGTGCCACCTTCAATTCAGTCGGGAAGAAATTAGTCAGTTATTTCAGCACAACCGAGAAGTTGGAGGATACGCCCACGACTTTTGAGTTTAGCGGGACATTAATAATTCTATTGAACAGGATACCGAGAAAATGCAATTACGAAGTTAAGAGCTTGATAGCCCGTTGCTTGAACTATGACTTGAAATTCAATTGGCAGGAGAAAATTGTCATCCTGTTTATGATGGCTAAAAATCTCAATATCTCGAGCAAGATAGTGGATTTCATTAAAGCCAATTCATCAGAAGCGATGGAACTCAATTTCAGGACTTTAATCCAAAGCAATCTGATTTTTGAATACTATAAAACTCACCCATCAGAAAATAATGGAAGAAGTTGGGAAATTGTGGTTAAAGAATTGTTATTCAGAAGCGAGAATAGTTATTTGAGAATACTTATTGATTTGGAAAATTCTGGAAAGTCCGTTGAAGAACAAGTTAAGCTGTGGAACGAGAAGACGGGTTTGGGTAGGAGAAGCTTTTTCCTATACAAGAAAAAAGTGCAAAAGTGTAATTAAAAAAGGTTATGGTGTGTCATGCTCTATTGTGGGATTATTGGAGAACATGGTATTGAGTGTTTGTTAAGTGCGAAGAACAAGCGTTTCTTTATTGTGAATTTAACAGAGCAACAACAAAAACAGATTTTGGACCTGATGAGAAACGATAAAGCTGTTGAAGCGATTAAGTTTTTAGAGGGTTTGAAATAATAGTTCTTCAAAAGAACGAAAATAAAATCACGCTTCAATTGGTTTAGTTTCTATCACTTTCTCTTCTTTAATAACACTCAGCATCAAGGCAGAAAATTATTAAATTTCAGATATTTTCTACTACAATTTCCTCACAGGAAATCTTATTTTTACAATTGCATTCAAAGTATCCCTTCTCTTCTATCTTTTTTCTCCAGCTAGATTCAAGTATCCACTTTCCTTTACATTTAGGACAAGTAAAAGCAAACATAGGATCACTTTTATCATTATTTTCTATCAAATTTTTTAATTCTTTTTCATCATCTTCTGTTAATGTACCATTTTTAAGTTTTTCAACGAACTCCTGTTGTTTTTTAACAAGATTATAATCTTTCTCAGGTACTATAGTTATTGGTTGTATAATAGATTCTCCAGTTTCAGGTTCATTCAGGCTGACAAACACAGTTTTTCTGTCGTTTTCAATAGGAATTAGATGCAAGTCTCCTAATTTATGCTCACACGTTCTTCCTGTAGTCTCATCCATATCCCTGACATTGACATTCAAGTGTGGTATGGGTTCGTGGGAAGAGTCAAACCTAAGATAAACATTTCTTGAAAATACTCTTCCGTCTGCAGTCGTTATTATTTCTCCTCCGCTTGCTATAGGCATACCACCTAAAGTTGCTATTCTGTTTAATCCTTCTGGAAAATCATTATAAAGTTCCCTTTTTTGTATGTCTATATGATTTAGATAAGGAAATGAATTCTCTATTCTAGGCAACTCCAATTTTTCTTCTTTTTCTTTTTCGTTATCTCTTATTACAACAAACATGTAGTCAACTAGCCAAAGTTACAATCTTTAATGATGGCATCAAAACTGCTTCCGCTTATTTGATACCAATTTCTTTTAAAAAATCAAAAAAACCTAGGCACTTTATGTTTAACTTTCCGGCTATGAAATTGATATGATTTGGAGTATTTCTTTCATTTGATACTAAGGTCGCTTTCTCACTAAGGCTGAGAGCTAGTACTAGAGGATCTGCCCAAGGACCTGGTTTATTTATCATGGTTTCCCAATGCTTTTGGTCATATTGTGCTTTTACAGTTTTCAAACTTTTGAGTTGTCCATTATCAGTATCTTTAAAAATTTTCTTATGCGAGTTGCACCATTTAAATATTTGGTCTCTTTCATGGGTAATTTCTCTTAATACTTCAGAATGTGAAATAAGTCTCTCAGCTTTCGATAACTCTTCAAGTTGCTTCCATATAGGCGAAAATATCTCCATGCCTTCAGGATAAGATTTTAGATTAACTAATGGACCCGTATCGAAACAATATACATCAGCTAGTTTTAGTTGTCTTTCCATCACATCACTGACCAACAAACTTTTCGATGTATTTAGATTTTACATCAAGAATATCGGTAACTTCCGAAAAGGATATAGCCTCTTTGCGATAAGCATTTCTTACTTCTTTGACTGTTAACTTTCCAACACGATTCAAATAAACCTTATCCCAATCTCTTTTTCCGCCTAATTTTTTACCTAGTTTTTTAGCCTTCTCCCTCCTCTCCTTTATTTTTTCATTTTTAACAGACTCTTCTTTGATGAATTTTTCCTTAAATTTGTTGTAATCATCAAGACCTACATACCCTAAGTTAAGAAGTCGAAGCATGATAACTTGTTTGCTTATATTATAATTTTTAGATAATTTAGAAATATTAAAATACCTAGAAGAACCTACGTCCCTCTTTAAATTGCTTGCAGGAACTAAAAATTCAGCAGAAAAATCATTGCAGTAATATTCTATTTTCTGTTGACCTTTTCCTTCAATGAATATTGAACAAATTCCACTTGTTTTCCTAAGTAAATGACAAACTTCATGAAAAAGAGAAAACAGCTTTATCTCTGGCCTATCTTGCTCATTAAGTGTTATTATTGAGATATCTGAGTATATGCAAAAAGCTCTTACATCATCAGCTTTGAATGGATATTCAATGATAGATATCAAAAGCTTTTCTTCTAGGAGTTCTTTATAATATTCTAGGAGTTCTTCAGTTTTTTTGAATTTTAGATTGCTTAGTTTCAAAGATTCTTTGAAGGTTTGAGCTAATTCATTTGCTTTAATATTTTCTGGAAATGATGGTATTTCACTTTTTTTATTGCTAAGTTCCGCTATTTTCTTTGACAAATAATATGCTCTTCTTTCAGCCAAAAATACCTGTGGAGTTATTTTTTTGTTTCTATTAATTCTATGATCAGGTATAACAGGCAATTTTGGTGCGGAGTCCTCGAAGAATGCAACAAGCGGTCTTTGATAAAAGTTTGCAAGTATCTTAATTTGTTTTAAGTTGAAAGAAGACTTGCCCTCTTCGACATTCTCTATTTTTTCTACGCCAATTTCTAATTTCTTAGCAACATCTTCTATAGAATATCCTGAGGTCTCACGAAGCATTTTTAATACTAATGGTTCAATACCCATCTTTCTCACTTCTTACAATTTGGAAATCAGAAAATATAAATCGAATCTACGTAGTTTTCACAGAGATTTTCCAGTGGCTCAGGCTTGATTTATATAACTTTAGGAACTTTTTTGTCTACATTCATGCTCTCAACACTTATGTTTGATTTTTCAACGAAGTAGAGACCTTTAAGCGGGAAATATACAACAGCATCGCAAGCTGGATTAATAACTACATGAGGCCTATAGAAGAGGCTTGTAACAAGTTTCTCCATGTCAGATCCAGAAGGTATATATTTTTTCTTCGGATGCGTATGACCAAATCCGATCTTTCTGTTATTGTTTAAGAATTCGAGCAATTTTTCAGGGTTTTCCTGAAATCTTGGATATGTACGTTCGGCAGCCTCCCATATATCAGCATGCATTTCTGATCCCAAGGTTTCGCCAAGGACTCTTATATTATACTTTCCGTCTCCTTCGTGCTGGAAGTCTCCCATAAAGCCAATTTCATAGTTTATTGGATTCTGGAACGATGCTGTCAACAGTTTTGAAACATTGTTAAACTTTAAAGACTTGGCAGGAGCCCAAATCACCGGAGAATGTTTGTAATATTCTCTATCGTCCTCAAACACACCCTGTTCAAAAGTTTGAACAATGCTGCCACTGTCAGCTCTAGTCTCTATTTTATCCAACTCAGTTCTTTGCCTTAGAATCTCGCCATACAACTGATCCAGAACTTTCAATCTTTCCTGAGTTGTACCAGTTCTGAATCTCTCGTTGAGCTCTTCTTCATTCATTTTTCTCAATTAAAAATAGAATAGCAAAAGATTTAATGTTGATAAAGGACTGTTGAAAGTTATTGATGAGCATATTGATATAATTTTTAAATTCCAGCTTTCGCATAGCTTAATATACATTTTGTGTATAAGAGTGTATAACATACTATACATAGACATTTATATATGTGTATAATATATTATACATTATGAACGAACAAGAAGCTCTTCGTATTTTGAACAAGTACAACCCTTGGTGGGCTGGCAAGGAAATACCAAAATCCAAGCTCGGAACATTCAAAAGAAGAGACTTTTTTTCAATTAAAAAAGAGCTTTTGCAAAAACAAATAACCTCTATACTAGGTCCCAGAAGGGTTGGAAAGACGATTTTATTGCATCAGCTTATACAGGACCTTCTAGAGCAAAAAGTTGAGCCGGAAAGGATATTATACCTGTCTGTTGATGAAGACGAGCTAAAGCGTGCTGAGACCAGTCTAAACGATATCTTAGAAATTTATTCAAAATTCATTGTAAAGAAGCCTATTGACAGCCTGGATAAAAGGCACTATGTGTTCCTTGATGAGATACAAAGCGTTAATAGATGGAGCATAGTTTTGAAAAACTGGTATGATTTGGGTTATAACATTAAGTTTGTTATATCAGGCTCGTCAAGCATGGCCTTATCCAGAGGTGCAATGGAATCGCTGCTTGGAAGGCTCAACAGATGCGTCTTATTGCCCTTGAAGTTCTCAGAGATGCTCCGCTACAAAAAGGTTTTTGACACCTATGATTTCCGGGACGTACGCCAGAGCTTTATCAATGCAATAATCAATAACAAACATGAATTATTATTCGCACAGTTCCAAGACCTGTTTAGCAAAACAGTTTCTATTGAGGATAAAATTGAAATCCTGCTCAACAGGTATATTGTAGTCGGCGGATATCCGGAGTTATTGGAAGAGGATGATTATGCTAGGATAAGCCAAATAATGCAGGAAAAAATCGAGTCAACTTTTTATAAGGACATTGCATTGTTTTTCAAAATAAGAAACTCAAAGGCCCTTGATGAGTTGTTTTCCAATTTGGCGATGTCCAGCTCTCAAAAATTTAACATAGCAAACGCAGCTAAGGACTTGGATATAGAGAGGCCTACTCTGAAAGTCTATCTAGAGCATTTTCTTGATATTTTCCTGATTTCCATGTCCGAATTTTATTCTAAGAGCAGGAGGGTTAGGTCTAGAAAAGCAAAAAAGATATACGTCAATGATCCTGGAATAAGAAATGCTGCTATCGGCTATCTGGATGATATACTTATTCAGGATACAAAAGAGGTTGGACAGATTGTAGAAGGGATTGTCTTCGATCACTTGAAGAGATTAAAATTTATCCTGGAAAGAGGGCCTGAGCCAGAGGTGTTTTATTGGGAAAGCAACAAAAAAGAGGTAAACTTTGTTATTGAAGTGAAGAGAAAAGCAATCCCAATAGAATTAAAATACCAGAGTGAAATAACTGGCAGCGACACCTTAGGTTTGAAGGAATTCATAAAGGAGTTCAACCCGCCGTTTGGAATTTTAATTACAAAGAATCTGCTGAAAGCAGAAGGAAAAATCCTATTCATTCCATTATGGCTGTTCTTGCTGATGATATGATTAGAGATTTTAATTTAATACTTCAAATCCCAAGTCGAATTCTCGTAGATACTTTTTCACGAAAAGCAATCCTCGACGCACAGCAACGTCTTTCGTTGGGCTTTCAAGAATCAAATAATCATTCTCTATTTTCCATAAAAAGGTTTTGTCCTTTTGTTCTATTGACATACAAAGTTTCTTAACTTGCTCCCTGTCAACATTTTCCTTTAAAAATATCAAAGTTCTCATAATTTTCGTCCCTCTTTCATCATCTTTCTGTAAAATGATTCTAAGTTGAATAACCTGTCCAATGTCTTTTTCATATCTTCCTTATCTATATCGGATTTCAACTTTTTTATTATTTGGTATGCCCTCTTTTTTTCAAAGTCTGGCTCCCTGCGATAAATAACCTTTGAAAAGAGCTTGTTGGATCTGAAGAAAGGCATTTTTCTCTTTAATCTTGCCAAATTAATGAACTCTCGTGATGGATCGCTGCCAGATAAAAGTTGCAATAAAATCAAGTCCTTTGGCTTTAATGCCTGCTTAGATTTTATCCCTATCCAGACATGATGGCCTCTCCTGGATGAAGGCGTTATGTTAACATAATCGACCGTATACCCCAAGGAATAGAGCAAGCCTATCCTGGATTTTCTAAACTCTTCCAAGTATTTTTTAGGCATGAAAAAGTCCAAATCCAGTTTCAAAACATATTTATACATTTATCTCTTCCTCCACGATTCTTTTTCTGTTCGGCTTGGATTTTTCAATTAAAACCCTTAATTTTGGATAGCTCCTATTGCCAACAAGTCTATATTCAACTCCAGCCTTAATGACCGAGCTCTTTATCTTTTCAAATCCTTTGACTTTGTGGAAATAATCATCCAAAGTTTTCTGTATGGTGTTCTCAGTTCTGCTTATTTCTCTTGCCTTCATCCTTCCAACAGATGTTATAGAGGATATCTCGCAAACAAAAGGAACCTGGTGCCCCTCCCCTGTTTCAATACTCAAAGTCTCGGTTATTTCCAAATAGTTGCTTCTTTTAATCTCTCTAATGCCGTCAAACAAAACATATTCCTGGTTTGTTGTTGAATATTTTATCATAAAGCCTGTTTCTGTGTCGACTCCCACGTCTTCAAATTCTTCCTTTGGCTTTTCGGGTGGCTTCTCTTTTTTAGGAACTTCTTCTGGAAGTTTTTCGGGTGGCGTTGGTAAGAAATAGGTCGTGAACCATCTATGCTTGTACCAGCTAAACATTCTGCCGACTCTGTCAAAAATAAGACTTGGATACATCTGTTTGAACTTTCTTTCAGCTTCTTTCCTTGACCGAGCTTTTATTCTTTTATATGCCATTTTTTCACTTCTTCAAGATTACGCCTCTACCTCTTTCAACAACACTACTGAAACCTTAACCCTCTTGCCTATGAAATCCTTTAATTCTTTTGAGGCTACCCTGCCCACTAAATATTCATCTTCGCCTGACTTTTTTGCGTTATGCTTTGAAACCTTTGCTGTGAAAATTGCAGTTTTCTTCATAAAGACAATTTGTTCAAATAAAGTATATAAGCGTTTTGGTTCATTTATTAACAATAATAAAACTTTAAGATAAAGAAGGTAAGTAAATGGCAAGCCCGGATTTCTATGCGAAGCAGAACAGGAAGATGAAGTGCAAGAAGTGTGGAGTGGAGAGGAATTTTCATGCGTTCAATGAAGACGGATTATGCAAGAAATGTGAGAAGGCGTCAAAGAATCATGGATTAGATAGCTTTGTAGAATGATAATTATTTTGTTCCTTGCCATGCTTTATCTAAACCAGCTTCTTTTTATTATTGTATAAAAAATAAATATTATGCCAAAGATAATCAAAGAAATTTATAATACAGAAAAGCTATTTTGTCTTGGAAAAACCAAGGATAAGAAAAAATTTTATTTAGAGCCTGATAAATTAACTAGGCATGCAATAGTCGTGGGTGCTACGGGATCAGGAAAAACAGTTATATGTAAAAACATAGTCGAACAGGCAGTTCTTAATAATATACCAATTGTTATTATTGATCCAAAAGGTGACATCGGCACTTTAGCTATAGCTTCAAAAACATTAAATTTTAGGCCATGGAGTGATACAGAAGCTGAGGCAAAAGAAACACCTCCAGAAAAATATGAAGAAATTTTGAAACAGAAATATGAAAAAGAATATAAAGAATGGGATATAACTGCAGATATTATTGAAAAATATATTAAGAAACTTGATATTTTTATATACACGCCTAAAAGCAATGCTGGTTTGCCAATCTCTATTTCTCCTAATTTTGAACCACCGGAAAATTTTGAGAACAAATATAATGAAGATCCCTATATTTTTAATGAAATAATAGAATCTATCTCTCTGAGCTTACTAAAGCTTGTAGGATTTCAAGAAGGAAAATGCCAAAGAGAATGTGCATTTTTATCACAACTGATTCTGCATCAATGGAAAAGAGGTAAAACAATATCTATTAGAGATATGATATCTTTAATTGACAACCCACCGTTTCATATTATTGGCAGTTTGTCGATTAGTAAATTTTTACCTGACAAAGATAGATTGAATCTACTTAGTAAAATTAATCTTATATTGACGATGCCAAGTTTAAGTTATTGGTTGAAAGGCGAAAGAATAAATTTTGATGAGTTTTATAAAAATAAGGCAGACAAAACAAAAGTTAGTATCATAGACTTAAGGTGGATAACATCTGATAATGAAAAATATTTCTTTCTTGAAATGTTTTTAAAAGAATTATACAATTGGCTGATAAAGCAAAGTGGTACTGAAAAATTGAGGTATTTGTTTTATTTTGATGAAATCAAGGGTTATTATCCTTCAGAACCTCGTAACCCACCATCAAAAAAATTCTTAGAGATATTAGTGAGACAAGGCAGGGCCTTTGGTTTTGGCTGTCTATTTGCAACGCAAAACCCTGGAGATATAGATTATAAAGCTGTTAGTAACATCGGAATAAGGTTTATCGGTAACTTGAAAACAGAAAGAGATATGAAAAAAATTTCTGAAGGAATGGACATAAGCACCGAAGAACTGCAGAAATTATTAGTAAATTTAAATGTCGGCGATTTTATTTTCAATGATGCATCCTCAAACAAAAAAGAGGAGATTCATGCTAAATGGCTGATTTCCTATCATAGAGGTCCCTTACAGGCATCTGAAATCCAAGATTTAATGAGCAGTGTAAAGAAAAAGTTTGAAGGAGTTTCAGATAAAAAAATTAATTATGATTATAGTATAACAGATCAATATGCTGACTCTTCAAAAATTTTATCCAAAATATTAAATGTAATTAAATCAAAATTTAAAATAAAGATATTAAATGAAGAAATAATCTATGAGCCTTGGTTGAAGCTGAAGATTAAAACATATAGGCATGAGTACGCTGATAAGAATATTTTTGTGCCAAATGCCGAATATACGTTCTTTTATAATTTGTCCGATCATGATATTAAAAAGTTAGAATTTTCACCTGAAAATTTGATTTTTAATGAAAAACCTTTGGAGAACAGTAAAAAATTAGAAATAAAACCTGACATTAACAAGGTTATAGAAGATGGTTTGACCTCGGCTGTTAATCAATCAAAAGGCCTGTATTTTTATTCAAATGTTGATGAAGAAAGTTTCTTTGATAAGTCCAAAGATGAATTAATTCTAAAAATCAATAGTTTAATTGAAGAGAAAATAGAAAAAGAAAAATCAATAATAGAAAAAAAGTACTCTAAAAAAATTGAAGGATTAAGGCAAAAAAAGAGTGACTTGGAATATGACATCGAAGAAGCTGGTATAGATGCTAGAGGTTATGAAGCATCAGAAACGAAAAGAGAAAAAGGAAGATTTAAAATAAAAAAATATACTGAAAAACTTCAGAATATAGAAGGCGAATTAAAGAAAGAAACCGAAGCTTTGAAAAAGATGCAAGACGAATCAGAAAAAAGAATAAAGAAAGAGATGAAATACGATTTGAGTGAGTTTAATTTTGAACCTAATGAAAACAATTTTGAAATAACTGCAGAGAGACTGTGGATGCCACAACTAACATATGTTATTAAATTAGACGATACAGATAAAGAAGTCAAAATTATAATAAAAAATAACAAAATTGTAAGCTTAGGTAAATGCGAGGTTTGCAAAGCGGATATTCCTGATTTAAACCAACCTTTTATATGTGATAAGTGCGGTTCCACTTTCTGTTCTTTACACTCGAAAAAATGCATATACTGTAAAACTAAGAAAAAAACAAAAATCCAGACCTCCAAAATTAGGAAAGCTAAACATACTAAAACAAAAACATGTAAAATATGCAAATCCAAGAATGAATATGATGCCACTTTCTGTGTAGAATGTGGCAAAAAATTAAAGTAGTGTTTTTATGATAATTTGTAAAAGATGTAAAACAGAAAACAAAGAAGGAAGTAAATTTTGTAAAAAATGTGGAAGAAGATTTACGAAAAATATTAAAAAGCAATTAGTTACCAAAAGAATAATTAATGTTGAACAGCAAAGCATGCCTGAAACTGTTCAAAAAGAAGTATTCAAGCAAAGGAAAATCGAAGGCGGTATTCTTACTTATAAGAATGAAAAACTTGGATTTTTAGTTTTAGTAAGAATCTCTTTAATTTTAATTTTTGGTTTGGCAGGAATTATATTGTTGTTAAACGGAAGATTTGAATCATTGATTTATTTGTTTATATCATTAATTTGGACACCAGCTTTTAGTATTAAGAGTAAATCACTAGATAAAAAACCCAAGATTTTTATTAGTTTCATGCTTTTACTGCTGATATCTCCATTTCAGTATGGTAACTTTTCTACAATATTTGTTGGTTTTATATTTTTAGTTTTTATAGCGTATATAATTAAAGCTTTAAAATCGAAAAAATAGAGATTTAATTTTTATCATTTAATTTTCAAAATTTAATTACTTTAATTTAGTAACATCCAAACCAGCTTCCCGAAGTCTTCTAACCACTTCTTCATTAGAAGGTTCTTTACCTCTTTTTAGGGCTTCTTCTATTTCTGTTTTGGATTTATGACAATTAGGGCATTCTTCTACAAGCAGAACATATCTTTCTGGTCTTTTGATTGGTATAGTTTTAGTATTGCTTGATGCATGAGACCTTTTATATTTAAAAGTTTCAGGAATATGTAAAACTTTTAGAGTTATTTTATTACAAAATGGACATTCAAGCATAACAGTTTCAGGCATAAAAATGACTTCTTAAAAACTATCTTCAACGATTTTTTGTTCTTTTTCTGATATTCCATATATTTCATAAACCAGCTCGTCAATTTCCTTTTCCATTCTTTTAACTTCTTCTTCTATTTTTTCTCTTTCAGACGTTTTTTTATCTCCGATTTCATTTAGTCTTTGGTTGAGAGGCATTATCTTATTTACAAGTTCAATTAATGGTTTTTGTTGGGTTTCAGAAGGGATTTTTATTGGTAGCTTCTCAAGATAAGGAATATCATATCTTATATAACCTTGACTCATGTGAGTTGATATAAAGAGAAGTTTAAAATAATAATCTATTAATTTAGAATTTAAGATCCCAAGTAAAAATTTGGGTTGAACAGAACTTTTACAGATTATTAGTGTTGCCTTGCCCAAGACATGTTTTTCTGTATCCAAAGTAGCTTTTAAGAATTTATTTAGCCTACCAATAACAATTTTTTCTTTCTCGAACAATTTTAATTTATTTTCAGAGTATATCTCTTTCGGTATAAATTCCTTTTGCCAATCTATTCTATACCTTTGTATGTCTGCAGTTTGTATTATCTTCAAGTATTTTTCTTGTTTTGGCTTTGGCAGGGATAAATACTCTTTTTGTTCAATTTTCTTTTTACCATAGCCCGTTGCAGAAGTTCCCCAAGTAATTTCTTCGCATAATCCTTTCAGAGAAGTAGAATTTTCTTTCATTTTGTTTATAATACTTAAACTGTTTTTGTTTAACCCCAAAAGGAACAGTTTTCCATCAAAATTGTTATATACATCTTGCGAGATTTCATCAAATTTTACATTTTTGAATATTATATCATTTTCATTTTTAACTTTTGAAGTTTTTACTATGTTGCCATCAGGTCTTGACTTTTCCAGTATAATAATTATAGGATAAGTCGAAGCGTCTCTGAATACTTTCACCATAGACACATCAATAATTTGTCTAATTTTAGTATTTTTTAGAATGTATTCCCTTATTTTCAAACCAAAATCTGAACATAAGAATTGATTTGAGACTATAAAACCTAAAAGCCCACCTTTTTTCAGGATTTTTAACCCTTTTTCAATAAATAAAATAAGTATGTTAAACTTGTCTTTAACTTTTGCTGAATAGTAATTCTCTTTGATAAAATCCATACCGTCTATTTCTCTATAGTCTATGTAAGGTGGGTTGCCAATTACTATATCAAATCCACCCTCTTTCATAATGTCTTCAAATTCTTGTTCCCATTTGAAATATTTATCAGAAAATTTTTTATCGTCTATCAGACTATTACCGTTCTTTATATTCTCCCTTAGTTTAGGTAGTTCGCCTTTTTCACCTATTTTTAAGAATAGATTCAATTGTGCGATTTCTACTGCTTTGGAGTCCAAGTCCACACCGTAAAGATTATTTGTTAGAATGCTGTTTTTTACCTGTAAATTGAATTTCTCCTCGCCTATCTTTTCTTTGTAAAACTCAGAAATAACATCAAAGGTTTTAATTAAAAATGAACCAGAACCACAAGCAGGATCTAAAACTTTAATTTTATCTATTTCCTTATTGTGTTTTAAAACCTCGCCCAAAGTGTTCCTAACGATATAATCAACTATGTAAGTAGGCGTATAGTAAATTCCTTGTTTTCTCCTATGAACATGATTTTCAGCAATTTTCTTGCCTTTCAAAAGATAACCCAAATATTCTTCATAAACAGAACCAAGAACATCTGCGTCTATAGAAGCAAAATTATATTCAACACCAACATCTTCAGCAACATAAAGCTGTTCTATTATTTTTTCTAATATATTATTGTGGATTTCAATCCTTTCGCATAAATCATCCTTCTGGAATATAGTTCCATCATAAACATTGTCATAATGATGGAAAACAAAAAGTAAATGCTTCAAAAGCGGTTCAGCTCTTTTTTCAGACCATATACGTAGATGAGACCTTAATTCAGCAAAGTTTGGTTCTAAACCCCTGTCTTCGCATACCCTAATGAAAATTAGTCTGTTAATGATTTTCTGGATTACTTCATCAACTTCACTCTCGGATAATTTATTCAAGCTCTTTATATCTTTTGTGAGTATTTCTCTCCACTTTTTGAGATCATTCAACAATTGCTTGTCTATTGTTGAAATCTCTGCTTTCTTAAATTTCTTTCCTATAGATTCTGTGAATTCGTCTATTTTTCCTGACGAAAAACTTTCCTTGCTTAATAGCCATAGAAAGTCGAATTTCTGGTCGCTTATGAGACATTCTTCTATATTTTCTATTTCAAATATCTTTTTGTTTTCATCTTTCCACTTTGCATTAAATAAAATAAAGCTTTGAAAATTTGTGAGAACTACATATTCTTTGTTAGCACTCCAACCATAACCGATAGCTTGTCTGAATGCTCCCTTGTCCCAAGATTTGTTAAGAGGTTTTGCCTCTAAAAGTAGCATGGGGAAATCGTTTATTTTAAACTGAAAATCAGCCCTTTTAGAAGTAGGTCCGGGGTGTCTTTCTTTGTAAATATCATCCTTTTCCCATCCCAAAACCCTTTCAAATAACTCATATATCAAATCTTTTATATCATCCTCGTTAGTTAGCCCATCCCTTTCAATCTTCCATCGTTTAAACCTTTCAACAACCTCAGATAAATTTTTTCTACCTTCTTCTTTTGTAAGCATAAAATCACATTATCTTATACTCTTTCCCATATTTAACTAATTTATTCTTAACTCCAAATCTTCTAAATACTCCTGGAAATTCAGTATGAATAGGAAACAAAACTTTAGGATTAATCTCTTTAACCATTTCTTTGATATCCAGGCCGGTGGCATGTCCCGAGCAGTGATTCTGAACAAGATTCATTCCAAAATAGTCTAACCAATTCTTCATTCTTTTGAATGAAATCTCCATTTCTTCGGAAAATGGCTCAGACAGGGAATGCATATACAAAGATCCTTTCTCAGGCTTGATGTCAATCAAAGTGTTGAAATACCAGAAATTCAAGACAATCATACAATTCTTATCTATTTCATCTGCCTTTACAACGTTTGGATGATGCAGTCTGCATTTGATATACTCATCTGTATAATCGCTGTCATCGTATGTCCCAGTAGCAACCTTTGGTTTGAATATCAGAATATTGTCATCACCGCAGCAATGCGGAACTTTAAGCTTCTCGTCAGTTGAATACTGGTCCAGATAGCAGGCATGCTTGAAGCTTATTACCATTTTCTTGTCTAATTCCTTGGCAATTTTAAAGAATGTTTTGAACCTATCTACGTCCTTGAAGTTGAAGTCTATTATAGACAAGCCTTTATTATCCAATAATTTCTTGCCTTTTTCATAGACGTCATTTTCTGTTGTTTTGTCTTCAACTTCCTTTATCCTCGTCCCTTCACACATCATCGCCACTGGTTCTGATTCTTTAGCTTTATTGATAAAATCTCTAGTCATTTGTGGATTATTTCCATGAAGTCTTAGGTCGCCACTATAGATTATAGAACCAGAAGATGTATGTATTATAAAACCATATGCTCCTGGAACAGAATGGTCAACATGAATTGGTTCTATTTCTAACGAACCTATTTTTATTTTATCTCCAGTCCTGAAGGTTTTGAATGTCCTTTCTATTGGTGGTTTCTTGTAATCAGCTCTGAACAACGGTCTTTTCTTGAAGTTCATGACCTCATTTTCTATAGTTCTGCTACTTTGTTCTTCTATTGCTCTGAGTAGTCTAAGTGTAGTTTCACCACAATAAATCGGAATATCGCTATGTAGAAAGCTTATGTAATTAGTATGGTCGGCATGACCATGGGATAGCAAGACTGCATCTATCTCTGTATCTTCAGCAGCTCGTCCAGCATGCTTCAACAAGTCTTCTCTATATACTCCTTTGATGTCAGGTAAAAGGCCCATAGCAAGAAAGTCGCCTATACCGTTGGCTGTACGAGGTGTTAGGAACTCTTCAAAGAATTCGGCTCTTTTTCCAAAACTCATTCCGAAGTCCAAGAATATTTTCGTGTCACCATCCTGCAAAAGGACTTTGTTACCACCGATTTCATGAACACCGCCATAGAAAGTTAAGGATGTCATGATAAAGAATTGGAAGAATTAAGATTTAATGTTTATTAGCATCCGTAATTCTTAACCCAACCTTCATTTGCAAATTCACTAACATTGCAAAATTCTTCATACACAGTAGCTTTCCATTACAATAGACAACTGCTACTATTCGACCATAGCTGCCGCCAGTCTGACCATCATCTTCATCAACTGTTGCGGTTGAACCTACTGGACATATACTTGAAACAAAAGTCTTAGCTAGTTTCCCTGATTCTGTATCAATTTCAGAAGCATTAACTAAAGTAAGTCTTATAGAATCGTTGTTCACATATAACGTATCGCCATCTACAATTCTGGTGACTGTTCCATTAAAACATCTTGCAGTTCCTTTACAAACAGAAGTTTGTGGGCAAGGAGCGAATTCACAGTTTGGATCGACTCTGCCAACAGCACTACCATCAGGACATATTTTTGCTTCTGCTGTACAAGCTATAGAACTTGTCTGTGTGCATCCAGCCATCAAAATTGTTGCTAAAATCAAGATAACTATAAGCCATCTCATGTTAATCATACAGAAAAATCAGAATTTAAAATAGTCAATAATCAAGTCTATCATTTTATTTTATTCCATTTATCCTCATATTTGTCTAAATTTTTCATTAAATTCAAATCCCAACCAGTTATATTTTTCCGATTCACCTCGAACGCCATTACTATCCTATTGCTACTCTTTTTAAATCTCTTGCTAGTATTTGGAGGAACGTTTTTTGTTTCCTCTCTCGAAAAAATAAAGAATCTCATTCTATTTTTATCGTCTATTCCTATCAATACAAGGTAGTTAAAATAACAGAAATCTTCTTTTCTGTGTATTTTACATTTTTTCTTATCCAGAGCCCATCCAAACCCTCTACCATAAAATTCATTTTTGTATGTAGACGTCTTTACATCTATAGAAATTTTATTTCTTTGGTTTTCCTTAGAAATTAATTCTATATCAGATTTTGACTGCCCACCTTTATATTTTATTTCATATTTGTTTCCAAGCCTTCTTTTTAGTTCTATTAATGCCACTATTTCTCCATACACTGCTAGTAGATATGGGGGCAATCTTCTTCCAATTTTATTCATATCATTTCCAAGTTTTTTTATATCGCTTTTGATAGTTTCATAATCAGTTTCGCTCATTTTATCACTTTAACAACGTTTTGCAGATTCCTAACTGCTTACCTTTATTCCTTGTCCTTTTATTATTTCAATCAAACCAAAGTCTCTGAACATGAACAGTATATCCCAACATTGCTTTTTGGTTATCTGAAAACTAGCACATAGCTTTTCAAATACAACTGGAAATCTTATTGTACCGGAGCTGTTTGGTTTCAACTCTTTTAGTCTATCAAGAAATATTGAATACAAACCGCTTTTTGGATATTCAATCATGTATTGTTTTCTTCCTTTTGAGTTCAAGTTCTTGCTTATTTCCTTTAAAACTTCCAGTTTCTCCTTCTCTAGGTCAGTTATTTTTGCTTCTTTTGCATTGCTTTCTAGCTCATTGATTTTCTTCAGATTGTCAGCGTATGCGTTTATCAGCATCATGTAAATCTTACCGACGTTCTTCTCGATGGCCCAGTCGAAGTCTTTCCTGCTGAGGATTTCAAACATTTTCTTCTGTTCTTCTGTAAATGTCTTTGGTGGGTCAATGCTCTTGAAAAGCCTAAATAGCTCGTCTCTGCCTTTGACTTCCATCTTGTCTTGGCTGAGATCAATACCACACTTTTCGCAGTAATTGTTTTTATCAGGATTTTCGTGTTTGCATAATTCACTTGGACATAACTTTACCATAAAATAACAATTATACTGAGTATTTTAATATTTATTAGAAAATCAAGATTTAAGGGTTATTACATTTAGTAACTGTTCTATAATTTGTAACAGAACCTAAAATTTAAGGGAATAAATCCGCCTTAACCCGTTGAATATCCTACACTTTGTAATCTTTTTATCACTTCTTCTTTTTCTGTACCCTTCTTATATAGTTTTTCTAAACAAAGAAAAAATTGGTTAGTAAGTTCATCACGGATCCATTCTCTACCTTTTTCAAACTCATAAAGTTCAATTAACCTATAACCAAATCTTGCAGAAATTTTATTCATTATTCTTTTTAAAATTTTCTCTTTTTCAGCATCATTCTTTTTCTTTAATTCTCTTGAATGTTTTTCTATCAGTTTTTCAGTATTTTCTAACATATGCCTTTTAACTTCTTCTATATCACTTAAAATATTCATTCTATAGATTTGTTTTACCTTTTTATTCTTATCAAAAGCTCTTCTTTCAGTTTCTTCTATTCTTATAGCACCATCTTTTTCTAGACTATCCAATGCTATGTAAAAAAGCTTTCTAGATCTCAACCCTTTTTCTGAAACCTTCTTAAAAAGAGTGTTGGGAGTAAACGGTTCTTTTAGTCTTTGAGTAGCTTCAGAAATTTTTATCTTATCACTTAATAGAGTCATTTACATCCCATTATCCCTTTCATTGTCCCTAAAGAGATATATAAGGTTCTAATATAAATAAGTATTTATTATGGGACAAGGTACGCAACAGTTAAGAAGAAAGTTTTCAGTCGAACTTCCTTTTGCGGATTTTGAGAAATTGGTGCAAATCAGAAATTCCGGGAAATACGCTTCTTATAGTGATTTTTTTAGAACAGCTATCAGAAATGAGAATGTAAAGGAGAAAAAATGAAAAAATTATCATAAAATTGAAGGAGTTGTTTGTGATGGAAGAAGGGAAAACATATAAAGTTGTATATTTTGATGGTGATAGGGACAGGGTTAAAGACCTTGTCTTCAAACGAAAAGATGGTAAATTCTTTATATTCTTTAACAGCTTTCGTGGAATAGAAGAAATGATTTCTGAGGATAGAGTTATTAGAACTGAGGAGATCATCTTATGACTGAAAGAATTCTTGGTCTTGATGAAGTTTTAGAGGATCTATTAAATCCATTAGAAGATTCATTAAAACCAAAAATAAAGCCAGACGAGGAAACTCTTTACTCTGAATATATGAAAAGTTTATCAGAAAAAGGTAAAAAAATTATTGAATTTGAGTATGGTGAGGACATAGTTAAAAAACAGATTAAAGAATATTTAGAGACGCATGAAGATTTGGTAGAACGACCAAAAATTTTATTACCTACAGCAGGAAGACCTGATTCTGTTGTGGCCGAAGAAATTGGGAAGCATTTCAATGATAAGGACTTGTTATTTTACAGACCAGCTGAAAGATGTGTGGTGAGATTGGAAATGATACCTGTGAAAAAAGAAGATAGCGACAAAAAAATCATAGGATTCAAGGATGTTTCCCCATATGAGTTTATCACTCTTGTTGAAAAATATCTCGATTTTGGCATAAAGAAGGGCAATAAAGAAGAAACAGAAGAAGATGAATTTGTATCAAAAAGTATGAGTGTTAACACTGCAAAAATTATATTGGAAAGCCCTCAGTTCAAAGATTCTCTACCCATCATAGAAACCATATTTACTGTACCCATTCCGATTTTGAAAGAAGGCAGGCTCATTTTTCCAAACCCAGGCTATGACCCCAAGCTTCAGAGTTGGTTGTCCCTTGATGCCCCACAAATAAATCCTAATATGTCATTAGAGGAAGCTAAAAGCTTGATATTGGGCATTTATGACGAATTCTGTTTCAGAGCAAAGGATGATGGGGAAAAATTAGGTCAGGATAAAACTAATGCTATTGCAGGCTTGGTCACAGGTTATATCAGGGGGCTCTATCCCAGGCCCGGATGCCGAACCCCTGTGGAACTCTGGCTTGCCAACAAACCTGGGGCGGGAAAAGATTATGGAGCCAACATCCCCAACATAGCTTTTGATGGCACATCCCACAGCGAACCTGCCATATGTGATACTAAAAATAATTATGATGAAGAATTTAAGAAAAGGGTTACCGCCAATTTAATACAAGGAAAACAACGAATACTTTCAAGTAATAATAAAGGATACTTAAATTCTGCCACGCTTGAAAGGGTTTCCACATCAGAAACCATTGAGGACAGAATTCTTGGGCATTCTAAAAACATATCAGGAGAGAATATTATGGAGTTCGTATTGACAGCGAATGAGCCTTTTAGTTTTTCTACTGATTTTCCAAGACGTGCTAGAATCATCAACCTTTTTTTGCCCATTGAAGACCCCAATACAAGAAAATTCCAAAATTGGGACTTGCATGGGTGGGTATTGAAACATAGAAGTGATATCATAAGTGCCCTATATGCTTTGGTTAGGAATTGGCATGAGAAAGGCATGCCCCCAGGGAAGACCCTTTTTTCTAGCTTCCCGGATTGGGCTAGGGTTTGCGGGGGCATTATGGAAGCTGCTGCCTTGGGAGATCCCTGCCTTCCTAATAATATTTCAACCATAGGAGGGGATAGGGAGACAAGGGATATGAAAAGACTTTTTGAGCTATGTTATAATCATTGGCCTAATGAATGGAAGTTGAAATCTGAGATTACGGCTGAGATAATGAAGCCTGATAGCGATTTTGGTGAATTGTTTGCATGGTTTGAATGGTCTAAAGATGAGAGAAGTGCTAAAACAAAGTTTGCTTTTGTATTGGAAAGATATGTAAACTCTCAGTTTTCAGGAATTGAAATGACAAAAACCGATGAAGAAAGGGCTGCGAGAAGAAAATATAAATGGTCAAAGATAGAAGAAGAAAAATCAAAGGAAGTTCAGGAAACAGGTGGTAATGTTGGTAATGTTGGTAATGTTTAAGTATATGATAAAGGTTACCAACGTAGCCAAAAAATATAGAATAATTGGTAACCATGGTAACTTGTGTAACGTGCCATATCCCCATAATTTTACAGAAAATATATATAGAAAATATACAGGGTGTACAACCATACCAAAGTTGCCAACCTTGCCAAAATCATATTTAAGATATGGTAGTGTTGGTAACATTGGTAACGTTAAAAAGAAAATGAAGAGGTGAAAAAATGAAGAATTGGAAGTATCGTGTTGTTAATGGAAGGAAAATAATTGAGATGGGCATAACTGAAGAAGATTTTAAATTGGCAGAAGAAATGGTTATGCAAGGTGTTAGAAATGCTAAACCGTCTTACGAAAAGAAGACTACGAAGGAACTACTCAAAATATTTGAAATGCAGGCCCACGCCCATGAATATATGTGCGTCTCAGCTTTTGATGACGTAGAATATGCAACAGTTGAGGAAATATTATTAGCTAGAGGTTTGACAGAAGAAGTAGAAAAAATACAAAGAGAAGCAATAGAAGCAGGAATAGATTTTGAATTTGGATATCAGTTGCAAAGTTGTACACAAGAGGAAATCAACAAATATGTAGAAGAAAAACAAAACGAAATTAGAAAATTCCCAAGTGAAAACAAATTAACTGATGAAAACAGATTATGGCATGAAAAACTAATTGAGAGATTAGAAAAATTCAAGAGGTAATTGACCTTTTGCATTTTCCTTTTTTCATATTCCTTCGATTTAAATTGGAGGAGGGGGTTGGAGGGTCATCCAAGCTTCAACCCCTATTTTTTAATTTTAATGAGTGATAAAAATGGTTTACAAGCATATAACTGAATTTGATAAAAGACTTATAGAAAAAGAACAAGCGGAGAGGGAGAAAGAGGAATTTATAGATTTGATAATAAAGGAAAGAGATGAGTTAAGAAAAAAAGTTAAAAATATGGAAAATATTATTAGATATCAACATGACATTATTGTTGAAATAGAAAAAAAGTCAAACGAAAGTAAAAGAGAGAAAGTTGAAGGAGATAAAATTATTGAACAGAAAAATATATCATTTAACAAACTCCAAGAAGAAAAAGCTACATTAGAGAAAAAACTACAAGAAACTATTAATTCTATAGAGTTATTAAAAAAACCAGGAAAGTTGACATTTAAAGATGTTGAAGGCATGGAGGAATTAGTAAAAACTAGAATGGTTGAGAGAATTTTATTAAATTTAGGATTCCCATGCCAAGATCACGAAGCTGTAGAAAAAGAAATCGGGTTTTTCTGGTTTTTTAACCTCTTGGATATTGCCAAGGATTATTCTAGGTTTTTAGCAGGCAAGCATAAGGATAAAGAAAAGATTGAAAAAATTTACAGAGTTGTTTCCTGCCTTAAAGATTTCATTAATAAAAGCTCTGAATTTTCCTACGCCTTTTTGTCAACCATAATTAATGACTTAAATATTTCTTGCAAAGAAATTCAAATTAACATGCCATCATTTATAACAGTTTTGGATGGCTTGAAAAAATTAGGATATTTGGAGGATGAAGGTCAAGTCAACGATATTAAAACAAAAATAAACTTTGAGTTTGAAAAAATACAAAATGATTTAGCTTCCATAGCATTAAAAGAAAAACTTGAAGAGGTTGAACCTGTAGCAACCGAAACCGAAGAAAAAATCCCTATCATAACGCCAGCGGAAAGAGAAATTAAAGCAGAACCAATAAGAATTGAGGAAAAGAAAATGAAAAGAATTGAGTTATCAGTCCCCTATGAAAAAATGCAGAAACTTCAGAAACATCATGATTGCTATATTATGTTTTTGTTATTGAAAGAAAGGAAAGAAATAATTACAAGGGGGGAATTAGTTAGATTGTTTAACGAGATGACTCATAAAGACTTAAAATCAACAGCCATTGTTGATATATTCAAAAAAGCTTCTAAGATTACTGCTTATTTACAGCCTGCTAGAGTTGATGGAAAGACAATAAATAAAAAAATGTTTTTTCTCTATGTAAGAAAGGAAGGTAAGAAATCAATTTACTGTTACAAAAATTGGTTAGATGTGAAATAGATGAATTTTCCTGACAAGTGTTTAAAATGTCCCTATGTGAAATGCCGAGTATTGGAAAGCATGAGAATAAATGAAAAACTAAAAGCAGGGGTTAAAGTTTCTGATATTAAAAAGATTTATGAAAAAAGCATTGTCCCGATGGGTGGTAAACATAAAGAATTCAAATATCACACCCCAAGTCAAATTATTATAAGATTAAAACAAAGTAAATGGCTCTTCCTAGATAGAAAAGATGAGTATGCCAAAGGACATTTTGGAAGAATTCCCACAATTCTTAAACTTGGGGAAAAAGCTGAGAATTATTTGAAAATCTATTCTAATTTTTTAGACGGCCCCTTATGCTGGAAATGGAGAGAGGAGAAAAAGGAAAAAGAAAATGAAAAAGAAGTCAAAAAACCTGCTATTATTGTCGAAGAAATCAGAGTGGTTGAGAGGTGAACAATGGACTATTTTCAACTTTTATGGATCTTATATTGGCCATATTTCATCACACTCTTTCTCATAATTATTGGTGCAATTATTTTTTGGTATCTTTATTCCAGATTAGTTACGAAAGCAGTTGCATACATAAAAAAAGATGGCAATGGATTCTTTTGGGAGTTTCATTCTGATAACGGAAATTTTATATCTAAAGAATATTTTGGTAGTATCAGTTCTGCAAGAAATCATATGTTACAAAAGTTAAAAGAGAGGGGTATTATAGTTGATTAGCAAAACTAGAGATTTGAGGGTTTATGTAGTCATCAACAGTCACCGAGGTGCCCCGAGCTGCTTCTGGTTTGATGTGGGAGTTTCATATGTTTAATGTGATTCTGTTTCAAATCCTGCATTCTTTATGGCTTTCAAGAGCTATACCATTATACTGCGTTTTGCTGATTCAATTAAGAGCGAGCTTGGCTTAGGCTATGGAATAATGAGAGGAAGTGGACAATGCCGTGGCAGCACAAATAGTTCATGATTGCTTTGATAAGTCAGTATTTAATTGTGCAACCCATCCGCATCTTGGAATTCGTTGTCTATTACCTCAATCATTTTATCACTATGTTTATGTTCTTCTTCTTGAATAGAAAGTAGACGAAGAGTATTACCGATACGACGACTACAACGGCCGCGGTCTCCGCTTCATGGCACGACAGATAATAAAGGAATGAGTTTATCTCGCAGTATTGGGAACTTGGATCACAACTGCCGATTGTAATCAGATTGAATATTGCGTATGCCGAGTACGCGAGGCTTGCGAAAAAGCTGATCGTGAACGCCCATGATATGTACTTGAAGTACTTGTAGAAGAACCTAGCAAGCGAAGGCACCACCATCAGCTTTGACGTCATCTTTGTTTTTATCTTGGTCTCGAGCTGAACGTCGCACGGTTTGAACTGTATCATCTTAAAAACGCATTTGAAGGCATCACGGGTAAGTGGTCGATATCTGGCGCTGAATATGCTAAGTACGCTAAAGACGACCAGTGCGACAGTGCATATGACCATTTTATCTACCGAGTATCTTCTTGATTTTACCGAGTTTTTCTACGAACACAAAATAAAAATTCTTCTTTCATAATTAATCACCTTATTCTTTACAGCAGACAGGTAATGACATATTTTTATTCTCCCAATAACATTTTAACCACAGTTTTTAAATCATCGGCGGTATATTGCGCATTTATTGGATGAGAAAATGTTACTTCTCTTTGCTCGCCGTTACTATCTTTGATGGTGTATGTTTGCTTGCCATTTATAATAAGCCCCTGACAATTCAAACCATCTTCTGCCATACGTTTAGCTCCTTCACTTGTGCCAAAATCTATATATTCTACAGATACCCGCCCTTGATATTCTTTTACTAAGCCTTCCAACAAATCAGTTACCTCTTTCCCGCAGGCACCTAAATTTAAATAAGCCTTTATTGTAACCTTTTCCGCCAGCACAGAAGGTTCTTGTTCGGCTTTTGGCTCGCTTGCAGTTTGTGTATTTTTACTGCTAGTGGATTCTTGACCATTAAAAAAATACAGCACGCTAAAAATACAGACTGCAAGCAATATTCCGAGTACAATTAAGTTAAGAAATCTTTTTTTAACCAAACTCATAATTTTTCCCTCCTTATATCTGAAACTACTTCACCATCTTCCAATACAATTTTGCGTTCCGTTGACTCGGCAACCTTGTTGTTGTGTGTTGCAATAATAATTGTCACTTTTTCCTTCTTGTTTAAAGTCATGAGCAGATTTAGTATTTTCTCACCTGTTTTTGAATCCAAATCTCCCGTCGGTTCATCGGCTAAAATTATTTCCGGTTTGTTAACAAGCGCCCTAGCGATAGCGACCCTTTGTTGTTCACCGCCGCTCAATTCTCCCGGCAAATGTTTTTCCCTGGCACTCAATCCGACTTTTTCAAGAGCTTCTTTCGCGACAGAGTAGCATTCAGCTTTTTTTATTCCCGAAGGAAGCAATGGCAACATGATGTTTTCAACAACAGAAAGTGTCGGAATAAGATGAAATTGCTGGAATACAAACCCTACCTTATCCCGCCTAAAATCCGCAAGTTTTTGCGCGTTTAATGCCGAAATATTTTCTTCATCAACGGAAATTGAACCAGAGTCGCATTTATCAAGCCCGCCGATTAAACTTAAGAGAGTGGATTTTCCGCTGCCGGATGCGCCCATTAAAGCAACCATCTCGCCATTTTCAATGGAAAAACTTACCTTTTTTAACGCTTCAACTTTCGTAGTGCCTTTGTTGTATGTTTTTATAATGTTATCAATTTTTATCATATTTTTTACCTTTATTTTTTTAAAGCTCCCTCAAAGCTTCATTAGGAAGCAGTGAGGATATTTTTTTTGATCCCGCGTATCCGGCGAGAACTCCCAAAATCACCGCCACTGATATGCCGATTAAAATTAAATAGGGCGAGAATACGACATTTACCGTTAAATCAGTGGATAAAGTAGATGCCGCACAGGCGGGGTAGGAGGTAATCGCTTCAGGGATGGCAAAGTTAGAATTTATTACAAATAAATAAGTGATTACATAAGCTACAAAACAACCGACAATACCCCCAATTAAGGACTGAATTATATTTTCAATGGTAATCAGTTTTACAACATCACTGTCCCGCCAGCCGACAGCCTTCATTACGCCTATTTCCTCTTTCCTTTCATAAACAGCTGCTAAAGACGATTTAATGACAAATAATGTTACCAGAACAATAATTATCAATGATATACCGGCAGCCATGGTGTTTGTCATGGCCGACATTCCAGCGACTGTCGCAAGAAAATCAGCGCTAGTGGTGATTGTAACATTTTCGCCTACGGCGGATTTAATCTTTTTCTCCATAGCCTGGGGATCGGCTTGGCTTGATAATTTAAGAAATACTGTTGTATATATATCGCTTTTATTCACAATCTGCTGGGCGGTGCCAATAGGAATGAAAACTTGGGCTCCCGCTATTCTCGCGTTTCGTCCTGTGTTAATAACTCCCACAACTTCAAAATCTTTTCCGCCTATATCAATTTTTGATCCTACGTTTAAGCCTTCAGATGCCGCGAATTCTTTATCTACCACGGCTGTATATGTATCAGTGTCTTGCAAATACCGACCCTCAACTATTTCGCAACACTCACCCTTTTCATAGGTTGGTTTAATCGGACCAATGTTAGTGATATTCGGGCTCAAACCGGTAATGATGGTTGGATGGCCATCCTTGAACGACAAAAACTCTAAGACTCCTGCCATTGCGGAGACATCTCCATTATCGCCTAAACTATCAAAAGCCTCAGCTGGCATGGCGTTTAAATTTGTAGGAAGTTTTACGGTTTCAAAAGCGCACGGTTCACCATGCAATTGCACGAGCATGTCAGCCCCCGCCGATTTCATCGGCTGCATGGCGCTTTGCTCCACGCTCTGCGACACCGCCAAAACACCGACCAGAAGTGCTACGGAAAACATAATGCCAAGTATTGATAACAATGCCCTGCTTTTCCTTCTGGTTAGTTCTTTCAGTGCATATTCAAAAAATAAAATTAGCATAAATTCACCTTATTTTCCATAAATTTATTTATAGGGTAGAGAAGGCAAGGTGGATAACCCCTCTTCTCTAATCGCGTTTTCTTTACTGATGGCATCCACCTGCGAATCCAGCTGCATGTCTTGTGCATCCGCCAGAACCGCTACATCCAACATTGGCATTATGCATTGGACAATTGGCTGCATTGTCACAAACTCCATCATTGTTCGCATCTACAAAACCGCCTGTCTGGTTTGCATATGGGCAACTGCCTGATTGGGCATTATCGCATATCCTATCATTGTTCGCATCTACAAAACCTGTTGGAGTACTTATTGCTTTTGGTTCCTGTGAGAATGCAAATCCCATTATCGTAAACAAGCCGATAACAAGCACTACGCCAACTCCGATTCCAATTATTTTTCTATCCATATCGTTTTCGCCTCCTAAATCTTGTATACATTTCATATTTATGAAACCATATATAAACCTTTGTTGAAACCAATATTCTCGGTTTCAAAGTTATGAAACTTGGTTTCAACAAAAGGAAACCAATAAAAACATTTATATAGTTAAATGTTAACCTTATTACTATGGAGATTAAAAAAATCAAATTATTGTTGCCGATTTCTTTAATGGCAGTTTTCGCAATAATATTAATCGTTACTTACAGTGTTTTCCAAAATTTTACTAACCCTTCACTTGAAGGGAGAGGATTATGTCCTAGCATGGTTCCAAACTACCTATTATGGTTGTCATTGATTCTAATGGTTGTCATAATTGTTCCTATCTCCTATTATGTCATATCTAAAAGATTAGAAGAAAAAATGGAAAAGAATCTTAGTGCGATAACAAAAATGGTTGATCATAAAGTTAAATCTGGTGTTAAAAAACAAAATTTACAGACAAATAATAATGGAAGCATTTTGAAACTTCTAAACTTAAATGAAAAGAAAGTTGTAGAGAAAATAATTGAAAATAAAGGGAGTGCATTGCAATCTGAAATAAGTCGAATGGAAGGCATGACCAAATTAAAAGCACATAGGGCGGTAAAGGAACTAGAACGAAAAGGAATAGTAAAGCTAGAACAATACGGTAAAACCAACAAGATTATTTTAGCAAAAGATATTAAAGAAGTAATATTAAAATGACCCTGTGTTTTTCTTAGAGTAGAATTTATGTTTTTAAAATGCTACTGCTCTATCCTTCTTTTCAAACGTGAAAACAGAAAGATAAAACCGAATAGACAATTAAAAATAGCACCAATTAATGTATATGCATTTTGAAGGCTCCTATGGCGGATTAAGTTACAATGATGTTTATGGTGAACAAATGAAACTTAAAATACTATTTTATTTGAAAGTCAATCTAAAGCCAAACGGTCCAAATATAGAATATTCCTACTAGAATGAATACAACCGCAACAACAAACCTCATATATTTCTCAAATGCCTGTACCTTGTGCATGACCTTTCCTATCTTAGAGACGCTATAAGCAAGGATAAAGGATATTATGATTACAGGCAAGCCGGTTGCAAATGCGAATACAGATGGAATCAGCAAGCCGTCTGAAAATTTTAATGAAAGAGGGACGAGCATTCCAAAAAACAAAACACCGCTGATAGGACAAAATGTTAATGCAAAAATAACTCCCAGCAAAAAGCTGCCTAAATGCCCTTTTTCTAACAATTTCTCTTTTATTTTGTCAAGCTTGGAACTTCCTTTGAAGGAAGGCAGTCTGATAACATTTAACATCACCAATCCAACAAAAACTAGTAAAGGACCCAGTATTTTTTCTCCATAATTTTGCAAGAAAAGGGAAATTGCTTGAATGTTCAAGCCTATATAGACAATTAAACTTGCCAGCGAGACATATGCAAACATTCTCCCAAGAGTGTAAACAAAACTGGTGATCAAAGTACTTTTGCCATTATTGATTTTTTTAGAAATATAGGCGATTGCGGTTATGTTTGTAGCAAGCGGACATGGGCTTATTGAAACCATCAGACCGATAAAAAATGCGGCTATTAAAGGGATGTTGCTTGTTCCCATGGCCTCCATGAAAGGCATTATATCTATCAACTGAAATCGCCTACTAATCTCTTTTCTATGATTCCCTTAAGATAGCTCATGTACTCTGTCTCGTTGTTTATCTTATACCAGACATTCACATTCTGTTCTGGATGGAAACCATTTTTATCATAGACGCCTATACAAAGCGAAGCACTGTTTACACCGTATTTCATGACAAGTTCTCTATTCTCAGGAAGCTCTCCATTGACATGTACAAAGGAAACTTTCCCGGACTCTAGCTCTTCAGAAAAATAGGTGTTGACAGTTTCCTCAGCAAATTTCCCGACAGCTATGCAGGAATCGCATTGGTGCGTCCCATGGAAGTGTATTATCTCCACCTTTTCAATGCTTGATGATGCGTTCGTATATGCAGTAGAATTTTTGCTCTCACTAACTTTTTGGTCGTTGTTCACACAGCCTGAAATTAGAATAATTGAAAAAATAATGCTAAGAATAATAAATTTAGTAAAAAGTTTCATCACATCACTCTATATTTTCATTTCAGCCAATTCTCTATTTCTTTGACTTCAGGTATTCTTCCCGAACTTTTTATTTTACCATCAATTGCTATTGCCGGAGTTGTCATGACACCGTATTCAATTATCTTGTTTATATCAGTCACTTTAATTACGTCTGCTTTTATTTTCATTCCTTCAGCAGCCTTTTTTGCATTCTCCTCCAATTTCTTGCATTTTGAACAGCCTGAACCCAATATTTCTATTTTCATTTTGTTTCACCTCTTCCTCTATCCTGAATTCCTAATATTACCAAGTCTTCCTCTGCCTTTATACCCCTTATCTCATCTTTTTTAATATAAATACTCTGATTTTTTGTTAATTTGTGTTCTCCATTGATATCTATAAAAATTCCCTTTCCTTCAAGAACACTCAATAACACGCCATAATCTTCTGGATGAGATGGAAGTTCAACTCCTTTTTTTAGACATATCAGTGCAGCGTGAAAGCCTTTTGCATTCAGAAAATGCCTCTTGATGGGCTTTTCTGATGAGAAAACAATCTTATCGCTTAAATCATACGTCTTCATTTTATTCACCTCCAAAAACTTTCAAGATTTTATTCATGACTTTTTCAACATCCTCTTCAGTATAATCTAATGGTTTTCCTTTCTGAAAACCTAAATCTTCAACCAAATTTATATAATGGTCAATTTTGAAACCCGAATCTTCTACTATTTTCTTTGCACACTTTAAAGGGCAACCATCTACGACTATTATTTTTTCTGCTTCTTTTGTTTTATCAATTACTAATTTACCTTTGGTAGCTAAAGCTCCTAAACAAAAAATATTTGCTTTTTCTATACCTATTTTTTCTATAGCTTTTAGTCCAGCTATACCGGTCAATCTTCCAGTATTTGACAAACAGCCAAAACAGACAAACAACGCTTTCATTTTTTCACCTCACAAACATTCCAGAGCTTGAATGTAGCTATTTTTACAATGTCGCTCAGCACAAGAAAGACTACGCTAAGTCCTAACATGCTTAGGATATAAGGCAACGGAACGGATGCCATAAGCCATCCCTGGTTTGATACAATAGTTGCAAGGGCAATATCAAAGATGGATGTATAGAGCAGTGCCCTGCTGGGATATGGTTTTGACCAGAAGAAACCTCTCGTTCTTGTTGAATAAAGAACTGCCTGAGCTCCAGCAAAGACCAGCCATACAAAAACAAGGGTTTGTGTCTCACCAAGGCTCAAATGGAAATAGTCGAGGCCCAACCAAAACACCAAGCAGTTGAACGAGAAAAGCAATAATGCAAGCCCCAATCCTGTAATAGCCAATGATTTCATTATCCATTTTCTGGGATTTTTAGAAGGTTCAACATTATCCATGGATAGGGCAAATGTCACTACCTCGCCAAAGAACATGAATAAGACTACCTGAAGAGGGTTAATAACGAGTTTCATGAACAAAATAGTTCCTAGAGCAATAAACAAGGGTATGCCAACCTTTCTGGTAATCATTGCTATGACCCAAGTCTGCAGGCGCTGGAAGATTTTACGGCTGACCCTAATCGCTGTCAAGATTTCGCTTAGTCCAGACCCGGTCATTACAAGGCCTGCCGCTGACTTGGCCACATCTGTCGAATTAGCAACAGCTATGCCGACATCTGCCTGCTTGAGCGCAGGAACATCATTCACACCATCACCTGTCATGCCAACTGTATGACCCGCCTTTTGCAGGGATTTGACCAGCATAAATTTATCCTTTGGGAAAACATTGGAAAATACATCGATTTTGTCAATTGTTTCTGCATCCATGCTTTCATTATTCTTATCAAGAGTAGCAACCTCCCCACGGATGCCAACTTTCGAGGCGATTGCCTGTGCTGTGATTTTTCCGTCCCCTGTGATAAGTATAGTTCTCACTCCCTGAATCGTGAGTTGCCTTATAAACTCTGCTGAATCAGAACGGGGTTGGTCAGCAAGCGCAATCAACCCGCAAATGCTTAATTTAGACTTGCCTCCTTCTGCAATCGCAATAACTCTGGCACCCGTTGAGGAAAGTCGTGCTACCTTGTCAGAGATTTCAGTCCAGTCCGTATTTGTCATTTTTGCAAGTACTGATGGCTCTCCTTTGATGACATGAATTTCCATGTTGTCCTTGAGCATTACTGCTTCGGAGCGTTTGGTAGAATGATGAAAGGGCACAAACTTCAGGCGGTTTTTCATATTTACATCGATTCCATGTTGCTGCGCTGCCTTAATTATTGCAAGGTCAATGGGGTCCTGGGTAGCCTCGTCTGACGCGAGAGCTGCCAGTTCAAGTACGTATTTTGCGTTAAACGAGTCAAATGGTTCAACATCCTGTACACTTAATTTATTCTCCGTTATCGTCCCTGTTTTATCCATACAAAGGACATCCATGGCTGCTGCATTTTCAATTGAAGGGAGTTGTGTAGTCAGAACTCCGAACTTGACAAGCTCGCCAGCACCTTTCATGGCAGAAGTCATTGACATCATGGGCAATAGCACAGGTACTGAAACAACAAGCAGTATCAAAATGAAGGGGATCATGCTCAAAAGAGGTGCTCCTGTTATTAGTGTAATTGAAAGAACAGCAAGAGCAAGTACGATATCAAGCAAAAGAAGGTATTTCGCTATCATGACGGTCAGTTGTTGAAGGCGCGGTGGAGCTTTTGCAAGATGCGCTATCTCTATAGTCTTTCCGAAATACGTGTTTTTGCCAGTGGCAGTCACATTTCCACTTGCTTCTCCATGTTCTATTACTGAGCCTGAGTAGAGCACACCTCCTTGTTTAACCTCAACAGGAAGTGATTCCCCTGTCAGCTGGGATTGGTCAACTGAGATAGTTCCGCTGACGACTGAAACATCAGCGGGAACAATATCACCAACCCTTAGATGTATTCTGTCTCCAGGGACGAGTTCTGCTGCTGGAAGTGTTTGCCAGCTTCCGTCCCTCAGGGCACGAGCATTTATGGATAAGCGCTTTCGTAACAAAACAAGAGCTGCTTTGGTTTTCTTCTCTTGATAGACGCTCAGCAACGCCTGAAACAAGAGGATAAAGGCAATGACAGAAGCTTCAGCCCACCTGCCAAGTACAATGTCCAATATAATTGATGCTTCCAGCATCCATGGAATAACACCCCAAAGTCGCTTGGCAAACATCTTGACTATTGACTGGTGCGATTCTGGAATAGCATTTGGACCATATCGCTCCAAAAGTTCCCGTGCCTGAGAACTTGTCAACCCCTGCTCTGACTTTTCATCCATTGCTATCCCTCAAAATTAAAGTTTTAATTCATCCTCTTTTTTTTCTAATTCTTTAACTATTTCTTCTGTAGCTTTATACTTCGGGCAACTCGAACCCAATACTTGAACTTTTATTTTTACATTTCCTGTTTTTAACCGAACATTAACAATTCGGGTTTGAATATTAACAAAATTCCAATAATGACCATTAATATCCCACCAATCAGGTGAGAAAGACGGGTATATTTGGTAGTTATTCCTGTCATCTGTAGCGTTATCATTGCAATAAAGAAAACAATCAAATCATCCAACATGAAAAATATGATATATATCAGCATGTAAGAATAGTACTGCCAGACTGCAAGATCGCTCAAAGCCAAAACTTGAGTGAAAATGACAGGAAGTCCGGCTGAACATATTAGTTCTACAAAATTAACAGAAGCGGCCAAAATCACAATCCCAACAAGAGCCAGCCAAAACTTTTGTTCATGGGTAATTCTCTTCACTCTCTCAAGGACTTTTTGTCTTTTTTCTTCTCCGGCAACCTTGCAACCACTATCTTTGTTAATAAAATACTCTCTCAAGTTATAACTGCCACCAGCTAAAGCAACCAGAGCAATTAGTAATCTTACCCAGAATATAAAACCGAGAAACAAAATTAAATTCAACCAAGCTGCCATGAACAGGAAATAGACAACTGCAGAAGCAACAATAAAAGTTATTCCCAATATCCACATTCTTTTTCTGTTTTTCATTCCCAAAAGCATGCTAATCAAAAAAAGCAAGACCCACATTGCGCAAGGGTTGAAACCGTCTAGAGTTCCTATGATAACTGTGAAAATAGGTAACGAGATATTCTTTGTTTCTATTTCACCTAAGATAGGTAGACTAATTTTTTCCGGTATTGTTTTCTCTTTTTCTTTAACAGGATTTGGTGTTATATGCGTTATTAAACTTCCGACTATATCTGAGAAGTTATTTTTTATTGTGCTTTGAACCGCTTCTTCTATCGCTGCTCCGGTCGTCTTTTCATCATACCAGCCGATAAAATACTGCTTTCCAACAACAGTAAAAGGCACTCCAGAAACATCAGCATTCAGCTCTCTACCAACCTTTGCCAGCAAATCAGCATTCTCTTTGCTTTTTGTGATCTCTAGGCTATGCACTTCCAAATTACTGTATTTCTGTTTCAGGCTTTCCAAAAAAGGTTTTTCATTAGCGCAATGAGGGCAACCTTCAGCCCAGAAAAAATAAACATTAACTTTATCAGAAACATTCTCTTGTGCCAGAACAGAATTGCTTATCAAAGACAATAAAATAATAAATAGAAACAAGCTAACTATTATTTTCATATCAACTTTACCTTTCCTTGTTTTCTTCTATTATTTTCAGCAAATCTTTCTTGGACACCTCTCCATGAAGCCTTAGAAACTCTTTTCCGTTCTTGTCAAGGAAAACAAAGGTTGGAAGGTTTTTGTCAATTTTCCATTTTTCAACCATCTCATTGTCCTTGTCAAAATCATAGTATTCATTTTTCAGCCAAGGATTCTCCTTTTCAACTTCCTGCCATCTAGGTCTCATAACCAAACATCCGGAACACCAAACTGCACCGAATTTTAAGACTTTCATTTTTGCACCTCACAAAAATCCGTATAATTTCATAATTATCATTTTAATAGTTAATTCATTTGAACCTCGTCAAGAGTGCGGAATTCAGCATCACAGAGAAGCATCCTGCCTCCTGGAACACCACAGCCAAAGCCGGTATGAAGAACCCGGTAGCTGAGAGTGCAATGCCTATCACGTTATATAGCATGGAAAACACGATGTTTCCCTTTATCGTTCTCAGAGTATGCCTGCTAAGGCGTATAACCTCCGGGATTTTCCCAAGGTCATTGGTCTTCAAGATTATATCCGCAGCCTCTATGGAAACATCCGTTCCAGAGCCCATGACAATTGCGATGTTTGCAGCTGAAAGTGCTGGTGCGTCATTGACTCCGTCGCCAATCATCGCAACTTTATACTCCTTTTTAAGTTCTTCGATTATCTTCACCTTATCCTCAGGCAGGAGTTCGGATTTTGTCTCATCGACTCCTAGCTGCTTGCCAATCCATTCTGAGGCGTGCTTATTATCGCCTGAAATCAGCATTATTTTCTTAATGCCCAAATTACGCAATTGATTAATAGAGGCACGTGCATTGTCCTTGAGCACGTCCGCAACTGAAATTATTCCAACAACTTTCTTGTCGACAACTGAAATCAAGAATGTCTTCCCTTCCTTGCTGCGTTCTTCAATCTCTTTCTCTGCATCGTTTGGTATGTTTATCCCGTATTTGTCGAGAAGCTTGCTGTTGCCTACCAGCACCTCCTTCCCTTCTATTGTTGCGGATACGCCTTTGCCTGTGAATACTTTGAAGGATTTGGCGTCGGATAGTTTTATTTTGCGTTTTTTTGCCTCTTCAATAATGCATGCGGAAATCACGTGCTCGGACATTTTCTCAGCACTTGCTGTATAGTATATCAGCTTCTCTGCAGTCATTCCATGGAATGGGTGAACCTCGGTTACTGTGGGCTTTCCATATGTAAGTGTGCCTGTCTTGTCAAAGACAATGCAGTTTATGTCTGATGCTGCTTCCAAATAAGTGCCACCTTTTATCATTATTCCCTTGCGTGCACCATTGCCTATGCCTGCAATCACTGCGGCAGGAGTGGCCATGCTGAGTGCACATGGGCATGCGACAAGCAGGACAGCTGCAGTCTTAACTGGGTCTCGGGTGATAATGAAAACTACAGCGGCAATTACCAAGATTGTCGGGATGAACACGGTCGCCACCTTGTCGGCATATTTCTGCACCTCCGGTTTCTTGTTCTGTGCATCCTGGACCATCCTTATGACATGTGCAAGAGTTGTGTCTTCTCCTACCTTCGTAGCCTTCATTTCAAACGAACCAAGTTCGCATATGGTGCTGCCTATGACATTGCTGCCCGCGGTTTTATCGACTGGCATGCTCTCGCCTGTGATGGTAGATTCGTTGACAGAGCAGCTTCCTTCGGTGATGACTCCGTCAACTGGGATGGCCTCTCCGTTCTTGACTATCAACAGGTCACCTGCTTTGACCGTTGATATGTCCACCTCTTCCTCTATCAGCTTTCGCTTGATGCGTGCCTTTTTTGGTGCGAGTGCAATCAACTGGTCTACCGCGTTCTTCATTTTCACCAAGGTGAATATCTGAAGTGTTTCAATTGTCTGCATTATGATTATCACAGACCCTGCTGGGAAAAAACTGCTTGAGAAAAGACGGTTCAATACTGGTCCAAGCCATTGTGCATTCGCAGAATGTGCTACTGGCACTGCCAATGCGGCAGCAATCGCAATTCCTATCAAAACATCCGTGTTGAGTTTCTTCTTCAGCAGCGAGTTGAGTGCCCTGCTGTAAATCGGTGCCGCACCTATGATTATGGCAAGGAATGCTACATCAACTCCTCCAACGGAATCTACAATATCGAACCATCTGATTGTAAAAAGAAATATCACTACTCCAAAAATCACATACTGCCTCAGCTTGTTAATCCTCTGCTCTTCGTCTACTTTTTTCGCTACTGGAGAAGAAACAGCACACGTTCCTCCGGAACCGCAGTCACAGCTCATTTCAGCACCTTACCCAACATTTTTGCAACTTCTTTTTCCAGTTCATTTGAGGATGGAATCTTGCCTTGACAGAATATTTTTTCATCAAGTGATACTATAGGAAACATGAGTTTGGACTTGGCAGCTTCACGCAAAAAGGGAAAGCTTTTGAGATTGACATCTTTGTATACCTCGAATTCAAAGTGTTCTTTGCCCAGTTTTTTTGCCAACCTCTCAGCAATATTGCTAAATGACTCGACGTTCGTATCAGGACCGCAACCACTACCACAAGAACACTTGGGTTCTACAAATAATCTTACAATTATTTTTTCAGACAATTTATCACCTTTTGCCAATCTCCCTGGCAATTTTAATCAGGTCAAATACCCTTTTGTCAGCTACGCTGTACATGACATTTTTGCCTTCCTTTCTTGACTTTATTATGCCGGCATTCTCAAGAATTTTCAGATGCTGAGAGACAGTTGGCTGGGCTTTTTTTGTAATAGTGGTAAACTTGCAAGCACAAACCTCTCCTTCTTCAAGGACCTCTACAATCTTCAACCTTGTTGGGTCAGAAAGTGCTTTTAGTGTCTTTTCAATCATTCTATCATATTCACATATTCAAATATATAAATATATCTATTTACATCTAAACTCAATATAAAATCTGTCAGAAACATTATGGGTATAGTCTTACGAAGTAACTCGGATGTTATATTAGTTATCAATCCCCTTCTGCCTGCTGGTTCAAGAACTTCTTCAAGTAATCGAACGTCTGTATGGAAACATCAAACCCTCGTTTCTTGAGCAGGTCGCCTATCATGACCGCCTTGTCTTTCTTGACCTCAACGACAACGTACTTCTTGCCTTTTTGATGGTTGATTTGGTCTAGAGCAGAAATGTAGTCAAAACTGTCCTTTATTTGTTTCAGCGTGTATTTGGAGTTGACGAAAGAACCCACGCCACGAGGCATTATAAAAACCTTGATTTTTTCCCTGCTTTTTGTCATAAAATTAATTAAAAAAGGCATTTTTTAAACACATATGTAAAGCTCGAGGTTACCCGGGTGTTTCACATAGTTATTTTCATATAACTGGTTGAAAAATATCTACTATTTTATTACAGAATCCCATTATTTTCTTATGGAAGAAGACACTATCATAAACATAAGAAAACTAGCTGCACTTGACATCACTCTTCATGGTCCATTTTGGATTCTTATTGAATTCTTCCTCGGCGTATTCCTTATCGCAGCAATAAGTCTATTAGTGTTCTATTCCGGTCAAATACTTCTTGGTATTTACATAATGTTTTTGGCATTGAACTATGTGCCAATACTCATATATGCGATCCTGATTGTGAAGCATAAAAGTGCACGCAAAGAAGTAAAGGTTGAGATGTCTAATCTAGGCCGTTACGGACGCAAGTATAATGTTCAGCAGTTCTTTATATTCGTTCCACTTGCAATAATCATTCTCGCAATTCTGCAAGAGCTTCAGAAACGCTAAAATTATATATCTGGTTCCTAAGGAATATTATTTTGCGTTCCTTAACCTCTCCTTGGGGTCTCCTTAGGAACTCCTTAGGAAGTATATCTTCTTCTTATAACAATGTTATTATTATTTATTAATTATTATTACTTACTAACTACTATAACTTCCTTAGGAAGTATATATATAATTAAAAAGTTTACAGAAACGTTTCGTTTAATATTGATTTAATTTTTTGAAGCGTATGGTCTGAGATACCTAAAGAAATTTCCAATTTTCTACCATAACGACCTTGATATACATTTTTTGTGTCAATTATTCCAGTCAAATCTAGTTCAGCAATCAGATTTCTTACCCATCTTTCAGTTAAAGTTTTAATTCCATATTGATTGCATAAACTTCTATAAGAATTATAGACGTCTGAGGTTGTAATTCTATTTGATTTTGAATTTATAATTGAGGATAAGACGACTTGTGCCTGTTTTGGCAGTGACTTAACATTATTAATTATTTTATCAACATCTAATTTTTCTTCAGCCATATCAATATAATCAATTATAATCTTATCGCTTTTTTCATGGTCTGCGATTTCACCAGATATTCTAAGCAAGTCCAACGCCCTTCTCGCATCTCCATGCTCTTGGGCGGTTAAGGCTGAGCATTTTTCTACTACACCAGGAACGAGGGCATCTTCGTTAAAAGCTAACATAGCCCTGCTTTTTAGAATATCCTGCAATTGTAGGGCATTGTAAGGTTGAAACATCAATTCTTCAGGGGTAAAGGTTGATAGCGTTCTTGGGTTCAAAAGGCTCATAAAACCCAAATTATTGGTTATCAGGATTATCGATACGGCCCTTACTTCTTCATTAATTCTGTTTAATTTGAAAATAAACTCATCTGGATCTTTCAACTGATCTATCTCATCTAGTACGAACAGCATTTTCTTGCTACTGACAACCAGGTAGTTTCTTAATTCTTCCCAATATACTGGTAGCTGCGTGCCCCTATATTTTAGATTCAGGAATTTTCCTATAACCAGCTTTAAGATGTCATATTCTGAAGGATAATTCTTGCATGAGATGTATAGAACATCAAATTTATCCTGGCCCATCTTCTTCACTTTATCCACAAAGAACTTAGCTAGCATAGTCTTTCCTGTGCCAGGTCTGCCATAAAGAATCGCATTTGTTGGATTTTTAGACTTTAAGAATTGTCTATGAAAGATGTTCATTAGAAAATTAAGCTGTTCTTCTCTATGAAATATCTTGTCTTGCTCTGGGATAAAATCCCAGTAGAGTGCAGATTCGTCTTTAAAGACGGTTTTCAATTCTCCTATAAAACTGATTTTACTCTCCATTACAAAAACCTTTCTCTTTCAATATATATGGCGTCTACCATGCAACCTTGCCTAATCCTTTCAAAAATCTCTCAATTTCTTGCGGTGTCCGCCATTTTGCCTTTCTCTTTTCAAAATATATGTATGCGTTCATAATCTACAACTCCTTCAAAAACTTAATTGTTTAATTATTTGTGGTATTTCAAATCCTTTCTCTTTACAAAACACAAAAACATCTCTATCATTTTTTTCTATATTGCATTTTCTACAAGCAATAACTATGTTATTAACATCAGTAGAACCGTTACAATCAACATGGTCAAAAGTCAATCTATTTGAGTTATATCGGTTTATATTTTCAAAGACTTCACAATCGCAATATACACACTTTAAACCATCACGTTGTTTAATAAAGTTTATTTCTTTTAATGTCAAATTAATAGGAAACTTAGCTCTTCTTTGACTATTATGTTTAAAACTCATTAATTTATAAACAATTTTTCCCTTAGGTGTTTGACGATATTTTTTAAGAGATATTCTACGAATTATTTTTCCTTTTGGTGTTTTAGACCATTCTTTTTTATATTCTCTAATTATATCCTTCTTGCTTTCTCTATACTTCTTAGCATAATCTAAAACTTTTGGTTTATTAGATTGGTAACGATTTTTAACTCTTTCTATAATTCTATTTTTGTTAGTCTGATACCATTTTTTCTTTATTTCTTTAAGATGTTCTTTATGCTTTTCTCTGTATTCTTTCATATATGCTTTTTTATCTAAAGTCAAAGTCATTTTTTATCACTCCCTCGCAAACAATCGCTTTACATCAGATTCTAGAGCATAAGACATCGGTTTTGTGTCCAATTTTTTAATCAATGGCTTGTCAAAACCTTTTTTAGTTAAAAGTTGTTCTCTGTCTTTGAGCTGTAGTCTTGTTATCTGAGAACCTACCCAAAAAACATTTTTCCCTACAGCTTCGGCTATTTCCTTGCTTGTCAAAGGTTTTTCAGTTAATAGAGAAATTATCTTGCTCTGTTCCTCGGTCAGCCCCTTTAGAATGTCAGACTCAGTTGCTTTAACCCTGATTATGGGTTCAATTGTTGTTCTCTTAAACAACTCTTTAACAGTATCAACATTTATCTCATTTAATTGTTCACAAACTTTTTGGCAATTCTCTAAGACCTTTCTGGGAAAATAATTAGATTCTTCAAATATGATTTTCAAGATATCAATATTAAACGGATTGCTCAGGCCTTCTAACCTTTTAGATACAAGTTCATTAAGCTCAGTCTCACTCAAAGGCTTAAGCTCGAAGTTCTTGTATCCTATTCTGTCTCTGAAACTATCAGTTATAACTTGAACTTCTTCTAATAGAGCCGGAGAGCTTAATATAACAGAATTAAAGGTTTTATTATCGAACTTGGCCTTAACGAATTCTAAAAGCTCTTTACTGAAAGCCTGGCACTCATCAGCCAGGATAACAACATTCTTAGGCCATCGTTGTAATAGTTTTTCCCAAAAACTTCTTTTGGATATAATCACTTCTTCCAGCAATTCATTATTATATTTTTGCTCTACTCCATTTATGTAAATAGGATTAAAACCTTTCAGACCAAATCTTTCTAACCATAATAAAAGAGTTGATTTTCCTGAACCAACCTTGCCATGAACAAAACAAATATTTTTAGACTTGACACTTTGGATCAAAGAATCCTTAATTTCTTCCATGCCTACAAAGCTTGAAGGGTCTGGACTGATGAAGAAAACATTCTCTTTCCAATTATATTTTTCGTACCAAACCATATTAAACGACCGTTTAAAAATATTAAACGAGTCCGTTTAAATACTTTTTTATTCTCCGTTATATATGTTTTATGTTAAACGCCGTTTAATAAACATTAAACGAAGTTCGTTTAAAGAAAATTAAACGCCGTTTAATGCCTGTCATAATGTCACTAAAAGTAAAAATAGAAGTAAACCCTCTCCTAAACCTTCGCCTAAATATGTTCCCCATAAACTCCCCTAGAAACCTTACGGGCTTTCCCTACCTTGACAAGCTTCCCCAGATACTCACAGGCCGTATTTTCCTTAATCATCATTTTTTCAGCCAGGTCTTTGGGTGTGATGTTCTTCTTTTCTTCCAGGATTCTAAGTGCCTCTTTCAACCTGTCAGAGAGGGTTATCTCCAAGCTTATGACTTTCTTCTCTATTTCATCAATCTCGGGAAGCTCGGAAACTCGTAGAGTTCCTCGTAGAGCTTCCAATTTCCCATACAAGTCAAAAAACTCTTCCTGTATCATGTCTTTGGTAGCAACCTTCTCACTTAAAAGAACTAGTTGATCATTATACCTTTTAAGCTCACTCGCCATCGCAACTATTCCCCCACCAACCAAAATACCTTCCTTTCCCTTGATAGTGTAATCCTCTTTCAAGTCCTTCTCAGGCATACTCGTAGAACTCGGTTCAATCCTCGTAGAACTCGGAAGTTCCTCTACGAGCTTCCCCTCATCTTTCTTCTTCCAAAACCTCAATTTACTTAGCAAATTCATAACCATAACCTAATCCTCGTAATTCTCGTATCAAACTCGTAGAGGAAGGTGTCAATCCTCGTAATCCTCGGATACGAGCTTCCGAGTTTCATTCTCCCTCTTCCTTAATGGATTTCAAACTCTCCTTGACAGCGATAAACCTGTTCACCACCTCTAGAGTTGTCCCTTCCTTGATCTTAATTTGTGTAGGCATGTTAGGTAATGGTATGCCTTCCGGTTGCTGACTCTTGAAATCAACGTAAATTCTTAAAAACTGCAGAGTATTATAGACCGTCATTTTGTCCATGTTCAAATACCTAGCGAACTCACTTATGCTAGGAAAACCCTCTTGTCCTGCCTCAATCAAGGCCTTTGCAATCCTCAAGATATTGACTTTCTTGTTTACTCTCATGAGTTATTTATACGCCTGTATATACTTAAACTTTTCTGAGGCTTAAACCTCGCTTTTCCCATGTTTTCCCCAAGTAATTCTGATAAAAATGAACGAATAAACGACAAGAAACGATAAAATATGAACAAAACATCTCTCACTTTAGAAATACCCCTGATAAATCCACTAAAATAACCAAAAATGAATAAAATAGGGCTGAGCGAGACTAATCAATGAACGGAACCGAACGGTCCATAAATGGCAAGTCGTGATGAATGTGGAGTAACCCGAGCATATCTTCCTGGCGGTAAAAAGCGGGTTAAATAGATAAATTATAGCAGATAAATATGTTCTTTCCAAGGCTCGCAACCCACAACTCACAACTGCCAACTCGCAACCTATGAAATTGACACAAAAACACGCTAGTCGTCAATAGTAGCCACAACCAACAACCTACCCCTATTCCACGACTATTCCTGCACTTACCAAATTCTATATAGAATAGACCCACAACTCAGACCCCCTCACTAACCAACAACCCAAGGCCCTACTAGAAACCTACCTCCAACGGATCTCCCCAAATTCATAACCATCACACGCCTGCACAACGCCGTCAGTAAAAACACACCACGAACACAGCCCAAG